>Ga0209006_10003466_pt1 | contig 14339 bp, 11 predicted proteins | sample JacPin_JW_Ref_O2_FD_188567 | JGI IMG/M metagenome (GOLD analysis project Ga0209006, IMG submission 188567) | Forest soil microbial communities from Algoma, Ontario, Canada - Jack Pine, Ontario site 1_JW_Ref_O2 (SPAdes) (version 2) | ecosystem: Environmental > Terrestrial > Soil > Boreal... | reverse complement strand
GTCGGCGACGTCATTGGCGATTCCTCGCACCAGCACGCCGTGGCGTTTCGCGAACGGGAAGGACAGCTTGCGCTGCAGCGGCTCTTGGATTTCGGCGTTCATGGCGTGCTCGGCGGTGGGGCCGGCGGCGGTGCGTCATTCGCCGGCGGCGCGGTGGTTTGGGGCATTGGGTTCGGGGTCGCGCCGCCCGGATTGGTGATACCGGGGGGCGATGGCGGCGGCAGCGCGGACCTCGGCGGAACCACCGGTATGACCGGTTGCTTTTCGCCCGGCAACAGGGTGATGTGCCCTTTCCCAAGCTTCTTTTCCTCTTGCCGCATTTCCTCGTATTTACCTTCGCTGGTGGTCTCGGTCTGGTCTGCATCGCGCAGGATCTTCGGCCGGATGAATACCAGGAGATTCTTCTTCTGACGCGAGCCGCTGCGTGATTTGAACAGATTGCCGAGCAGCGGAATGGCGCCCAGCACGGGAACACGGTCCTCGCTCTGCGTGACCGTGTCGGACATCAGTCCGCCCAACACGATGACGCCGCCGTCTTCGATCAACACCGTGGTCTTGATCGAGCGTTTGTTGGTCGAGATGTCGGCCGAATCGGTCAGCTTCGCTCCGGGCGAAGAGTCCTCTTGCTCGATCTTGAGCTGAACGGAATTGCCTTCGTTGATGTGCGGCGTCACCTTCAATATGGTGCCCACTTCCTCGCGCTGGATGGTGGTGAACGGGCTGGTGGTGCCGTTTACGCTCGCCTGGCTACTCGAGTATGAGCCCGTGATCAAGGGAATCTCTTGCGTGACCTTGACCTCGGCTTCCTCGTTGTTCATCGTGATGAGCGAGGGCGTCGAAATGATGTTGCTCGATCCGTCGCTGCGCAGTGCCTGGACGATGGCGGCAAAATTCGTTCCGGAGGTGGGGTTGTAACGCCCGATCGCCAGGGTTGCGCCGGTGGTCAGGGCCGAAACGGCCCCCGCCACGCCGGTTGCCGTGGTGGTGCCGATGGTGGTGGTCCCGGTGGTTGTCGTCCCGGTCCCGGTATTCGCGCCCAGGGCGGCCGCCGCGAGGTTCACGATGCCGGTTCCGGAACCCGGGAAATTGGTAACGGCCGCCGGCACGGTGCTGCCTCCCTGTCCGTATAGGATCCATTGCACGCCGAGATTGGAGCTCTTGTTGACGTCCACTTCCACGATCAGAGCCTCGACTTGGACCTGGGCGCGCCGGATGTCGAGCTTGTCGATCACCGCCATCAGCGATTTCATGATTTTCGGCGGCGCCGTGATGATGAGCGCGTTGGTGGAGACGTCGGCCCAGATGGTCACGCTGGCATCGACGTTGGCGCCGCCGCCGCCGCCAACGGCGCCAGCCGCGCTGCCGCCCTGCGGGCCGCCCTGGGCCTTGGCCGAGGCGGTGGCCTGACCCTTGAGCTTATCCGCGATCTTTTCGGCGTCGGCATAGCGCAGATACCTGACCTGGGTGTCTCCGCCGCTCTGCATGGGCGTATCCAGGTTGACGATCAGCGCCTTGATCTTCAGGCGCAGCGACTTCTCGCCGCTCACGAGTACGCTGTTGGTGCGCTCATCGGCCACGATCTTGACCGGCGCCCCGCCCCCTTCGGCGGCCTGACCCTGACTCAACTGGTTGACGGTTCGGACCAGGTCGGTCGCACTCGCATTGCGCAGAGCAATCACTTCCACGGGCTCATCACCGCTCTCATCCATGCGCGCGATGATTTTCATGATGCGGTTCACGTTGCTGGCGCGATCCGAGATGATGAGCATGTTGCCGCTCGGGTAGGCCGCGAGGTGACCCTGCTGGGGGATCAGAGGCCGCAGCAACGGCACGAGCTGCGCCGCGCTCACGTTCTTCATGGTGATGATCTGGGTGACGATCTCATCGGAGGTCGAGCTGACGTCGTTCGGCAGGTCGATCGAGGGAAGCTGCCGCGCATCCGTGTTCGGGATGATTTTGATGACCTTGCCGGCGGGCACGGCCACATAACCATAGACCTGCAGAACGGCGAGAAAGGCTTCATAGAACGCCGCCGGCGACATCGGTGTCGCCGAGAGCATCGTGACCTTGGCGTTGACGCGGGGGTCGATGATGAAATTCTTGCCGGTGACCTCGCTCACCGCTTGAATGATCTGGCTCAGGTCGGCGTCTTTATAGTTCGGGGTAATCGTCGGCCCATCCGTCGACCGGGGGGGCGCGGCTGCGGCTCCCGTCGACATCGCGACGAGCAACACGGCGATCGCGCAGGCGGCGCCCGTTTGGAGCCTATTTTGCGGTCTGGAGGTCGGCATCATGGATACTCGTGGATTGACGTCTTGAGAAGGAAGGCGCGTCTCTTCGAGGAGGAGGCACGGCTCTTAGAGGAGGAGGTACGGCTATTGTTCATTAGTATTTTCGGCGCTGTTGTTCGGCGGCGGCGCCCCCGGGGGAGGCGCCCCACCCGGAACCGACGATGCGGGCACCGTTTCTCCTTCCAAGTCCTTGGTGGCTTGAGCGGCCACCTGGGCAATGTTGAGAGTGATGTCCTGTTTCTGCCCACCGCGTTCGATCGTCACGGTCACGTGGTCCGAGGTTTGAATGGTGTTGAAGACTTCCTGACTATGTTGCGGATCGTCCAGCATCGTGCCGTTGATTGCCGTGACCAAGTCCCCGGGTTTTAAACCCAGTTTATTGAAGATGGCTCGGTTTCTGCCCGGATAGGCCCGGAATCCGCGCAGTTTCCCGGCCGCATTGTCGTAGGAAGCGACGGTGCGCATGACTTGGTCCAAAATCCCCGGATCCTGCTGGACCAGCCGCCGAATGTTGTCGACTGCGGCGACGGTGCGAGAATCGGCGCCCCCTGGCCTGCGGACGGCCGCCACCGGCCGGTTTCCGGTCAGCTGCCGCGGCAGCATGAGGGTTTCCAGTACACCGCCACGATCGAGGATGACGTGATCGAGGTACACCGAGCGCAGGGTTGCTCCGCTCACGTTATCACCCACCGAATACACCTTCGACGGGCCGCCGTCGCTGATGATCGCCACTCCGTGCTTGGGATCCTGGCTGGCAATCGTGCCCGCCAGCAGCAGATTGGCGCTGCTGAGGGGCGCGTTGGCCGGGTCCTGCGTGCCCGGTTCGGCAGCCGCAACCCCGAATAGATGCGCCGAAACCACTTTTTGCACGTCCACCCCCGGCCGGAGGTGCGGGGCAGCGGGCCTGGTTACGACCGGCTGCGGGGTTTTGACCGGACCGCCGAGGAAGGAAATGGCCATCCGCGCCAACTCGACGGCGATCAACGCCGCGAGGATGAGCGACACATACGTCGGGCCATTGCCTTGCAGACGGGACAGCCACTGATTTGATCGCATATCGAGCATGGGTGTTCGTTCACGCCTCGGGCTTGAAGTTTAAGCGTCGGCCACACCGCGCGGCACGGGAACATCAAGCGGGGCAATCATACGGGCTGGGTGCCGGAACGCTCAAGCATTTGTTTTTCCTTGTGAAAATAAAGTGACACTGTTCCGCGACATTGGCGTTTCACCCCGCGATTTGCTTGGACGGCTTGTAAACCGCGATAACGCACCCTATAAACTATTCACAGATGAGCGACATAGAACGAGGTCGGGACGGTACGGGCTTGGTCGTTGAGGAATCGGCGCCCCGGCTCAAGCGTCCGCCACTCTATCAGGTGGTCCTCATCAATGACGACTACACTCCCATGGAATTCGTCGTAGACATCCTGCAGCGCTTCTTTGCGATGGACCGCACCAAGGCAACTCGCGTTATGCTCGAGGTTCACACCAAGGGCAAGGGGGTATGCGGGGTATTTACTTATGAAATCGCAGAGACCAAGGTGGCTCAAGTGATCGCGTATGCGCGACAACATCAGCATCCGCTGATGGCAACGCTAGAAGAGGCATAACCTGTGCTTAGTCAAGAACTCGAATTTTGCTTGAATGATGCGTTCGCCAGTGCACGGGAAGCACGGCATGAATTCATGACCGTGGAGCATCTTCTGCTCGCGATCGTCGATACCCCCAAGGTGAGGGAGGTTTTGAAGTCGTGCGGCGCGGATACGCCCAAGCTCAAGACCGAGCTGAAGCAGTTCATCGATCAGACCACGCCGCGGCTGCCGCCCGGCGAGGACCGCGACGTGCAGCCGACGCTGGGGTTTCAGCGCGTGCTGCAGCGCGCGGTATTCCACGTTCAATCGAGCGGCAAGAAGGAAGTCACCGTGGCCAACGTGCTGGTCGCGATCTTCAGCGAGAAGCAGTCGCATGCCGCCTATTTATTGAGCATGCAGGACGTGTCGCGTCTCGATGTGGTCAATTTCATCGCGCACGGCCTCTCGAAGGCGGGCGGCGAGGAACGCAGCGACCGGGAGGAGGGCGGCGTCTCCGGCGACGCGGAGCGCGACGGCGAGGGCAGTGGCAACGCCCTCGAGAAGTACGCCACGAACCTCAATGATGCCGCGCGCAAGGGCAAAATCGACCCCCTCATCGGGCGCAAACTCGAGGTCGAGCGGACCATCGAGATCTTGTGCCGCCGCCGCAAGAACAATCCCTTGTACGTGGGCGAGGCCGGCGTGGGCAAAACGGCGATCGCCGAAGGTTTGGCCCGCATGATCGTCGAGAACGAAGTTCCGGACGTTCTGCTCGACGCCACCATTTATTCGCTGGACATGGGTTCCCTGGTAGCAGGCACCAAGTACCGCGGTGACTTCGAGAAGCGCCTGAAGGCGGTTCTCGCCGAGGTCAAGAAGCAACCAGGTGCGATTCTGTTCATCGACGAGATCCACACCGTCATCGGCGCCGGCGCGGCGTCCGGCGGCGTGATGGACGCATCCAATCTCATCAAGCCGGCTCTCGCCAACGGGGAGCTGCGCTGCATCGGGTCCACCACTTATAACGAGTATCGCGGAATTTTCGAGAAGGACCACGCACTGGCGCGGCGATTTCAGAAGATCGACATCACCGAGCCGTCGGTTCAGGACACGGTCGACATCCTGCGCGGCCTCAAAACTCGCTATGAAGAGCATCATGGCGTCAAGTACGAAGACGACGCCTTGCGGGCGGCCGCCGAACTCGCGGCGCGTCACATCAACGACCGGCACATGCCGGACAAGGCCATCGACGTGGTCGATGAGGCGGGCGCCAACCTGCGCCTGAAGCCCGTCGAGAGCCGCGAGGCCTCCGTGACCGTCAGCCAGATCGAAAATGTCGTGGCGCGCATTGCGCGGATACCGCCGAAAAACGTCTCCCTGTCCGACCGCGATGTACTCAAGAACTTAGAGCGCAATTTGAAGTTGACCATCTTCGGTCAGGACAAGGCGATCGAGGCATTGTCGGCCGCGATCAAGATGTCGCGGTCCGGATTGGGCGATCAGCGTAGACCGGTCGGATCTTTCCTGTTTTCGGGTCCCACGGGCGTCGGCAAAACCGAAGTGACGCGGCAATTGGCCATCGCCATGGGCGTGGAATTCGTGCGCTTCGACATGTCGGAATACATGGAACGCCATACCGTGTCGCGGCTCATCGGCGCGCCTCCCGGCTATGTGGGTTTCGACCAGGGCGGGCTGCTGACCGAGGCGATAGCGAAGCACCCGCATTGCGTACTGCTGCTCGACGAGATCGAAAAGGCGCATCCCGATGTGTTCAACCTGCTGCTGCAGGTCATGGACCACGGTACGCTGACCGACAACAACGGCCGAAAGGCGGATTTCCGCCATGTCATCATCGTCATGACCACCAACGCGGGCGCGTTCGAAATGAGCCGTCCGAGCATCGGATTCACGCAGTCCGATACCACATCCGACGGTATGGAGGCGATTCGCCGCTTGTTTTCACCGGAATTCCGCAATCGCCTGGATGCCGTCGTGCAGTTCGCCGGTCTCGATCAGGACACCATCGAGCGGGTGGTCGACAAACTGCTGGTCGAAGCCGAGGCGCAGCTGGAACAGAAGCGCGTGTCGATATCGGTTGATGAACCCGCACGACGATGGATCGCCAAGAAGGGCTACGATCCAAAGATGGGGGCGAGGCCGATGGCGCGCGTCATCCAAGAGTTCATCAAGCGGCCGCTGGCGGAGGAGTTGCTGTTCGGCAAGCTCGTCAACGGTGGACACGTGGAGGTCACCTTGAGCGAGGAGGGCGACAAGTTGAAACTCGAAACCCGCGCTGCCGACCAACCCGCGCTGTTATCGCACGAGAGCTAGCGCAGCACGAGAGCGGCGCACGTCGTCGCACGAGAGCTAGTGCAGGTCGCACGAGAGCTGGGCGCAGGCCGCGACTGGGACTTCTCCCGAGCGGCTAGCGGCCGCGATAGACGATGCGGCCCTTCGTCAGGTCGTACGGGGTCATTTCCACCGTGACCTGATCGCCCGTCAAGATTCGAATGTAGTTTTTACGCATTTTGCCCGAGATATGGGCCGTAACGACATGACCGGTCTTGAGTTTGACGCGAAACGTCGTATTGGGCAGGGTCTCGACGACCTCGCCCTCGAATTGGATTGCCTCTTCTTTTGACATGCGTCCTTGTTGTACGTGGGGATGCGATAAGCCGGGCGCATTGTGCATAAAGCCCCCTGCTAATGCAATTTTACGACGCCGATACCGGCGGCGGCGTGCACACCGATTCTACCCATCGGTCGCTCGGCGCGCGTCGCGCACACCGGCGCAGCAGGGCAACGAATTCGGAGCGTGAGACTTCGCGTGCGCCGAGGCTGGCGAGGTGCGAACTTGCGACTTGACAATCGATGACCTGAATGTCGCGCGCACGGCATTCATCCACCAGCCGTGCCATGGCCACTTTCGAGGCATCGTTCTCCCGGCTGAACATGGATTCGCCGAAGAAGACGCCTCCCAACCGAACCCCGTACAAGCCTCCGACAAGTCGATTCCCCAGGTAGGTTTCGATCGAATGCCCGAATCCCAATTCAAAGAGATGCTCATAGGCGCGGATCATGTCGGGGTTGAGCCATGTCTCGGGTCCCGAGCGGCGCGGCGCCGCGCATTCCCGGATGGTCGCGCCGAACGCGTGATCCACCCGGGTTCGGTATGGACCATTTCTAAGCGTCTTGCGCAAGCTGCGTGAGACGTTGAATTCGTCCGGAAACAAGAGCATGCGTGGATCGGGAGACCACCAGAGGATGGGTTGCTGCACCGAATACCAGGGAAAGATGCCGCGTTCATACGCCGCGAGCAGCCGCGCGGGATTCAGATCGCCCCCCGCGGCCAACAGTCCCGGCGGATCCCGCAACGCTTGTTCCACCGGCGGAAACCAGTCCGTTTCGGTGTGTTCGCCCAGCCAGACGAGCCTGCTCAGAGCTGCAATTCCTCGTCGGGGGCGCGGTGGTAGGGAATGTGTTCGTTCACGGCGGCGGCGTAATGATCGACTCCGCGAGCTTCGCGGCGCGCAAAGTCGCGAATGGCGGTCGCGAAACGCGGATCGACGATGTCGTGCATGGAGCTGCCGAGCGTCGGGACGAAACCGCGCGGCACCTTGTGTTCCCCCTGCGTTCCCGGCTCGAAGCGCCGCAAACCGTGTTCGATGCAGTACTCGATCCCTTGGTAGTAGCAGGTCTCGAAGTGCAGACTGTGAAAGTTGCCGCCCGCACCCCAATACCGGCCGAACAGGGCGTCCTCGCCCACGAAGAAAATGGCCACGGCGATGGGCGTGGGGCCGTGCCGGGCAATTTTCAGCATGAGCTGATTGGGCATGGCGGCTGCAATGCGTTTGAAACAATCCAAATTCAAATAGGGATCGTGTCCGTGGCGGTAAAAGGTGTCCGCGTAGAAGGCGTACACCGTGTTCCACAGGGCATCATCCATCTCACCGCCCAGCCGCGTGTCGAATTCTATGCCCGCCTCGGCGACGCGCCGCCGCTCGCGCTTCGCTTTTTTGCGCTTCTCCGCAGTGAATCCACCCAGGAAGGATTCGAAGGAGTCATAACCCTGATTGAACCAGTGAAACTGACAATCCCGGCGCTCGATCAATCCCGCGCGATTGAGAGACTTTAGATTGGTATCGTCGGGAAACAGGATGTGCCAGGAGGAGAGATCCTCGGACCGGGCGTAGTCGGTCGCCGCCTGGATCAGAGCGGCGGCCAAGGCCGGTGCGTCCGGACCGGCGGGCACCAAGAGGCGTGGCCCGGCGACGGGAGTGAAGGGGATGGCGGTGAGCAGTTTCGGATAGTACTTGAGGCCATGTTGAGCGTAGGCATTCGCCCACGAAAAATCGAAGACGAACTCGCCGCGCGAGTGCCCTTTGCGATAGAGCGGCATGGCGGCCAGGAGGCGGCCGCGCGCGTCCTCGAGCAACAGATGGCGCGCGGTCCAGCCGGTGCGGGGGGCCGCGCACCCCGATGCTTCGAGCGCCAGCAGGAACTCATGCCTCACGAAAGGTTGAACCGACCCGGCAGCCGCGTTCCAGCTTGCCGCATCAATATCGGCAATGCTCTTCAAGAAGCGCGCGCGAGTAACTGTCACGCGTGCGCGGCGAGCGGCTCGGCCCGGGGCTTGGTCTCGATACGCTCCAGATATTTATCCGCATCGAGGGCCGCCATGCAGCCGGTGCCCGCGGAAGTCACGGCCTGGCGATAGACGTGATCGGCGACGTCTCCTGCGGCGAAAACTCCCGGGATGCTGGTCGAAGTCGCCTCGCCCTCGAGACCTCCCTTCACGACGATGTAGCCGCCACGCATGTCGAGTTGTTTTTCGAAAAGCTGTGTATTTGGTTGATGCCCCACGGCAATGAACACTCCATCGAGCTTCAGGGTACGCGTCGTATTGCCTTCCATCGTGCGCAGGCGCACGCCGGTGACGCCCGCGTCGTCCCCCACGATTTCGTCGACTGCGTGATTCCAAGCGATGGTGACTTTACCTGATGATTCGAGTGCAAATAGCCGATCTTGAAGGATTTTCTCAGATCTAAGTTTATCTCGGCGATGCACGAGAGTGACGTGCGAAGCGATGTTGGCCAAGTACAGCGCCTCCTCCACCGCGGTGTTGCCGCCGCCGATCACGGCAACCGGCTTGCCGCGGTAGAAGAAGCCGTCGCAGGTGGCGCACGCGGAAACTCCCTTACCGCGAAAAATCTCCTCTGAGGGAAGTCCCAGATATTTGGCCGACGCGCCGGTCGCAATGATGAGCGCGTCGCAGGTGTACTCGCCGCTGTCGCCGAACAAGCGAAAGGGGTGCTGCCGCAACTCGGCGCGGTTGATCGTGTCGAATACGATTTCCGTGTTGAAGCGCTCGGCATGGAGGCGCATGCGGTCCATGAGCGCCGGGCCCTGCAGGTGCTCCACGTCCCCCGGCCAGTTGTCCACGTCGGTGGTGGTCATGAGCTGGCCCCCCTGCTCCAGCCCCGTAATGAGCAGCGGGGCGCGGTTGGCGCGCGCCGCGTACACGGCAGCGGTATAGCCGGCGGGACCTGATCCCAGGATAAGGAGACGACTGTGCCTGACGACGCTCATGTATAATTTGCCTCTCTTCTAAGTGCTCTATGCGGACGTTGCCGCCGCCGCCTCATGGTAAGTAAATCTGTGGGCGCCATCCAGTTCAACAAGTGGCCGGGCAGAACCCTCGATCGGCGCTTTGTGCGGACGCGAGACTCGGGTACTATTACATAATATTCAATTGCTTAAGAAGTTATTATCATTAAAGGTCTAGCGTTGACTGAAGCGACTGTTGCCAAGAAATCCAAGTCCACCATGAAGCTGTCGGCCACGGTGGCGCGTGCGCTGCGCGAAGGGGCACTGTGGTTCCTCGGGGCCGTTGCTCTGCTTATGGTCCTCGCGCTGCTTTCTTATCACAAGGACGACGCCAGTTTCTGGAATACCGGCGACGGCGGGTCGGTGCACAATTGGATCGGTCCTGTCGGTGCCTGGCTGGCAGGCTTCTTTTTCTCCCTGTTCGGCCGCCCGGCGTACCTATTCCCGGCCATGCTGGCGTACGCCGGCTGGTTGGTACATAAAGAGCAGCCCCTTCCCGATGCGCGGTCGCGCATCAACACGATACTGCGGGCGGCGGGATTCGGAGTGACGCTGCTGACCAGTTGCGGGCTCGCGAGCCTGCACTGGGACGGCGCCGCATTTCCGAGCAGCGCCGGCGGCGTGGTGGGCGAATTCGTCGGCAATCACAGCAAGGAGGCCTTGCAATTCCTGGGCGCGACCCTGTTGCTGCTGGCGCTCTGGTTTTCGGGCGTCGCGCTGTTTCTCGGAGTGTCCTGGTTCGACATCATGGACAAGTTGGGCGCCTGGGTCCTCACGGCCATCAACTGGGCGCAAACGAAACTCGAACAGCGACGCGAGCTGGCCTCGGGACAGCAGCGCAAGCAGGCGCGGCAGGGAGTCGTCCGCGAGGAGCAGAAAAAGGTCGCAAGCCGGCCGCCGCCACGCATCGAACCGGTCGCTCCAGTTCCGAAGAGCGAGCGCATCGAGCGCGAGCGGCAAGTACCGCTGTTCGATGCCCCCAAGTCCAGCGAGTTGCCCGCTCTGTCGTTGCTCGATGAACCGGGAACGCGTGAGCAGTCGTATTCGGACGAAGCCTTGGAGGCGATGTCGCGCCTGGTCGAGATCAAGCTGCGTGACTTCGGTGTGGAAGCGGAGGTCGTGGCGGTGCAACCGGGGCCGGTGATTACGCGTTTCGAGCTCCGCCCCGCACCCGGCGTCAAGGTAAGCCAGATCAGCAATCTCGCCAAAGATCTGGCACGGGCGTTGTCGGCCATCAGCGTACGCGTCGTGGAGATCATCCCCGGCAAATCCGTCGTCGGTCTTGAAATACCCAACGAAAAGCGCGAAATCGTGACCCTGGGCGAAATCATCAAATCGAAGCCCTATGACGAGGTCAGCTCGCCGCTGGCCCTGGCGCTCGGCAAGGACATCGGCGGAGTGCCGGTGGTCGCCGATCTCGCGCGGATGCCGCACCTGCTCATCGCCGGCACCACCGGATCCGGCAAGTCGGTGGGCATCAACGCCATGGTCCTCTCCCTCGTGTACAAGGCCAGCCCCGAACACGTGCGCATGATCATGATCGATCCGAAGATGCTGGAGCTTTCGGTGTACGAAGGAATTCCGCATCTGTTGTCGCCCGTCGTGACCGACATGAAGCAGGCCGCCAATGCGCTGCGCTGGTGCGTCGCGGAAATGGAGCGGCGGTACCAGCTCATGTCGATGCTGGGCGTGCGCAACATCGGCGGCTTCAATCGCAAGGTCAAGGACGCGGCCGACTCAGGCAAACCCATCAAGGATCCGATTCGGATGGCAAAAATCGCCCAAGGCGTTCCCGGCATCGTCGCCGAAGACGTCGAGGACCTGACCTCGCTGCCATTCATCGTCGTCATCATCGATGAGTTGGCGGACCTCATGATGATCGTCGGGAAGAAGGTCGAGGAACTGATCGCGCGATTGGCGCAGAAGGCGCGTGCGGCGGGCATCCACTTGATTCTGGCGACCCAACGGCCTTCGGTGGACGTGATCACCGGCCTCATCAAGGCGAATATTCCCACGCGAATCGCCTTCCAAGTGTCGGCCAAAGTGGACTCGCGCACCATTCTCGATCAAAGCGGCGCGGAGTCGCTCCTGGGTCACGGCGATATGCTGTATTTGCCCCCGGGCACGTCCATACCCACGCGCGTGCACGGAGCTTTCGTCTCCGATCAAGAGGTGCATCGCGTGGTCGCCGGCCTCAAGGCCGCCTCGCCGCCGATCTACATCGACGAAATTCTGGAGGGTCCACGGACGCCCATTCCGGGATTTCCGTCGGAAGACGAAGAAGGCGAGGGCGGCTTGGTCGATGCCGAGTCCGACCCGCTGTACGACGAGGCGGTTCGCATCGTCACCGAAACTCGCAAGGCGTCGATCTCCGGGGTGCAGCGCCGCCTCAAGATCGGCTACAACCGGGCAGCTCGGCTGGTCGAGGCGATGGAGGCGGCGGGCTTGGTCGGTCCGCTGCAGTCGAACGGCGCCCGCGAGATTTTCGGCGCACCGCCGCCGCAGGAGTAAAACGTGCCAATCCCAATCCAAGAAGGCCGGTCCGTCAAAGCGGCAAGGCGAATCGCGCGGACTGCGGTGCTCGCTCTCGCGATCTTCGCCGCCGGCGCCCGCCCGGGGTCTGCGACGCCCGCGACTGACGTTGAAAAGTACCTCGCCGGATTGGCGACATGGTCCGCGGATTTCACTCAGACCATCGACGATGGCCACGGCAAGGTGCTGCGCAGCGCAGCCGGAAAGCTTTATCTCGAGCGGCCGGGTAAATTTCGGTGGGACTACGTCGAGCCTTCCGAGCAATTGGTGCTGGCCGACGGCAAGCAGATCTGGTTCTACGACAAAGACCTGGAACAGGCCAACGTGCGCGACATGGACAGTACGTTGGCCAGCACTCCCGCCAGCCTGTTATCGGGTGGCGGCTCCGTCAGTACCCAATTCGACATCAAGTCGCTGCCGGCAGCGGGCGGGCTGCAATGGTTTCAACTCATTCCGAAGCGCGCCGATACGGATTTCCAGGTGGTACGCATCGGCTTCGATAAAGGTGAGTTGGCATCGATGTTCCTGGCGGACAAGCTCGGGCAGGTAACCCAGTTGACCTTTACTCATCCGACGCGCAATGCCAAGTTTGCCGCCGACCTGTTTTCATTTACACCACCGCCGGGAGTCGACGTGATCGGACGCAATCCGTCCCAAGTGAGCGCGCCCAAGTGAGCGCGGAGCCCGGGAGGTCACGCGGCGACGGCACCTACCGGCCGCTTGCCGATCGGCTGCGACCGCAGACTTTGGATGAATATGTGGGGCAGTCGCATCTGCTGGGCGCGGGTGCGCCGTTGCGCCGCGCGCTCGAATCCGGCCGGCCACACTCGATGATCTTGTGGGGCCCGCCGGGGACCGGCAAGACCACGCTCGCCCGTCTGGTTGCGCAGGGCGCGAGGGCCGAGTTCATCTCACTATCGGCGGTGCTCGCGGGAATCAAGGACATCCGAGCCGTGGTCGAGCAGGCGCGCGCCCTGCGAGGGACTCGCGACACAGTGCTGTTCCTCGACGAGGTTCACCGCTTCAACAAGTCGCAGCAGGACACGTTTCTGCCATACGTCGAGGACGGAACGCTGATCTTCGTCGGCGCGACCACCGAAAATCCCTCGTTCGAGGTAAACAACGCCTTGCTATCGCGGGCGCGGGTGTACGTGTTGAAGCCGCTTACGGTTGCGGATCTGAGCAAGCTGCTCGATCGCGCGCTCGGCGACGAGGAACGCGGCCTCGGGCGTTTGCAGCTACACATCGACGCCGCCGCACGTGAGCTGCTGTTGGCGGCGGCCGACGGCGACGCGCGCCGCCTCCTGAACTTGCTGGAAACCGCCGCCGATTTGAGCACCCCGGACCGCGAGGAGGGAGGCAGTGTCCCTTCCCCCGATCCCGACCGCCACGGCGAGGAACCACACCGCGGCCCTGGGCGGCGCCTCGATGCCGATACCACGCGCGCCGTGATCGGCAGCACCTACGTGCGATTCGACAAGGGGGGTGAAAACTTCTATGACCAGATTTCCGCCCTCCACAAGTCGGTGCGCGGCAGCGATCCCGACGCCGCGCTGTATTGGCTGTGCCGTATGTTGGCCGGCGGTTGCGATCCGTTGTACGTGGCCCGCCGTGCTTTGCGAATGGCGAGCGAGGACATCGGCATCGCCGATCCGCGGGCGCTGACCATGGCGTTGGAGGCGTGTGCGGTGTACGAGCGGTTGGGAAGTCCGGAGGGCGAACTCGCAATTGCGCAGGCCATCGTCTTCATGGCATGTGCTGCCAAGAGCAACGCAGTCTATGCCGCGTACAACGCCGCCACCGCCGACGCCAACAGCCTTGGGTCGCTGGAGGTTCCGCTGCATTTGCGCAACGCGCCGACGCGACTCATGAAGGAAATCGGCTACGGGAAGGGCTATCGCTACGCCCACGACGAGCCCGGCGGATACGCGGCGGGCGAGCGCTACTTTCCCGACGATATGCCCGATCGACGTTACTACGTGCCGGCGCCGCGCGGGCTGGAGATTAAAATCGGCGAGGCCTTGGAGGCGCGGCGCGCGCGCGATCGAGACGCCAGGGACACCAGAGACCCAAAAGATACGCACGGCGCCAAGCGCTCCTAACGGCGCCAACCGCTCCTAAGTGAAGTCCGACGACCGCCCAGCGGCCAAACCGCGTTTCCGCGGACGCCTGCCGCGAGACGTCAGGCTGGTAGGATTGGGGCCCCCTGTAGAATTAGTGCGAAAAAATAGGAATTCATCGTGCTCGATCCGAAGCTGTTGCGCAGCGATTTACCTGGAGTGGCAGCTCAATTGGCGCGCCGCAACTTCGTATTGGATGTCGCCCGGTTTGCGGCGTT
>Ga0209006_10003465_pt1 | contig 14339 bp, 13 predicted proteins | sample JacPin_JW_Ref_O2_FD_188567 | JGI IMG/M metagenome (GOLD analysis project Ga0209006, IMG submission 188567) | Forest soil microbial communities from Algoma, Ontario, Canada - Jack Pine, Ontario site 1_JW_Ref_O2 (SPAdes) (version 2) | ecosystem: Environmental > Terrestrial > Soil > Boreal... | reverse complement strand
ATTTTACCGTCCTGCAACCCGGGGGGGAGCGGAACCCCAACGGCAACATCGCACACCATCGGCCACGCAACTCCGTCGGAAGATGGCCACTCGATGGAAGTGTCGATCACCGGGCCGCAACACAGTAATGCCCTGTGGACCTACAAGGCTGGTGCCGACGACAACGCAACATCGTTCAGCATGAGCCTTTGGGTCTACCTAATGGCCCATGCCTCGGTCGCTGGGTCGTTCGAGTTCGACCTGTTCGACTTTTCGAAGTCCACAGCGACCGAATTTATGTGGGGGTCTCAGTGCAATCAGGTCAACCACGTCTGGCAAGTGTTCGATCAGCTCCACGGACGGTGGATGAACACTCCAGCGTCGTGCTTGCTCGCGCCTAATACATGGCACTACGTGCGCTGGGACGTTCACCGCGTGTCCGGAGACACCGACCGATGTAGCGGAAAGCCCTGCATGTACTACGACACCCTCACTGTGGATAAAGTTCCTTACCCCATTAATAAAATGTATCCTGCGGGGCCTTTGCCGAACGGATGGTCGAGCGCAGTCGGCTTTCAAGTTCAAATTGATATCGGCTCAACTGTGCTGCCTGTCACGATAAACGAATATCTCGACCTTGCGGACTTTTCGGCGCTATAAAGAATCAGGAGGGTTGTTCGAAAGATCCGAAACGCCTGACGAATCCGCATTTCACTAGCTACGATTCGGGTGTACTACTCCCATTAGCGCTGGATACAAGACTAAGTACAAACAGGTGGGTGATTTGGTGACTGTCTTTCAGATTATGTTCCAAAGCTGCGTTTCGTATTGGTAATTAACGAGGAGTGCTGATCGGCATGCCGATTTTGTGTAGCGCTCCTAATGTATTTTTGTTTGGTCCCGGTAGCTGCGCTAATAGGGTTTCAAAAGGAGACACCGTCCACGCCTCATAAGAATATACCGCCCGTTCGGCCATTGTCGGACCGGGTCTTAAAGCGCAGTGAGCCGGATGCTAGACGCAGAAGATTTCGTCCTTGTACCAAGTTTAAAGCTCAAGATCGGCGCCAAGTGCACGTGGACGATTCCGTTTCTAACGGCATAAAGCACCAGGTCAGCTGTGCAATGCAGCCTGAGCTTGCGGAGGATATTACTCCTATGCGTCTCTGCTGTTGCCAGTGAAACGTTTAGAATCACTGCAATTTCCTTGGAAGCCTTGCCTTCCGTGATCAGTTGCACAACCTCCCGCTCGCGAAGGGTCAATCTGCTTACGCTGGCGTCGGCTGGAACGGTGCGATTCCGCTTGTAACCGTCGATGATTAGCTCCGATACGCGCGAACTGAACATGGTCTTTTGTCGTCGTAGTGCCCCCACCGCAGTCATCACGTCCTCAATGGCGTCGGACTTAGACATCCATCCGCGAATACGCGCTTCCAAACAATCGTAAACTGCTTGCTCTGAGTCTACGGCGGTGAGGACTAGTATTGCCTGGTCCGGATTGTGTCTCACAATTTGCCGCGCCGCGTCCAGGCCGTTTAGTTCAGACATACAAATATCCAAAATAAGCAGATCTGGGTTCAACTGTCTGCACTTCTCTACCGTATCCCGTCCGTCAGTGGTCTCCCCGCACACCTCCCATCCTTCGTGAGAGCGAAGCAGCGAGCACAGACCGAAACGAAATATAGGATGAGAGTCGGCCACCAGTATGCGATAACTACTCATATAACCTCTTCGGTAAAGAACTTACCAGGGCAGTACGATGCCGTCAGCGCGTTATTGCCCACGCGTCATCGCTCATCTAGATACACCGCTTAACCCCAAATGGCCATGCCGCGCGGCGCGTCACCATCTTTCAGCAACGCTCTAACAATCTGCGGCAAACTGTGACACGGTGTCGCTCTGATTGGTCGAACTGGGTTCGCAGCCGGAGGACGTTGTTCTAAAGTGCTGAGAACCGGAGTATTCACCATCCCATTGAGTTCCAGCACGGAAACAAATCCGTGGCCCGCGCACATGGCGTCGATACGTCTTTGTTCTCGCGCGGACAGCGCCTTCAATGGCAAGGTGTCGAAATTGCGACAAAGCAACAGCAGCTCCGCGAACGAAGGATTGAGATACCGTGCGCCCAGAAGCGTCAGCACTCGGAGTACACCGATGGAGAGCTTTTGCGTCCACATAGCTGGATTACCTGACAATTTCACTTTTATGTCGATATCTTAGATCGCAACCGTCGTGATACTAAGAAAGGTCAAGTGCTAAGAGATGTGATATCCGTCACTTGAATAACAATTTGTGAATCAAGGATTCCGAATCAGGAATCGGTCACATCGGTAACCGCGATTTCATTTGTATCAAAAGACATTCACGCGATCGAGCTTTGTGCTTGTAGCAAGAGAGGTAGAAATGAGAAGTTATTGAGTTGGCAAGGATAGTGTTGATCGTTCTGAACCTGCGGAACGCACGTCTCCTGTGCCGACGGTCACAACTACTGGTACGAATCGACAACAAGTTATTATGCAGCCTGATCTATGGCACTTCACTGTGTAGTTAGAACATCGAGTATGAATACCCGCAACCAGTCTCATGTTTGCATAAACAGTTGCGACCCCGAGAAGGTTATCGTTACTCGATCATACGGGCAAAGAACACAGGTTGTAGTTCCTAGGAGAAAGAGGGGGCACCTATTTTCCAGTGAGTGCCCCTCTGTAATGGAGGCCAATTGCTTTGACAGTTGTTATCTCATTGTCAATGGAATGTCGTCAGTGATCAGTGAACTCCTGAAACCTGAGGAAAACCCAGCTATTTTGCCCTGGCAACAAGATTCGGGACTGTATGTTGGTTCGCGCTTCTGTTTCTCCTGTGGACGCCCAGCAGCGGACAGGGCGATCATATCGAGCGGATCCCGATCGAAATGTCGAAGCCGGGTATCTCGAACAGCCTTGCAATCCCAAACGCTCTTGGGGACTGGACCCAGTCTGCATGGTAAAACCCTTGGCAGGTGCCGATTCAGCATATGCCTGCCGTTCGACTAGTGCAGTGCGTTCCAGACAATCTACCTCAACCATTCCAATAGATCGGGGTGCTTTAGGTTTTAAGAAATGTCGACAGTGCGATGGACTCTCCCAGAGCGTGACGAATTGCACCGAGGAATTCATGGTTGTCGGGGGGCTTCTGGAAGAACGCCAACGCCCCGAGGTCCAGAGCCCGTTCCTTATTACCAGTCGGGTCTCGCGCGCTGAGGACGATGATTGGAGTCCCCACAAGATCCGGTAATGTTTTCATTCGATTGAGGACGAGGAAACCGTCGCCTGCGGGTAATCCGAGATCGAGGATCACCAGGTCTGGCGTCTCCCTGAGCGCCACCGAGATGGCAGAAATGGCATCCGCAGCGCATACAACCCGATAGCCGCTGCTTTTCAATCTGGCAGTCAATCCCAGCAGAAGATCTTGATCGTCGTCGATGATCAGAATTTTCTTTCCAGTCATTTCAGTCTTTCCTTCCCTAGGAAGTGGTCCTGAATCAATCGGTCGATTCGGGCGGTAACTCCGCTTATCTGGTCTTTGCCGGACGTGTCTGACGCCACGATCAGTGTCGTTGAGGAAACCGCTGGGTTGAGTCTTGAAGTCCTGTCAAAGTTGTGCAACTCCCTGGTAATGCGGCTTGCGATGACTTCGCACCCCCTGGCGTCTGTACACGCGACGATGAAGAAGTTCTCGACCGGCCCTGCGCCACTCACCGAAGGTAATAGCACATCCTGAGCAGGATGAATGCAGCGAGCCAAAATCTTACGTATCTCCAACACAATATCAGTCTGAACGGCTCCCCCGACTGCGACCACGTCCACCGCAATGAGAGTCACGAAGCCCGCCCCCAAATTTGGCCCGGTGAACACATGTGCACACAGTTTGGCGAGCGAGAACCGTGGCAGAGTAAAGGAAAAAGTGCTGCCCTGTCCGATTTTGCTTTCCAACCAGATTTGACCACCATGTCGCGACACGAGATCTCTAGCGATAAACAACCCCAGCCCGAGTCCGCTCCGACTCATCTCGCTTGTGCTTTTTAGCTGCGCCAGCCGGTCGAAAACGATCTCGCTGTCTTCCGGTCTGATTCCGCATCCGGTATCGGACACCGAGAAACACAGGAACCCGTCGTCTGTGAAAATCCGGCTCTCGACGGTAACGGTTCCATTTTTGGGCGTAAACTTGATCCCGTTATCGATCAGATTGATGAGTATCTGTCGTACGCGGGCGGGATCGGCCCAAACAAAAGGAAGGTCCTGTGCAGCATCAAAACACAATCTGATACTCTTCGCGGCTGCATTCGTACGGCATGCGCTGAGAACCTCAATAATTAGTCTAAGTGGACTTACGAGATCGGGCTCGATAGTAAGTTTATTCGTCTCGACACGGGTTATTTCGAGGAGATCACTTACCATACTCTTTAACTGTATGACATTGTTTAGCGCGAACGTCAGGTGCTCATGTTGCTCAGGAGTGAGATCACCAAGTAATCCATCCAATATATTGGTTGTGAAGAGATAAATCGCCGTCAGCGGAGTGCGGAGTTCGTGCGAAACGTGAGACAGAAGTTGTTCTTGAACCCGTGCGCGCTCCTGTCGTGTCTCTTCGGCTGCGATCGCGATTTTCCTGCGCTCGGTGACGTCTTTCACCATGACGACAAAGGTGCGAATGGAGCCTTCACCCTCGCACAAGGTTGTAATAGTGATATTGGACCAGAACTCTTCTTGGCTCTCCCGCACGGACCATCCTTCAACCTCCACACTGCCTGTTTCGGAAGCCTTGCGCAACAGTTCCTCGGGCGCGCAAGCCCGAATATCTTGAGGAGTGAACATGCAAGAGAAATTGTTGCCGATGATGTTGGCCCCAACATAACCCAGCAAGTGCTTGCCTCCAGCATTCCAGCTCGTCACGCGCCCCGTCGTATCTGTTGTGAAAAACGCCTGATCTTTTACGCCCTCGACTAGTAATCGAAAACGTCGGTCGGATTCCGCTATGCCCGCCTGAAGGACCGCATTATATCGTTGCTGGAGAAATGCGTGTCCCAGCGCATGAAGTAAATAGCCCGATTCCTCGAGAATAACCTTGCTGACAGGATGCTCCTTCCTCGCCACTTCCCAGAGTTGCTGCGCTGGAACACCAAACTCCCTTGCTACGCGCCGCAACGCAAGTGCATCAGGATATCGGTCGAACACTTGCCCCGCAAGAATCGCCCCTAAAGGCTCCTTGCCCAATAACAGCGGAACAGCGATATGCGTAAGGCAAGCTTGGTCATGCACTCGCACCGGCAGCCCTGTTTCGCATGCATCGGTAATTGCGGTACAAGGCGGACCCTTGGTTACGCAGAATGGACATCCAACACTACCGTCGATTAGGACCCCGTGAAGGAGCCTCCACACTGGCTGCGCATTGTGACATTTTCCCAATATCCGGCCATTGCAGTCAGTCAATGCCACCGCCACCCTCATCGTGCGTCCGTAGGTCGCCAGAATTTCTCCCCAAGCATCGAGATCAAGCAAATCCGACCGTACCATTGGCGTAGTGACGCTGCTATCAACCAAGTTAATATTAGATGAAGAGGAGAGTTGAACTGCGGGGGACAAACACCCACTTCGCTCAACTTGTCCAGATGCTTCTGACGTCATTTCTGGCCCTGTGCTGCATTAACGCCGTTCATCCGCGTCAAAAGAGAAAATCTAGTGGGAGCACGGCTTAGGAGGCTCGCGTAACTCTGCAGCGGTAATTCGGGAAGCAAATTGTGTTCGTACGGCATTAAACGGATTCCCCCTTGGCCAATCACAAACTCGCGAGTATCGAACGAATGTTGGCTCCCCCGCGATTTTACTACTGAAATGCAGCGATGAAGCGAGCTGTTAATTTCCACCATGCTCAACAGGATGAGGTTATCCACGATGGAGCTGACCGGAAAATCCGGCATATAGGAGGAGATCCCTAGAAACTCAGGATTCTCATAATTGAAGAAAGTCGCCATTAAACGTTGTTTGCTGTAGGCCACGATAGCGTGAAAGAAATCCCTGTACACGCCAACGTCTCCGATGGCAGTGCTGTAGCTTGTCATCCCATCAATCACCATCCGCTGTATGTCGTTCTGCTCGATAATCTTGACAATGCGGGAATAGTGTGAATCAACATTCAACTCTTGAGGACTCTCGAACAGGATCCGGATTGTTCCATCGACAACTTGTTCTCTCAGGTCCATCCCCAGAGTCTCAGCATTGCGGATGATTTGGGCTGGGTGCTCATCTAAGGAGATCAATAGTCCCCTCGTTTTTTGTCTCAGCGATCCTTCTCGAAGAATCTGCGTAGCGAGCACCGTCTTTCCTACCCCCGAAACTCCGACGACCATCGTGGTGGAACCATCAAAAATCCCGCCGCCAATGAGAGAGTCGATAGCCTCTACTCCAATCATCGACCGCATCGTGCTGGATGTGGGCTGCTTTGTATTGGAACGAAGGGGCGCCTGGACGCGACGACAAATCTCTATGCCGACGCCTGACGTGATTTGAAGTGTGTGCTCTCCGCCGTCATAGTCCTGGCCGCGGCTCTTCAAAATCTCTATACCCCGCAATACACGCCGACCATGCCGTTCGCAACCCAATTGGATGACCGTATCTGCAACGAAATCGGCCATTTCCACAACGGCAATCGAGTCGGGTGCCGTGCCGACTTCGAGTGAAAGCATAGCAGCCAGATTCTCTCGGTCGAGCGATTCAATCACTTGGTGTAACAACTCACGGTACGCGGAGCTGTTGCCCAACCCGGGGTTCAGTAACCCAATGCCGTCGACGAAAATCCGTTGGGCGCCTATCTCCCTCGCAGTTTCGAGCAAGAGGCTGTCCGGGGAACGCATTTCCTGACTGAAGACCTGTGCGGTGGTAAAAATGATTTGCAGCTTCTTCTCTTCTTGAAGTTGATTCAGCCTCCAGCCGAACTCGGAAGCATCTCGGACTAGTTTGTCTGGATTTGTCTCAAACACCACTACTATCCCGGGCTCGTCATATTGGGTGATCCCACGATAGATAAACTCCAAGCCCAGCACAGTCTTTCCGCTGCCGGCCGGCCCCTGCAGCAAGATTAAATTGGTCCTCGGAATCCCGCCCAGCAGGATGGAATCGAGGCCCTTAATACCAGTCTTAACAATAGCGCGTTCTGGCATAATCATTTCCCTTATTTCTTAGAGCTCAGTCGATTGATATTTCGGCCCACTTCTGAACGGCAGGACGTGAGTCGTTCTGCAATCAGCATCCTCACACCAGGCCTTTGCGACATGCTGACGAGTTGCCCAACACAGTGCCGACGTGCAGCTGCCATCGCAGGATGGATTCGATACAAAAACACACCTCGAGAGGGGCGGGACCGTTCTACGAGCTTCTCGCGTTCCAGCCGGTCAAGTGCGTCGCTAACTACCGTTCTCTCATAGCCCATAAGCTCTGCGATATCGCCGGTACAAATAAGACTCGTTCCGTGGCGAAAGACGAACACCAACAGATCCCACTCGGTGAGCAAGGAAATACCTAAGGTCTTCATACAACTTTCGACTGAGAGTGCCGGATCTTTGTACCGGTCGATAAGTAAGTCGGTTGTGCGCTGGACCGGAGTCATCGATGGGTGGTCGTCTACTCGCCTCAGAAATCATCCCATATTAAGTTCTTATACGGTTGTGATGTGCGTCACATATGGGGTCACGCAAGCCTAATTCGGGAATAGCGACAAAAACCTCATGGTCCTGAACCGCCTCGGCTCTTCAAACGTCAGTTCAGGAAGTTTGGGGGAAGTCCCCTGGCAACAGCTGCGAACATTCCCACAGTATCGGCGAGACCTTCTGAGCTGCACTTCTGAGCTACGCTCCGCTCCTAAGCCTTTCGTACAGTTTAGAATCTGCGTGCGCTTGAACGCGCTAACCGCAAGCAAGGGTATCGTTCTTCAGGGATTTAACATGGTTTATCTCGCTTTAGCCCAACTTACACTTACAGAGAGGCATTGTCGTGAAAGAGTGCACATTGGTTGAAGATAAGGCACATTTATATTTGCTGTTTGAATCTGGGTCAGGCAGCCACTTGGGTTTGCGCGATGCCTGGCAACCTGCCGCTCCTCACCGCGTTTCGTAACGACCTCTCTGTTCTCCCCGGATTAACTGCCCGGTCAACGTTCGCGTCACAATTGAAGTGACCGAGTTGTGAATAGCTCGATACTTTGGTGTCCCCCGATAGCTGATGTGAGCTTTATAGCTCAAAACGCGCACCACTCGTTCGAGTAGCGTAGACGTACCATCCACAGTCTGCACCGCGTCCGGCACTTAACGCGGCAATAACGAACTCTGCAAATTGAAAGGATCGATGATGAAGACATTAATCAAGATGCTATTGGGCACCAGCCTTTTCTTGCTAGAGCAGTCGGATTGCGCCACAAAGGTCCGCAATCGTGCGGCCAGAAAGATCGACGATTTCCGCGGGGTCGTCCAGCAGAAGTATGAACATGCGGTTGGCCGAGTTGCGAAAGCGTCAAGAGTCATTCGTGGGGAGGAAAGCCAAGTCCTCGGCAACGCCCTGCTCTTTGCGTTAGGAGTAGGAACAGGCATTAGTGTCGGCCTACTATTTGCGCCTGCCAGCGGCCAACAAACTCGGAGCGCCATAGCGGGAAGCGCTCAGCAATTCCGGAATAAAATCCGAAAGGGGAGTATCTCCGAGCGTGCTCGCACAGCCGCCAACGCAGGTTAACTTAACCGGAATGGCCGATTTCTCCTTTTTTGTATTAGGAGAAACATTATGGCGAAGAAGGGCATCAGTCACCGTGAATGCCACGCTGACCATATTAAGTTAACTATCGGCAGTAGTCGTAAGATATCTTGTTACCAACGGTGAAGCACTCTTGGGCGAACAGAAACAATTTAAGCCCGCCGCGAGGTGGTGCACGGCGGGCCTAAACGGAGAGGGCAAAGGAACGCATTCATGCTGGAAAAACGGGCTCCAATCCCACAATCCCTCCTCAGGTGATATTGAGGTCGGAGCCCATGCATCAGTACGCCATGCCTCAGCTTTTATAGCAGTGCGACTGTGATGGGGTCAGTGACGGATGAACCTAGATAACTTGTGAAAAATCTATTTGCAGGTATTCGCACATTCACAGAGGGAACGTATGTCGAGCTTGCGAATATAAACCGACTTTGGATGGTTGTTTTCAAACGATCCAAGACTGCAAATGCAATCGAGGACACCAGTAACCCTATAACGAAGCACTGAGCCGGATGCGAACTTTAGTTGACGGTGAAGTGACTTGTTGGCTCAGCCAGTGATGCCTACAAGGACCAGGCTGCGCCTGCTCGCGTATTCAGCAGAATCGCGCGAACCATATCGAGGGACTCGGTATTTGCCGGCCGGCTTCTGAAAGAAAGCTGTGGGGCCGGCTTTGAGTGTTTTCTGTTCGTTTATATTGTGAATTCCGCGCCGTCAACACAATCACCGGGATATCTGACAGACGGTCGCTCTTTTGCATTAAGTGAGCCTTCCGGCCCGACACCGCATGCGTCGCACTTGCTGGACTGTCTCAACTATCGTGACACCTGACTTATTATCAGTTGATGCTGCAACGATTAACGAACTACCATTGTCACGGGCGATCCTCCAAAGGTCTAGGAGGCCAGCCTTTTGACGGGAGTTAGTGAAAGGATACGCCATTGGCACAGCCATCTGTGACCAACATCACATGATCGGCCCGATTTGTTGTTTAAATACCGATCTGGGGTATTGGATCGATAGGGTTGTCGAAGGCACAGAGTCCTATCGGCGAGCGCTGAGTACGCCGTCATAAGGCACCCCTTAGATTCGACTCGACAAACAAGGATGAGTCGATTAGTCATCTCTGGCAAGCGATCAAGGCGACTAACCTTTGGACGGCTAATTCCTTTTTCGGCAGCCTTCTTGAAATGGAACGACTCTAGAGCAGAATATGAAGATCTAATCTGCTTCTAGTCACATTCTAATGTCGCCAGAATGAAATAAGTGAGATGACGACTCCAAAACCGCTTGAGCGACCTTGTCCAAACGCGTTGGCGACGAGCGGATCATTGCCAAAACTTCAATTGCGCATATCAAATCAAGGTGCCTCCTACCGCAGCGTAGCATTCCCACTGACCGACAATCCAAGTTGCAAGAACAGCACAGTTCCGGACCCACCCGAGAATGCGCACCCCTCTGAACGGGATAAGTTGCTGATGGACCAACTTCCATTAGTACGCAGCATAGCAAGTCGCATCCGACGTAGGTTGCCAAACCATCTACCCTTTGAGGACCTATTGCAGGCAGGTACAATCGGATTGCTCGACGCTATAGCAAAGTACGATCCTCGCAAGGCGACTCGTTTTGAGGTTTACGCCAGCTCCCGCATTCGGGGCGCTATTCTCGACAGCTTACGAAACCTGGATTGGGCACCGCGTGGCTTGCGAGCCAAGGCGCGAGGGCTGGAAAAAGCGCGCAGTACTCTGCGCTTCGATTTGGATCGAAATGCCAGCGAGCCGGAACTGGCGACGTACTTAGGTGTCACATTGTCAGCTCTCCACTTGCTCATTGGAGAAATCGCTAGATTAAGAATACAGTGTTCAGGGTTCGGTGCAGATGGCCGAGAAGAAACTCTTTACGAATGCACTCCGGCTAAACCCGAGGAGATTCCGCTACTTGTATACCTTCGGTCAGAAACGATTGAGTTGTTGACGCGGGCTATTGCTGAGTTGCCGCCAAAGCAGCGGCAGGTTATCGTTCTTTATTACGACAAGCAGTTGACTATGAAGAAGGTCGGATCTGTTCTGGGAATCAGTGAATCGCGAGTCTCGCAGCTTCACTCCATGGCAGTAGTAACCCTTCGTATCTGGTTTTCTGAACGAACTAGCCGACACGCGCCTCCTGTAGCTGATCATGGTCGCGAGACCGGGGACCATGCCACTAGCCTCGATTCTAGAAGAGCACTGTTATGACTGTGGTCTCTGCTGTTGAACCCTTCGTGTCGGTCGGTAGTGCTCTTCTTTTATCTCACGACGAGGCCACGATCAAACCACTCCGCGAATCCATGCAGCGACTTGCGCTTTCTACGGAGGTTTGTACTGAGGTTGCGAGTGCTCCGGCGCTCCTTAACCGAAACAAATTTGCAACCATAGTTGTCGATTTCCAACTCGGCGATCGAGCCCGAACCCGAACGCTTCTGCGGGAAGTGCGTCACTCTCTGTCAAACCGGACTAGCGTGATGTTTGCGATCAGCGACAGTGATAAGGAAACTGCGTTTGCTTTCGGGGATGGTTTTAACTTCGTGCTAAGAAGACCTCTTTCGGAGAGCTCGATCAGTCAGAACTTACGAGCTGCATACGGTCTCATCCTGCGAGAACAGCGTCGTTACTTCCGTTCGCCGCTTGACGCTTCTGTCACGCTTCGCCGCGCCGGGATGGAGGACGTGTTTGGTAACGTCATGAACATCAGCGAAGGTGGGATCGCAATCGCCACTCCTATTTCATTGAAACCCGGCATCGAGGTCCAAGTACAATTCACACTACCCGGATTTGAATGCCAAGTTGCGGTCAAGTCGGCGGTCTGCTGGTGCCGTGACGGATACACGGGACTGCGGTTTGTTTCTCTTTCTGCGCATTTAAGGACACAATTGCAAGACTGGCTTTCTCGCCGCTTGGAACAGAGTCTTCCAGAGTTCGTTGCCAATAAATTCCGAACGTTAAGACTCCGATGATCGTAAGAACGTTGGACGCCTGGCTATCTTTTTCTTCCTTTCTCGCGGTGAGACCTTCGATCGTCTTCCTAAAAAAGGAAAGCGGCCTATAACGTCATGCATTAACTATCTGTTTACGCCCACGAACTGTTAAGGTCGTATTGTGACCTCTGAAATCGTTGACAACTTGGCGCCTACGTACCTGAACAAACGCCACTCGATCCGCTACAAGCTCGACGTCCCGCTGAGGGTCATTCTTCAGAAGCCAGGCAGCACTATGATTAGAGACGGACGTGGCACAGAAATTAGTGAATCTGGGATGTGTGTAATGTCGGGCTTGGAATTAAGAGTTGGCGAAGAAGTCGAAATCGAGTTTACTCTCCCGTATTCGGGTGAACCGATTCGCGTGTCGGCTGCCGTGCGCAACCGTAATGGCTATCATTACGGTTGCAAGTTCAACGCTGACAGCCAACGAGAACAGCAGGATGTCATGCGTTTGCGCCAAATCTTACAAACATTCGCCGTTGAGGCACATGAACAAACTGTTGACTCACGGCTGCTGTGAGAATATTAGAGAGGTTGAGGAGACCGCGTCGGCAGCAAGGGACAAAAGAGCAGATTGAATACATACAAGAGGATTATATGTGGGAACGAGCAGCTCAACCAGACTGTTGTGCGCGGCTTCTGTTCGAAGGAAGATGGCGTAATTCACTATGGCGTCCTGGAACGCTTCTTCCCCGCAGACAACTTGGGCAACGTGGTATGGCGCGGCATGACAAAGTTTGCAGTAGTGCGCGAAGGAATCGTCAGCTTAGACATTTTAAACCAGATCCGTTGCAATCGATTCACGAGCAACAGCGCCACGATTCGCTGTTCACAAACCCTTCGACCCCGTGCTGTATATCTCTGCTGAACGGGATACGTTATTGAAAGCGTCACGGCGAGAGCAGACATTCTGGCATGGACATTTGTTTGCTTGGGGCGTCCCGCGAATCGGATGGTCGATGTCTACAGTTAAGGGCCTACGTCAGTTGCTAAACGCCGTTAAACGCTCCATGACGAAGTGAGCGAAGGTCCGGTTGAATCGCTATGCGCGAGACGCAGCAGCACCAGTATGAATGTAGCGGCCTGGGGTCGCGTCGGGGTCCTCTAGTAATTGAACGACCGTACGCAAAGCGACGATCTCCGCCCGCGTTAGTGCAATATCCGTTTCTCTTTGTTCGATAACTTTCCTGATCCTTGTTGACTCCTTTGTACTAAGTAATTGTTCTCCGTAGCCCTGTTTCTCAACTCTGCTTTTAGAATAAAGGGCCGTTTCAAGCTGCCCTGTCAGTTGTTGGCGGATGTTGTTCGCGACAGCTTTCCACCTGAAGTAAGACAGCGAACCCCCAGCAGCGGCCCCGGAGATAAAAAGTCCCGACGCGAGTAGGATGTTGAAAGTCACTCTATGCCTCCTCTGTGTATGTAGCAACTTTACGAGGCAATATGCTGTGATGGATATCACGCCTCCATGCACATTAGCTGTGGAAAACGTCCGTAGGGCGAAAGGCATTCGGTCTGGGCTCAATGCCAGAATGCGAATAGGGATCTGAGTCCCGTTGTGTCAAGCAAATCGACTAGGCACAGTTCGGAGCTAGTTACATTGCCACATGTCACTTATCCCCTAATCCTGTGCGGCCTTATCGGCTCACTTCGTACCATTTTTCCCTTTTTGCAAAATTGGCACCGCACCAATCGTGACGATGGATTCGTGCGCGTGAACCGTTCCCATAATATCAATCCAGTCTTCGGAATAAGTCGCCGGTACCTGGTATGAGGTTGATCCACAGATAAGGGGATCGGAAGCGTCAGCGCAGTCGGTGGGGGGTGTCGTGCCCCCGGGACCATACTGGGCATCCCAGACGAGTTGCGCCTTATTCCCGGTAGTCGCTGTGAAAGGACAGGTCCAGACGGTGCCGTTAGCTGAGCAGAACGGCTTGTTATCAGGAATCGCTCCGTTCAGCCAAGCGTAAGTCTGTATCCAGGCATCGGACACAGGATGCAAAAGCACCTGCGTCGAGGGACTGACGAATCCACCCGGAGAGCTGTCGTATTCATACCAGCTATTGAAAGTAAATCCTGCAGAGAATTGCAGAGCCATGTACCGGGGAATGTAAGCGGCCTCGTCATAAGTGTCCACGGTCCATGTAACGTTGGGATGCACCCCGCACTCCCCGCACATGAGGGGTTTGGATTCAAGATCGCTTCGGTGAATAACAGAGAAGGCGGCTGGCCATGCGACCGAGTACTTGAATTCCGGATCGCTAGCTTTCGTCCCGTGCCAGTTGATGATGTCAACCGAATTGCTTCCCCAATTCAGACCTTTCCATGTGCAGGTACTCGTCGCGCCGTTGTCCAGTTGGGGATTTTGATCGCAGTATAGGAAGTTTGCTAGGGTCTTGTCGTATGTGTCTAGGGTCCCAGTAGCACCGGCGTACCCCGAGGGAGTGGTAATAAGTGAAGTCGGGTCAATGCTTGTTGTCACAAATCCCGCCTGGTCGCACGGGCTGACATCCCCTTTCGCGGGATAGTTGTGCACAACGCCTTGGCCCTTGATTATGCACCGCGTGTCTTCCACGATG
>Ga0209006_10003464_pt1 | contig 14340 bp, 16 predicted proteins | sample JacPin_JW_Ref_O2_FD_188567 | JGI IMG/M metagenome (GOLD analysis project Ga0209006, IMG submission 188567) | Forest soil microbial communities from Algoma, Ontario, Canada - Jack Pine, Ontario site 1_JW_Ref_O2 (SPAdes) (version 2) | ecosystem: Environmental > Terrestrial > Soil > Boreal... | reverse complement strand
GCGTCGTGCCAGCCCTTGCCCTCGCGGTACCGGATCGCGGCCATATGGTCGGTGAAAACGCGACCGAAGCCCGGATCCCGCAGGACGGCGGTGCGCCGGTCCGGCGGCGTCGGCGCGGCATGGGGTTCGGTCACGAAGGCGAGGGGCGAAGACACGGTCGCATGCTCCTTGGGCGGGTGACCCCGTTTTCCTGTTTCGGGCGCTTTTGCCTCGGGTCGCAAGTCCCGTTATGGTGGTGCGACATGCGACCATGCTTCCCCTGAAGGGGCGCGAACGTGCCTTGCCGCCCGATGGCGAGCACGATCGTTTCGCGAAAACGCGGCATTGGGTAACAAACAAACCAAAATATGTCAACATGGCTGACATAAATGTGACCATGGCCGCCCGGCGGCCGGCGTCGGCCGAACCCGACGCCAAGCCCGCCGCCGAGCCGACCTGGGACCTGATCGAGCTTCTGTTCTTCGCCTATCGCGACTTCGTCGGCGATCCCGACGACGTGCTGGCGAAGTTCGGCTTCGGCCGCGCCCATCACCGCGTGCTGCATTTCGTCAATCGCAACCCCGGCATGAAGGTCGCGGCCCTGCTCGACATCCTGCGCATCACCAAGCAATCGCTCGGCCGGGTGCTCAAGCAGCTCATCGACCAGGGCTATATCGAGCAGAAGGAGGGCGAGCGCGACCGCCGCCAGCGGCTCCTTTATGCGACCCCGAAGGGCGCCGAGCTGGCGCTGCGCCTCGCCCGCCTGCAGACGACGCGCATCGCCGGCGCGCTCGCCGAGGTCGGCCCCGGCGCGCACGAGGCCGCGCGCAAGTTCCTCACCGCCATGATCGACGCCGACGGCCGCAACAAGGTGCTGCGACTGATCGATCGCGTCGAGCGCCCGCGTCGGCCGCGATGAGCGCGCCCGCGGCCAGCACGCCCGCCCGCCTCGCGCCGCTCGCCGACGACGCGCCGCACCTCTTGGTGGTCGACGACGACCGCCGCATCCGCGACCTGCTGTCGCGCTTCCTGCACGGCGAGGGCTATCGGGTGACGACCGCGGACACCGCCGCGGAAGCGCGCGCCAAGCTCGACGGCCTGCGCTTCGACCTCCTCATCCTCGACGTGATGATGCCGGGCGAGACCGGGTTCGATCTCGCCAAGTCGATCCGCATCTCGTCGGCCGTGCCGATCCTGATGCTGACGGCGCGCGCCGAGAAGGAGAGCCGCATCGCCGGCCTCGAGCTCGGCGCCGACGACTATGTGGCGAAGCCGTTCGAGCCGCGCGAGCTCTCGCTGCGCATCGCCAATATCCTCAAGCGCGCGAGCCCGCCGCCGGCGCACCCCGCCGAGTCGGTGCGCTTCGGCCCGTTCGTCTTTCATATCGGCCGCGGCGAGCTGCGCCGCGGCGAGGACGCGATCCATCTCACCGACCGCGAGCGCGACATGCTGCGCATGCTGGCCGCGGCGCCGGGCGAGACCGTCACGCGGCTCGCGCTCGCCGGCAATGGCGCCTCGCCGGGCGAGCGCGCCGTCGACGTGCAGGTCAACCGCCTGCGCCGCAAGATCGAGGTCGATCCCGCCAATCCGCTGTTCGTGCAGACGGTACGCGGCATCGGCTATCGGCTGGTGGTGACGTGACCACGATCGACACCGGCCTCGCCCGCCTGCGCACCGCGGCGCATCGCGTCTACGACGCCTGGGATCGCTTCGGCGCCCTCGTCAAGGGCGTGATGCCGACGGGCCTCTATGCCCGCTCGCTCCTGATCATCATCGTGCCGATGGTGCTGCTGCAGTCGGTGGTCGCCTTCGTGTTCATGGAGCGCCACTGGAACACGGTGACGCGCCGCCTCTCCGCCGCCGTCACCCAGGACATCGCGGCGCTGATCGAGATGTACAAGGTCTATCCGCACGACGCCGACAATGCGCGCATCCGCCACATCGCAGCCGACCGGCTCGGCCTGCAGGTCGACTTCCTGCCCGCAACCGACATGCCGCCGGTCGGGCCAAAACCGTTCTTCTCGCTGCTCGACCAGGCGCTGTCGGAGGAGATCCGCAAGCAGATCGGCCGGCCCTACTGGATCGACACGGTCGGCAACTCCTCGCTGGTGGAAATCCGCATCCAGCTCGACGATGCGGTGATGCGCGTGTTCGCGCGCCGCAGCGCCGCCTATGCGTCGAACTCGGAAATATTCCTCTTGTGGATGGTCGGCACCTCGCTGGTGCTGCTCACCGTCGCGATCCTCTTTCTGCGCAACCAGATCCGGCCGATCCTGCGCCTCTCCGAGGCGGTGGAGAGCTTCGGCAAGGGGCGCGACGTGCCGAATTTCCGCCCGCGCGGCGCGCGCGAGGTACGCCGCGCCGCTTCCGCCTTCATCGAGATGAAGGCGCGCGTCGAGCGCACCATCGACCAGCGCACCACCATGCTGGCCGGCGTCTCGCACGACCTGCGCACCGTGCTCACCCGCTTCAAGCTCGAGCTGGCGCTGATCGGCGACGCGCCCGAGGCCGAGGCGATGAAGCGCGACGTCGACGAGATGGGCCGCATGCTCGAAGCCTATCTCGCCTTCGCCCGCGGCGACGGCGGCGAGCAGTCGGAGCTGACCGACATGGAGGCGTTCCTCGAGGAGCTGAGAGCCGACGCCGAGCGCGACGGCCACAAGACCGCGGTGGTCTTCCACGGCTATCCGGTCGTCACCGTGCGACCCAATGCCTACAAGCGCTGCCTCGCCAACCTCGTCTCCAACGCGGCGCGGCACGCCGACCAGATCGCGATCACCGGCCACCGCGACCACCGCTGGCTGACCGTGACGATCGATGACGACGGGCCCGGCATCCCGCCGCACCTGCGCGAGGACGTGTTCAAGCCGTTCCTGCGCCTCGACGATGCGCGCAACCAGGACGAAGGCGGCACCGGCCTCGGTCTCGCGATCGCCCGCGACATCGCCCGCTCGCACGGCGGCGACATCACGCTCGGCGAAAGCCCGCTCGGCGGCTTGCGCGCGACGGTGCGGATTCCGGTGTAGATCCGTCTCACGTCGGCGTGAGCGGTGCTGCGCATGCCGCCGCGCCTTGCTACATTGCGGTGATGACGAGCTGCGGCTACACGATTTTCGACACCGCGATCGGCCGTTGCGGCATCGCCTGGAACGAGCACGGCATCGTGGCCGCCGGGCTTCCGGAAGCCGACGATGACAAGCTGCGTGCGCGGCTGCTGCGGCGTTGCCCCGGCGCCGGCGAGCACGAGCCGCCGGCTGCGGTGCAGCGCGCGATCGACGGCGTCGTCGCGCTGGTCGCGCGGGGAACCGCGGACCTCTCGGACATCGCGCTCGACATGGACGGCGTGCCGCCGTTCAACCGGCAGATTTACGAAATCGCACGCGCCATTCCACCCGGATCGACGCTCACCTATGGCGAGATCGCGACGCGGCTCGGTGACCGCGAATTGGCGCGCGATGTCGGCGAGGCGATGGGGAAAAACCCCTTCGCGCCGATCGTGCCGTGCCATCGCGTGGTCGCGGCCGGCCGCAAAGCGGGCGGCTTCTCGGCGCGCGGCGGGGTGAACACCAAGCTTCGCCTGCTGGCGATCGAAGGAGCGCAGGTCGAGGGAACGCTGCCGCTGTTCGAAGGAACGCGCTGACCGTCACGCCGCGACGGTCGCCTCCTCGTCGCCCTCTTCATCGTCCCAGTCGCGACGATGCCGCTTGCGTGGCCGGCAGCCCGGCACGAAGCGGCAGAGATCGCTGAGCATGCCGATGAGGCGCGCGCCGCGTCCGAGCGCGCGGTCGAGCTCCGCCATGGTGCGGGCATGCCCCTCGTCGTCGTCCTGCACGAAGGTGCGCAGCACGCGCGCGAACATCAGCGCGAGCCCCTGCGCGCGCAGCATGCCGCGCGGGCCGGAGGCGTGGATGCCGGCGGCGGCGAGCATCCATTGCTGCGAGCGCACGCCCAGCGCATTGAGCGCGAAGGCGAGCCCCGGATTGCGCCGCGCCGAACGCAGCAGCGAGCGCAGCGCCTCCTTGTGCGGTGCCAGCGCCTCGATGCGCCGCATCAGCACGTCGAACAGCCGCTCGCGCGGCGGCTCCTCGCTCATGTCGCCTTCGCCGCCGTCGAGGATCGCGCGGTCGATCGTCTTGAAATGCGCCGCGAGGATCGCGAGCGTCGAGGAGAAATCGCCGCGCAGCGCACCGAGCGTGACGCCGGCGCGCGTCGCGATTTCACCAAGATCGATCCGCTCGAACGATTTTTCGGCAAGCAGCGCCATGAAGGCGGCGATGACGCGTTCGCGGTCGCTGCCGGTCGGGGTCGCGGGCGGTGCGGCTTTCGCGCGGGCAGGCTTGCGAGCCATGACTACCTCCTCGGCGGCTGGGTTCCAGCCGAATGTAGTCCGCCGCAAGCCGACGTGCCAGGGCCGTAGTTGGAGCATGTCCTTGTCGGCGAACCGGTGCCCACCCCGGATCAAGTCGGGGGCAGGCTTTCGCCGGGCATGCGCTAGCCGGCAAGCTCGCGCCCGCGCCGGGTCGCGGCGGCCACCGCCCGCCGCAAGATTGGGTCGAAGCCGTCCGCCCCCATCAGCACCTCGAGGGCAGCCGCCGTGGTGCCGCCCGGCGACGTGACGTTCTGGCGCAAGGTCACGGCATCGAGCGTCGAGCGATGCAACAGCTCGCCCGCGCCCGCGACGGTCGCGCGCGCGAGCCGCGCGGCGAGATCCGCCGGCAGCCCGGCGGCGGCCCCGGCGCGCGCGAGGCTCTCGGCGAGCAGAAAAACGTAGGCCGGGCCCGAGCCCGACACCGCCGTCACGGCATCCATCAGCGCCTCGTCCGCCACCCACTCGACGGCGCCGGCGGCGTGCAGCAGCTTGTCGGCGAGCTGGCGCTGGGCGTCGCTCACCCGTGCGTTGGGAACCGCGACCGTGATGCCGCGGCCGATCGCGGCTGGCGTGTTGGGCATGGCGCGCACGACGGCGGCGTGCGCCGGCAGCGACTTCTCCAGGAAGGCCAGCGTGCGCCCGGCCATGATCGAGATCGCGACGGTGTCGTCGCGCACCAGGCGGCCGAGCGGCGGCACGACCTCGGCGGCGGCCTGCGGCTTCACCGCGATGAGGATCGCGGTCGCCGCGATCGTGTCGAGCGCGGGGTTGATGCGCAGGCCGCGCTGGCCCAGCGTGATGATCTCCGGGCTCGGCTGCGGCTCGAGCGCGACGATGTTGTCGAACTTCAGGCCGAGCCGATGCCAGCCCTCGAGCATGGCGCCGCCCATCTTGCCGGCGCCGACCAGCACGAGCGTGCCGGCGAAATCGCTGAGCGATGTCTGGTCCATTTTCAGCCTGCGCGAATGGTGAATGGAGAATAGCGAATAGTAGTCCGCCCTATTCGCTATTCGCTACTCGCCATTCGCGGCAGGCAGGGAAGATTTCCGGGCCAGCCGGAGACGTCTCACGCCTCGCCCGAGGTCTCGAACATGGTCGCGTCGAGGGAGTCGGCGGCGCTTTTTCCCGCCCAGACCACGAACTGGAACGCCTGGAAGTAGCGCTCGCACGCTTCCAGCGCGGTTCCCAGCGCCGACTCGCATTGCGCGCCCGAGGCCGCGATGCCGCCGGTGAGCAGCAGCGCGTGGCGGAACATGACCAGCCCGTCCTTGAACCACAGGTCGAAATGCCCGACCCAGAGCTGCTCGTTGATCTTGGCGACCAGCTCGACCACCTCGTTGCGCCGCGCCGGCGGAACTTTCAGCTCGAACGCGCACGCAAGATGCAGCGCCTCGATGTCGCTCATCCAGGTGAACGAGACCTGATAGTCGGTCCACTTGCCGGCGACGACCAGCGTGACCTCGTCCTCGCTCGCGCGCGCGAACGACCAGTCGTGCGTCGTCGCCATGTGCTCGACCACATCGACGGGATTATCCTGCGGGTTGTCCGCGTAGTCGCTCAAAGACATGCCGTTCCACCTTGCTGCCGCTTGATAGTGGATGCCGACGCATCCCACGCTCACGCGACGCAACGGTACGGCCGCGCGGACGGCGCTCACGCATGGGCTACTGTGACGCAGGTCGCGCGCGCTTTATGCGGGTTGACCGGCCAAGGTCGAATCACCCGCGACTCGACTATAACCGCTCCGAGTCCGGTCGCCAAAACGGCTAGACGCGCGAGTGATTGAAGATTCTGTGGAATCCCGCAACGTGCGGCGCGCATCCGTCCACAGGCATTCGTGCGACACGTTGACTCGGGGGGCGACGAGCAGCCAATGGCGAATAGGGAGTAGCGAATAGGGAGTGGCGAATAGGGAGTAGCGAATAGCGAATAGCGCCAGGTGCCCCGCCAATCGCTACTCGCCACTCGCTATTCGCCCCGTTCAGTCGAACAGGCTGGAGACGGATTCCTCGGCGGCGGTGCGCGCGATCGCTTCGCCGATCAAGGTCGCGATCGACAACACCCGGATGTTCGCCGCCCCCAGCACCGCCTCGGTCGGCTGGATCGAGTCGGTGATCACCAGCTCCTTGAGCCGCGAGGCGGTGATGCGCGCGACCGCACCGCCGGACAGCACGCCGTGTGTGATATAGGCCGCGACGCTGGTCGCGCCCTTGTCCATCAGCGCGTCGGCGGCGTTCACCAGGGTGCCGCCCGAATCGACGATGTCGTCGATCAGGATGCAGGTGCGGCCTTCGACGTCGCCGATCACGTGCATCACCTCCGATTCGCCCGGGCGTTCGCGCCGCTTGTCGATGATGGCGAGCGGCGCATTGATGCGCTTGGCAAGGCCGCGCGCGCGCAACACGCCGCCGACATCGGGCGACACCACCATCACGTTGCCGAGGTCGAACCGCTCGCGGATGTCGCGCACCATCTCGGGCGAGGCATAGAGATTGTCGGTCGGGATGTCGAAGAAGCCCTGGATCTGCCCGGCATGCAGGTCGAGGGTGAGCACCCGGTCGGCGCCCGCATGGGTGATCAGGTTGGCGATGAGCTTGGCCGTGATCGGTGTGCGCGATCCGGTTTTGCGGTCCTGCCGCGCATAGCCGAAATAGGGCACCACCGCGGTGATGCGCCGCGCCGAGGAGCGGCGCAGCGCGTCGATGATGATCAAGAGCTCCATCATGTGGTCGTTCGCGGGGAACGACGTGGATTGGAGCACGAACACGTCGGCGCCGCGCACGTTCTCGAGGATCTCGACGAAGATCTCCATGTCGGCGAAGCGCCGCACCACCGCCTTGGCGAGGGGGCTCTTGAGATAGGCGGCGATCGCTTCGGCGAGGCGCGGGTTGGAATTGCCGGCAACGAGCTTGATTGCTCCGTTCTTGGCCGCCATTCCCCGTCTCCTTCCGCGCGGAGCCATATGCTGCCGCCTGGCGGCGCCGTGATAACAAGGAGGCTATGCGCGTGGCAATACGACGGTTTTTGTTGTCCCGAAACTTTTTCGCCGGTTGTGCTTAGCGCGTGTCCGGGGTCACTAGACCACGTTCCGTTCCTTCGGAATCGGACCGTGCTCTAGATTCTCTATTTGGCGCATGTTCTTGTCGGCGAACCGGCGTCCACCCCGGATCAAGTCCGGGGCAGGCTTTCGCCGGAACATGCGCTAGCGACGCTCGCCCGCATAGGCGAGCGGCGAAGACCGCGCGGCATTGTCTGCCGCGACGTTCGGGCCAGACGTGACGGGTACGACCGGCGGGGCGGGCTGGGCGTCGGGCGCGGCGAGGAACGCGGCGAGCTGGTCCATGCTGGCGGTCGCGATTCGCTGTAGCACCCCGTCGTCGGCGGCTGCCCAGGTGCCGCGGCCGGAGCCGCTCGCCGGCTCCTCGCCGCTGATGCGCACCGCACGCTGCTGGTTGGCGTCGTAGACGTCCCATACCCAGGAGATCATGGTCGTCCGCCGCTTGCCTTCCACCAGCGCCGCCAGATAGCCGCGGACACGGTATTGCGCCGGCCCCTGGCGCGAAACGACGGCCATCTGGCGGGCGATCGCCTCGTCGCCGAGGTCCTGCACCAGCCGGTTGAAGATGCTTTGCGGCGGTCCGTCGATCGAATCGAACGCAACCGTCGGCCCGTGCGTGGGTACGGCCGCGACCGGTGCCTGCGGCACGGTCGAACAGCCCGCGACACAAAAGCCCAGCAACGCCGACGCAAGCACGCCGGCGCGGATTCGGCCAAATGAATTGAGACGCGCGCCCGCGGCCCGCGCGCTGCCGTCCATCCCCATCCACTTCCCCTCGGCCGGCAACCACTCGAGTTTGCTGAACGGTATTCCGTTGCCCGAGCCGATATTGAATCCGTAACCCGTCCCGGCGCCCCGGTCCAGCGCGTAAACCAATTATCAACCATACGGGCAGGTTTAGGGCAGGGTCAGCCGATCACGATCGCATTGACGTGGCGGCCATAGTCCGGCTCGCCGCGATGGGTCGTGCGACGGAAGCTGAAGAAGCACCGCGCATCCGCATAGGTGCAGGTGCCCAGATCCTCGATCGCGCCGATGCCGGCGTTCGCGAGCCGCGCCGCGACATAGCCGGGCAGGTCGAACATGGCATGGCCCGCCTGCGCCGCCGGCCGGAAGAAGCGCGCATTGGCGGTATCGGCTGCAACGAACGTGTCGACCAGCTCGGCGCCCACCTCGTAGCTCGGCTGCCGGATCAGCGGTCCGATCGCCGCGACGATGCGGCGGCGTTGCGCGCCGAGATGCTCCATCGCGGTAATCGCCGCATCGGTGATGCCCGCAAGCGCGCCGCGCCACCCTGCGTGCGCCGCGCCGATGACGCGGGCCTCGGGGTCGGCGAGCAGCACCGGGCCGCAGTCGGCGGTCGAGACGCCGATCGCGATCCCCGGCACACGCGTCACCACCGCGTCGGCGCGCGGGCGCGTTGCGTGTGTCCACGGCGTCTCGGCGACGACCACGTCGGCGGAGTGGATCTGGTATGGCGTGACGAGCGCCCCGGGCGCGACGCCAAGGGCCGCTGCCATGCGGGCGCGGTTTTCCGCCACGCGCGCGCGGTCGTCATTGGAGCCGACGCCCCCATTGAGCGTCGCATAGATGCCTTCCGACACGCCGCCGGCGCGGGTGAAGAACGCATGGCGGATGCCGGCGAGGGCGGCCAGCGATTTCGCCTGCAGCATCACGGGTCGAACCCGGGCAGGGCGGCGATCTCGGGCGCCGACAGGCCCATCACCTTGAACATCGTGCCCATGCCGGTCGGGCCGCCGGCGGTGAGCCGGCCGAGCGCCACGTCGACGGCCTTGGCCTTGTCGGGCGGCGCCACCGCCTTGAGGTTGACGGCGCGCTGCTCGATGCCGAGCCGGCGCAGGAACGTCGCCTGGTCGAGCGGGCCATGCACGCGCGCGCCGATGCTTTCGGCGGCGCTGCCGAGCGCCTGGAAATCGACATGTGCGGTTACGTCGGCAAAGCCGGGCGCGATCAGCGGATCGGCCTTGCGTTGTCCGCGCAGCGCCTGGAACGTGTCGCCGACCATGCCATCGAGGTGGCCGTAATCGACGAGCAGCGCCGCGCCGCCACCGCCGCGCACCACGCGCCGGCCGACTTCGAGCGCCTGGGCGTCGGAGCGCCACTCGTAGATCGAGCCGACCTCCGCCATGCGCACCTGCGGCGGCAGGGTCTGATCGAAGAATTTCATCGGGTCGGGCGCGAGCCCGAACGCAAGATTGCCCTTGCCATCGATGCCGATGACGCGCTCGTGCCAGCCATCCGCCTGCTTGACCGCCTGGTTGACCGGCAGCGCGTCGAAGAACTCGTTGGCGACGATGATCGCGGGGCCGTCCGGAATGTCGGCGAGCGACGCGTGCCACGTGATGGAAACATTGGGATTGCCGAGGACTTGCTTCTGGCGCGCGATCAGCGTCGGGCTGGTCTCGACGAGATGCACCGCGACGGCCTGGCGGAACTCGCGCATCACGTTGGCGGCGCGCAGGATGTCGGCCATCATGGTGCCGCGGCCGGGGCCGAGCTCGATCAGCCGCACGTTGCCGGGGGCGCCCAAGCGCCGCCATACCGCCGCGGCCCACAGCCCGACGAGCTCGCCGAACATCTGGCTGATCTCCGGCGACGTGGTGAAATCACCGGACGCGCCGATCGGGTCGTGCGTGATGTAGTAGCCGTGCTGCGGATGGCCGAGACAAAGCCCCATGAACTCGGACACCGGCATCGGTCCGGCGAGCGCGATCAGCCGGCGGATGTCGGCTTCGAGCGGGGCGTCGGCCATCACGGGCTCCGCGCAGGGTGGCGCAATGCGTACGCGACGAAACCGACGCCGGCGAGGAACAGCGGGATCGAGAGCAACATGCCCATGGTGGTGCCGTGCCACAGGAAGCCGAGCTGCACGTCGGGCTCGCGAAACAGCTCGCAGAACGAGCGCATCAGCGCGTAGCAGATCGCAAAGACGCCGATGATGAGCCCGGGCCGCTTCAACGCGCCGCGCCGGATCAGCACCATCAGTATGACGAATAGCACGATTCCTTCCAGCGTCGCCTCGTAGAGCTGGCTCGGATGGCGCGGTATGCCGCCGGCCTCACGGCTCGGGAAGATCATCGCCCACGGCACGTCGGTCGCGCGGCCCCACAGTTCGCCGTTCACGAAATTGGCGAGGCGGCCGAGAAAGAGGCCGATCGGACCGACCGCGCAGGTGATGTCGCCGAGCGACAGCCACGAGATGCGGCGCACATACGCGAAGGCCATCACGGCCACGACGCAGCCGAGAAAGCCGCCGTGGAACGACATGCCGCCGTTCCAGACCTTCAAGATCTCGATCGGGTGCTTGAGGTAGTCGAACAAGTTGTAGAACAGCACGTAGCCGATGCGCCCGCCGAGGATGATGCCGAGCGTGACCCACAGCACGAAGTCGTCGTAGTCGGTGACGGTGAACGGCGCCGGGCCGCCCCAGCGGCTCGCGTTGGCGATGATGCGCCGCGCATAGAGCCAGCCGAGCAGGATGCCGCAAATATAGGCAAGCGCGTACCAGCGAATGGCGAACGGCCCGAGCTTGACCAGGACCGGGTCGAACTTCGGGTAGGGCAGGACCGAAAGCGGCATGGAATCAGTGCCCTGGGAAAAAGGACCGCAGCGGTGATGCGGTAAGGGCAGGGTGGCGTCAAGGGTTCGCCCGCCTTGCGGCCGGGCGGCCGCGGCGCCATTCTTGCTTCGTCAGCCTGCGCATATCCTTATCGACGAACCGGTTTCCACCCCGGATCAAGTCCGGGGCAGGTCCCGGATCAAGTCAAGTCCGGGGCAGGCTTTCGCCAGGATATGCGCTACCCCAGTCGCCGGCGCGGAGAGACAGCATGACCCAGACCTCGAACCGCTTCTTCGACGAGATCGCGCGACTGATGAACGACGCCGCCGGCGTCGCCTCCGGGGTGCGGCGCGAGTTCGACACGCTGTTTCGCAGCCAAGCCGACCGCATCTTGCGCGACCTCGACCTCGTGCAGCGCGAGGAGTTCGAGGCCGTCAAGGAGATGGCCCGCCTCGCGCGCGAGGAGAACGAGGCGCTGCAGGCGCGTGTCGCTGCGCTCGAGGCCAAGCTCGCGGCGTCCGCATGGCCGCCCGTGACCCAGCCGGCCGGCCCGGCGCCGTCGCCGCCCGGGCCGGTACCGCCGCCGACAATGTAGGCTGTTCAGACGCTTGACCCTCTGCGGCATGACTGCCCGTAGCATCGCGCGCGGCCGCCCGATTGCTTGTCAGGCCGCGGCAGGGCGGCTATAAGCCGCGCGTCCGCGGCCCCGACACCCCTGGAGGCACGCCACGGGCAATCCAACAGCGAAAACGCGAAGGACTTGCAAAAATGGCGACCGTCAATGAATTGAAGGCGACGGCGCGTCCGCGGGCCGGCAAGGGGGCCGCCCGGGCCGTGCGTCGCGAAGGCCGCGTGCCGGGCGTGATCTACGGCGACAACCAGCCCCCGATCGCAATCTCGCTCGATTTCGATGAGCTCAAGTACCGCATCCACGCGGGCCGCTTCCTCACCAGCATTTGCAACATCGAGATCGACGGCCAGAAGCACCGCACGATTCCGCGCGACTTCCAGGTCGATCCGGTGCGCGACAATCCGATCCATGTCGACTTCCTTCGCCTCGGCGAGGGTGCGTCGATCCGCGTGCGCATCCCGGTGCACGTGATGAACACCGACCAGTCGCCCGGCGTGAAGCGCGGCGGCGCCGTCAACATCGTGACCCACCACGTCGAGGTGGTGTGCCCGGCGGACTCGATCCCGGAGTCGATCGACGTCGACATCGCCGGCCTCGAGATCAGCCATTCGCGCCATCTGAGCGACGTGAAGCTGCCCGCGAACGTGCGCCCGATCGTGCACGGCGATGCGACGCTCGTCACCATCGTGCCGCCGTCCGGCTACGCCGAAGAAATGAAGGCGGCGGCGGAAGCGGCGGCGGCAGCGGCGGCCGCAGCGGCCGCAGCGGCGGCAGCGCCACCGGCACCGACGGGCGCGCCGGGTGCGGCACCGGTGGTGCCAGCCGCCGGAGCGGCGGCTCCGGCCGCGGGCGGGGGCGCGGAGAAGAAGTAAGCCGGCACGGAGGCCATCGCGATGCGCCTCCTGGTCGGGCTCGGCAATCCGGGCACCGAGCACGTCGGCAACCGGCACAATGTCGGCTTCATGGTGCTGCAGGAGATCGCCCGCCGCCACGGTTTTGCACCGTGGCGGCGGCGTTTCCAGGGCGTCGCGACCGAAGGCTCGCTTGCCGGCGAGCGCGTGCTGCTGCTGTTGCCGGGCACCTACATGAACGAGTCAGGCCGGGCGGTCGGCGAGGCGGCGCATTTCTACAAGCTGCCGCTTGCCGACATCGTGGTGGTGCACGACGAGGTCGACCTGCCGCCCGGCAAGGTGCGGGTGAAGACGGGCGGCGGCATCGCCGGGCACAACGGGCTGCGCTCGATCACGGCGCATGTCGGCAACGACTATCACCGCGTGCGCATCGGCATCGGTCATCCGGGCGTGAAGGAGCTGGTGCACGGGCACGTGCTCGGCGACTTCGGCAAGGCCGAGCGCGAATGGGTCGACGCGCTCGTCGACGTGATCGCCGACAACGCCGCGCTGCTCGCCAAGGGCGAGGACGCGACGTTCCAGAACAAGGTGCATCTCGCGATGCAGGCCAAGGGTTTTTCCGAGCCGAAGGGCGGGCCGCGGGAAGATGGCGAATAGCGAGTAGCGAGTAGGGAATGGACGGGCGCTTTGGATCAATTCGCCATTCGCAATTCACTACTCGCCAAAATTAGAGAACCACCATGGGCTTCAAGTGCGGCATCGTCGGGTTGCCGAATGTCGGCAAGTCGACGCTCTTCAATGCGCTGACCGCGACCGCGGCCGCGCAGGCGGCGAACTATCCGTTCTGCACCATCGAGCCGAACGTCGGCGAGGTGGCGGTGCCGGATCCGCGCCTCGACAAGCTCGCCGCGCTGGCGAAGTCGGCCCAGATCGTGCCGACGCGGCTCACCTTCGTCGACATCGCGGGTCTCGTGCGCGGCGCCTCGAAAGGCGAGGGGCTTGGCAACCAGTTCCTGGCCAACATCCGCGAGGTCGACGCCGTCGCCCATGTGGTGCGCTGCTTCGAGGACTCGGACGTGACGCATGTCGAGGGACGCATCGATCCGATCGCCGACATCGAGACGGTCGAGACCGAGCTGATGCTCGCGGATCTCGAGAGCCTGGAGAAGCGCGTCGACGCGCTGGAGAAGAAGGCAAAGCAGGGCGACAAGGAATCGAAGGAGGCGCTCGATCTCGTCAACCGGTGCCTGGCATTGCTCCGCGTTGGCAACCCGGCGCGGCTGATCGAGCGCAAGCCGGAGGAAGAACGCGTCTTCCGCACGCTCGGCCTGCTCACGGCAAAGCCCGTGCTCTACGTCTGCAATGTCGACGAGGCGTCGGCGTCGACCGGCAATGCGCAGTCCAAGCGGGTCGAGGCGCGCGCGAAGGAAGAAGACGCGGCCGCAGTGGTGATCTCGGCCAAGATCGAATCCGAGATCGCGGTGCTGCCGGCGGAAGAGCGCGCCGAGTATCTCGCCGCCGTCGGCTTGAGCGAGGCCGGCCTCGATCGCCTGATCCGCGCCGGCTATCAGTTGCTCGATCTCATCACCTATTTCACGGTCGGGCCGAAGGAAGCCCGCGCCTGGACCATCCACCGCGGCACCAAGGCGCCGGCAGCGGCAGGCGTCATCCACACCGATTTCGAAAAGGGTTTTATCCGCGCCGAAACCATCGCCTATGCCGATTACGCCGCGCTCAACGGCGAAGCCGGCGCCCGCGATGCCGGCAAGCTGCGGCTGGAAGGCAAGGAGTACGTCGTCGCCGACGGCGACGTGATGCATTTCCGGTTTAATACTTAAAAATCAGAGTCGCCCTTGCTTCAGTCTCGGCGTC
>Ga0209006_10003462_pt1 | contig 14343 bp, 9 predicted proteins | sample JacPin_JW_Ref_O2_FD_188567 | JGI IMG/M metagenome (GOLD analysis project Ga0209006, IMG submission 188567) | Forest soil microbial communities from Algoma, Ontario, Canada - Jack Pine, Ontario site 1_JW_Ref_O2 (SPAdes) (version 2) | ecosystem: Environmental > Terrestrial > Soil > Boreal... | reverse complement strand
CACGGTTTCGCAACTCGCATTCACCATAATCTCGTTGTGGGCATAGAGGTCAGCGTCTTCCGGGTGCTGTCCTTTGGGCCAATGGATATCTGGATTGCGTTGAGCGCCGTCTCCGTTGATGGTCAAGGCTTCATTCATCTTCTTCTCCTTCGCTTGTGCGTTCGACCAAGCGCAGAAGAAGGTGAAACCCACAGCGATCACGCCTCCAAGAATGTACTTCCTCATTTGTTGTGTATTCACTGTTCTTTCCCTTGTAAAACGAAACCCCTGAGCCTATGCAGCCTGTTTGCGAGCATCCCGAATCATTTCTTCGAGGACGGTTTTGAGCGAGGTCGGCCCCTTGATGGAGCTTTCGAATCCACCTTCGAATTCGATCCAGCCCTCATTGAAGCCCTCGATCATCTGAATTCTCGGCGTGGGATTTTTCATACCTTGAGCGCGAAAGACTTCCTCCCATCGCGCTCGTGGAACCGGCTCCGCCTTTATCGGCTTGCCGAGAATGTCAGTCAACGTCGCCGCGATGTCTGCCGAAGATACACGTGTCTTCGCCGCAAGCTCGACGATCCGCTTGCCCGACCACGATTCAAGCAGGAGGGTGCCGGCGCATGCGCCAATATCTTTCGTCGCGATCATGGGAATGGCGTGCTCGATAGGCTGGAGATAGCTGTGGATGATGCCTTCGCTTATCGCAGAGCTGACATCGCCAGCATGGTTCTCCATGAACCATCCCGGTCGAAGAAACGTGACCGGCATCGGGAGCTGCCGGAACGACTCCTCCATTAGGTGAAGGCCATTGAGCAGATTCGGCCTGGTGACGTGGGCACCAATCGTCGAAAGAGCAACGATGCGCTTTGCCTCTGATTGCCGGAGCGCTAGGGAAAGACTGTCGATCAGGCCTTTGGCTTCAGGAAATCCAGGCGAGGGATCGAACAGGGGTGGCAACATCACGAAGACTGCTTCGGAGCCCGCTATAGCGCGTCCCAGGCCGTCGCCGTCGGTCATATCGGCGACCGCGACAGACGCACCCTTCGATGCCCAGACCTGGCCCTTAGCCTCGTCGCGAACAACAGCGCGTACTTGCTTACCCAGTCCGAGCAGACAGCTGGCAGCACCTCCGCCAACTCGACCAGTAATTCCGATAATTGAAAACATGACGGTCCTCCGTGTTTGATTTCGCGTGGTCTTCTACCGTTCTCCACCAAACCAGAGTCAGAGCGAAAACGCAACCGGAGCCAGCAGATCCGACAGACCGAGGTTGCGGTACATTTCGGTGCGAACACGATCTGCCACTCCGTTTACGATCTCTGCACCATCCTGCGCGGGATCGATATGCACTCGGAACGGACGCTTACTGAAGGGCAAATCCACCACATAGACGATAGCTTTGGCGACATCGGCGACATCGGCATCGGCAGGCGCAGTAGCAGCGAGCCCCTTCATGATGTCGTCACCAAGATGCGCGTAAGGGCCGTTGTCGTACTCGGCCTGCCGTGCCTTGTCTGCTGGTGCACCGGCGTGGGCGAAGTGATTCGTGCCGGAGGTGAAGGCTCCGGGAACGATGATCGAGGTCTCGATGCCCCAGCGATTCAACTCCGCGGCATAGCTGACAGCGAGCGCATCCATAGCCGCCTTCGCCGCAAAGTAGGGTGAAAGATACGGCGGCGTGCCACCGCGAGTGCTGCTGCTCCCAACCCATAGCACCAAGCCCTTTCTCTGTTTGCGCAGTTGCGGCAGCGCAGCCCGATTGACGCGCTGCGTGCTGAGCACGTTGGTGTCATAGACCTGCAGCAGCTGTTCGGGACTGAAGGCTTCCGCAGGACCGAAGACCATGTGTCCCGCGTTGTGGATGACGACATCAAGACGGCCTTCTTTCTCGACGATAGTCTTGATGGCCTGATCGGCTGATTCCTGAGAGGCCACATCCAACTCGATCGTGCGAAGGTCTACGCCGTTTTCTGCGGCGAACTGTTTCGCAGCCTCTACCTGTGCAGCGTTGCGGCCAGTGGTCTCACGCATGCTGGCGTAGACGGTGTGACCTGCAATAGCGAGAGCGCGCGCTGCGAGGGCGCCAAAACCGCTCGAAGCTCCTGTGATGACAATGATGTTCTTCATATCGATTCTCCTGTTCTTCGGGTTATAGGAATGGAAAGCATGACGGGGGATGATGTCTGCTGTTTATGCGAAGCCACCGTTTGCGCGAAGCACCTGCGCGTTGACCCATCCGCCATCGGGGCCAGCAAGGAAGGAGACGACGTTTGCGATATCGTCGGGCTGACCGAGACGCTCAAGCGGCGCCATGCCGCTGATCTGTTTGATCTGCTCTTCCGTCTTGCCCTCCAGGAAGAGCTCCGTCCCCACCGGTCCGGGCGCAATGGCGTTCACCGTGATCTTGTGTCCGCGAAGCTCGTTGGCGAGGACATGGACAAGTCCTTCGACGCCTGCTTTGGAGGCGATATAGGGGCCGTAGGTGGGGAAATTCTTAGCGAGAACACTGCTGGAAAAAGCGATGATGCGCCCACCCTCTGCCACGTGCTGGGCCGCCTGCGAGAGGACGAGGAAGGTTCCGCGCAGGTTCGTGGCGATCACCTTGTCGAAAGTCTCGACGTCACCCTTAGAGATTGGGGAAAGCGACATGATGCCAGCGTTGTTGACGACGACGTCGATCTGTCCGAAGGCCTTGAGAGTCTTCTCGAAGAGCAGCTTGACGTCTTCGGGATTGGCAACGTCCGCCTGGACCGCGAGGGCACGTCCGCCTGAGCTGGTGATCTCATTGACGACCTCTTCTGCTTTCGCCGCATTGCCGGCGTAGTTGACGACGACGCCGAATCCATCGGCTGCGAGGCGGAGGGCGATGGTACGTCCGATGCCGCGGGATGCGCCGGTTACGATAGCTGTCTTTCTCATGGCCGATCTCCTTTTTGGCGGTTTCTTCAAACTCGAAGTCCGTCGCTAGAAAGAAGAATGAACCCGACATGACTATCCGTCCAATGCATAGTGCTAATATTCATTATGCGTGTAACGCAACTACGTCAGGCCGACCTAAATCTCCTTGTTGTGTTCTCGGTACTTGCCGAAGAGCGGAATGTTTCGCGTGCCGCCAAGCGGTTGCTACTGAGCCAGCCCGCGGTCAGCCGCGCATTGCAGCGAATGCGGGATACGTTTCACGATGATCTGCTGGTGCGGACGGCAAAGGGTTATGAACCAACACCGCAAGGGGAACGTGTTCTTCAAGAGCTAGAGATCATGCTGCCGAAGTTGGACCGGCTGATTTCCGGTTCGACATTCGATCCGGCGACAGAACACTGTTCCTTCCGGATTGCGGCGACAGACAATGCGACCTCGATCATCGCGCCCGTTCTGTGTCGCGAGGTTCTCCCGGTGGCGCGACAGGTTCGCTTCACCTTCGCAAGCTGGAGAGGAGATGCTTTTGAGGACTTGAGTCACGGTCGGCTCGATCTTGCTTTAATTGGCGATGAAGGCCATGTGCCCTCGCCTTTGCTGACCGAAGTCATTTACGAGGAAGAGCTCGTCTGTATTGTGGCGGCGGATGCTCCCTACCAGCGCCAACTCACTCTCAAACAATATCTCGCCGCCGAACACATTGGCGTCGATGTCGTCGAAGGCTCGCAACATATACCCGAGAAGCGTCTGGCAGCGCACGGTCGCCGCCGTCGTACCGTGATTACCCTGCCCTATTTCGGAGCCGCTACGCGATGTATTCCTGGAACCAAACTGATTCTTACCGCACCCCGGCGATTCGCAGGATTGGAGGCCGAAAATCGCAAAATCAAGGTGCAGAAGGCGCCGGAAGAGATAACGGGCTTCAAGTACCTAATGATCTGGCATCCGCGAGTCAATACGGATGCCGCGCATACATGGCTTCGAGGCGAGATCAGGAGAATTGGCAAGAAGATCGGCTCATGATCTCCCGAACGACTGAGGCGGATTGCGCCACGGTAACGCCGCAAACAGTTTCCGAGCCACAGCCAAGCCGGAAGTAATTCTTGAATGGTGCCAACAGGCATGGCACTCATTAGAGAATGATTCATGCGTCGAAAGACCGATTAGTAACTATCTTTGGCGCGCGTTCAGCTTATCAAGTGCGCGCTTCAACTCTTCTAACTTCTGTCCGGCTTCCCCCAGCTTGCCTTCCGCGGTCAGGCGTTGGTATTCGGCAAGGTCTTTGGCGGCTTCCGCGATAAGCGTGCTGCGATCCTCTGTGGGCTGGGACGACGCGGCGGATGCCGGTGTGCTACGCGAGGGCTCAGCGGTGACTGCCGTGGCGCTCAGCGACGATACTCCTCCGCCAAAAAGAGCCGACATCGCCGACTCGAAGGTCGGTCCGTACGCCAGGCGATCTTGCAGCGCGAGCACCACCAGACGTAATTCCGGCATCGGACTCCGCTCCGCCTGCAGGTAAATCGGTTCGGCATACAACAGCGCGCGTCCGGTTGGAATCACCAGCAATGCCCCGCGCCGCACGTGCGAGCCTTGCTGATTCCAGAGCGTCAATTGCCCGGAAAGCTGCGCGTTCTGATCGATTCGCGCCTCGATTTGAAGCGGTCCATCGACAAGCTTCGTTTTGGGGAAGTTGTAGACTACCGATGTACCGTACTGTGCGCCGTCGCTACGTCCAGCGATCCAGCCGATCAGATTATTCCGGCTGTTCGGCGTGAATGGCAGAATCTCCACGAACTCCTCTCCGGTTTCGCCCGGGAGTTTCATCAGCACGAAGTTCGGCTGCATCGCCTGCGTTGCTTGCTGACCGCCGTCGCTCATGCCAACTTCGGTGGCGACGGTCCACAGATCCTCCCGGTTGTAGAACGCTACTGGGTCTGTCATGTGATATAGGCCGTAGACTTCCGCCTGCAGTTTGAGCAACAGCTCCGGGTAGCGCACGTGTTTGCGAAGTCCTGGCGGCATCAGTGCGGCATCTTTGAACAGACTCGGAAAGATGCGGCGGTAGGCCGCGATGATCGGATCATCTGCATCGAACACGTAAAACGTGGTCGTACCATCGTAGGCGTCGACGACCACTTTGACGCTGTTGCGCATGTAGTTAATGGGATTGCTGTCGAGCTGGTAGTGGGTCGAATATGGATAGCTGTCTGAAACCGTGTATGCGTCCATGATCCACGACAGACGACCGTCGTTGCCGAGCACGATGTACGCATCTGGGTCGTAGGTGAGGAACGGCGCTAACGCAGAGACGCGATCACGGATGTTGCGACGCATCAGCAGCCGGCTATCCTTGTTTACGTCATCGCTGAAGGGTAGCTTCGCTAGATCGCTCTGATCGAGTGCGATGATCATTCGGCGCAAGAAGCCGCCGAGCGCGATGCCACCATTGCCTTCGTACGACGTGAGGTTGTTAGTCGCGCCTTGGGGGTAGTTGAATTCCTGCTGCCGCGTTTTCACGTAGACGTCAGTATTGGTCAACTCACCGAAGTAGATCTCTGGACGGGTCACGGTTAGACTACGCACCGTGCTCTGGACCGGCATGTTGCTCAAAATCAGGGTGGGCAGCCCTTCCGCCGTGAAACCGTTGACCGGGTTCATCGTGATGCCGTAACCATGGGTGTAGATCAGTTTCTCGTTAATCCAATTGCGGCTGCTGTCCGGAAGTTTATCGACGTTCAATTCGCGTGCCGCGAGCATCACCTCGCGATTTGCGCCGTCGATTTCATAGCGATCAATGTCGATGTCGGGAAAGTCGTAGTAGGTCCGGATTTCCTGAATCTGGCGCAGCGTGTCCTGCAGTGCGTGCCAGTCCCACAGCCGGATGTTTTGCAGCGTAGCCTGATTGTTAGCCGGTTCGGCAGCGTCAACGGTCGTCTCGGCCGGAAACTCGCGCTGCGCGACTCGATTCAATCCGTATGCCTGCCGCGTCAGATCGGTGTTGTAGACGATGTAGGGTTTCTCGCGAACCAGTTCGTTCGGCTTAACGATAAAGCTACTGACGTACCAGGCGACCGCTTGAACGACGATATAACAGACTGCGGCCGGAAGGAGCGCCGCGATCAGCCAGCGCCCCCGCGGCTCCCGCATAGCGTTCGCGGCAGCGATTATCGCCCCCAGAACAAGCGCTGTGCAGACGACGAGCATCCCGGTGATCGAGACGTGCGCGTCCGTGTACGTCGCACCCCCAAAGATCGTGTGATCGTCGAACAATCGCTCGAATCGCCCGAGGTAGACACGCATCGCGAGGATCAGCAACGCAAACACAAACGTGATCGAGAGTCCGCGCCAAGGTAATGTGACAGATCGGCTGAGACGTCCGGTGAGCACACGGCTTCCGCCCGTGATAAGGACGAAGAAGACGGCCAGTAGACAGCCAATCACTGCTAGCGTAAGCAGCCAGCCGACGATGAACTGCCACGCGGGCAAGGCAAACAGAAAGAAGTTCAGCGGCTTGCCAAAAATCGGATCTACGACGCCGCCAGTTGCACGGGGCGCGTACCAAAAGAGCGCGAGCGTCGGCCACTCCGACATCATGCCGGCGCCGCTTGCGACGGCAACGGCGAGGGAAACGCCGAGGGCAATGAGGCGCAGGACAGGCTCAACTGGCAGCTTCACCGGTTGTCCGCCGATGAGAATCGTATGACCGCTTGGCAAATCGGAGAGATGTGCCCGCTTCAGAGCCAGGAAGGAACCGTACAGAATGAGAAATGTGGCCACCGCAAAAGTCGCGAAGACTCCCCACTGAAGACTCAGTGTTTTCCAGAATACTTCCCCGTAGCCGAGCGACCTGAACCAGAGCACGTCCACGTAATACGACAACGCGGTTCGACCGCCGAAGAAGATGCCCGCCAGGATAGCGAGAATGAGAAGGAAGCGGCGCGGGCGCCGCGGTAGTTGCGTCCGCGGATGGGTCGGCGGCCAGTCAATGGAGTCGGGCATTGCCCTCCCTCGTTATTAGCGGTTCGTGAGCAGCTTCGACGGTATTGTAGCGTGCCTGAAAAAGAGTAACCACTCTGCAGTTCGTTGCAGTTCGTAGGCATTTGCCGCTTCGCTAATTAATCGTACAGGGTTTTTTCCGTAGCTTGCCATGCTGAGAGGTTTCCCTATTTGTCTTGACATTGAGTGTTAACCGGTGGATGCTGCCATAGTCTAACTATGGCAGCAAGCTTTCGGATAGGGGGGCATGCCTTGCATCGAGACGAGATTCCGCCTGGAACTCTTTATCTTCTGATTTTGAAGACGCTTGCACGTGTCGGTGAGATGCACGGCTATGAAATCGCAGACTCTATTCAACGGGTTTCCGATGACGTTCTTCAAGTGGAAGAAGGATCGCTATACCCGGCTCTTCAGCGGATGTTAATCAAAGGCTGGGTGAAGGCCAAGTGGGGAACCACAGCTGGGAACCGCCGGGCGCGGTATTACCAGCTTACAGCGTCTGGCCGCAAACAATTAGAAACGGAATTGTCGCAGTTTGAGAGGGTGATCGCAGCCATCACCCGCGTGATCCAGACGGCTTGAAAGGACGATCTCCATGGATTGGTTGAGCGCACTCTTGAGGCGCCTTTGGATGCTAATTCGACGCCGCCAATTTGATGCGGACCTCGAGGAAGAGATACGTCTGCACCTTGAACTCAGGGAGCAAGAACAGGTGCGGGCCGGCTTGGCGCCAAGGGATGCCCATTATGCAGCGCTGCGCCGATTCGGAAATGAGACGTTATTGAAGGAGGAGAGTTATATGGTTTGGGGATGGGAGTGGTTGGAAAGTTTTGTCCACGACGCCGCTTACGGCAGCCGCGCGATGTTGCGCAGCCCCGGACTCACCATCGTCGCCCTGCTCTCGCTCGCTTTGGGCATCGGTGCGAATACCGCCATCTTCAGCCTTCTCGATGCCGTCATGTTGCGCTCCTTACCGGTAAAGGATCCCGCTCAGCTTATTTTGCTGGGGAAAGGAAACGCTTCCGGCATCACCGACGACTTCGCCAGAACCGAACTCTACTCCTACCCCTTTTACCGCCGAATGCGGGGAGAAAACCAAGTTTTTTCCAACATCGCCGCTATCTGCAGCATGACGAACGAGGTCCACGGCTTCGTCGACGGAAGAACCGGATCAGAAGCGATGAACGTCCAGCTCGTCTCCGGCACGTACTTCACCACCCTCGGCGTAAGAGCATTTCTGGGTCGCACCTTGAGTGATGCAGACGACAACTCGGAAGGCGATCACCCTGTCGCCGTCATCAGCTACGCCTGGTGGAAGCGCAGCCTTGTACGGGATCCCAACGTCCTGAACCGCACGCTCAAACTCGGCACCACGACCTACAACATCATCGGAGTTGCCCCGCCGGAATTCTTCGGCACCAAGGTCGGCGAGGCACCGGATATGTGGATTCCGCTGTCCATGATCAAGGCGGTCCCTCCAAACTTCGGCGGATATGAAGACAACTTCTCGGAATCCCTCTTGATCCTGGGCCGTCTCAAGCCTGGAATCTCAATCACCGAAGCCACATCGAATGTGAATCTGCTCTTCCGGCAAATCCTGCTCGGATTTCCCGACGCCAAGCTGAGTCAGGAACATTTGCAAAAACTAGATAAGACTAGAGTCCCGTTGACGCCAATGGCCACGGGCCTTTCCTCCCTTCGCCGCCGATTTTCAGAGCCACTCCAGATTCTGATGGCTGTCGTCTCTCTTGTCCTGCTGATCGCCTGCGCCAACATCGCCAATCTGCTCCTTGCCCGATCAACGGCGCGCGCTCGGGAACTGGCGGTCCGTCAGGCGCTCGGAGCCCGGCGTTCACGCCTCATCCGTCAGCTCATTACTGAAAGCCTGCTCCTTGCTCTCACAGGCGGCCTGCTCGGCGTCACATTGGCCTCAGTCGCCAATCGCCTTCTCCTGCGCATGGTTTCAGGCGGACTCGATACAATAGCGCTCGATGTCTCCATTGATACGCGGTTACTGCTGTTCACGCTGGCAGTGACGATCGCTACCGCGTTGATCTTTGGCACCGTCCCTGCCTTCCGCGCTACGCGGCTGCAACTCACGGACACGTTGAAGGCCGGCCGCAGTCCGCAGGGTACAAGCGGGAAGAATGCGCTCGCCAAAACACTCGTCATTTCACAGGTCGCGCTCTCACTCGTTCTCATGGTGGGGGCCGGACTCTTTCTTCGCAGTCTCGTCAATCTGAATAATGTCGACACTGGCTTCAACAAGGAAAACGTCCTGCGTCTCGAAATCGACTCAAGCTCCGCAGGCTACACGCCTGGCGAGACGAGAGAAGTCGCGCTCGATCAGCAGATTGAAGAGCGTGTCAGCGTATTGCCAAATGTGAAGGCGGACAGCTTTTCGGCATTCACCTTCCACGAAGGCGGCTGGGACTCTAGTGTCTTCGTGCCCGGGATGAAAATCGACGAACACATCGATGTGGAGCACAATGTTGTCGGAACTGGCTATCTCGCGACCATGCAAATCCCCCTGCTCGCCGGCCGGAACTTCTCATCCTCTGACACAAGCACCTCACAACGTGTCGTAATTATCAGCGAGCATACCGCTAAAACACTTTTTCCCCGCGGCAACCCGATTGGAAGTCACTACAGCTTGGGCCAGGACAACAAACCTGAAGACGACGTCACCGTCATCGGCGTAGTCAAGGACGTTAAGTTTGATGATCTTGCGGAAGAACCCGTGAATCTCGATTACATGCCTTACACTCAGCGCCCTTGGGACTTCGGTGACTTCGAAGTCCGCTACACAGGCGACTTCGCTCCCGTCGCGGCTGCTGTCCAAAAGACCATCCACTCGATTGACCGCAACCTGCCCATCACCCGTGTGACCACACTCGACGAACAGGTCGCACGCTCAATCACCAATCAGCGTCTCGTCGCCCAGCTCTCCGCCTTTTTTGGACTGCTCGCAGTTTTTCTCTCCTGCATCGGGATCTATGGCGTAATGTCCTATGTGGTTACGAGACGGACGAATGAAATCGGTATCCGCATGGCGCTAGGGGCGGGGCGCCCCAAGATGCTCTGGATGGTGCTGCGCGAGATCCTCATACTGGTCTCGATCGGTGTTGTCATCGGCGTCCCCGTCACGTTGGCAGGTAATCGCCTAGTCTCCAACATGCTGTTCGGACTCAGCCCCACCGATCCGCTCACGCTCGTCGGCGCAACCGTTCTATTGCTGATCGTTGCGGCGATCGCAGGTTACTTGCCGGCGCGAAGGGCCTCCCTGATCGACCCCATGGTGGCTTTGCGCTATGAGTAGCGCTTCCACGACGACGATTCGACAGACGCGGGCAGATGCTTGTTCTGCGGGCCGCCTCGGGCTATGGGCGGACACAGGCTTACCCGGAAGTTATGCCCCGGAACAAACTTTCCATGACGCGCAGAGGTCGGCTTCCGGGAATTTGTAGCCGCCGTTCACGAGTGTTCCAGAATGCTCACAATGAGGAGTTGTCAGCCTACAAAGGCGGACTCTACTAGGATGGCGAGACGGTGCAAGCGTCGGCGAGTACGCGGGGCAAGCCAACCTGCCAGTATTCAACAATTGTCGGACAAGCGGGCTGCTCGCCCATGCATCCCAGTGTCGGGCATATATCCGACTGTCGCGTGCTGCCAGTCATAGCCCGGCTCTTGGTTCTCTATTTTTGCTTGGTCGATTGCTTTCTGCGCATCCTTTATCTTGGTCGGGATTAGCGAGGTCCCTTTGGTTTGGTGCTTTACAACCACGATGTACGGCATTCTAAATCCCTGATTTCCTGCGGTGTGCAAGTATGGCACGACTGAGAAGTAACGAATTGCCGACGCCGAGTTTCGTTACGAATAACGAACAAGGCACCGAGACCAAAAGCTAACGTCATTGGAAGACATTGGAATCGGAACCATTCGTTTCGTAAGCTCGAAGCGGGAGTAGCATAACCACGAACAATGCGCCGAGACAAACACCACAACCAGCACATAAGCCCCAAATGCGAAGGGGTAACCTGAGCGCCGAATGCTTTCGGCGTCCGAAGAGTGACTTAAGGAGTTGTGGTCAAAAGCGGTGGCTGCGCAACCATCCTGCCGAGAGAGCTCTTCTTCGGGCCTTCAGGGACGCCCTTCGCGAGCGCATTGATGCATTGATCAACGTAGAGCAGAGAAACACGAGGAAGATCTGGCTATCACTTCTTTGAACGAGAGCGATTCAAAAATGGCTCCTCCGCAAGGGCACGATTCAATTCGTAAAGTAGCTTGAGGCTGCGTTCGCGCTTGGTTTCACAGGCGAGTTCGCGGGAAATCTCTTGCCAAAGAGCGTAGCGGAGGCGGGATTGAATCGGTAGAGATTCGGAATCATAGCCCAGCAGATAGCTAGGCAATTGTCTGTCCCCAAGGGCATCCCCAAGGGCGGCTGGCAATTTTCAGGCCGGGCTACACTAGAAGAGGCAGTGTGACGCGAGTTGCTCCTCCAAAATGATCTCTTTTTCGAACATCAATAAGCAGTACGGCAAGCAGTTGCTCTTCGTGGATGCTTCGTTTCAGTTGAATCCCGGCGAAAAGGTCGGACTGGTCGGTCCCAACGGGTCGGGCAAGACAACACTATTCCGTATGGTGGTCGGCGAGGAAACTCCCGACGAGGGCGCGGTCTCAGTCCCCAAGAAGTTGACGGTCGGCTACTTTCGCCAGGACGTCGAGGAAATGCAGGGCCGTTCGGTCCTGGATGAAGCGATCGCAGGCAGCGGACGCGTCGGCGATCTTCACCACGAGCTCGAAGCCTTGCAGCGGGAAATGTCCGACCCCGACAAGGCTGATGACATGGACCGCATCCTTGATCGCTTCGGTCACGTGCAGGAGGAGTATGAGCATTTAGGCGGTTACGCGCTTGAATCGCAAGCCCGTGAAGTGCTCCACGGTCTGGGATTCAAAGACGATCAGATCGACGCCGACGTGGGCGCTCTCTCCGGCGGATGGAAAATGCGGGTTGCGCTGGCACGGGTCCTGCTCGGAATGCCGGATGTATTGCTGATGGACGAACCGACGAACCATCTCGACATCGAGTCCATCATCTGGCTGGAGCAGTTTCTCAAGTCATTTCCTGGCGCGCTGCTCATGACCTCGCACGACCGCGAGTTCATGAACCGTCTAGTCTCAAAGATCGCAGAGATTGATGGCGGCGAAATCATCACGTATTCGGGTGACTACGACTTCTACGAGCGCGAAAGGGCGATCCGAGAGAGCAATCAGCAGGCAGCATTTGCCCGGCAGCAGTCCATGCTTGCCAAGGAGCAGCGCTTCATCGATCGTTTCCGGACACACGCCGCCAAAGCCGCCCAGGTGCAGAGCCGGATTAAGGCCTTGGACAAGATCGAGAAGATCGAGTTGCCGAAGAAACGCACGGTGGTGAAGTTTGAGTTTCGGGTCCCCCCGCGATCCGGGGAACAGGTGGCCGTCCTTGAGAATCTGCACAAGAGTTACGGCCCGCGTGTGATTTATGAAGGATTCAATCTCACCATCCGCCGCGGAGAACGCTGGGCCGTGATGGGGAGAAACGGCGCAGGCAAGACTACGCTACTCAAGATGATTGCCGGGGCCAGTGCTCCAGATGCCGGAAGCGTGCGGCTCGGCGCCAGCCTGTATATGGGCTACTTCGCACAACAATCGCTGGACGTGCTCAAGTCCGATCTCACCGTCATCGAACAGCTGCAACAGGATTTTCCCCAGGACGGTCTCGGGTCGCTGCGGAACCTGGCGGGAGCATTCCAGTTCTCCGGCGAAGACGTGGACAAGAAGATCCGCGCACTCTCCGGCGGCGAAAAATCACGGCTGGCAATCGCGCGCATGCTCTACAACCCGCCGAATTTCCTGGTGCTCGACGAACCGACCAATCACCTGGATCTTGCGACCAAGGAAATGCTGGTGGACGCTCTGAAGGATTTTGGAGGCACCATGATCTTCGTATCGCATGACCGCATGTTCCTTCGCGGTCTGGGCTCACGTGTGCTGGAACTGGGCGGCGAGAGCGGCACGGACCGCCATCCCACGGTTTATCCTGGGTCGTACGTTGAGTACGTGCAGAAGCTTGGACATGAGGCGCCTGGGATCTATTCATAGGCATGGCAGGGCTCTTGGGTAATGACCGCCCGGTGGATATCGAAGCTTTCGTCAAGTAAAAACCACGTGGCAGAGAAGGTGAACCACGGAGTCAATATCTACGGAGCTCCGGAATAACGAACGCGGTTGTCCCCCTTTTGGGAACTCCCAGAAGCACAGGGGACAGAAAGGGACTAGGTTGAGAGTCGCCACCTTCAACATTAACAACATTAACAAGCGGCTCGACAACCTCTTGACTTGGTTAGCGAAAGCGGAGCCGGACGTGGTGAGTCTCCAAGAGCTCAAGGCAGAGCAGGCAGCCTTTCCCGTAAACGCCCTTCGGACTCTCGGGTACGAAGCAGTCTGGCAAGGGGAGCGCTCCTGGAACGGTGTGGCCATTCTCGCGAGAAACCACACTCCCGTTCTCACTTGCACAAGTTTGCCGGGAAACCCTGAAGATCAGCAAGCTCGTTACATCGAAGCGGCAGTTCGGGGAGTCTTGATCACTTCCATCTACCTTCCCAATGGGAATCCGCAGCCCGGACCGAAATTCCATTACAAGCTGGCCTGGTTTGAGCGCCTCATTGCCCACGCCGCCGAACTCATGGCGAGCGGCGCACCCGTGGTGCTGGCCGGTGACTACAACGTCGTGCCGACAGCGCACGACATTTATCCGACTCGATCGTTGGATCACAACGCGCTAATTCAACCCGAGAGCCGACAGGCTTTTGCGCGTTTGCTGGCTCAAGGCTGGACCGATGCCATGCGGAAGCTACATCCGGACGGGCCGCTCTGGACATTCTGGGACTACAAATTTGAACGGTGGCAGAAGGACAAAGGCATGCGACTCGATCACTTTCTGCTCTCACCAAATTTGTCCGTCCGACTGGTGGACGGCGGTGTTGATCGATGGGCGCGTGGGCAGGAAAACGCGAGCGACCATGCCCCAACCTGGATCATGCTCGATCTCTAGACCAGAGTCAAAGTTCCAGCCAGCGCGTTTTGTCTGACCGCTCGCAGCAGGGTAAAGAGCTGCCGTTTCCCGCCCGTTATGCATTCGTGTCAATTCGCATTCGCAATCTGACGCCGGGCACTGGGTCAGCAGATCTTTCCTCGCCGCTGCTAACAATCGTGCCGTGTCCTGTGAACATTTCGCCAGCTTCCCACATTTCATTTTGGTGACGGACGTGTAAATCCCGGCGAATCTGCCCTATGATAGAAATGCAATCAGGCAGCCGCGCGCGGGCGTGGCGGAATGGCATACGCAGCGGACTTAAGGAAAACTTGAGTGCTCGTCTGGGAAACCGGCGATGCAGAACTGCTCAA
>Ga0209006_10003461_pt1 | contig 14346 bp, 10 predicted proteins | sample JacPin_JW_Ref_O2_FD_188567 | JGI IMG/M metagenome (GOLD analysis project Ga0209006, IMG submission 188567) | Forest soil microbial communities from Algoma, Ontario, Canada - Jack Pine, Ontario site 1_JW_Ref_O2 (SPAdes) (version 2) | ecosystem: Environmental > Terrestrial > Soil > Boreal... | reverse complement strand
AAAAAGTGGAGGGCGATGAACCGCAAGAATTCTCAGATATTCCTTGTACAGGAAATGTCTGTGGTCCTTCTCCAGCTTCTCGCGATCCCTGGCCATCCGCGATCGTCCAACTATCGAGTAGGCTTGACACGGAGGACCTCCGATCAAGACCCAATTTGTTGCGCCTTTGAGAGCTCTTTCTATCCGTTCGTCGATTTCGTAGCTTGGGTTTTTCTTTGGATTTCCAAGCTCAGCCAGCCAAGCCTCCTCGTCGGCCTTAGAGGCCTCACTTGGGAAGCGGAGATAGAGTTCGTCCAAACTGATCTCCCCGCGGAGCAATTGATAATACGCGTCCGGAATCTTCGCCGGAAAATTGCGCAAAAAACTGCGCAATCGAAGCGTTTCGCGGGCGGAAGGATCTTTTTCGATCGAGAGAACAACCTTGAATTGTTTCTCACTGTCTGTGCGGAATGCGGAAAAGCCTTCGCCCAGTCCGCCAGGTCCAGCAAAAAGATCTATGACGGGAATCATGTGGCGGGGTTTGATCTGTTGTGGGCCGAATCGTAGATGGTCTCAAATAGTTTCGTAGCTGTCGTCGCAATATTCAACCTTCACCCACATCCATTGAGACTCGCCAGACCTGTCGTCCTTGAATTCCACCCTAACGTAGTGACGCGACGGTAACCTGATATCGGTGAACACACGGCGTTGATTATATCATTCTTGAGGTGTCTCCCGCCTTGCGCTCACCGATGCGGGAAAGAACGAGTGATACTTTACGCCAATGACGATTACCCGTCGGAAATTCCTCGTTATACGTAGGCCGCTGACCTGCGTATATTGCGGACGACCGGGAACCACGAAGGATCACGTCGTCCCCCGATGTCTCCTCGAAAAGCCGTTTCCTCCGAATCTTCTCACTGTTCCGAGTTGCAAGAAGTGCAACGAAGGCTATTCGAAGGATGAGGAATATTTCCTCGCAGTGATGGCCCAGACGGGATTCGTTCCGTCGCTGGAGCGCAAAGTGGAAAAGGGCGGGGTGGTCGATCGCATGTTGGAGCGGAGCCTCGGGCTCGACACGCATTTCAAGAATACGGCGAGGATTGCTGAAGGCGGGGGTGTCGCGATCGTGCCCGATGAAATCCGTATTGCGAATGTCACCCGAAAGGTTGCCTTTGGTCTTTACTGGCATCGATACAAACCAACGGCGATGCCAGCTTTGAATAAGTTCTTTGCAGGGCAGCCTGTTCACAATCTGGATGACAACAACCCAATTGTACTAATGATCTATAACGATAGATTCCGTCCAAAACGCTGGAAGCACATTCAGACGCTGAACGTGCCAGGACTTGCCAAGGTGCAGATCTTGGACTACATGTTCGTCCGAGACTGGAATGACTTTGATCGGCTGTACTGCATAATGCGCTTTCATGAAACGGTCTGGGCGGCGGTGCAGTGTCCACATCCTCCTAAGCGGAGGAATTCCAAACGATCCGTCGGACCTGTTCACAGCGGACAGGAAGAACTTTTCTGAAAGACGGTCCAAGCGATCGCTGCAATTTCGTCACTCGAACCGGGAGGGAAACTGACAATGACGCCGAAGCACGCCGAACAGGTGGCGCAGTTGCTGAATGATCGCAATCAGCTTCAGCTCGGATACACGGCCGAGAAGGTGAGCCAGCATGCGGACAATTACCTGTTCGAGGTTCGCGATGATGCGGTTGTCGCTTGCGTCGAGGTGAAGAAGGTTCAGTGGTATCAGTGGGAAATCTGTCATCTGTCTGTCAGCGAAAAACATGAGCGCCAAGGCCTAGGCAAGCTGCTAATTCGTCAGGCCGAGGCGAAGGCGAAGAGTGGTGCTGCCCGGATCGTTCAATGCACAATTCGCGTTGGAAACGAAGCAAGCGAACACGCCTTTCGGCGCAGCGGCTACCGGGAAGCGTGTTGCTTCTTCAACGCTTCGACGAACAATTATGTTGCCGTGTGGCAGAAAGTGCTGAGCTGCGGCCAGCAGGCACGCTGAATTCGGGTGGCGGAAGTCAAAACCTCCGATGTGATACTCGACTTAAAGGTTGAGAGAAAGTGTTTCCCTGAAATAGGTCGCGAGGTCATAGTTCCAGATGAAAAACGCTTGGGCTATCAGGCTGAACGCTTCGCGATCTATCGGCTTGTCGGTCCGGAAGATTTTCTTCCGCAGTCCCATTTTTCCCGAATTCCTGAGATGCTTGTCGTGTCGCGTTCGGAGTTGCTCCGCCGTGTAAATTCTGAGGGCACCATCAAAGTGGGTGATTGCGCATGTATTCGGGTCATAGATGGCGTGCAAGTATCGCGCACCCTCGAAATCGATGCGTTCAATCGGAGGAAGCTCCTCGCAGGTAAAGTGAATTCCGTCATCTCTGGGGTCCCAACAAAATTCCGTGAGTTCACTGCGCTCAGTTGATTTATCCGCGCGCATTTGCCCGTGGTGTTGTTCTCTCAACCGACCAATGCCGTCCCAATTCACGGGCTTGGCATATACGATCATCTTGTACATCATCTGCGGGAAGGAATCGCTCGTCCCCCAGAGAAACGGGTCCAGGCGAACGCTGACGTGGTCGGATACGCTCTGTTCGTAAAACGACTGCAGAAGCCAGTATGTGGAATTGGCAGAAGCCTTCGTCGGACATACAGTAAAGGAGAATCCGTTGGCGTTGAGCGTGGAATTGTTGTACGTGAAATCTTTCAATGGAACCAAGCATTCTTCATCTACCTTCGATCCGCGCAGGCAGACGGCGGAGTAGGGCAGAGCGTCAGAATTTCGTCGCGGGTCCGCCAAGCTCTCCAACCGTTTTCGTGCGGCTCGCTCGAAGAGAAGGCGTTCCGCGCACCAGACTCGCGCAAGCTTTTCACTCCTTCCGTAGAGCCCGACGAACGTGCTATCTGCGTAGGCGGTTTCCAGGGCTTCAGGCCCGAGGCTTTCCAGCAATCGGGAAAGCTCTGAATACAGCGGCCATGAAGGATCGTTTGATTTTATGAGTACCTTGTCACACTGAAGCGGGTCGGAAACAAAGTCGTCCACCAGAGCTGCAGCGACATCTATGCTCGTACTCGCGCTGTCCATGGTGTCGACCTCCAAGTGTAGGATATCTGGAGCCTCGTTCGGACAGCAAGGGCCAGGCGTGTCCCCGATCTGTCGACGTTCGTTGCCAAATCCAGCCCAAGAAATCGGAGAGCAAACTCTTTCTCCGAGCCGCTTGTGTGGAGTCTATTTCGTGTTCAAGCCAGTCGCGATCCGACTTGGTAACCGCGGCGCCGTTCGCCGACTGCCGAAATTTCGCGATCTTTGACCCAGAGGCCCGAGCTGACTGAAACGGCGACTGTGCTCAGGGGGCGCGCGAAGATCGTATCCAAGCGGCGAGCTTGAGGCTGATTATTATTCAGATTGTGAGCGCTAGTAGTTGCGAGAACATTGGCAGAGACATAGTGATCAATTCCTAGATCGGGAGGGTTTGTGTTCGGCGTGTTCGAGGGCTTTTTGTGTTTCGCGGAGTTCGCGTAAGTTAATTTCCAGTTCGGCGGCGTAGATTTCGGCGCGTTCGTGGATTCTTGCATTCTTAATAGCGACGGCGGCCGCGACGGCTAGCGACTTGGCTAGTCGAAGGTGCTCAGGTGCAAAAACGTTTGGGGCCTGTGCGCCGAGCGAGAGAATGCCGAGTACGATGCCGGAAGCAACGAGCGGAACACCTAGCCACGACTCGATTCGATCGAGAGGTTGGACACCCCTCCATTCTGTTTCCCGGTTTACATCTGCCACCAGTATGGCCCGTTGCTCGAATAAGACCCTCTCGAGGAACACATTCTCGGATGCCTTAAAGGTTAGGCCAATCCTTCTTGGCACCAATCGGGGTACCTCGCGGGCAACCATGAGGTTCGACGCATCTTCTACGAACAGCACCGTGGCGACATCAAAGGGAACCATTTCTGACATGCATTGCAGCAATGTGTCCAGAACAGAATCCATTGCAAGATTTTGGCTCAGAGCCAAAGTTGATTTGCGAAGTGCTTCAGCTTCGGCACGGGCAGCCTCCGCGGCGTCAAGATGCTCGGTAATCTGCATCTCAGCGTGTTTGCGCGACGTGATGTCTTGAGCTGTCCCGACGAGCCAGCGAGTGGCTTTATTCGCTCGTACTGGAAAACCTTTCGCCCAGGCCCAGCGAACTTCACCGTCAGCGCGAATGAAACGAAACTCCTCGTCAAAAAGTCCGGAATTTGCAAGATCCTGAAGCTTGGAGAGAATACGAATCCGGTCTTCGGGATGAATCAGTTCCCGGTACGAGGATGGATCGCCGCGAAGTGATTCGAGACTGTGGCCGGTCAGCGTCGCGTACGCTTCGTTCACGTAGGTGATTTCCTGTGTGGTGGCATCCATCATCCAAAATATTTCCTGGATGTTGCTGGCCATTTGTTGGAAGCGCTCTTCGCTCTTACGTAGAGAAAACTCGGCGTGTGTTCGTTCCGTCACATCACAAAGGATCAGTAGATGCCGGCCCGGCAAATAATTGGCCGCAGCCGTAAAGTCCACGTACAGAGTTGTTCCATCGCCTGCCACTAGGCGTGCCCGACCTCGTTGGTGTTTGTTTTGGAGGAAGGAATGCCATCCTTGCGTAAAGGAATCCATATCGAGGAGGAAACGACCGACACTTTGGCCGATCAGGTTATTGCGGGAACATCGCAGGATTGCCGCCGCTGCTGGATTTGCATCCAAGCAATCGCCGTCATCGTCCGCGATCAGGATTCCATCAAGAACGTTCCCAAAAATAGACGCAAATTCACAATCGGTATCCCGAAACGCTTGATCTACCTCTCGATGCTCGTTGCGAAAGTGCCACAGAGAATAGATGTTCAAGAATGCCGCGAAGCTTAGTGTAACGAGAAGCGTAGGTATCAAACTCGCGGACAATATGGAGTGGCGACCATATGCAAAAAAGGACAGAGAAAGAAAGCCAAAGGAAACGAAAAGTGTGCAAATGGAAGACCAGCGAAGCCATAGGGGGAAGGATTGGCAGAACTTCGATGGGGATTGTGAAGGGAGTGAAGTATTCATTAAACGTGACCAATCCAAAGTATTTCGCAAGGTCGCAAATTTATCATCGGATAAGCAGTTCGTTAGGTTGAAACTTCGGGGCTGTCCGGAATGAAGGACAAGCTTTGGGACCACTTGCTAGAGGATATGGGCTCTTCCTAATATCGACGTGCCTTCCGCTTTCGTGGTTTGTAATTGGGATCGAAAGTAAAGAGATACGCGACGGGTTTTGAAAGTCCGCGCGCCATTCTTTCAAGCCTCCTGAACGAAGGTGCATTCCTACCGCGCTCGATCAAACTGAGAAAATCAACTGAGATACCAACAATCTCGGCGAACTCCTCTTGCGTTCTATCTGATTCGTCACGAATCTGCCGGAGCCGAAGGCCGAATTGTTTTTTTAGATTTCCCAATTCTTACGTTGCACCGCCGAAAAGTCTGTCGTAATCTCATTCCGAGTACCACCGAACCAGGTTACGGGTGACTTTGGAGGCCGTTTCCAGAGGCTGGCAACCTGATGGCTGATGCGTCACGCATTTGGAGACGAATTGAGTCCGAGTCGGTTGAGACTGTCTAAGTCGGTACCGAATTATCCGCGAAACGAAGGATCTAAAGTGCTGTCGAAATCGAAGAGGACAGAAAGCGGCATCTTGAGTTGCGTAGAAAACGCGTCAAGGTTCTCGAAGGAGGGTGCATTGATTCCTCGCTCGATTAAACTCAGGAAGTCCACGGATATTCCAAGAAGCTCAGCGAACTGCTCCTGGCTCAACTTTCTAGCCAATCTGATTGCTCTGAGGCGTTGGCCAAATTTGTCGCGCAGGCTCGGCACTTAGCGATCTCCAATTCGGTGCCGAGTCTTGCGTACTGGTCCATCTAACACCACCGAATGAGATTACGGGTTAGCTGGATAGTCTGGTGTCGGATGCCTGATATGAACCAGGCAACTTCGTTCCTTAGCTTTTGCGCAACACAATGAGTTCGTTTACTACATCTCGCTTTCCAGCTTTTTCAGTCAGTCGGGCGGGACTGGGCGATGCAGAGGCCCTGTCGACTGACCCAGCACAATTAGTCGAAAGTCCAGATGAAACTCTGATGGCGCTCGTTCAGATAGGCGATCTTGATGCTCTCGCTTTACTGTTCCGACGCTTCGCTCGTCCGGTCCGGAATGTTGGTCAAAGGATTCTTCGCCATACCGCCGAGGCGGACGATCTCGTTCAAGAGGTCTTTCTATACATCCAGCGGAGGAGCAAACTCTTCGATCTGTCTAGGGGTTCCGCGCGTTCTTGGATTTTCCAGGTGACCTACACTCAGGCGTTGATACGTAGGAGGCAGCTGAAGACGCACGGGTATTATGCGTCCCCAATCACGGACAAGACCTTTGAAAATAGTCCAAGCAGTATCAAAGGCACACACTACGACGATACTGTGGAAGGGTTTTTCGGCAGGAACGGATGGAGAAGTGTTTGGGATAGCCTTACCGAGTGCCAGCGAGAGACGTTACGGTTACATTTCTATGAGGGTTGTACATTTACAGAGATCGCCGAGAAGTTGGGCCAATCCTACGTTAATATTCGCCATCACTACTACCGCGGTTTGGAGAAACTCCGAAAGCACGCGGATGAGAACGATCTGAATTGGCCATAACGCATGTGCTTGCCAGCGAACAGCAATTGAGAACGTAGAGGCGTTGTAACAAAATGGATTCGCATGAGAAATATCTAGAATTGTGTGCCGCATCGACCGCGGGTGAACTGAGCGGCGAAGAAGCAAGAACGCTGGAAGAGCACCTTGCCGTTTGTGCGTTCTGCCGTCAGGCGAAACACAAATTCGAGATGACAGTCCAAAGAGCCGTTCCGGCTCTAGCCGATGATCTAGCTTCGCATACTGGAGGATCCGACACGTCTTGGTCTGTTGAGAAAGCCGAAGCAGCTTTTTTCAAGCGATTGAAGGCGGACCAGAATTCTAATCCACTGGCCGATAACGCACCGGGCAAATTAGAGACCGAGCCGACCGGTCGGCGGCTTGCTTATCGACCGTCCGAGATTCCATGGGCCGAACTGTGGATGCCGTTTGCGGCGTGTGTCCTGCTGGCGATCGCATTGGGGATCGTCGCATATCGAAGCGGGTTGAAACGCGGCACGAGTACTACTCAAGAAAAGACTGTGCCAGCACAGTTATCCGCCGGATCACTTGAGGAGCAGATCAGCGATTTTGGCCACGAGAGAGGCGAGCTTTTGGCGAAGCTCGCAGTGGACGACAAAGCTGTGGTGGAGTTAAAGCGCGAGATGGTTGTGCAAGGAGACGAACTCGACCGATTGAAGACGCTAAACAACGCCGCTGTTGCGAGCACCAAGAGTGGACAGCAATCCAGCGAAAGCGGCTCAACTGAAACTTCCCGCCTCAACGCGGAACTGATGGCCGCACAAACCAACCTACAAGAACTAAAAGCGCGAGCCGAAACACTCAGCCAGCAGCGCGAGGATGCAGCGACGCGCGCCGCGACGCTAGAAGCAAAGGTGAGCGAACTGACCCAGCTCGCACGTGATCGAGAGCAAGCGCTGGACCAGCAACAGGCACAGGTAGCAAAACAACAGGAATTGCTGGACCACGACCGCGACATTCGCGAACTGATGGGCGCCCGTGACCTGTACATCGCCGAAGTTCATGACGTTGGTGGAACCGGTGAGACGGACAAGACTTACGGCCGCGTCTTCTACACAAAAGGGAAGTCGCTGATTTTCTATGCCTACGATCTCGACGCGCAACCAGGTGTGCGTGATGCGAGCTCGTTTCAGGCATGGGGCCGGCGCGGACCCGACAAAGAGCAGGCGTTGAATCTCGGAATCTTCTATGAAGATAACGCCAGCAAGAAACGCTGGGTGCTTAAAGCCGAGGACCCAAAAACACTATCGGACATTGATGCGGTGTTCGTGACTATTGAGCCCAGCGGCGGGAGCCACCATCCAAGCGGCAAGCAACTGCTTTTTGCCTATCTGCGCGTCACCCCAAATCATCCTTAACGTGCCAGTTCCCCCTTCCTTGAAAGTCGTCCTGATTTGAGGACAAAAAAGGCTTGGCACAAAAACACTGCGCATTCGCATAGACCTTGTAGTGAGGAAAAATCCCTCACGTCCAGGAGGGCCGTTTGCGATTGCGCGGTTTTGTTTGCAGCGTGTTTTTCCTCATCCTGTTCGTCCATTCATCGGCTGCGCAATCTCCTTACGGAACAATCAGCGGAATTGTCATCGATCCATCGGGAGCGGCGATTGGCGGAGCGGAAGTGCTGGTCGTCAACGATGCGACCCGTGTCCAATATCCGGGAACGACAAACGGAGAAGGCATCTACTTGATATCGAGTTTGCCTCCCGGCTCCTATCGCCTGCAAGTCTCGAAACAGGGCTTCAAGACCGTCATCAAACCGGACATTACCGTGAACGTTCAGGATGCGCTGGCTCTCAATTTCACGTTGCCGCTGGGAGCGGTTTCGGAAGTGGTCACAGTTCAAGGCGGCGCTCCACTCGTAAACACGGAGTCTGCCGCCGTAGGTACGGTGATCGACCGCCAGTTTGTCGATAGCCTTCCGCTGAACGGCAGGAGTTTTAATACGCTGTTGCAACTAACGCCCGGAGTCGTGATTGCGCCTTCCAACTCGATCTCTCCGGGGCAGTTCAGCATCAGTGGGCAACGAACGAGCGGAAACGATTTCACGGTGGATGGTGTTTCGGCCAACTTCGGTGTTGGATCCTCGACGGTGATTGGTGCATCGGGAACAGGAAGTGCACAGGCGTTCAGCGCGATCGGAGGAACGAGCAGTCTTGTCTCAGTCGATGACCTCCAGGAGTTTCGCGTTGAGACTTCTTCGTTTGCACCTGAATTTGGTCACACGCCCGGAGGCCATGTCCTCTTAACCACGCGGTCGGGAACCAACGATTGGCATGGAGGCGTGTTTGAGTACTTCCGAAATGATGTGCTTGACGCGAACGATTGGTTCGCGAAGAACGCAGATCAGCCTCGCGCACCGGAGCGGCACAACGATTTTGGCGGGTCGCTCGGCGGCCCCATTCACAAGGACACCACGTTTATTTTTGTATCGTATGAAGGTGCGCGACTTCGGCTGCCCGAGACCTTCATTGGGACCGTTCCGTCCGAATCCGCGCGAGCTGCTGGCTCTCCCGCCGTTGCTTCGCTACTCAACGCTTTTCCAACACCAAATGGAGCGATATCCGCCGACGGAAATACGGCCGTTTTCACTGGAACCGCTTCCAACAGTGCAACGCTCAATGCCGGCAGCATTCGCATCGATCATCACTTCAATGACCGGTGGACGATCTTTGGGCGGTTCAACGACGCTCCGTCGAACTTCATCAGTCTGGCTCAGAGTACGAATGATCCGCAGACAACGGAAGTTGACACGAGAACCGTCACCGTGGGCCTCAATGTTGTTTTCAACTCTCGAATTACCGACATGGTGCGAATGAACTATTCCTCCCAAAGCGCCGGCAGTCTGTATCAGCTTACGTCAGCAAACGGAGCTGTTCCGTACGACCCAACCATTCTTCTTGGGAGCCTGTCCAACACTGCGAACCAAGTAATACTTGGTACCGTTGACACGGATTTTCTGATCACAGGCCCCCTCGCCAAGAATCGCAACCAGCAATGGGAGATTGTGGACGATCTCGCGATGTCGGAGGGCGCGCACCAATTAAAGTTTGGCGTGGATTACAGGGCCAACTACCTCGACGCCATTCCTTATCAGCATCTGCTCGAATACCTTTCATTCAGTATCCCGTCCCTGCTTTCGACGTCGAGCGCTGACTTATTTCTTCCGATTACTACAGCACCGAGCAAAATACTGACTCGGTCGCTATCGCTTTACGGGCAGGACATGTGGAAGGTAGGTTCGCGTCTTACGTTTACGTACGGACTACGATGGGAGTTTAATCCCGCTCCCTCACCGAGAGGGAACACAACGCTGGCCGCCTGGGAAAATGTGAACAATCCGGCAGCCATCGCACTGGCGCCAGCGGGCACACCGATTTGGCATTCCACTTACACTAACTTCGCGCCACGCCTCGGTATAGCTTGGGTGCCGACTGAGAAGAGAGATCTCGTCGTTCGCGCGGGCGGAGGCGTTTTCTACGATTTGGGCGTGGGAGCAGCCGCCAACCTAACTTCAAGCTTTCCCAACAATATTCAAAACATCCTGTCGGGTACTCCCATTCCTATTGGAGACCCCACACCGTTTCTGCCTGTCATTTCCGAACTGCCTCCGTTCCCCGGAATCGTCAATGCTATTTCTCCTGATCTGAAGTTGCCGCGCTCATACCAATGGAATGTGGCCATCGAGAAATCGTTCAGCGATACGCGCGCCGTGACGCTCACCTATGTCGGGCAAGTCGGAGGGGATTTGCTGCGTACGGAGGGCTTGGGAACTCCAAATCCGGATTTCCTGGGGACATTCTTCTTGACTAACAACAGCGCGGCGTCGAACTACAACGCATTGCAGCTGCAATATCGCCAACCAATGTCACACGGTGTTCAGGCTTTGTTCAACTACACGTACTCTCATTCGATCGACAACGCTTCGAATGACACCGTAGACTTCGTGTCGCACACGGTGATTTCTGCACAAAACGACCGGGCCTCTTCCGACTTCGATGTGCGGCACAGTTTTTCGGGCGCGATTTCCATTGCGATTCCCGCTCCTTCGAGAGCGAAAGGATTTGCGCCCCTCTTGAGAAATTGGTCAACGGATGTCGTGGTTGTAGCTCGGAGTGGTTTTCCATTTAACGGCAGTATCGCGACTCCGGTCGACGGATCGGCACCAAGGGCCGACAGAATTCCGGGCGAGCCGGTATGGATTTTTGGATCGAACCTCCCAGACGGAAAAGCGCTCAACCCGAACGCGTTTGCGGTTCCTCCCGCTGGGGTGCAAGGAACGGAAGGACGAAACGACATACGTGGGTTCGGCCTGACGCAAGTGGATGTTTCTTTGGCCCGGCAATTTCTGTTGACTGAGCGCCTTCATCTCCAATTTCGCACGGACGCCTTCAACCTTTTCAACCATCCCAATTTCACCAACCCCTTGGCTTTAATCGGTTCGGACCCTCGTTTTCTCGAGTCGCAGTCGATGCTCAACCAAGGGCTGGGCGGCCTCAATCCGCTCTTTCAGGAAGGCGGACCGCGGTCGCTTCAAATCTCACTAAGACTCACTTTCTAGCGCTATAGCAAATTGACTGATTTTGCTCCATTTGTGGGGCCAGAAGGATAGGTCTATGCCGAGATACGGTCTATTGCGAACTGGATTGTTGGCGATGTTCACGATCGCCTGGGTTGTGCCGACATTCGGCGCTGCACAACTCGAGGAAAAGAGACGGGTAACCGTCGCCGACACGATTCGCATGACCACCGTTCCTGAGGTTCAATACGCGGCTGCAGACAGTTCCAGCAGCCGAATTGCGCTCTTTTCCCCAAATAAAAAAGAATTCTTGATTGTCACGGAGCGCGGTATTGTCGAGACTAACGAACGTGAATTCTCGCTCCTTCGGTTTGAAACCTCCGAGCTGTTTCGATCAACGAAACCAGAGGTCCTTCTTTCGATGCGATCGCAATCTAACCGCGACGCCATCCGCAACGTGAAGTGGCTCGATAACGAAACCCTGATTTTCTCGGGAGAATCACACGATGGCTCTCAGGTGTATCTCCTGCACCTTCCGGCAAGAGAGATCGAACAGCTGACCGAACATTCTTCTCCAATTGTTGATTTCGACTTCAATCCGGTACTTCGGGAGTTGGTGTATGTCGCAGAGCCTGGTCGCCTAAGCCCAGAGGCAGCCTACGCGAGATGCGCTCGCGGCTATGCGATTACGAATGAGGCACTCGATGACGTTCCGCGCAGCCTGGAGGATTGTAAGCAGCCGGCTCTATTGGAGGGATTACAAGCGTATGTAAAGAAACCGGGCGCGCCGGCCGTCCAGATCCCATTCGGAGACTATTACGATTCGCTAAAGCCAATCTCTCTGAGCCCTAGCGGTAAATTCGCGATATTCAATGTATTTATCCGCGCCGTGCCGTCCGGATGGCGCGAGTACGAGGATCCATTCATTCGTGCCGAGGCTCGCGCCTCCCGTAATAAAGGGCCGTTCTCTTGGTTGAGTCAATACATGATCGTCGATACTGCGACCGGGCAGGTCCGACCGGTTATAGACGGTCCCGTCGATTTGACCCTCGGAGCATCCATCTGGTCGCCCGATGGAGAGTCGGTCGTGGTCTCCGGCGCATTTCTTCCTCTCGATGCTGCCGAGCCCAAGGAATTATCTGCGCGGAGAACACACTCGTTCGTGATTGAAATCGATCTCACGAGCGGGAATTTTGTGCAGATTTCAGATAAGCAGCTGATCGCGGACCGATGGAGTCCGGAAACAAATGAACTGTTTCTGAGGGCACCCACCCGACACCGGGAGCGAGGAAATGCCGTGTTCCGGAAGGTCGGAACAATCTGGACAGAAGAGACTTCTCTGCACAGTGAACCGAGGTCCCCGGAGCGGCCGAAAGTGACGCTCGAACAAGATATCAACACGCCCCCGAAAATATACGCCTGCGATGCAGCGCATCCGCAAAAACAACTTGTTCTGGATTTGAACCCGCAATTTGAGCATATAGAATTTGGAAAGGTCGAACGCGTTACTTGGAAAGCCAAGGATGGTCATGGAGTGGAAGGCGGTCTGTATTACCCCCCTGATTTTCGACCTGGAACGCGATACCCACTGGTGATCCAAACTCACGGTTTTTCGCAAGAGGAGTTCTGGATCAATGGGCCATGGAATAGCGCCTTCGCAGCACAACCTCTGGCAGCGCAAGACATTGTTGTGCTGCAGACGGGATCCTCGACTGAAAAGGGTGTAGATGGAAAGGCTCAGGGCACACCGGAGGAAGCGCCGCGGCAGATGTCGACCTATGAGGGGGCTATTGACTATTTAGACGCACTGGGTCTCATTGACCGGGATCGAGTGGGCATTATTGGATTCAGTCGAACCGTCTACAGCGTCGAATATACGCTGACACATTCGTCCTATCACTTCGCGGCGGCCACGGCAGCGGACGGATTTGACGGCGGGTACGTGCAGTATCTGGTGAATCCTTACGCGAAACGGGACTACAACACTGTGAACGGTGGAGATCCCTTCGGAACGGTGTTTGAGCTTTGGCGCGAAAGGTCGCCGTCTTTTACCGTCGACCATCTGCACTCGCCGGTCCGCCTTGAAGGCTACGGCGATATCTCTTCGGTGCTAGGAAACTGGGAATGGTACGCCAAACTGATTCTCCTCGATCGCCCTGTCGATATGATTTATATCCCAGACGGCAGCCATCTGCTCGTTAAACCCTGGGAGCGCTTAACCTCCCAACAAGGGAATGTGGATTGGTTTCGTTTTTGGTTGAAAGGCGAGGTGGACCCCGATCCGCAAAAGCGGGAACAATACGAGCGGTGGAAAGGAATGCTTATACAGCAGAAAGAATCGACCGAGAGCAGCGAATTGAAAAAATAGGCCAGGACGGTCGTGGCCAGCGATCGCCCCGGCTGTTCACTTATTCATCCGCCTGAAACGCTGGCGGACGGAGAGTGCCATTCGAGTGATCTTGTGCGATCACATCTTTTTGCATCTGCTGGATGCTCTTTGCAGCGTCATCCACGCAGACGATTTCCGGCTTTTCGTATTTCATGTTTTTCACCTCCTTTTTGGTTTGATTTTCCCAGCTGGGGACTCTCGCTTACGGTTCGGGGCTTAATTCCACGCGAGATAGGGGTGCGTCGAGCGGCAAGGTGCAGAGCGCTCGAAGAAAGTGCCGACTGCACGCGCGTGTCTCGCAGCCATGACTCAAGCTCTAGAGTGCGGCTGAAGCGCCATAGGTGCGAGTCGTCGCCCTGGAAAGCCTGAGCGAGCGCGTGCTGAAACTGACCGAGGTCAATCGCGCCGATCTCGCAACAGATCATTTCTTTCGTCCACTCTGTCAGTTCCTTCGATTGCGCCTGAAGAGATTGGAGCGGAGTGCGCACCACATACGCCTTTCGCTTGCGCTCTAACAGAGGCTCAGGGACGATTCCGCGAAGTGCGCGACGCATAAGAAACCGACGACGCCCGGGCTGAACAAGTTGTTCCCGGGGAATGTTGTAAAGAAATTCAAGCAGGTCTCGGTCTAGAAACGGAAATCGGCGCTCCCGAGCAGGCGCGCTCGCGAGCGGCGTGCAAGCAATCTGTCTTTGGAGGTCTCCGAGCGTATAGACATTTTCCTGGAAGCTCGGCAACTGT
>Ga0209006_10003460_pt1 | contig 14346 bp, 11 predicted proteins | sample JacPin_JW_Ref_O2_FD_188567 | JGI IMG/M metagenome (GOLD analysis project Ga0209006, IMG submission 188567) | Forest soil microbial communities from Algoma, Ontario, Canada - Jack Pine, Ontario site 1_JW_Ref_O2 (SPAdes) (version 2) | ecosystem: Environmental > Terrestrial > Soil > Boreal... | reverse complement strand
TTCATCGCCGACGCTGCGCCAGCCGAAATCTGGGTCTACCAAATTGGCAGCGACGGCTCGCTGACTGCGGCAACCGGTTCTCCGTTCTCCACCGGCAGCCTGGTCCCGGGAGGCTTGACCACCGACGGATTAGGGAAATATCTCTACGTGACGCAAAACTTCAGCGACAACACCGGCGAGGAAATCGGCGCATACTCCATCGGCACCAGTGGCGCCCTTACCCTCGTCTCCGGCAGCCCCTTTGCGTTCCCCATGGGCCAGGTGCAAGGCGAACCGACGGGAAAATATCTGATCGGCACGACTGGGAATGCCCAGGCGGTCAGCGGTGTCGACGTCGATCAACTTTACGTTTTTTCCATCGGCACAACCGGCGCTCTTACTCAGGTGGCGACCACCACCACTGTATATTCGCCCTTCCGGATCGCGGTTCAGCCCAATTCCAGCGGCAATCTTGTATATTCCTTCGGGCTGAACGATGACGCCACGGCTTTCAATCCACCGGAAGGCTACCAGATCGATGCCAGCACCGGCGCCCTCACCGCAGTCGCGAACTCTCCCTTCAGCAACGCGGCGATTGGAGATTGGGGCCAGTTCGACCAGAGCGGAGCCAATTTGTTTCTTCTTGGTGGCGTTGTAAACCAGGGAACCAACGCTGTGACCGATAACATTGGCGCCCTTGCCGTGGCATCGGGTGGCGTGCTGACCGAGCCCACTACGGGCATCACTTTTGCGACGCCGGGATTCTGGGCGGTAACCGATCCTAAGTAGAGAGTGAATCGGCCTTTTGCCGTTAACCGGCTGTTAACCCAAAGGAGACCCGGCATGTACTGCGGGTCTCTTTTGTTTCTGCTCGAGGCGGTACAATGAACCAGGCTGCCGAGAGCAGTTTTCCGGGTTAGACGAAGCAGCGCGCGAGCCGGGAACAAGGCCGTGCAAACCTTTTTCTGCGTCCCATCGTCTGACTAAGAGGGGCAATCTGACTAAGAGGGGCAATCCGCCTGGCGTCGAGTGGCCATTAAGCTAAAGATCCCGAAGGGGAACGGGGGAAAAGGCAGCAGCAAAGTCATGGGATTGCCTCGCGATCCAGTGCTGCGCGCCGCCCTGATCGTCTTTTTGCTCCTGGCTGTTTCTCTGACCGTCGGTTTCTCCTACTTCTACATCAAGTACGACCGCATCATCGAGCACCGCTTCCGCACTCCGGTTTTCAGCAATTCCGCCAAGATTTACGCCATTCCCCAGACCGTACGCGACGGCGAGAAAATCGGCGCCAAGGAAATCGCTGGAGAGTTGCGCCGCGCCGGATACTCGGACGAGAGCTTGAACCGGGACGCGCAATCGAAACTGGGCAGCTTCCAACTCGGCAGGAACGAAATTCAAATCACGCCCGGCCCGGAGTCCTACCACAGCCCCGAAGCCGCGGTCATCAAGATCGAGGATGGGAAGGTCGCCAGCATCACCAGCAGAGGCAATGAACTGTCCGCCTATGAACTGGAACCGCAACTGATCACCGCATTGTTCGACGCCGAACAGCGCTCCAAGCGCGAACTAGTCAAGTACAACCAGATTCCTCCAGTGATGACGCAGGCGGTGCTGGCCATTGAAGACCGGCGCTTCTTCGAGCACAGTGGCGTGAATTTTCTGCGCATGGCGGAAGCGGCCTGGATCGACGTGATTCGCGGCCGCCACGAACAAGGTGGCTCGACCCTGACCATGCAGCTTTCGCGCGGCTTCTTTCTGACGCCGGAAAAAACGGTCAAGCGCAAACTGACCGAGATGCTGATCGCCGAAGAACTCGAACAGAAGTTCAGCAAGCAGCAGATTTTCGAGTTTTACGCCAACTGGGTGAATATCGGGCAGCGCGGTTCGTTCGCGATCAGCGGATTGGCTGAGGCTTCTCGAACCTATTTCAACAAAGACCTGAAGGACATTACGCTCCCGGAAGCCGCGCTGCTGGCCGGTTTGATTCAGCGGCCCAGCTATCTTTCTCCCTACCGCCATCCCGAGCGCGCGCTGGACCGTCGAAACCTGGTGCTCGACGCCATGGTCGATACCCACGCCATCACGCGCGAACAGGCCGACAAGGCCAAGGCCACGCCGCTGAAACTCGCTCCCATGAATGTGGAAGCCAGCGACGCTCCGTATTTCGTCGACATGGTGCGCGACACGCTCATCAACAAATTCAAAGAGAGCGATTTGAACGAGGAGTCCTACCGCATCTACACAACGCTCGATCCCGACTTGCAGAAAGCGGCGGCTCAAGCGGTTGAGTCGGGAATCAAGCTGGTGGATGAGCAGGTCACGAAGCTGCGCACCAAGCGCACAAAAGTCGGAAAGAAAGTCGAAACCAAGGTTCTGCCAGGGCCGCAGGCACAGGTGGCGCTGGTGGCTATCGATCCGCATACTGGCGCGGTGCTGGCGCTGGTCGGGGGACGCGATTATGGCTTCAGCCAATTGAACCACGCACTATCCAAACGTCCCACGGGATCGATCTTCAAACCCTTCGTTTACGCAGCCGCAATGAATACCGCGCTGGACGGGTCGCAAACCGTCATTACTCCGGCTTCCGTGGTCACCGACGCGCCCTCGAGCTTCGCCTACGGCGACCAGATCTACGAACCGCGCAACTACAAAGAGGAGTACCACGGCGATGTCACGCTGCGTTACGCGCTGGCCATGTCGCTGAATAACGCGACCGTAAAAGTGGCCGAGGAAGTTGGCTACGACAAGGTTGCGACCCTGGCGAAATTAGCGGGCATTACATCGGTCAAGGCGACACCCGCGATGGCCCTCGGTTCCTACGATGCGACTCCGCTCGACATGGCAGGAGCCTACACGTCGTTTTCCAACAACGGCATTCGCCTCTCGCCGCTGCTGGTGAATTCCGTGCGCAACGCCAAAGGCGACGTGGTCGCGAACTTCTCGACCGATCAGCGCGAGGTCCTCGATCCACGCATCGCCTATGTAATGACGAACATGATGGAAAGCGTGATCAATAACGGACTGGGCTATACCGCGGTCCGCCTGCGCGGCTTTACACTGCCCGCCGCGGGCAAAACCGGCAGCTCGCACGACGGTTGGTTCGCCGGATACACGTCGAATCTGTTGTGCATTATTTGGGTCGGATACGACGACTACAGCGACCTCCGCCTGAGCGGCGCCATGACGGCCGCTCCCATCTGGACCGAATTCATGAAGAAGGCTTCGGCCCTTCCGCAATATTCGGACATGAAAGAATTTTCGCAGCCCACGGGTGTCGTCGATGTACAGCTCGACAAAGCCACCAACCGCCTGGCGACGCCGACTTGCCCCGACGACTACGTCTCCGCATTTGTGGCAGGGACTGAACCCCGCGACACCTGCGACCAGCAGGGTGGAACCACCGGATTTTTCTCGCGCTTATTCGGTGGAAGGCAGGCAGTAGCGGCGCCCACGCAGGCCGCCCTGGGCCCCGACGGTCAACCCGCTCCTGACGATCCCAACAAAAAGAAAAAAGGCTTCTTCGGGAAGATCGCTGGAATTTTCAAGGATGACAAGCAGCCGGCCCCAGCGGCACAGCCCGCAGAGGCCCCGCACTGAACCAACCTCGGTTGCCCCGTCCTTGTCGCGTCTTTGGCGACAGGGCGGGGATTTTGATCTCCCTCCGAGTGGAAAGGGAGTTAATCCGGAATCCGAATACTTCCGTCCTCTGCGATGGGAAAAAACGGATTCCAAGCGACCTCCCACAAAAAACCATCCGGATCGGAGAAGTACCCGGAATATCCGCCCCAGAAGGCGTCCTGCGCCGGCTTGAGCAGGCTTGCCCCGGCAGCCACGGCCTCATCGAGCACCGAATCGACCTCCGCGCGATTGCGCCCGTTGTAAGCCAGCGCGACTCTGCCAAAGCCCTGCCCGTCAGCGGCAACATTTGCGTCCTTGGCCAATTCTTGTCGCGGATACAGGGCGAGGGCCATCCCTCCCGCCTGGAAGAACACGATTCCGTCCGTGTTTGCCATGGATCGCCGCCATCCCAGCCGTTCGTAGAATTCCCGGCTGCGCTTTAAATCCGCCACTCCAAGCGTGACGATGCTTATACGCTGCTCCATGTGCACAGTCCCCGGTCGGCGAATGTATCACGAAATCACTGATTCGCCGCTAATTACCGTCCCTGGCACTAATCTCACCAAAGTCGAATTTAGTAGTCCTATAGCTCAAAACTGTAGCACCACCCGAATTTTGCCCCATCCGCCCCAAAATGTGCCAGAATAGCTGCGTTCGAGCCTGTTTGCTTGGGGGTGGTCCATGTCGTCCTGCCCAAGAACGTTGCCGTTTTCTCTCGCCCTGGCTGTTTCCCTTTTCGCCCTTTGCGCCATTTCTTCCGCACAGATTGCTCGTGGCGAGCAAGTGCAGGTCACGCCGCCGCTGATGCGAAGCGTCGACCCGCCCGCGCCCGACGCAACCGCGTCTGATTTGGAAATACGCGCCGATCACTTGCGGTCGTCGAAGCTGTTTCTCGATGCCCTCGACTACTATCGCGCCGCTTTGGCCAAGACCAAGGGCGATGCGCGCATTATTAACAAGATCGGTATCACCCAACTCATGATGCAGCGCTTCAAAGAGGCCAGGAAATCCTTTGAGCAATCGATCAGGGCCGAGCGCACCTTCGCTGACGCCTACAACAATCTCGGCGTCGTTTATTACGAAGAGAAAAAATACGGCCCTGCGGTCAAGCAGTATCACAAAGCGATCGAGATCGATGGCAATTCCGCTTCCTTCTTCAGCAATCTGGGCGCGGCGCTGTTTGCCAAGAGAGAGTTCGATCCCGCCGTGCTCGCCTACCAGCACGCGCTGGAAATCGATCCCGAAGTCTTTGAGCGCACCTCGCGCGGAGGCGTGCAGGCGCAATTGCCAAGTCCCGAAGACCGCGCCCACTACGACTACACCGTGGCCCGCCTCTACGCCAAGATGGGCTTGTCGGATCGCTCGCTTCAGTATCTGAAAAAAGCGATGGAAGAGGGCTACAAGGATTTCAAGAACGTCTACAAGGACGAAGAATTTTCCGCCCTGCGCAAAGATCCCCGCTTCACCGAGTTGGTAAGCGTGAAGACTCCAACGATTTTGGACTAGGGCAGTGGTGCAGTTTGACTGTTACACGACGGTTGTCATCCTGAGCGGAGCCCGTTCTTCAGGCGAAGCGAAGGATCTCCCGCTTAACTGGCCCGACGCGTAGGCCAAACTGCGGCCTTCCCCGGATTAGCCATCGCCAATTAAAGATTCCGGATTAAACTGGGAGCATGAATTCCGCGAGCATTCGGAACCGCTGGTTCATTGCTTTCATTTTCCTCTTCACGTTGGCCGGGCGGGTTATCGCCCAGACTCCCTCGCCGGCTTTTTTGTTTATCGAAAAGCAGGATCAGAAGGTCGCGATCGTCGATCCGGTCAGCCTTAAAATCATCGCCCGCGTGCCGGTCGGCGCCGACCCTCACGAAATCTGCGTTTCCGGCGACGGCAAAACCGCCTACATTTCCGATTACGGCGCCTTCGGCACTCCGCTGCATGCGTTGTCCGTCATCGACCTCGTAGCCCAGAAGCCGCTTCCGGCGGTCGATCTGGGCGCACTCCTCGCTCCGCACGGGATGCAAACAGTCAACGGCAAAATCTACTTCACCGCGGAAGGCAGCAAGGCCATTGGCCGTTACGATCCCGCGCGCGGGCAGGTCGATTGGATTTTAGGCCTGGGAGAAAATCGCACGCACATGGTGGTCGTCGCGCAAGATGAAAACCGAATCTTCGCTTCCGACGTAAACTCCGACACCATCAGCATTCTCGACCGCGACAAAAACGCCGACGCTTCGGGATGGAATCAGACCGCCATTCGAGTCGGCAAAGGGCCCGAAGGCTTTGACGTTTCTCCGGATGGCAAAGAATTGTGGGCCGCTAACTCGCACGATGGCACGCTCTCGATCATCGACATCGCCGCTCGAAAAGTGGTCCAGACTCTGGAGTCGCACACCAAGGCCGCCAACCGCCTCAAGTTCACACCCGATGGCCGGCTGGTTCTCATCTCCGATCTGGCCACGGGAGACCTCGCCGTTTTCGATGCGCACACTCGGACCGAGATCAAGCACATCAGCCTGGGCCACGGTGCGGCCGGCATCTTGATCACGCCCGATGGCTCGCGCGCCTTCGTCGCTGTGAGCCGCGACAACTACATTGCCGTAGTTGATCTCAAAACGTTATCGATTACAGGGCGCGTCGAAACCGGCGGCGGACCCGATGGCATGGCCTGGGCTGTTCGTAATTGAGACGCACCAACATTGACAATGCCATCCGAATCTGTGAGCAAACTATTACAAGCTTTTACAAAAATAGACGGAACTTCACCGCGTTCTGGGGTTTAATCAACTCAACAACTCCTGAAAACAACAGGGTGAGTAAGGAGAAACGGTAGCCCGCCCGACGCTGACCCGAGCACGCCCCAAGCAAGCGTCCGGCGGGCTTTTTATTTGGGCCGCTCTCGCTCCCCAGAACTTCGACTTTCCTCTTGTCTGTCCGCTAGTTACTTCCAGGCTATGCGATCCATTACCCGCTCACTGCGTACATGGCCCTAAGTACATTTCCCTCCCGTGCGTTGCGAACTCATACAGCGGCCTGTAGACAAGAGAGTAGGGAAACGCCGGGTTGCCGCGCCAGACACCTCTTTTGGCGCGATTCCCGCAAGCGAGGATTAGCGAATGCAGATTGGCGTCTATGGTTCGGGGTATTTGGGTACGGTCATTTCAGCTTGTCTGGCGGATTTTGGCACCCCCGTTTCCTGCTGTCATCCCGATCGCTCGCGTATGGTGGAAATGGCGCAGGGCAACATTCCCTTCTTCGAAAAAAATCTCAAGGAAATCATTCGCCGCAACGTGCGCGCAGGCCGGCTCACTTACTCTACCGACATTGAATCCTTTGCCCGCAAAACTCAGGTGATCTTTCTTGCGGAAGACAGCGCCGAGCACCTCACCGACATCGTTCTGCGAATCGCCAAGCTCTCGCCCAAGCCACCGATTCTTACCGTGGTCACTCCAGTCGCCGTCGGCACCGGCGCGCGGTTGGAAAAAAGTCTCGCGGACGCAGGTTTACAGGGCACAATCGTATCCCAGCCCATGTTTTTCACGGATGGCTGCGCAGTCGAAGATTTCAACTGGCCCGATCGCCTGATCCTGGGATCGAGTTCCATCGAAGCGGTGCAGGTACTGAAGCAGATTTTTCATCCGCTGGTCATGCGCGGAGTGCCGGTAATCGTCACCAATCAGGCGACAGCCGAATTGGTGCGCGAAGCGGCAACCGCTTTCGTGGCCACCAAGATTTCCTTCATCAACGAAGTTGCCGCCCTGTGCGAACGCGTGAACGCAGACGCAGTCAACCTGGCGCTCGCTCTTGGCCTCGACAAAAAAATCGCTCCACGCTGCTTGCAGCCGGGAGCGGGCATGGGCGGAGTATTCGCCGAATCCGATATGGATTCACTCGCCGTACTGGCGGAAGCCAACGGCGTTTCCCTCAAAGTTCTCAGCGCCGCGCGCGAGGTGAATCACGCGCAAGCCGACCGCCTGGTGGAAAAAATCGCTGCCGTCCTCAATTCGGTGGAGAACAAAGACGTCGGCATTCTCGGCCTCGCTTTCAAGCCGAATACGAATTCCGTCGCTGGATCATCTTCGGTTCTGTTAGCCCAAAATCTGGTTTCAAAGGGCGCTCGCGTAAAAGCCTACGATCCAGTCGCGATTCCTGAAGCGCGTACGCGGCTGAACGGCACCGTGCGTTATTGCGACTCCGCTTATTCCGCAGCGGAAGGCATGGACGCGCTGGTGGTCGGCACCGGCTGGCCCGAATTCCGCGCGCTCGATTTCGACCGCATCAAGCACCTGCTGAAAAAGCCGGTCATCGTCGACACCAAGAATCTGCTCGATTCCACGCGGCTGCGGGCGCTAGGGTTTGAATACGTAGGCGTGGGCCGCGGATAATCTTCTCTCCGATCTCTACCCCACCTTCGGCCGCACCATATCAAATCTCTGCGTCGTCCTCGTGTACTGAATGCCGCCCATGCGCCCGATCATGTCCAAAGAATTCCGGTCGAGTTTGCCGTCTTTAATAAACGCATCGATTATGTGAATCGAAACAATCTGGCCGATGACCAGACTGCTGCTGGTGGGCACGGTCGAAAAATCGAGAATCTGATAAAGCCTGCACTCAAAGCTGACCGGAGATTCCGCAACTCGCGGCGGCCGCACAATCTTCGAGGGCACCGGCGTCACCTTGGCCAACTCGAACTCGTTCACTGACGCGTCATACTCCCCACTGGTCACATTCATCGCCTCAGCCAGTTCGTAGGTAACGATGTTGACCACAAACTCCCTGGTCTCGCGAACATTCCGCAGCGTGTCCTTTGCCTCGCCGTGCCCAGTATCGGCTTTCGGCTTCCGCAATCCGGGCGCAAAAGCCAACAACGGTGGATCGACGCAGACTGCATTGAAAAAAGAAAACGGCGCAAGATTAGGCTGGCCGGCTGCGCTGACGGTCGACACCCAGGCAATCGGACGCGGCGCGACTGAGTTGAGGATGAGACCGTAAAGTTCGCTGTGAGGGAGGAGCTCCAAAGGACTGACGATCATTTTTGGAGTATATCGTTAACGGATTCCTCCTCATCAAGTACCGCCAACGCCCGAAATATGATTGCAATCCCTTAGCCGCGATTTTGCATAGAAGGCTTCAGACTGACCGCGATATCTTCCAGGCATCGATCGGAAATAAGCCGATATTGAATCTTGTGCCGGCAACGTACCAAAGAGATGGCTACCGAATCGCAAAAAATCAGATCAACACCCTCTACAACGCGAGGGCGATCTGAGGAAAACAGGAACACCTTCATGACGTGTCTCCTGCCAATCACCGGCGCCAGTAAACTGCGAGCTGTCTTCAGTAAAGCTTTGCTAATGGAAGCAACGCCGATAACCGAAGGCTCACCGAGGGCGCGGATCAATGTCATGTGCTCTTCGACACCTGCAAATTCCAAAGCCATACAGGGGAGTTTCGACGATAGACCCTTATTTAACGACTCCACCAAATGCTCTGGAGCGACGACTTGGGCACCAACCGACATTTCGGGCTTCTGTGACAGGGTTTCTGCGGAGCACGACTCCACGGATCTCCCAGCCTTTGAATAAATCTCCGCGCAGATTATCCTCCGCAATTCCTCTTCTCCCTCCACCACAAGGATGTGATCGGGCGGTTGAGCCGAGAGGCGTTCCAGCACCTCAGACCGTAGAGCTTGCAAGGAATATCCCAATTCGCTGGCTCGACGAATCGTTTGGTTGATGAGTTCGTCCAGGCCGCCGTCGATACTCCTCACTCTGGGAGTGGATGCGCTTGCGACGCATAGCCGCCTGCCGGGGTGCCGCTCCAGCCAACCACGCACAACCAGATCCTTGTAACTCTTGCTGACCGTATTGTGATGAATTCCAAGACGCCGTGCAAACGCACGCACGCTCGGCATCTGCTCTCCGGGCTGGAGCGTTCTGATCGTGATCAAGAAGACGAGTTGTTCCGCTAACTGCTCGTGAAGAGGGACGTCGCTGTGCTTATTTAGCGAAACCTGCATGCGGGCCGCAGAGCATTCTAACCTTTTCCAGCTCCTCACTGGACGGCGTTTAGGCCATCGAGAACACCGTATGACGGTTGAAGATACTGTCACGTCCTATGTCGCGTAGCTCGTCCTGCCCAGTTAGTCTCAATCCTGTCGAGCGTCACTGGCTAACAGTGATGCTCACGATCCAAGGAGGAGTCATGATTCAGATCGCACTTATCGTCGCTGCAACCCTCATCTTCTTCGTTCTCGAACGAGTACTGCCCGGCAGAGAACTGCCTGAGTCTTCCGGTTGGTATGTTCGAGCCGCATTCTTGAATGGCTGCCAGCTTGCAATTATGGTCCTGGCAGCCGTTGCCTGGAACCGCTGGTTTCAAGGCCGATCTCTATTTCACATGTCGCACTTGCCTCCTTTTGTTCAGGGTCTGCTGGGCTGGTTCGTTGGAACGTTTGTGTTTTATTGGTGGCATCGCTTACGTCACGACTCAAATTTATTGTGGAGAATCTGCCACCAAATTCACCACAGCCCCTCGCGTATTGAAATGCTGACCGCCTTCTACAAGCACCCGGTCGAGATCGCCCTCGACTCGATGATTGCCAGCGCGCTTATGCTGATTCTGCTGGGCGCATCGCCGGCGGGAGCCGCGTGGTTCAACGTTTTTGCCACCATCGGCGAATATTTCTACCACAGCAACCTCCGCACTCCGCACTGGTGGGGCTATTTTTTGCAGAGGCCGGAACATCACTCGATTCACCATCAGTGCGATCTTCACTCGTTCAACTATGGCGACATTACCTGGTGGGACCGGTTATTTGGAACCTTTCGAGAGGCCGACGCGTTCGCAACGCAGTGCGGCTTTCCCGAAGATCACGAACAACGGCTGGGCCAGATGCTGGTGTTCAGGGATGTTTACTAGACGGTAAATCGGGATTTCCAAACGATGGCCCGGATGAGGTGCCGGGCCATATCCTTTGGCTCAGCTTAAGCTGTGCTGAACACTTCCTTCGCCGCGATCACGGTATTGGAATGAATGGTCACGGTATCTTCCACGTCCCGCGCATATCCTCCGGCATAGCTCACCATCACCGGGATATCCCGCGCCCGCGCGACGCGAAAAACCAACTCGTCGCGTTTCTTTAATCCGTCAATCGTCAGCGACAACCCGCCCAGTTGATCTTCTCGATACGGATCGGCGCCCGCAATGTAGCAGATCAAATCCGGCTCGAACTGCCGCAGCCCGGAACTCAGCGCCTGGTCCAGCCACGCCAGGTAATCGTCATCGCCAATGCCGTCGGGCAAATCGACATCGATCGACGACGGCGGCTTCACCATTGGATAATTGTTGTGCTGGTGCAGCGAGATAGTGAAGACATCGCCCGCATGCGCGCCGCGAATCTTGGTTCTATTTGCGTGAGGCGAAACTAGCGTGGCCGGAGATACCGAGGGCAGCGGCCCGCTCGCCGTCCGCGTGCCGGCAAAAATTGCCGCCGTGCCGTTGCCGTGGTGCACGTCGCAGTCCACGGTCATCGCCGTACGAATCTTGCTGTCGCGCTGCATCCGGCGAATCGCCACCGCCACATCGTGGATCATGCAGAATCCCTCTCCATGATCGGGGAAGGCATGATGAAAGCCTCCGCCAATGTTGAAGCCCACGCGGTCGGCCAAGGCTTGACGTGCGGCCAGTATCGATCCCCCCGCGGCCAACCAGAAGGCACGCACCAACTCCGGCGAAAACGGAATCTCCATTTCCATTTCTTCGCGCTGGCTCAGCGTGCCGGACTTCAGCTTCTGCACGTACTCCGGCTTATGCACCAGCAGAATGTCCTGATCCGTCGCCGGATCCGGCGTGAGAAAGTCATGATCCTCGGCAACTCCGGCCTCGATCAGCCGGTCGTGGACCCGCCGGTACTTCTCCGCCGGAAACACATGCTGGCCGATAGGCAAATAGTAATCTTCGCTATAAACGAGCCCGAATGGGAGCATAGATACGGGAGCACAGATAATTGTTCGCTTTCATGATACTGCCCGGTCCTGCTGCTGCACCGCCGCGCTCAATTTCGCGTCTAATAGCTATAATCAGCATGGCAATCGACATGCAGTCCCAGAGCGCGGTAAGGCGTTAAACAAACCGAATGGCCACAATAACCAAGAAAGATTATTACGAGATTCTCGGCGTCAAAAAAAGCGCTTCGGCGGAGGAGATCCGCAAAGCCTTCCGCAAGCTGGCGCGCAAATACCATCCCGACGTCAATCCGGGCGACAAGTCGGCCGAGGAAAAATTCAAAACGCTCTCCGAAGCCAACGAGGTTTTGAGCGATCCCAAGAAGCGCAAAATCTACGACCAGGTCGGCTTCTACTCCGACAACATCGATGCGGCAACCGCCGAGGCCTACGCCCGCGGTGGCCCCACCGGTGCGGGTGGATTCGGCGGCGTCCCCGCCGGCGGTGCCGGACAAACTGGTCAGGGCGTGCCTTTCGATTTTGGCGGCTTCGATTTCTCTGACATGTTCGAAAACGCCCAGCGCTCGCAACGCAGCGGGAGCACGAACTCCAGTGGTGGCGGAGGCTTCCGCGACATTTTTTCCGGAATCTTCGGCGGCGGACGCGGTGCTGCTCAGGCTGACGAGGGCCCGGAGCCGGGCAGCGACCTCGAATACCAGGTTCAAGTTCCCTTCTGGACGGCGATTCGCGGCGGCGTCATGCGCCTCAACATCTCCCGTCTCGACGTTTGCGGCACCTGCCACGGCCAGGGCTTTCAGGAAGCTCCGGGAAAATGCCCCGAGTGCGGAGGCTCCGGCCAGATTACGCAAACCGGAGGCCGCATGAAGTTCAACGTGCAATGCCCGCGCTGCCACGGCACCGGAAAGAACATCACGACCTGTCCCACCTGTCACGGCGAAGGCCGCCTCAGCAAAACCGAGCCCCTGGAAGTGCGCATCAAAGCCGGCACTCGCGACGGCCAGCGCATCCGCCTGCAAGGCAAGGGCAACGCTGGCACGCACGGCGGTCCAGCCGGCGACTTATACGCCATCATCCGCACCGAAGAGCATCCCATCTTCCGCCGCGATGGCGACGATATTTATCTCGCCGTTCCCGTCGGCGTAACCGAAGCCGCGCTGGGAGCGAAGATCGAAGTTCCGACCATCGACGGCCGCGCACTGCTGAAGATTCCTCCCGGAACGCAATCCGGCCAAAAGCTGCGTCTGCGCGAGAAAGGCGTGCCATCGGCCACCAGAGAAGGCGACCGCGGCGACGAGATCGTCGAGATCACCGTAACCGTCCCCATGCCCCGCGACGAACGCACGAAAGAACTGCTGCGGGAACTGGCCAAGCTCAATCCGGAAGATCCACGGGAAGAACTCTGGAAGAAAGTCTAAGGCGCGAGGCTATCTGCTCATTGTCGGAAAGACTCTACCGTTATTCGAGAAATATGCTCGCCGTGGTCGGCCTCTTCTCCCTCCTGGCCGCTGGAGTCTACCTTGCAATTGATGTTTTCTTTAGCGGATGAGGAGAAACGACCGTCATCAAAACTGCGACTTCGCCGGATTCCAACGCCAAGGCCACCCTCTATCAAATCAATGTTGGAGCCGCGGGGGCGACCCGAACTTATGTGTCCCTGTCCAATCCAAGAGTCGACGGATCAAAGAAGGGCTTCGTCGTTCTCACTTTGACAAATCTCGAGCAAAACGCAAGCCAGGTTGACATCGCCTGGAAGGCCAACCGGCTCCTTGTCATCACTTATCCTTCGCGTGGCCAAATTGAGTATTCCGTCTCACAGACTCGGGGAATTACGATCGAGTTCGTAGCGGATTAGATTGAACTCCTAGCAGTCTCGTTTTGGAACCCTCGCCAAATCTAAAAACACAGGGGACACAGAGGATCACAGGGTAAATCTCTTTGCCTGTGCTATGAAAGTTTCATGGCTGCCTCGGCTCATTCACTTCGTCCGCTTCGCGTCAACCAAGTCTCCGGTGCTGTCGTCTCTTCCGCCATGCACGTTCATTCCGTGCTCGGTCCGGGGCTTCTGGAAAGCGCTTATCAGGGCTGCCTCGCTCACGAACTGCGCAAGCGCGGCTTCAATGTCGCCACTCAAGTTGGCCTTCCTGTAGTCTTCGACGGAGAGAAAATTGAACTCGGCTATCGCATCGATCTTGTCGTCGAAAATTTGGTGATCGTCGAAGTGAAAAGTGTTGAGGCAGTCCATCCGGTTCATCAAGCGCAGCTCATGTCCTACCTCCGCCTAAGCGGGATCGGAGTCGGACTGCTGATCAACTTTTACGTAGTCCACCTGCGCGACGGTATCAAGAGAATGGTCGTCGGAAACAACTGGGAGAAGTAGGCGTTTTACCCTGTGTTCCTCTGTGTCCCCTGTGCTCAAGATTTTGACTTTTGCGCGCCACCGCACATTACCTCGGCCCCTGACCTCTCTGACAAAACTTTCACAATAATTTTCAATATTTTTCTTGCATCCCGGAAAATTTCCCGTAATCTCAACTTGCGAACTAACTCCAGCGGAATTTCCGGAATCTAGCGAACCGGAAAGCTCGAGCAGGCACCAGCCGCTGCGGAGTAGCTGAGAGTGAGTCGCTTGAGGAGGAAGACATCGAAATTGGCAACAGCTAGCGCCCTGCAACGAGAGACCCCCCGTAACCTCGCCCCCGTACCCAACCGGAAAAAATTCGTGAGACTGACCTTGTGGCCTCTGGTCGCCGCCACCTTCTTTATGGTGTCGGGCGGAACCTATGGC
>Ga0209006_10003459_pt1 | contig 14353 bp, 14 predicted proteins | sample JacPin_JW_Ref_O2_FD_188567 | JGI IMG/M metagenome (GOLD analysis project Ga0209006, IMG submission 188567) | Forest soil microbial communities from Algoma, Ontario, Canada - Jack Pine, Ontario site 1_JW_Ref_O2 (SPAdes) (version 2) | ecosystem: Environmental > Terrestrial > Soil > Boreal... | reverse complement strand
CAGCCCCCGCTGTTGCAATCGCACCAACGACGCGTAGATCGTCCCTTGATTCAACAAGATAGCGTCGCGGCTGACCTGCTCGATGCGCCGCGCGATGCCATACCCGTGCAACGCACCCATCGCCTGCAGCGTTTGCAACACCATTAAGTCCAATGTTCCCTTCAACATCTCAAGCTGCGGCGACATCCGCCCTCCAATATGTGCTATTCCCACAGGAACTGACGATAGAGACGCGAAATGGTCTTGTAATGTTCCCGATGTTTTTCTTCGGTAGCGCCGGCATCTTGCCGGCGGTTTTTCTTGCGTTCTGCGGACACCATTGCAGCCTGTTCCAACGTGCGGTTAGCGATTGACAGCATCGGATGCCGGATTCGCTGGCAGTTCGGACTCACGAGGCTACACTGACAACACGACCCCAACGGGTCGCTGCGAAAGACAACATGTCCAACCCTGAGAAAAGATTGCGCATAGGAGTTTTGTTTGGCGGGCGTAGCGGCGAGCACGAAGTCTCGCTGGCGTCGGCAGCTTCGGTGATTCGCGGGCTCGACCCCGCCAAGTACGAGCCGATCCCGATCGGCATCACGAAAGAAGGACATTGGCGCGTCGGCGCGGGCGCACAAAAGATGCTGCCCGAAGTGCTACGCGGCGGACAGCCGGTGATGATGACGGCGGATCCGACGGATGCGTCGCTCGTGCCCCTTGGCGGCAACGGCAGTCACAATGGTACCGCGACGCAAAAACTCGACGTCGTTTTCCCGGTGATGCACGGAACCTACGGCGAAGACGGAACGATTCAAGGACTGCTCGATCTCGCCGGACTTCCTTTCGTCGGCGCTGGCGTCCTCGGATCGGCAGTCGGTATGGACAAGGACGTCGCGAAAAAACTTTTGCAAGTGGCCAAGATTCCCGTTGTGCCCTGGGTGACGATTCACCGCTACGAGTGGGAGAAAAATCCCAAGCAAGTCCAGAAGACGATCGAATCGAAATTCAAATATCCCGTGTTCGTGAAGCCGGCTGCCCTGGGTTCATCGGTCGGCATGACCAAGGTGCATTCGCGAGCGGAGTTGGCGCCCGCGCTGAATTTGGCTTCCGAATTCGCGATGAAAATTCTTGTCGAAAAATCCGTGGTGGCGCGCGAAATCGAAGTCTCCGTCCTCGGCAACAACGACCCGAAAGCCTCGATTCCCGGCGAGATCGTGCCTCATCGCGAATTTTACGATTACACCGCGAAATATCTCGAAGACGGAACGCAGCTCTTGATTCCGGCGAAGCTCAAGACCGCGCAGATCAAGACGATTCAGAAGCTCGCAGTGCAGGCGTTCCGTGCGCTGGAACTAAGCGGCATGGCGCGCGTCGATTTCTTTCTCGAAAAGCGCGCGGGCGGAAAATTATTTCTCAACGAGGTGAACACGATCCCGGGTTTCACTTCGATCAGCATGTACCCGAAACTCTGGGAAGCGAGCGGGATTCCGTTTCGTGCGCTCCTCGATAAATTGATCGCGCTGGCGCTGGAGCAACATGCTGAAAAAGCTCGCACGAAATATGAAATCGAGGTGCCGAAAGGCACCGGCGGCGCCCTTCAGGGCTGAGTTTTTGTTTTGTTCTTCGCTCGTCCGATTTTCCCGCTTCTAAATCTTCGCAAACGAACTAGCGGCTCAACTCGGTGAGCAAGTGCAGCAGTTCGTCGGGCGCAACGCTGGAGGTCCCGAGTTTGCCGACAACGACGCCGGCGGCGGCGTTGGCGAGCCTTGCTGCATCGGGAAGCGGCGCGCCTGCCGCAGACGCCAGCGCGAGCACGCTAAGCACCGTGTCGCCCGCACCGGTGACGTCGAAAACCTGGCGCCCGTTCGATCCGCGGTCGATACCCGATTTTCCCACGCGCTCGTACGTCACTTCAAAACTTGTCGCCGGTATGTGCAGCGGCTTCGGCGACGATTCCTCGAAAAGGCTCATTCCCTTTTCGCCGCGCGTGATCAGTACAGCTTCGCATCCGAAATGCGAGAGCAGCTTGCGACCCGCGTCATCAAAGGACTTTTCATCGCTCAAAGTCTGACCCAGAAATTGCCCGGCTTCCTTCGCGTTGCAGACGATGGCCTTCGCTCCCCGGTACGCGTACAGCTTCGACCGTTTTGGTCCGATGAAGACCGGAACCTTGAGTTTGTGCGCGCCGCCAAGAACTTTGTCGGCGAAATCGTCGGTGATGATGCCTTTGTCGTAGTCGGAAAGTATCAGCGCATCGAGCTTCTGGAGCGACGCCGAGAGCGCCCGCAGCAGCCGGCCTTGCGTGTCGGGGTGCAGCGCCTCGCGGCGTTCGCGATCGACCCGCACGATGTGCTGATGGCGCGCGATGATGCGCGTCTTCACGCTGGTGATACGCCGCGCGTCCGCGATCACGCCTTTGTCGGAGATATTCGCGGCCCGCAAATCCTTGCGCAGCGATTCTCCAGGCTCGTCGGCAGGAGCCTTACCCGCGCCCACGACGCCAAACATTTCAACGCTTGCGCCGAGTGCGGCAAGATTCGCCGCGACATTTCCGGCCCCGCCGAGGCATTGGCTTTGCTCCACGAAATCAACAACCGGGACGGCCGCTTCGGGCGAGAGCCGCGACGCGGTGCCCCAGAGATAGCGGTCAAGCATCAGGTCGCCGACCACTCCGATGCGCTTGCCGCGCAGGCGCGAGACGAGCCGCTTCAGGCGAGCGACAGACTGGGCGATATCAGGGGAATAAGGAGTCATCATTTTTGAGCGTGGCGCGCGATCAGTCCGGAGCTTTCGTAGCCTGGTCGATGATCAGCACCGGAATATCGTCGCGGACCGGATAGATACGGCGGCAGGTTTCGCATTGAAGCCCGCTGGCAGCATCCGTGAGCTGCCGGAGCGGAGTCTTGCACTCCGGACAGACAAGTATGTCGAGAAGATCTTTCGAAATCGGCATGAACGCTCCGTTGTAGAAAGTTGACTGTAGCAAAGAGCGCGCCACCGAGTCGAGTTGGGCGCCGATCGCGCGCAAGTTCAGGCGAACGCGGAGATCGCAGATTCCCATGTAGGGGCACGGCACGCCGTGCCCATCTTAAATCATGGCGGAAACGTTAAACTCTTGTCGCGGGTAACAACCCAAATCCCGACCACGCGCGTTTTCTGGCTCTGTTCCTTTTGCGCCGGATCGTTCGGATCGGGCATGGGTGAAAAGGGGCTGAGCGCCACCGCGACTTCGACCGCGTTCGATCCGATCGGAGACCGCTCGCGCAAAATTTTGTAGCTCTTCACCGGACCGAAGTAGCCTTTGTCACCCCAGTCGGCGACGAAATCTTCCATACGATAGCTGGGCTTGGGCTTCCACAGCTCGTACGCTTTTGGGGTGTCGCCGGCGACGAGCGCATCAAAGAAATGTGTGGCAGCGCGCTTTTCGGGATAGTAGCGAAAGGCCCACCACAAACCTACCGCGACGACGAGAACCAAAGCGACGACGGTGAAAATCAACGGACGCGATTTGTGGGTAACTACCGGCGGCGGATCGAGAAGTGACACGTCGAAGTCTCCTGCCCCGCGAGCTCAGAGCAGCCGCTGGTTGCGCACGATGCGCGTCGAACTGCGGCGCCTCCACGTTAACAAAGATGCTTTGCCGGAGTAAATGGGGACAACAAAGTTAGCGGCCTCAAGACGAGTCGTTGGCTTGCGGCTACAAACGTAGCGATACAGCCGGTGCAGTTATCTGGCGTTTATGTTTGCGGGAACAAGATCGGTGCGGAGTTTTTCCTGGGAATATTGAGATTCGCTCGCCTGTTCGTTGTGGTTTTTGTGCTCGTCGCGATACCTGCGAGTGCGTACTGCCAAACGGATGAGATTCAGGTTTACGACGCGGAGATTGCCGACCCCGGCGTTTTCAACCTCATGGTTCACACCAATTTCACTCCGATTGGGCGAACCGCTCCTGATTTCCCGAACGCAATCATCGCGAATGATTCCGTGAACGGTGCCGCCGAATGGGCGTACGGCGTGAAGCCGTGGTTCGAGCAAGGTCTGTACCTGCCGGTGTACAGCTTTCATTCCGAAAATCACGGCGCAACGATCAACGGATTCAAGATCCGGGAGCTATTCGTTCGGCCACACGCGCACGATCACAAATTCTTTTACGGCTTGAATTTCGAGTTCAGCGTCAACGCCCTTTACTGGGAAGAGAGAAGAATCACGTCGGAGTTTCGCCCGATCATCGGCTTCCATCTCGGCCGTTGGGATCTCATCTACAACCCGATTATGGACACGGACTACACCGGCGGCCTGAAAGGCCTCGAATACAATCCCGCCGGCCGCGTCGCCTACAACTTGAACAATCGATGGGCCGTCGCGCTCGAGCAATACGACGGTTTCGGCCGGCTTCGCGCGTTCGTGCCGCACCAACAGCAATTTCACGAGACTTGGGCGACCGTGGATTGGAAGAGCAACTTTGTGAACGTGGAGACGGGCGTCGGCGTCGGCTGGAGCGGCGGTGCCGACCGAATGACGCTCAAACTGATGCTGTCGCGCGATCTAAATCCTCGCACCCACTAAATCGCGAAACCGGAGAGGGCGCCTATTGCTCAGTGCGCCAGGGAGAACGCCCAGGCCACGTTTGCATTTGTTGCAAGGCCCAGGCAGTGGTTTTGTCAGTGTGGCAGATAGTACATGGATTGGGGATGTTGTAACGATCCGTCTCGGCTGGCGAGATGAACGCAAATGTATGGGCGCTCACTTTGACATCGGCAATCGTCGTCTCGATCTTTGGCATGTGACACGCGACGCACTGGCTACCGGCGGATCCGTCTTTGTGCTGAGTGTGTTCTTCCAGAGTCGCGGTTCGCGGCCCGTTGGGTGACAGCGGCCCATGGCAATCGAGGCAAATCGTCTCAGCGGGCTTTCGAAGCTGCGCGTAATTCTCGGTCCCGTGCGTATCGTGACAATCGAAGCAGGTCACGCCGCGGCGATACATCACGCTCTGGACGAAATCGTTTCCCTGCATGCGATTTTTGTGGGCGGCACCGTCGGCATAGTGAGTGAAAGTTGTCTCGCCCAGTCTGTGGTCCTCTAGTTTCCAGTAATCGCGCAGATTCAGTCCTACGTGAAAGCCGACTGGCCAATCGAAAGAGCGCCCCTCGATCGGATTCTGCAGCGGACGGCCCTGCGAGTGGCATTGAATGCAGGTGTCGCTAGCCGCGACGTAATCCATCCGCGACGGATTCAGAATGTTTGATCGAGTCGGATGCGCCGTGTGCTCGCTGCCTGCGCCGTGACATTTTTCGCAGCCTACATTCCATTCGGCAACTTGCTTCGTCTTGATGTTGTAGTCGACGGAGTGGCATCCGTCGCAGGTTGGTCCAGTGGGCCGCTGCATGTTGTCTGGCGGATAGAAAGGTTCCCACCAGTCAGTTCCCGGCCTGACGAAATATGGCAGCCATTTTTTATGGCTAATGTCCCACTGCGCGGGCTCCGGGAAGTAGTCGTCGCCGACCTTCTTGAAGTACCGCTGCTTCCAGATGCTTCCGTAAACGAGGGCGATATCTTCTCTCGTAAACTTCGCGTTCGCGATGGTGTTCGTAGCCAAATCCGGAATGATTGCGTCGGGATGTGACTTAGGGTCGCGAACTACGTTGGCCATCGGAGTCTTCTGCCAATGCTCGTAAATCTGCTCGTGGCACTTCCTGCAGCTCTGCGAGCCGACGTAATGTGCGGCGCCGACCGTTTTTTCCGTCTGCTCCTGTTCAACCGGCGTGGGCTTCGCCAGGCTACGAATGTAGCCAACGAGTTTCCATCTTTCCGTCTGAGGCAACTGGTTCCATGCCGGCATCCCCGTGAGCCGCACGCCGTTCTCAATGATGTATTCGATTTCGCCGTCGGTCAGCGATTGCGTTTCTCCCGCGCGCAGATCCGGTGGCTTCGGGTACAGATTTCGACCCATCTCTGAGATACCGCTTCCGTCGATTCCATGACAGCCGGCGCAACGCGCGTTGAAATCCTCGCGTGCTTCGCTCAGATCGCGACCGGTGATTTCGAGTGGACTCTTCGCGCTCTTAGCAGAGCTTGGAGTCGAAATATTGCGGACCGTTCTCGCGATGAGACGTTCGGGGGCGGTTGGTTCATCAGTGGCGCGAAAGCCGTGCCGGACGATGAGAATCCCGTAGACGACCACAACGGCAGCGAACGCTGCGATCAGGATTTTCCGGATCTTCATGACAAGCTATTTGCGTCGTCCGATTCCAAGGGTAACCCCATTTTTGCAAACGGGAAGGTGAACGCCGGATAAATTCGCAACTGGATGAAAGGCTCCTCTGAATACCAAGTGTTAGAGAATCGAAGGGACACTGGATTTATCCGGGGTTTATCTTCGTGCGCGAACAATCGTTCAGTCGCTGCAGATTTTTTAGGTTTTGCACAGTTGGCCTTGGGGGAGGCTGGCACAGTGTACTTGTGGCAAGACGATTACATCGCGGCCCTAGCGGAGACCGATCCCACGAAGCAGCTGCGACTGGTGTACCAAGCGATGGTGGCGCTGGAGCAGCGGCGTCTGAGCCCGCTGGAACCGGGCAGCGAGGAACATCAGGCGGTAGAGCGCGCTGAGAAGGCGCTGCAAATACTGAAGACAAGTTTGACTGACGACTAAAATCAACCCGCCGAACGAAGTATGACCAAGCCATTTCTGACATTACGTAGCCTCGACACGTAGCCTCGACGTCGAGGCCGGTTGCCCTCATCCTCCGGAGCGAGCCGGCTCGACTGCGCTTTAATGCTCTTTCCCACCTTAAAGAAGTCACTCAAGTGAAATACTGGCCGCTACTCAGGCGAAGTGAAGGATTCTCCCTTTCAATGTCGGCGATTGCAGGGATTACGTGAGCGGGCGTGCCGACGAACACTGGCTCTACGGAGCTTTCGAGCGAAATTTCGCCTCGAAATTCGATCTTCGAAATTTAACGACATTAGAACAAGGAGACAGCCGTGAGTGAATTAGCGACGATCAAGGATTTGTTGGAAGACGAGATCAAGGATTTGTATTCGGCGGAGAAGCAACTGACCAAGGCGATCCCGAAAATGGCGAAGGGGTCGAACAACGAGGAGCTTTCAGCGGCATTCGAGGCGCACCTGAAGGAAACCGAAGGGCAAATCGACCGGCTGGAGCAAGTGGCGAAGCTGCTCGGAACGACGACCTCAGGCAAAAAGTGCAAGGGCATGGAAGGCGTGATCGCCGAAGGCGCCGAAGCGCTGGAAGAAGAAGGTGACGAGAACGTGCTCGATCTCGGCATCATCGGCGCGGGAAGCCGCGTAGAACATTACGAGATTGCCGGCTACACGACGGCGATCAACCTAGCGAAACAACTGGGCAACGACGAAGTGGCAGAGCTGCTCAGCGCGAACCTGGAAGAAGAAGAGGCGGCGGACGAGAAACTGCGGACGATCGGGTCGAAGATTCTGAAGCAGGCCCCGACGGAAGAAAATTCGGAGGAGTCGGACGAAGAAGAATCCGAGCGCCCCGCGAAGGCCAGGACTGCGGGTCACAACTAGCCGTTCGCTAAGAGTTCCGTTTTTACCTTCGTAGCGAGCGGGTTTTTCCAAAGCGATGGCGTCCGGCGAAGTTTACCGCCGGGCGCCGTTGCTTTTTTGTGTTCCGGGCAATGCTCCGAGAATCGCTCAGCTGATTGGAGATGAGATTTCGCTGGCGGTGATTTCGTATTTGAAATTGTCAGGGTCGAGGCAATCGAGGCGGCCCTGGTTCGTTTCGGCTTGCGGATACATCAGGAAGCCGATGGGCGCGCCGGTCGATCCGGGAAGAGCGACGTCGTGCGCGAAATTGTAGGCCATCCAGTTCATCTCCCAAGAACCGAAGAGGCGAGCGCGAGTTTTCTTGACCAAGTCATCGCTGAGCGGGCGATTGCCGGGCGGCTCTTCGAGGACAACTTTGCGAACATCGGCGGGATCGACGGGAACCCAGCCGTAGCTCGAGAGATAGACTTCGGCGCGGCAGTGTTGCGCTTTGGTGATGGTTTCGGTCGCGGGGCCGAGACTTTTGTAGCCGAGATCGGATTTGGCGACGCGGATGCCGTAAACGTCGCGCGCCGGAAGGCCGGCGGCGCGAGCGAGCCCGACGTAGAGTGCGTTGAGGTCGGCGCATTTACCGCTGAGGTCGCCAGTTTCGAGCATGAAGTGAATGTCACCTGTGCCGCAGCCGCGCGTTTTGGGATTGCGGAACGTGTTCTCGACGATCCATTCGTAGATAGCGCGCGCTTTTTCGACGTCGGAGCTCGCGCCTTTTGTGATTTCGTCGGCCTTGGCTTTCACGATGCCGTCGGTGGGGATAAGTTTGGTGGGGCGGAGGAAATGGTCGAGGTCGGCAGGAGTTTTTTGTCGGGCTCCACTGGGATTGCCGACTGCTGAGACTTCGACTCTGTAGTTTCGGGTGGAGATCCTGCTGATTGAGGTAACGACAGGCTTCGCGCCTTCTGGAAATTCGGCCGAGATCACGCCGAGAGCATCGGGTTTGCTTTCGATGAGTTTTACGGCGCCGTCGTCAGCGTTGAGAGTGTTGCTCAGCGTTTTCTGGAATGGCGTTTCCGTCGTGAGCGCGGCCGGGAGCCAGATTCGAGCAACGCCGGCGGGCTTAAGGATTTCGACGCGCGTGATGACTTCAAAGCTGCGCCAGTTTGCGTCCGCAGGGGCGCTCGTCTTATCGCCGGCGAGCAGGGTTGCTGCGTCGGGAAATGCGAGGCTTGCAGAGGCAAGTCCGGCAGTTTGGAGAAAGTCGCGGCGATTCATGGCGGTCCTCAGGAACGGCGTGTGTTTTCGTGGTCTATCGTTGTAGCTCATAAATTACACTTCCAGCACGCGGATGAGCAAACGGAGGAAACAGTGAGCAAGGCGGTCGAAATCCTGGAGGCTGTGATGAAGCGAGCGATGGCCGGTCGTCCGAAGGCCGGAGGATTTCCGTATCTTGCGGAGACGCTTCGGCGCGCGGGAGTGACGCGCAACCTGTGGAGCTTGCCCTCGGGTCAGAGCATTTATCTGACGAAGGAAGGGCCGGTCGTGAACCAAGGCGCGCCGCTGATTTCCGGGATGAGCGCCGTGCCAGCGTTTGATCGCGAGGCGCTGATCACCGCACTGCGAACGGATCAGCGAGGCGAGAGCACATTTCCTGAGTTTCTGATGGCGTCATGGCGCGCAGGAGTGGTTCGGTACGACGTCGAATTCGACGCGCGGACGGTTTCTTACTACGGTTGCAACGACGAGGTGTATGTCGAAGCTTATCCGTCCGTCAACGTTGAGTGAATTGACGGGGGTCAGGCTGCGCGAGTCTGATCGAAGTAGGGCCGCTGTTTGAGGACGATGAAGCCGATCGGCGTGGCGAGCATCGCGGCACCGACGAACAACGCGATGGCAACGGTGCGGGCGTCGGGCTCGGCGGCGAGCATGGTGAAATATCCGACTGGGCAGAACAACAGGATCGAAGTGATCAAGCCGGGGAGAAGCGGCCGCGCTTCAGGATGACCGGAAAAACGTGCATGAAGGTGCCGTTGATCAGCATGAGTCCGGGAAAACCAAGCGCGAGGGATGGGTATTCAGGCGCGATGAAAACGGCGACGATTCCCACAACGATGACGAGACAGTTCGTGACGTAGAAGTCTTCCCAGCGCGGGAAGGTGGAGCACCTGGCGCGCCCAGTTGCGCCAGTCGAAGATGAACTCCTCCGCGACGTGGAATCCGTAGGACGCGACGCAAGCCACAGCATGATCTGGAGATGAGTCATAAGATTGACCTCGTTCGCGTTGGCTGAGCGGGTAGCAAATGTTGGGTTGTTATATGGCAAGGGCTGCGTGAAAGCAACGAACTGTTCGCGGCAAGTTGCGCCCTGGATTCCGTGAGAATGTTCAGGAGCACAGGCAAGAGTGCCTGTGCCACTCACGTCAACCGGCTGTTGGGGAGCCCAAAAGCTTTGCGCCGGTGACGCGGACAAGGTCGTCACCGGCGCGAGGTCGGTTTGCTGAGTAAAATTCGATGGCGATTTAAGAGGTCAGAATTTCCGCGAGCTTGGTGACGCGGAAGAGCTGCAAGATCCGTGGGGTGATGTTGGCGAATTCGAGGATGCAGAGGCCCTGTCGGACCGCGGAAGCCTTGAGGCTGACGAGTGCGCCGAGGCCCGAGCTGTCGAGGTGTTCCACGCCGCCGAGGTCGATCACGATTTTACCGCCTTCGGGGAGAAGAGGCTTGACCGTTTCGCGGAGTTTGTTGGTTGTATCGCTTACGAGCTTGCCGTAGCACTTCACCGTTTTGACTTTGTTTCCAAATCCATCGTCGCCAGAGGTTTCGATTTCACAGCGTAATTGATCGCCCGATGCCATTTGTGGGTGCCTTTCTGGTCCAACACGCGCGGGAGGATAGCATCGGGTGCGCGGAGCAGTGTTAATGGGAGGTTACAACGGCGGCGGCGTTGGAGCGGCGGAGACGTGATACGACGGTCCAATTGAGGTGACTCATGGGAATTCAAAAACGCCGGCAAGATGCCGGCGCTACCGCTCAGGGCAAGCCAGCGCTGGCTCCCCCTCCCCTGGTTTTTCATAAGTGCGGATTCTGCTGAACTTGAAAGTCTTTGTTTTCATACACATTTGTAAGTGCGGAAACTACGGGAGTTATCGGAAGCCCGAGCGAAAAGATCCAGAGGTTAACAGTCGAGAGTTGAAAGTTAAGAATTTAGCCGAAGAAGCAGATCAGCGATCCGGAGTTTCTCGTGCGGAGTTTTCTACGTGGTCAGCATAGCACGCGCGATGGCGCAGAGACGTTCGAACGATGGTGTGTGCTGATGCAAGTTGCAGACATGGCGAGGCTTATTTTCTCAAAATAAATTTCTCGAAAATGGATTCGAACGAGCAAATAGGCTGCATGCCGACAGCGACGGCAGTGCTGCTCGATGAGAAGGATTACGTCCGGGCAAGTTGGGGCGCAGCGTGCTGCGCCCCTACACATGAACTGACAACTCGTTACTTTGATGGCGATTGGGTGGCGGATTCGAGTTGGGCGATTTGCTTTTTGACCAAGTCGGCGTTGGGGCCTGGCGGCAGGTATTTGACGGCGATTCGGAGGTGTTCGAGAGCACCGGGTAAATCCTGTTTATTGGCCAGGATTACGGCGAGGAGCTGCTCGGCGTTTGGCTCGGTGTGATTTGGGTCGGCGGCGATTGCTTTTTTGACGCTGTCTTCGGCGGCGTCGGTCTTTCCGAGTTTCATGTTTGCGACGGCGTTGTAGTAGAAGAGGCGCGGCGAGCCCGCGGGATTGAGTTCCAGCTCGTTGTTCGTGGAGTCGAGAACGTCCTGCCATTTTTCGGCCTGCGCCTGGCTCGATACGAGATGTTCGTAGGGCGGTGTGAATTTCGGATCGGCGGAGACAGCCTTTTGGAATGAGGCCCGGGCGTCGGGAGATTTCTGCGCTTCCTGGATCTTGCCGAGCTGATACCAAGCTTCGGCGAATTGCGGATCGATCTGCACGGCTTTCTGCAGATCTTTTTGAGCTTTGTCGGGCTTGTTTTCAGCCCACTCGCCGCGGGCCTTTTCGTAAGCCTTGGCCGCGTCCTTGGGGGCGGCGGCGGTGGTCGCGCTCATGGCGGAACTCGTTGCATTCTCGGCGGGCTTGAGGGTGATGGTGCCGATGTTGGGGTCGTCGGTAAGGTTGCGCTGTGCGATGGTCACGGAGCTGGAGTCGAAGCCGGTGAGCGCTGCCTTCACGTCGCAGCCGACGAACTGCGCTACAGCTTTGTTTTGCGCGTCGCCATTTGGCGCGTTCGATGAGGAAGCCGCGCTGTTAATTGGGCCGTCGTCGGGCTTCGGCGAAATAATGAAGTTGCCTTTGGCATCGGTGACAGTGGTATGGCGGGTGTCGCCGTTGCAAACGACGTTGATGAGGATGGGGTCCCACGGAAGCGCGCCGCCCGAAAGTTTCACGGTGCCGCCGTAGTAGCTGCCGGCATGGCCCTGATGAATGAGGTTGTCCATGTCAGGCCGATTGTTGTTGGAGTTTGCATTTGTGTTTGCGCCGGAGTTGCCATTCGGCGATGAGGTCTGGCCTTGGCTGCCTCCGGACGGCTTTTGAGCCTGAGCACCAACGACCAAGAACAAGGATGCGAAGAGCGCGGTGAGGAGATTTATTTTCATCGAGTTCATTGAATTCCCGCCTGCGAAAGTGTCGCCTCGATTAGAAGAGGCCGAGTGAGTTAAGGGTACAAAAGATTAGATGGATTGGGCCAGTGGGAAGGATGCGCTGAAAGACCGAAAGGTGGATGACGGTACTGGACCGTTCGGCACGGAATTTGGCCCGGTTGTCCCTGGGATGTTGGCAAACGCAATTCCTCGATGGATGCTGATCGCAGCGAATTGAGGCCAGTGCGTCTCGACAGTTGAATGGATGGCGTGGGTGAGGAAAAACGCCGGCAAGATGCCGGCGCTACCGCAGATGGATTCGAAAGATTGTGTGAACGGAGTGAGATGGCGATGAAAACGACGAGCGGAGTTTGGGCCGCGCTGGTGCTGTCAATCTTGTGCGGGTTTGCGGCGACAGATTCCACCGCGCAAACAAGGGATGTTGGCTGGCCGAATTATGGGAACGATGCGGGCGGTGGGAGATATTCCGAGGCGAAGCAGATCGATCGCGGCAACGTCGGGCAGCTCAAGGTGGCGTGGACGTTTCGAACCGGGGCGCTTGACGAGAAGCGGGATTTGAACGAGAAGGCGACGTTTGAGACGACGCCGATTCTGGTGGACGGCAAACTTTATCTGAGTACGCCTTGGGGGCAGGTATTCGCGCTTGATCCGGCGACGGGAGTGAAGATTTGGGAGTTCGATCCGGATCTGGATTTAACGAACAACTATTCCGAGGCCACCAATCGTGGAGTTTCGGCATGGCACGATTCGAAGGCGAAGCGCGGGTCAGTGTGTGCGCTGCGAATTTTTATTGGGACGATCGATGCGCGGTTGATCGCGATTGATGGCGCGACGGGAAAACCTTGCGAGGATTTTGGAACGCACGGGCAAGTGGATCTGACGCGCGACGTGGAATTGCGAAATGTGGGCGATTACCAGGTGACGTCGGCGCCGGCGATTGCCGGCGATGTGGTGATCACGGGATCGTCGATCGGAGACAATCGCGCGGTGCGGCTGGAACGCGGGATTGTGCGCGGATTCGACGCGCGCACGGGCCGGCAGGTCTGGAGTTGGGATCCTATTCCGTGGGGGAAGGAAACGAAGCCACGAACCGGCGCGGGAAATGCGTGGTCTACGCTATCGGTGGATGCGGAGCGCAACCTGGTGTTCATCCCGATCGGGAGCGCGAGTCCGGATTATTTCGGCGGGATTCGTAAGGGCGATAACAAATGGGCGGACTCGGTGGTGGCTCTGAAGGCGTCGACGGGTGAATTCGTGTGGGGATTCCAAGTGGTGCACCATGATCTGTGGGACTACGACGTCGCGTCGCAGCCAACGTTGTTTACCTGGAAAGATAAAACGCCGGCGATTGCGATCACGACGAAGATGGGGCGCGTGTTTGTTTTGAATCGGCTGAACGGCAAGCCGCTGCTGCCTGTCGAAGAGGTTGCTGTGCCGAAGACGGATATTCCGGGAGACGAGGCATGGCCGACGCAACCGTCCGGCATTTCGACGGTGCCCGAAGGATTGAAGGTGAGCGATGCATTTGGCAAGACTGAGGAAGAGCGGAAATGGTGCGCGGATCGCATCGCGGCTTCACGGTCGGAAGGAATATTTACGCCGCCGAGCGTGCAGGGGACGATCGTTTATCCGGGCAACGCGGGCGGTGTGAACTGGAGCAGTTCGGCGTTCGATCCGGAGCGGCATTTGTTGATCATGAATACGAATCACCTGGCGATGTGGGTGCAGTTGATCGAGCGGGCGAAATTGGGCGAAGTGTATGACGAGCGCGAAAAGAATCGGATGACGGGGGAATTTGCGCGGCAGTCGGGGGCGCCGTATGGAATGTATCGCGAGACATTTCTTGGGCCGAAAGGGACGCCATGCACGCCTCCACCTTGGGGAACGACTGAGGCGATCGATCTGTTCACAGGCGCGAAGGCCTGGGATGTTCCGCTGGGGAGTTACGTCAAGGACAAGCACACGGGCACGGTGAATTTTGGGGGGCCGATTGTGACGGCGGGCGGCGTCGTATTCACGGCGGCGTCGATGGACAACATGATGCATGCGTTTGACGCGGAGAGTGGGAAAGAGATTTGGTCGTATGAGTTGCCGGCGGGCGGACAGGCGACGCCGATGACGTATGTGGTTGGCGGGAAGCAGTATGTGGTGATTGCGGCGGGCGGGCATGGGAAGTTGGGGACGAA
>Ga0209006_10003458_pt1 | contig 14354 bp, 19 predicted proteins | sample JacPin_JW_Ref_O2_FD_188567 | JGI IMG/M metagenome (GOLD analysis project Ga0209006, IMG submission 188567) | Forest soil microbial communities from Algoma, Ontario, Canada - Jack Pine, Ontario site 1_JW_Ref_O2 (SPAdes) (version 2) | ecosystem: Environmental > Terrestrial > Soil > Boreal... | reverse complement strand
GTTGGGACCTGTTTGGAAGACGGGATTTGCTTGAGGTTGTCCAGGTGATGATTGCATATACGATATGGAATCAAGCTCATTTCTTTTTGTTTCTGAAGTCTTTGGGCGGTGAGCCGTTGGCAGCTATCTGTCGCCTCTTGTGTGAGGACTATGCAGCTCGGGGAGCTGGTGTTCCCGATCTCCTTGTCTGGAATGCCAATTCTCGCGAATGTAAATTTGTAGAAGTCAAAGGCCCAGGAGATTCATTACAAGAGAACCAAAAGGTGAGGTCTCCATCATCTCTCTCTCAAGGAATAGCCTCAACTCAGGGCTACAAAGGTTTGGATTAATGTGCTCCTGAGGTCTGGAGTTCCCGTTGAAGTATGCCATGTCTGCGAGAAAGGCAAGAATGTGAAACAACGGACAACCAAACAAGCTGGCATGGATGCGAAATGGGGGAAGTGGCGACAAGCCGTGTCAGACATCGAGGATGAGTCCCCTTTCAAGAAAAAAAGACGAGTAGTGCGCACATAATCCTCAGGTTGTTTGTTGGATTCCATCTTTCCGATCTCCCCCCTTTGACATCTACATTGTTTAAAAAATAATCATCTCTACAGCATTTTGTAATGACATAGTAAACATCCAGTCATGCATGACGAATACCTATAAAGTTAAGGATGTAAGGCCAGGGAAGGCTTGAAAATAAATAATCCCGAAAGTGTGATACAATGTTCCTTGCTACAGACCATGTTAGGTGAACCATACCCTATTACAACGAGGCTAAATCCTGCTCGAACGGTTTCGTCACGGCACGTCGTTCATGAATCGTCATTCTTCGTTTTGAGGTGCAAAGCACGGCGGAGCGACAGGACCCGAGAGGTGCCACCCTTTTGCTTACCGTCTGACGGCGATGCCAGACTACGGCTGCTCTGGTAACGCTCCGACAGATTTGTTTGCATCCGCCGCATCGCGACTCCATTTTCTTCCATGGAGAAGTCGAATCCGCGATGGATAGATCGTATCCCGGTGGACATGTCAGTCCGACTACACGCCCGAGGGTCCATAGACGGTCTCGGCTGATCGATGGATATGTCGCCGATACTGTCAACTCGCGATGCAGGGCGCTTCAGAGCGCGCAGTCCGCTATCTGGTGGAGCGGTGCTAAGGTCCCGGGACGGTTCCATCTTGCGAATATATCGCACGATGTCGATATCGTCTGGTGCGAATCCGAATTTCCAAGCTTTTGCGAGATATCGGGGTGCTAGTGCAAGGACGACCGTGATAGGAAGGCAAAGCCAAAAATAAGCGGAGTGGAAAAGAAAGTAATCGTTTCCGTATACATCGGTGACAAACCAACCAGGCGAAATGATCGAGTAAACCGCCTGTTGATATTTGTATTAGATTAATGCAAAGGATAGAATAGACATGTGACACACAGTGTAAATGAATACCAGAACAATTCCAAGGAACACTGCGAAGAAAACCCACCACGTCCAGACACTGGTATTCAGACCGTTGAATAAGTTAGTCACCAACACAGCTGATATGGCGATGGTCTGAATGATATTTGTCATTGACAGAGAAATCCTCTGAACCGTGAGACATTCATACCGTCGCAAATTCGTACTGCGCAATTATGAACCCATCAGAGCGCGCCGTTGGCGTCATGTAAGAGTAAGCAATTATGAAGAACACGATGGCAGACTGTAAGAAGTTGGATATAAGTGGCTCTTCATAGATCCAAGTTGTTTCAACGAACCTGGTAGACTCCGTCCACCATGTAAATGACAAACAATCGCAGCCCAAACCCTCGACCTTCTCTACCATAGCGATAAAGCTCGGGAATTTGCATCAGAACATCAGCGTCTACGAGACATGAGTTTCAGCAACGTGTAAGCTTGCTGCTCGCCGTGGACAATACTTACCGACTATTCGATCGAAAAGGCCCATCCCAATAACTGGCGCAATGGTCCAAAATGAGTTCCAGAACAATAAATAGGTATATTCCAACACGCTTCAAGGATTGTCAATTGTCATTGAAACATTGAAACAAAAGGGTAACGTACTAATTCGAACTCCATGCATCGTATATCTGAAACCACCACAAGGCGCCAATGCAAACGATATTCTTGTAGAAAAAGTTGAGAATCCTAATGGAGTTAATGGATCAGTAATTGCCGTAGAGATCATTGAGTAGTGTAGACGGACATATTTCCGTTCCGAGCATACGACCAAAGTCCATGCACAAGCAATAGTCGTTTAAGGAACCGGAACTAGGAAAACTTAGTCACCAAACATTAATCCTCGGTAAGGTTATTACACACCTGCGCAATAGCGTAGTCTGATGCGTTGACAGCTTGAAGGCCTTCCTCGCCAGAGATGCCAACTCCAACGTCAGCAGCCTGTTCATCAACAGTGTTCAATGGCCGTGGCAAAGAACTGAACAATAAAGGGCAAACCTGAATCATGCTAACGTCGTTGGCACCATCGCCAATGGCAAGAGTTATAACACCCAAACCATCCTTGACGAGCCTGACTACGAGAGCCTTCTGTAGGGGTGAGACCCTACAGCAAATCACACCTTCACACAACGTCGCCAATCGGAGCAATAGGCTCTTATGTTGGTCATCTCCTAATGCCTACATCTCGGTCAGATCACACTGGCCGGGGTATACATAGCTCGGAAGCACTCACGAATTCCAAAGCTGTTCCCTCGAGGACGAGCACAAATCCTCCAGGACGGTCGCCATTGTTGGATCCAACGATCGACGAGATTCCTGTGTTGATCCGTTGCAAAGGATAAGGGGCATCTGGAGATGTCGGTGGCTCGTCAGTATTACTGACAGCTGGAATCTCGGTCTCGGGGAAAAACTCTTCGACGGCGTGAAGCATCTGCGCATAGACAGACCTTCCTCGTTCGTTACCACCGCGGATGACAATGATGTTCGAATCCCTGCCGATCAAATTGGTGCTGTGCCCAATAGCTGGATGGACAGTCATCAATAAAAAGCCAACGGACACCAATAATACACACCAATTGCAGTCTCAAGTTTATCCCCAGTCGCAACCCAAACCTTGATACCAGCCCTCTTAAGATCAGCGATGGTTTCTGGAACTCCATCTTGAAGGCGATCTTCGATAGCAGTCGCACCCAGAAGCCTCAAGTCTTGTTCGATTTCAGACGAGACAGCTTCGATCCTGGCTTCCCGGTCATCTATGGTTGCCGTGGCCTCAACGTAGCGCTCGCTCCATGTATGGTAATCTTGCTCTAAGAGATGGGTGCATAAATGACTACTTTCGTTTGCCAGAGGCCACACGACTCACCCGAGATGACCTTATATGCAAGTGTCAGTGTCCTCAATCCACTACTTGCAAATTCTGCCAACTGCTCCAACGTCAACTGCTTCAACTCGTCCCCTCCAGGTTTGAGTCTTTCGAATATCACACTATCAGCGCCCTTCGTTAGCAAAAACAATCTCTTGTCATCACCCATCTTCTTCAGTACGACACTCATTCTCTTCCTCGCACTCGTGAATTCCAATATATTCAGCAACTCATACCTCTCCGGCTCATCCGAAAACGGCGTCTGCAATCTGAGTGTCTCACGATCGCGGCCAAGAAAGACGAAACCCACATCCGAGGCCGCCCGCACTAAGGCAGCCTCATCCGGTGACTGGGCTTTATACTCAAGCGCGCCCGTATCTGGGTTGGTAGCACTCAGCACGGTATGGCAGAGGGCGAGTACAGTGAAGAAGCCATTCAACGAGCGGGCATGGGAGGCCTGCTCAGGGACGTGGTCAGCGCCAGCCGCCTCTTCGAGGTCTGCCTTGAGGGTCGCATCGCGGAAGTGAATTAAAACATTTTCGGGATCCTTCACGGGGTCTTCCACAGTTGGTTTTGCAACTTCCTTCTCGCTTTTGTTGTTTGTTGCGCCCGACCCTACAGCCGTTGAGGATACACTGGAGAGCCGAACTTCGTTTCCTTCCGAAATTCTCGATAGCCCTGGATTTGGTATGTCTTCTTCGGGTTTGGGTTCTGGTGGTCTTGACGCGTCTGGTTCGAATTCTCCTTCACCGTCAAGTGGGTCTGGGTCCCCCTTGTAGACTTTGCCACCAATGGAACAGTGTCGGAAGACCATGGAATTCTGCAAAAAAAAAAACGACGTTATGTAAAGATACTTCCCGACACTCATATGGGAACAAACCTGAGTCAAAGTCCCAGTTTTGTCCGAAAAGATGTATTGGATTTGGCCAAGATCATCTGACAAGTTCCAGCTCCTTGCAAGTGTAGGTTGATCCGTCTTTTCATACCAGATATCCCTGTCGAAATAAATGAACGCAGCCTGAACTGTTCTGACGAATTCGATTGATATATACAATGAGATCGGGACGATATTTTGAAATCTAGGATCAAAGAGTCAACAACAGGGTATACATGTCAGGTGTCGTGAGGACACTAACGTAATAAGAGCAAATGCCCAAGTAACCAAGCCATTGATAGACGGATTGTCATTTTTCTGATCGTCGTCAAAAAGCCAAGGTGCGCCTGCAGGAAAATCACGGTGCTCGAGGTAGGAGTCCGAGATGGCACAAGCGACAGCCATGCCAGCGAGGAGGAGCAAGTTCATGAAACTATTAGTCAACAAGCAATGTTTCAGCCCAGCAGGAATAAAAGAGTGTGTGGCGACACCTACACCTGTGGATTCATCTGCCGCTCGACTTTGCTCCGCTTACTCGGCGTACCTCCAGAGTTCATGACAATCTTGGTATCCCCGCCGGTAAAGAGGACAATCCCAATGACCCACGTAGTATTTCGCAGGACAGTGCCTCGGAGCAATGTCATATTGATATCGACTGGGTACCTTTCACCGCCCTTTACGAGGGCTGCGTTGAGTCTATACATATTGCCGTCTGGACGATCACAATCGACGTGGAAGGCGTTACGTTTGTTAGCGCAATCAGCTGCGGAGCGTAGGTGCGTCAGTTCCTGCACCGCATGACGAGACTTGAGGTTCGTCTCGCCGTCCAGGTTCTTCGTCTCTACAAATGCCACATTATCGTTCTCCGATGTTGCGCAGATCAGAATGTCAGCGGGAAACGATTGATTGTCCACGATCTTGATAAAATCGCCAACGCGTACGTCTTCCCACAGGGTGAGTTTCCAATGCGGATCGTTACGACTTCCATCGCCTGATGGATGGTGAACATTGGCCAGCTCCACCGCTGGTTGGTCCGTGCTCTCTCTGAATGGACTAGCGGCGATCGAGCCTGATGAGACTCTAGGTTCACCTGCTGATTCATTTCCAGAAGGATTCACAGCAACCCTTCTACGTCGCACTTTGGAGGAGATGCCACGAAACAATGATTGATTTTTCCGCATCGTGGGATTGGGATTAGTCCACTCCCCAGAGAGGATGCGGACTTGACTGTGATTAACATGTCGGTCCGATTGGTCACGTTTGACATCTTCATACCCATCCTTGATCGCAGTGATACTCAAGACGATGAGCAGAGGTAGGATCACGAGACCGGGGGAGATGGTGGAGAATTTTGGGAAAAATTGCAAAATGGCAATGCCAAGGAAGAATCTATTGAAATAAGTCAATCACGGAGACGAAGAAGGTCAGTATGAAATGTTCATTGCGAGGAGGCAACAGGTCACACGCACACATTGGCAACACGCCGAAACTGTTCTAGTAGATTTCGGGGCAAGAATGTGAATATGGTGTATTTTGAAGTGATAACCTGGTTCGTCGTATAGATGTGCTCTTTCTTCGGTTTGTTGTTCTTTCCGAGGTATTCTGGTGGTAGATCCTCGTTGAGAAAGATGGTGCGTGGTGGTCCAGGTTCGCGATGCCGTGAAAAGAGAGACTCGACGTTAAAGGCGGCTAATTTGTCATACCAAGCTATGAAACCAGCACGAGCTGGAGCCATCGGGGTCGTTGTCGTTGTGTCCTTGCGAATCTAACTGTAATTAAGAGCCAACGTTGGGCATTATGTGTGGTATTCTAGCGCTGCGCTATGATGGCCGCCGGTTGTCCGTTTGGCTGACGTATCTGACGGCGAAGCGGGTGGCTGACAAATGAAATCCGTGATCATGAATTTGTAAGGTAAAGTCGGTAAAGTAAGCTGGGGTAAAAAAAAAACGAGTGTGGAGACCGCAAGCTACAAGAAAATATCTCAAAAAATCCAATCAAAACGAACGCGCGCGCTAAGTTAAACTAGTAGAGGGTATCTTTTTAGGGGGCTATCGAGGCAGCGACCGCCATCTAACGCTGCTCACTCGATGCTGGGGGACGCTGATTGACTCCCTCTTTCAATGCGAGCAGTTGTTTTGAACGGAACGCCTCATAGTGGATCTGAGCGGTAGTTTCGATAAGATCCTGTAAGTGGGTCCTAGAGTAATTTCATTAGTTGAAAGAACCACCAAAAAAATGAAAGAAATTAACCTTGTGAGGAAATTTCGCAGATTCATGAACTCGCAATGGTCCTCATTTTCGACGTTGACGACACCCCAGCGATTCTTGCGACCACGAACAGATTTTCCGTCAATGATAACGTTGCTTTCGGAACCAACAACGGCAAAAGGGATGATGCTCTATCAAGCAGATAAACAGTGAGTGATAGATTAAACATGAAAGACGAAAGACATGCCCGTATCGACTCATTCAACTGGACTTCCTCTTCGTCGTTTTCGTCCGTATCGAACGGGTACAAGCGGATATTGTTGTAAACCAGTTCTTCGCGAATCTACAAGACGTCAAGCTTTTGATGAAAATGGTTCAAATTCATAACTCACTTTCAGTTTGAACGCAATCCTCTCATCAAGCGACAAACTATCTGACTTGGCAATGACCGGCACGACGTTCACCACCTCGCTAAGCTTCTTCATCACAATAACGTCGATGGGTCGGAGAGAATGGCCGGTGGGGTTGATGAAATACAGACAGCAGTGGATGCGTGTGTCCTGTATGTAGCGGTCACGCATCGCAGTGAGCTCCTTGCGAAGGTACGCGCTGTGCTGATCCTTAATGTACTTGATGATAGTGTCCCAGCTGTATGTATATGACCTTCAGTCATATATAGAAGTCCTGCAGACGAATTCAACGAACCAGTTTTCGTTGTTGACCTGGTCACCATATCCCGGTGTATCCACGATGTTCAACCTGAGCTTGACGCCATTTTCAACGATGACTAGAAGACTCCAATCAGCTATCTTTCGAATGAAAAATAAAAGGAACAGAATCACCATGAGAAGCAGCTTGAATTTCTGTGGTTTGCCTAACGGGTTCATCAGATCCGAAACGTCCCTTCGAGTCAATCAAATGCGAGGCAAAAATGGTATTGATCAAAGTCGACTTTCCCAGACCGGTTTGTCCTATTCCACAAAGATATTAAAGTAGATATCCGGTAGAAAAAAGTCAATATCGAAGGTCAAAACGCAAAGTTGAGAATACATGCCAACGACAATAACGTTGAATTGGAAACCGCGCTTCAACAGCTTGTGCTCGATTTGCTGGGTAATGGAATCGAAACCGACATACGAGTCTGCACGAATCTCTTCAGCGATGGAGGCGGACATGTTTTACAGGGATAATGTTAATGAGCGTCGAACGATAGGAACAAAACCGCCGTGCAAATTTTAGCTTGAGGACCAAAGATGGACATACAACTGATGTGGCTGAACTTTCTACGTTTCGTTTCTACGACTACGTTTCTGCGGACTCCGCATTCACAGCTTCTCCCAGCAATTCGCTACGAGTTTCCGTCTACAGGACGCTGCCCAACCTAGCCGACAAATACGAGGGTTAGTTAGTGATAGTTTATTGACAGACAAGGTTCTAGGAAAAGAAGAAAGGTATCGAAAACGCAGCTACTAGGACCAAACACGCAATGAAAATAGTAGCAACAACATGCACAGGCTCGACTTTTTTCTTTTTTGGAGCGAGTTTATTTTGATGGCGAGGTGTCGGGATGCTTGGCGGATGCGGGAAGATTCGTACATACCCAATAGATTTGAAACCGTGAATGCTGTGGAATTGAATTTATGATCAGCAGCTCATCAGCCAGGAATAACGAGTAAGACACCGACTAATATCCTTCTAGATTACGACGGATCTCATCTTCCATACCAGTTGGAACACCGTCGAGTATGAAAGTGACACTCGTCGAATCAGATAATTGGGTCAAAGTAGTCGTGAGAGTTGCAAAATGACCTGTTTAGAGTTCATCCAGGCTTTTGTTCCCAAATGGTTGTGACGGCAACGCACCAGATGGCCAAGTTGGGCTTTTCAATGACCAAGTTTGTACAATCATTCCGGGTGGTGTAAGAGATATGTACTTGCCCCGAACGCCGCCACCAAAAAGGGAGAACTCGCCATCTGCTTGCGGGATCGACTGCACATCCGATTTGCATGTCAGCGCTGACTTCCGAGACAGAAACACCAGAAACAGACCTTGGCAGATGCGTGTGTCCACAACGGAATTTTAGACTCCTCCGTAAGCAGTCCAAACAGGGTATCAGCACCTGCCATGAAGGTTCCCTCGACTTTAACTGTGGTTGTATTGAGCAGGCTCTTTTTGGGCTCCGTATTCTTAGCTGGAGGGGCCACAGACGTCGACGAAGAATTGGCAGCAGTAGCAGCGGAAGCTGGGGCATTCAAAAGGGCCGATGGCGCAGGAGTACCTGAACGGCTGGGGTCAGCGCTGACGGTGAGATCTTTACCGTGAGTCTCGATCAACGACGCCGGGAATTCAGCGAATTTTGCCTCAAGGGCGATTGGTAAACGATCTTTGGCGAGAGAAAAGAGGGCCTCGACTGCAGGTGAGGACTCTGTTTCCAGGGTCCATGTGTACTGCAGAAAGAAAGGGAAAAAAACAAAAGACAACGTTGGATATCGCTCACCATATTGCGAGCTGGAATCTCACCGTGTAGTGTGATAAACCGTCAAGGGTAATTTCATGAGAGACTTCTGGAATTGAGAGCTTCCCGTTGACCTCCGTTCCATCACTCGCTGTTCCAGACCACAGCAAGTCGATTGTGCAATCGTATATAGTGATCAACCTAATCAGTCAATCGCAATCCTCACTTTACAAAGAAAAAATGACAGGAACGTACTTGGACTTTCTTTGTCCGAGTTCAACATCCCCCTCCACGGCTGTCACCTCTGAGACAGAGACTACCTCTGATTCAGAATCGCCAACAATAGTTATCGTGGTCAATTCGCGTTTGAACCATTCCTGACCCCAACGCGTAACGTTTTTATTCTTCCAATGCCAGTTTGCAGTGCTCAGTGGTAGTGCCATTCCGAAGAAGAAGGTCAAGTGAGATGCCGTCGAATGGAAGAAAGGAGAGATTTATTTGCGTATGTAAAGTCCAGAAGATTCTAGTGGTTTCCTCAACAGTCTCCTGGACCATCCTGATAATCGATAACTTGGTCCAAGCACCGTCACAACGTTGGGTCTGTGCATCCTTTCACACCTGTCCGTGGACTGATGCCCCCTCGAGGCTCAGGCCCTAAGTTATATATGTCAACGGAAATGTTGTGCTCGTGTCCCATGTGAATTTCCGTTCCCTCAAGTCTGATTTCTTTATTGTCATAGTGAGGTGGTGAGGTGAGGCTTATCTTGCCGGCTGTTTGAGTCACAGTTTCGTTCACTTGCGATTTGAATGATGGTTCACTGTCAGGACGTTCCTCCGAAGTTCTCCGTATTCGGTGACTGGAAGCCTGCTTCTGCGATCCTGTACATGCTGGAACCAGACCTCAAACTGCCAGGAAAACACCAGCGCGAACATGATCTGTATTCATCGCTCCGGTCCCGAAATTCATTAAATCCTTTAACGCCTTATGATTGTCTTGAACTTTTCCATGATGCGAATTATTTGCACGTAAGATGGTAATATTGCTGGCAAGCTTTTTGTCTTCTTGTCTCGAGAACAAAAACTGTGTGTACGGTATATTGATCGAGGTAGTATGTGACCCATTGAGTGTGACATCTCCGACGTGACCTTCATTCTTAGTGATCCGACCCTTTTGTTGACGTTCACGACGTGAGCACCACTGGGAAAATCGGATATTGAACATTCCACCCTCTGGCCTGCACACGCCACGTCTGTCTACCGCGGAGACTACCACTGGATCCTCATAGATCTTAGTTTGCGACAGCGTTGAATCCAAAGATTAGTTGGTCATGGAAAACTAACCCGGGCTACCGTGAAACCTGTTGGTTTTGTTCCGTAATTTCTTTTGTTTTCAGCATCACTTTTACTCTATTAAAATATCTTGGTTGTTAGGAACGAGATCCAGAGACAATCTCGTTTTTCATCATCGGCAAATTCAGCTCACGTTGCAACAATATTCGGCGTTGTAACAATATTCGGATGAATCACTCTCTTTGCTGTGCCAATATCGCCCGCAACAGAACACAAAAGACATTTTGTGAAAACCACATCAGACGACCCCCATTCGTCGATGAGTCATCTTTCAACCCTATGCTCTGAAAAGTACTTAGTTGCGTGAAATTTCGATGCCCCCATTTATTGTGTCCCACGGCGCACTCTCCTTCACGCTCAACCTCTCCTTCACGCTCAGCCTACTCACATCCTTCATTTTTCTGCCATGGACTCAGTAACTCTCCCTACCCCCATCGTTGATGAGCACCCTACATTCTTTATTCTCCCCGACCTCGTTTCCCACTGTACTTTCCCTCTCATTTATCATCCCCAAGGCGACGCCATGGCCCACGAGTCCGTCAGCTGGATCGATTTGAGCTGTCCTGACCTCAACCCTAAACAACGGCGAGCCCTCTACGGCCTCCAAGCTGGCGAGCTCACCGCTTACTGCTACCCTACGTGCACGGCCCAGCGCCTCCGAGTCGTTAGCGACTTCATGAACTATCTTTTTCATCTCGACAATATTAGCGACGGTATGATGACGCGGGAGACAGATGTCCTCGCAGATTCCGTCATGAATGCTTTATGGTTTAGTGACCGATACATGCCTACTAAGGATCAGCCGAAGGAGGAGATCAACGCTGGGAAACTTGCGAGAGAGTACGTGTTCCCCATTTTGTTGTCCGTTCCTTTGCGGAACCTGATATACTCGTCTGACTCTCAAGTTATTGGGCGCGCTGCATCCGTCATGCTGGTCCTGGGGTGCAAGCGCGGTTCAAAGAGAGTCTCGCATTATTCTTCGAAGCCGTGAATACGCAAGCTCGAGCACGGGATAGTGATGTCATTCTTGATTTGGAGGCATATATCGATGTTCGACGCGACACTAGCGGATGCAAGCCCGTATTTGATCTCATTGAGTACGCCCTGGACATGGACCTGCCGGAACACGTCGTGAGGCATCCTGTCATCCAAGCCCTCAACGAAGGGACCAATGATTTAGTAACGTGGTCAAATGTATGTATATTTATGTTTCCTCGTTGCTGGTCACTATCTGAACACTTCTTCCGTCCACCGAAGGATATTTTCTCATATAATGTCGAACAATCGCGGGGCGATACGCACAATATGATTGTTATTCTTATGAACTACCACGGTCATACTCTCCAGAGCGCCATAGACTTCGTTGGCGAGCTGTGCCGACAGACGATAGACGCTTTTGTCGAGAATCGCAAACTCTTGCCGTCCTGGGGACCCAATATAGATAATATGGTCGACGGCTACGTCCAAGGCCTTCAGGATTGGATAACCGGGTCATTGCACTGGAGCTTTATGACTAAGAGATACTTCCAAGAGCGCGGAGCTGAGGTGAAGAGGACGAGATTCGTGAAGTTGTTGCCAAGGGAGGAACCACCTCCTAAGGAGCAAGAGGTGACGATCAAAGAAGAGCCGATCAGCAAAGTCGAGTCTGATACCCAGTTCGTCCAAGCCTACTTCTGTCTGCTCTGTCCCTCTCTGAGGTTTTCCTTTGTCTCAGTTCGATCTTCCGTTCATTCAGTGCAATCTGGCCATTGCCATTCCTTATCTTCATTTTTGAGGCGAGCGTGCACAGGCTCATGCTAGCCTTCCTTTATATCGTATCCTTATTTCGTCCCACGTTTAAACCCGCCGTCGTCTCGGTGGTTTAATGCCCTACATAGTACTTTACGATTGTCATGAATTACCAAAAAGCATCGTTTGTATCACTTTTGTGACGTCAGGTGCTTTATGACGTCATACATCAGGCCCGTGCGCAGGTACCTCTCTCTATTGCATCCCACGATAACATTAAATGATGAATCTGTTCCGTACACCCATACCACGCGCTGCCAGCTTTCGTGGCCCATTGCGGAGGGTTACTCTCTTGAACTTCTCAAGTAACTATAAATTCCGACCAGTCGCTACATCTGTTTCCGGACGACCGGCCAGCCAGACTCTCGAGCATGCGGCCATCAACGTGAAAGAAGAGGTTGGAAACTCAGCCGCTGACCTCGCCAAAAGGATCGCTGGAGGGTATCTTACGTCGGATGTCGTCGCACCAGCCGGTCGTACCGAGAGTTTTGTGAGGCACCCGAGACTTTGATAAGAGTGCCAGTCGACTGAATGACAACTGATTTGTTTCAAAAGCTGGGAATAACTAGTTCTGTCGCGTCCGCTGTCCCGAAATCGTATGTTATTTTTGGCCTAGCTGGTGAGTTGTGCACAAAATACATGTTTATATATGAACACACGCATTCATCGTGCCATCCACACAGGCGGCCTACCCTACGTCGCTGCTTCAGGCACAACAGTTTACCTTGCCCATCAAGCTGGCCTCGCAGCTTCAGGTATCATCACCAGCATTGATCCTGGCGTTGCACACACCCTTCTCGATCAGGCGCTTAATGTACAAGTGACGTACGGAGCCGTGATGCTCTCCTTCCTCGGTGCCCTCCATTGGGGCATGGAATTTGCCAATCTGGGTGGGCAGAAGGGCTACCCTCGCCTTCTGCTTGGAGCTGCTCCCGTTTTATTCGCCTGGCCTACGCTTGCCTTGCAACCAATGTCGGCACTTATCGCTCAGTGGGTTGGTTTCACTGGCTTGTGGTACGCTGACTCTAGGGTGACGAGCCTCGGTTGGAGTGAGTACACCCCCATCCAGAGTTCCTTTTCGTTTCTGACGGTGCTTGTAGCGCCGAAGTGGTATTCGCAGTACAGATTCTACTTGTCTGTGCTCGTGGGCACGTGTATCATTGGCTCTCTCGCGGGAACGTCTTACTGGGGTCCGGTTGCTGGCCACGGGTTCCTCTCGCATGACCTGGAGATGATTCGTGAGGCACGTCAACATTTAAAGCCTGAAGGTGCTGTACCGATTGGTGGAGATGTGGAGGCGGTCCCCGCAGGAGCAAATGCGGATCACTACGTTCTTATCAGGAAGAAGCAAGTGAACGAGGTGGAAGACGTGGAAGACGATGAGGACAAATCCGAGAGTGAATAGGTTGGTTGGCCAAGATTGAAGAGAGATCGAAGATTGTATCGTTTCAACGGAAGTGCATATCCCAGTGTATTTGTATACGATTGGCGTACGATGTGTTGTATAATAGGAAAGAACTTCTGCGGCTTGAAGGGTCCTGAAAGTGAGTCAGCACGAATCCACGGGGTCTGCCAATGGAGCATATGGAAGAGGTCCTCCTGGGTAAGTTGACAGTCTTAAAGAGCTCTGGCAGAGGTCATCCGGTTCAAACGACCATGCGTATGAGCTTCCATTGCGCCAATCATTGCCTGAAATGGACCAATGTTTGGTTCACAAGGCGCTGCCAAACATCTCGATACGCTTTCCCACGAAGGGCTTCTTCTATAGCAATTTTGAAAACACGCGGTACTCTAACATATATCAGTGTGGCGCTGATCATGACCTATTCTTATACTCCATCTTGACATCCACCTTATGGCGGCTAACGTATAATCCCACAAGGTTGCATCTCGGCCTTCGTCATTAATGCGAGGACAACAGAGCAATCCCCAATGGGATATCGATGTGACGTCCCCGGCGAGTCTAATCTCATCGGTGAGATCTTCAAAGATGGATAAACTTGACCCTTAATATGATGAATAGATGCTTCCCTTCCCAACATGAATACCCCATGGGCAATGCACTCCTTCCCTTTGATACCGAAAGTAGTCAAGTACCCTTGTCCTAATCACTTACCCATGCGACGCGTAGGTCATGAATTAATTCCTCTGGTGGAACATAATTGAATGCTCTACGGCTCAGAATTATAGCCATCCGGTTGCACCATAATCATGGTTGTCGACACTACGATTTATCACCTGTTTCACTCACAGAGTGTATAAAATCCCAGGCAGGTTCCAATGTTACTACGTTCTCCCCCTCCTTCGAGTTCGTACCCTCAAGCAAGTCTAATTTTTGGGAACGCCCCGTCTGTCCTGATCGATCGATATGCACT
>Ga0209006_10003457_pt1 | contig 14356 bp, 11 predicted proteins | sample JacPin_JW_Ref_O2_FD_188567 | JGI IMG/M metagenome (GOLD analysis project Ga0209006, IMG submission 188567) | Forest soil microbial communities from Algoma, Ontario, Canada - Jack Pine, Ontario site 1_JW_Ref_O2 (SPAdes) (version 2) | ecosystem: Environmental > Terrestrial > Soil > Boreal... | reverse complement strand
TCCTTTGCCTGGTTGCGATTGCGCTTGCCGTATTCTGCCGGCCGGTGGCGGCGACGGTCCTCGTCGGCCTGCTGTGCATAGCATGGAGCGCCGCAGCCACCGGCGCGTTCCTTTCGGAACGGTTGTTGATCGACATGACTGGACCGCCGGCGATTGCCATTGTCGCGTTCGCGGCGACCGCGCTCGGAAGCTATGCCCAGAATGAGCGGCGCGAACGCGCGCTGCGGCGACGGTTCGAGCAGCATCTCGCACCGGACGTCGTCAAACGGCTGATCGACACTCCCGGCGTGCTTCGCCTTGACGGCGAGGTACGCGAAGTGACCGCGATGTTTACCGATATCGAAGGCTTCACCGCCCTGACCGAGCGGTCGGACGCCGGCGACGTCCTGCAACTGCTCGACGGTTATTTGGCGATCGTCACGGACATCGTGATCGCGCACGGCGGCATGGTCGACAAGCTGATCGGCGATGGCGTGTTCGCGCTGTTCAACGCGCCACTCGATCTCCCCAATCACGCGCGCCGCGCCGTTGAGGCGGCCAAGGCCATCGTCGCGGCGTCGGAAGACTATCGCCAGACGCCGCTCGCCACGAAGCTCGGGCTTGACCGCACGCGCATCGGCGTCGAATCGGGCACCGCCATCGTCGGCGATATCGGCGGCGGCAAGAAGGTCGACTACACAGCGCTCGGCAACGTCGTGAATACGGCTTCGCGGCTCGAAGGGTTGAACAAGGATTTTAATACGTCGATCTGTATCGGCCCGATGGCCGCGGCGGCCCTTGACGCCGGCGAGGTCGACCGGCTCGCCACCGTGACATTGCGCGGCCACAGCGCCGAGATCGATGTCTTCACGGTTGCGGCGTCACACGCAGAGAAGAATCCGCTGGCCACCGCGCGGACAGCGGGCGAGCCGCGCACGGTCTCAGAAAGCTGATAATCGGTTGAGCGCGTTCGCGGCCGCTGCTACCGCAGCGCCTTGCGGCGGCCTGTTCAGTTCACAGACCGCAACGCCGCGGTGATCCGCCCCGGCGACCATCGTCTCGGTTCGCTCGGTGCCTCACCGGGCTGGGCGATATTGGTGCCAAGGCCGGGACGAAGAATCACGGTCTGGCCGCCGCCAGTGACCGCGACGAGACCGCGCGCGACAAACACGCCGAACACGCCGTTGCTCGGCCCGGCGAAGAACATAGTGCCGCGCACCGCGATCAAGCCGAACGGCGAGCGCACCTGCAGGTTATCGCTTTTGGCCTTGTCGTTGTGATCGATCACCAAGGGGCCCTGCTCCAGGTCGAAGGTGCCACCGGCATCGACCACGAATTTGTCGATTCGGAATTTGGCGAGCGCGCCCAGTTTCACGAACGTGGTGCTGCCAAGGTGCATGACGAGCGCCGAATCGGTCTTGGTCTCGACGAGATCGCCGACAAAGACCTCCGCGGTCGGCTGCAATGCGCGTCGTGGTTTGGAGCCTTCAGCGAAGGCATCGCCATGCATCGAGTCGATGGTGCCCGCAAGGGACTCCTCGGCGCTGAGCGGGCGACCGGCCAACGTCGCGGCGGCGCCAACGAGGAGCGCACGGCGTCTGGTCACCAGGAGAGAAAATCGATCCATCCCGCCGATATTCCGTCGCCAGTCCTAGCTCGGCCGCAGCGAAGCTTATTGTCTCGGCGACATCAAGGCATGGTCCTGCCGGGGTCATCGCGCGCTGGGCGACGAAACCGCCGCTCTGCCTAACACACTAGCCTCCGCGTGGGTTCCGGGCTAATGTTAAAGGTCACGTACAGGCGCCGGTTACGGCCATGGAGCGCGGTTCGCCTCGTCCCGGTTCGGTTGAATCGCTGAAGACGTCGCCAGAGCTTCAGCTGATTTACGAGACCGCACCCGTCGGCCTCGCCTTCCTCAGCATCGATTGCCGTTACCTGATGATCAATCAGCATTTGACGGAGATTTGCGGCATTTCGATCGCCGACCATATCGGGCGTTCGGTTCGTGAAACGGTCCCGCAGGTCGCCGACCAGGTAGAACGGCTTGTGCAACAGATTGTGCGCTCGGGCGAGCCGGTCACCGGCATCGAGATCAACGGCCAGCGAGCCGACGGATCGAATGTCGACCGCGTCTGGATCACCTATTGGCATCCGCTGAAAGATCGAAATGGCGGCGTCGCCGGCATCAATGTGGCGGCGGAGGAGGTCACCGATCGCAAGCGCGCTGACGCCGACCGCGCCAGCATGGAAGCGCGGTTACGCCGCCTCAACGAAACCTTGGCCGAGCGCGTCGAGGCGCAGGCCCAGGAGCGCGATCGCCTGTGGAGACTTTCCCAGGATCTTCTCATTGTGAGCGACTCCGAAGGAAAGATCCGCAACGTCAATCCGGCCTGGACGGCGATATTGGGCTGGACGGCCGGCGACTTGGTCGGCAAGACGGGCGAATGGCTGATCCATCCTGACGATCGCGAACGTTCGCGCGAGGAGCTCGTTGGTTTGCAGGCCGGGAAGCCTTCGCCATATTTCGAAAACCGCATTCAATGCAAAGACGGCTCGTATCGGTGGTTATCGTGGCGCGCGATGTCCGATCGCTCGTCGGTGTATGCCATCGCCAGGGACATCAGCAATCTCAAACAAACTCAGGAACAGCTTTACACACTGCGCAGCGAGCTGGCGCACGTTTCCAGACAAACCACGATTGGCGCCATGACCGCGTCGATCGCTCACGAAATCAGGCAACCGTTGACCTCGATCGCGGCCAGTGCGAACGCCGGTCTGCGGTGGCTCAACAGAGCCGATCCCGATCTCGCCGAAGTTCAAGCGGCGTTGAACCTCGTCATAAAAAACACGCACCGCATTGACGAGGTGATTACAAGCATCCGAACGATGTTTGGACGAAAATCCGGCAACAGACGCTCGGCAGATATCCGTTTGCTCGTTGGTGAAGCGCTTGCGCTCACGCAGGGCGAGTTGGAGTCGCACCAGATTGTGTTGCGCAACAATATAATCGACGGCCTTCCCGCGGTATCGGTTGACCGCGTGCAATTGCAGCAGGTTCTTGTCAATCTCATTATGAATGCCGTCGAGGCCATGAGTCCGGTGAATGGACGCGATCGGCAATTGACGATCGGCGCCGGCGCCGACGGACAGCAAGTCACGATCACCGTTGCCGACACCGGAAGCGGAATAGACCCAAAAGAACTCGAGCGGATCTTCGAGCCTTTCTTTACGACGAAATCCGAGGGGATGGGTCTCGGCCTCGCCATCTGCCGGTCGATCATCGATGCGCACGGCGGCAGACTGTGGGCGTCGCCGCATACGCCGTTTGGCACCGTCTTTCATATGACCTTGTTGTCCGCCGAAACGGATCGAAACAGATGAATGGGTCCGCCCCATCGCGGCGGGCGGACCTGCAATTTTCCCTTGGACGGACCGACGGGCGTCTCACTGGCGCGCCGCAATGGAAGGTTTACCTCAGTGCGTGTCGAAGATCGCCTGATAGGCGGCGACCGCCTTCCGCGTCGCTGCGAGTTCATCCGCGGTCGGATTGTCGGGGTCTTTGGCTGGCGGCAGGCTGCCGAGCTTCAGCAGGCAAGCCATCAGCAACATCCGCGCCTTCGTTGACGTCAGGTTGGAGCCGGCGATGAAATACTCGTGCGGGTCGGCGAAACCCTCAGGACTGCCGCGACCGACGCGGGCCACGGGTAGGCCGCTATATATCGCCTTTTGCAACACGTCCTGCCGGACCGAGGAGGTCATCACCCCGTAAGGCGTCAAGCCCTCGGCGACAAAGCCCGCAAGGCGGTTGCCGTGCAGCTTCTGCGCGACGAGTGCAACCAGATCGGCCGTCACTGACGGATCGTCGAAATATTCTTCGGCAAAGTAGCCGCCGTCCTTGACGATCGAGACCGAGGGTATGGCGCCTTCAAACAGATCGCCGTCGGCGTCCCTGATTTTCGTTTCGGCCGACACGAGACGTCCACCTTCGGCGCGGACCACGCGCACCGCGGCAGGTATTTTGCTCAGGTTGACCTCGGACCGATACGTATGCCGCAGCGCCGGCAGGTAATGCAGCACGGCGGCGCCGTGATAGCCCATGCCGCCCAGAATGCCGCCGTGGCCGCCGGTTGCGACGTAACCGCCGGGCCGCGCGTCGACTTTCATGACCTCGCGCGCGGCAAAGATTTGCTGCTCTTGCAGCACGATGACGCCGGCGCGGTTGCGGCCCTGCTCGTCGGCCCAGACCCGCGACGCAATGTACTCCACCGAGTCGGTGAGGTTCTTCGCGCCGTCATTGCTGATCTCGCCGTGCGGACGTTGCGCTGAGTTGCCGCAGATCGGCACGGTCGTATCCATCAGCAAGTTGAACCAATAGGCCGTCTCCTCGACCTGAGGGCTTCCTTGGGTAAAGATCGCGCCGTCGTATTTTCCCGTGGCGAGAACCCGGCGTGTGGCGTTAGTGAGCCGCGCCAGCGCCGGGCGCGGCGGCGACTCGCCGATGTGAAAGGGCTTGTAGGCGAAAAAATCCTTGCTGCGGATTTCCGGCGCGATGTCGCCTTCGCCGACATCGGTGCGGCGCGAAGCCGGCAGGCCTTTGGTGTATCCGCCGGTTGGCAGCACGCGGTAGAAATCCACGTCGGCGAACGAGGAGATCAGATTGCCGACGCCGGCCGCGCCGACCGACAGGCGGTCGATCTCCTCGAAGCTGCGCGATCCGTCCGGATAAAAACCCTGTCGCGCTTGCTCTGGAGGCGCGCCAGGTGTCGTGCATTCTTCCTCCCATGGCTGGCCGTCCGCCTGCCGTGCCATGTAGGGAAACGGATACAAGCCATCGTCGGGATGGATTTCAATTTCAAAGACTGGCCGGTCTTCCGGCCCCGTTTGCTCTTTCCGGAACACGCCCTTGCCGTCGAGATATCCGTCCGGCGGGCCGTAAAGTTCGCCGGCATCCGCCTCGAGCGGATGCGCCGAGAAACATTCCACATAGACCTTTGCCGGGGCGGCGAGACGCTGTGCCCGCAAAATGTCGAAGCGCTGCTCACTGCCATCCGGATTCTTTCGCGGCGGCAGCCCGTATTTGCGCCGCGCCTTATTGGACGTCACGAGCGGCGGTGAATTCTGAATTGTCGCCGTTGGGCCGGCGAGATGGGCGATCTTGACTTTGCTGTTAGCTGGCACGTTGCTCCCTTTCTTGGTCAGCGGCGGCTATGGCAGGCCGCCCGCGTTGTCGGATCTTGCGTGTTGTTTGGTTGCCTCAAGGACGAGCGGTCATTCGGCGGCGACGAAGCTTCCGAGCGCCGCCGAATGTCCGAGCGCCTCGGGAAGCACCTCGCCCATGATCATGCCCTTCTCGATCAGCAAAATCCTATCGGACAGACGGCGAATGAAATCGAGGCTCTGTTCGACGACGACAATCGCCAGACCCTGATGGCGATGCAATCCGATCAGAATTTCCAGAATCTCTTCCACGATCGACGGCTGAATTCCCTCTGTCGGCTCATCCAATAGCAATAGCTTCGGTTGGCCGCAAAGACAGCGGGCGACGGCCAGGATTTGCTGCTCGCCCCCGGAAAGGGTCGACCCCTGACGGTCGACCAAGGAATCGAGGCGCGGAAATCGCGCCAAGATATCCTTCACGACATTCTCCTCCGAATTGACGCCATTTTCGACGAAGCCCATGCGCAGGTTTTCGTAAACGGTCAGATTGGGAAAGATGGCGCGGCCCTGCGGTACATAACCCATGCCGGCCCGGGCCCGCCGAAAGGAGGGAACCGTGCTGATGTCGGCGCCGGCAAATCGGATCGTGCCGCTGCTGAGCGGGACCTGTCCGATCAATGTCTTGAGCAAGGTCGTCTTGCCCATGCCGTTATGGCCGAGCACGCCGATGACCTCACGCTCACCGACGGCGAAGCTGATGCCCGATAAAACGGGGATACGGCCGTAGCCCGCATGCAGATCGTTGATTTCAAGGATCACGCGGCGACCTGTTTACCGAAATACACGTCGCGCACGGTCTGACTGCTGAAGACCTGATCGACATCACCCTCCATCAGGATCGTGCCGCGGTCGAACACCGTAATGCGCTGCGCGATCGTGCGGATGAAGGACATGTCGTGCTCCACCACGATCAGCGGATGCACACGATTGATCTCGCGGATGATCTCGGCGGTTCGCACGCGCTCCTCCTCGGTCATTCCGGCGGCCGGCTCGTCAAGCAGGATCAGGTCGGGATTGCCGCACAGCACCAGCGCGAGCTCCACCCATTGACGCTGGCCGTGAGCGAGCTGGCCGACCGGCTTGTCCGCGAAACGGCCGAGGCCCAGCCGCTCTACCTGCCTTTCAACGGCCTGGGTGGCTTCCTTTCTGTTGTTGTGGCGCGCCGCCGCGATCCAGAGATTCTGACGCGTCGAGAGCCCATTGAAGACACTGGGCACTTGCGTCTTGATGCCGATGCCGAGCCGGGCAATTTGGTGAGCCTGAAGCGCGGTGATGTCGATGCCGCGGAACAGCACGGCGCCGCTCGTTGGCTTGATCTGACCGGTCAAGAGCTTGAAAAAGGTGCTTTTGCCGGCGCCGTTCGGCCCGATCAGGCAGCGCAGCTCGCCTTCGGCCAACGAAAAATCGATGGTCCGCACCGCCTGAACGCCGCCGAAATGTTTGCTCAGTCCGCGCGTCTCGATCAGGGGCGCGCTCATGCCTTGCCGCCTTGCGCAATTTCGCGGCGCGCGACGGCGGCGCGGCGCAGGCTGAGCAACCAGGGCACAAATCGCTCCGTCACCATCGGCGCGACGCCCCTCGGCACCAAAAGGACAAAGACCAAGAGAACGGCACCGAGCACGACGCTGGCATTGACGACCTGCTGGGTGCCGATTTTCACCGTAAGCCACGAGATCGCGACCGCGCCGATCACCGGGCCGAGCAGCGTACCGACGCCTCCGACCATGAGCCAGATGATCATCTGCGCCGATTGCACGACGCTGAATACCGGCGGACTGACGTAGTTGCCCCACGCGACGTATAGGCATCCGGCCAACCCGGCCAGCGCGCCGCCGATCGAGAACGCCACAAGCTTGTGGAGGCGCGCATCGTAACCCAGGAACTCGACCCGCTGTTCGTTCTCCCGAATGGCGACGAGCACCCGGCCGAAGCGGGTCACCAACAAGCCGTGCAACGCGAAATACACGATCAACAGCAGCGCGCCGCACAGCAAAAACATGCCCAGCGGCTCGAGCGTCTCGTCCGGCAGGAAGGGAATATTGAGCGAGGGGACGTTGGGCATGCCGTTGAAGCCGCCCAGCAACGCATCGCCGATGTGATAGGCCGGACCGGCGGTGGAATTGATGCAGTTGTAGAAAATAAGCGTGAGCGTCAGCGTGATGACACCGACATAGATGTCGCTGATGCGGGCATAAAACATGAAATAACCGAGCGCGGCCGCGAGCACGGCCGGCAGCAGCATCGCCAGCAGCAGCGCGCCCGTGCTTTCGCCGATGTTGATGACGGCAACGGCATAGGTGTAGGCGCCGAGCCCGAAGAACGCCGAATGGCCGAAACAGAGGATACCGCCATAGCCCCAGATGAACGCCAGGCTCAGCGCCAGGATACCGAAGATCGCATAAAGCGTGACTTGCAGAAGCCCGAACAGATCGAGGAAGATCGGGAGCCCGATCAGCAGCGCCAGGCCGAGCACGCCGACGGTGACAAGGCCCCAGTTCGGCCGCACGCCCGCTATCATAGGCTGCCTCGCAAATAGCGGCCGGTGATGCCCTGCGGCAAGATTCGTATGAGCACGATCGCTGTAAGCAGGAGGGCGACTTCGCCGTAAACCGGATTGGTCAGAAAGGTGGCGATCTGGTTGATGACGCCGAACAGGATCGAGGCGGAGGCGGTGCCGGCAAGCGGCGCAGCGCCGCCGCTGATGACGGTGATGAAGGCGCGGCCGATATAGGAGCCGCCGAGCGTGGGAAACACTCCCGACACCGGCGCAAGCACGCCGCCGGCAAGCCCGGCGAGCGCGGCGCCGAAGGCAAACGTCACGGCATAGATGCGCGATGTATCGGTCCCGAGCGCGGCAGCCATTTCGGCGTTCTGCATCGTCCCGCGGGCCAAAAGACCCAGCCGGCTCGAGCGCAAGATCACGTAAACGCCGAACAGCGTCGCGACACTCAACGCGATAACGAACAAGCTGTAGCCGCTGGTCTGGTAAGCGCCGATACGGATCCCGGGCAACGGCGTCGGCACGCCTTCGGTGATGTCGCCGAAGATCATCGTCAAGACGCCGACGACGAACAGGCTGAGGCCCCAGGTCGCCAGCATGGTCTCGACCATGCGGCCGTAAAGGTTGCGAACGATCAGGCGCTCGAGGATAACGCCGATGATCCCGACGGCCACCGGTGCGACGACCAGTATCGCCAGCCAGATGTTGACGCCGTGATGCACGGCGACGGCGGCACTGTAGCTGCCCATCACCATAAACTCGCCGTGCGCCAAGTTGATGATGCGCATCATGCCAAAAACGATGGCAAGCCCTAGACTGATCAGCGCCAGGGTTGCGATGGCATAGACGAAGTCGATCGCAACAATGATCGCTAGGTCCACCGCGAAACCTCCGGACGAACCGCGGCCGCGGCGCAGTCTATTCCGGTGACCGCCGCCGCGGGCATGTTCCGTGTGACGTAGGTGCTATCCACCTATGCGCCGGTCAATTCACCTTGATGATGAATTGCTTGGCTTCGCGCGGATTTTTCTTCAGGTCGCAGACCGCGGCCGTATCGGCCGGTTTGCGTTGCGGGAACGTCTCGAGCAGGTTCATCTTCTTGTCCTTGAAGACCGCAAGATGAACGTCGAAGATACTGTGATGCGTCGCCGGATCGAGCGTCACCTTGCCGCTCGGCCCGTCGATGCTGATGCCGCTTTCGAGCGCCTCGATCATTTTCTCGCGGTCGATCGTGCCCGCCTTCTTCACGCCGGCGGCCCACAGCAGCATGCCTTGATAGCTCGACATGGTCAGGTCGGAGATCGGCGGATAGTCGGCTCCGTATTTCGCGCGGAACTTCGTGAGAAACTCCTTGTTCACGGGATTATCCAGGCTTTCGATGTAGTTGTAGGCGACGACGACGCCGTCGCTTTCCTCGGGCGTCAGCACCATCTGATCGTTGGCGCCGCCGAACGTCGTCGACGCGATTGGAATCTTTCCGGACAGGCCGGCGGCGTGGAACTGTCGATAGAACGAAATCGGCCCGCCGCCGACCAGCACGGTCATGATCCAGTCCGGTTTCGCCGCCTGGATCTTGGAGACGGTGCTGCCGAAGTTTGTCGCGTCGAGCGGGAAGAATTCCGTGCCAAGAACTTCACCGCCGCCATCCTTGACGTATTTCTTCACCCAGTCGGCGGTGATCTGCCCGTAATTGTAATCAGCGGCGAGCGTGTAGACTTTTTTGCCCCAATTCTTCATCCCGTGACCGACCAGCACCTCGGTGTTGTGCGCCGGCGTGAGACCGTCGATGAAGATATTGCGATCGCAGACGCCGCCCTCATACGGCATATCGTAGAAGTATAGCGTCTTGTATTTATCGAGCACCGGCCTGATCACTTCGCGCGATGCGGACGTGATGCCGCCATGGACGACGGCAACTTTGTTCTTTAACGCGGCTTCCTGTGCATATTGCGCGTAGAGCTGCATGTTGGTCTGGGTGTCGAAGCTCACCACCTTGATTTCGCGGCCGAGCAAACCGCCGGACGCGTTCATTTCGTCAACCGCGAAGTTGAGCACGTCGTACATCGGCTTGCCCGCAGCTTCGAGGCCGCCCGATAGGTCGTACATACTGGCGACGACGATCGGATCGCCGGCCGCTGCCGCGGTGCGCATCAGGGCGGGCGCGAAAACAGCCGCTGCTGCCCCGCTCTTCAGTAATGCTCTACGGGTTACACTCATGACGGCACCATCCCCTTCTTGGCGATGACAATGACGGTTGCGATGACAACGGCGGTTTTCGCCGGTCGACGATTTGCGCTGACCGGCAGGTTGTTTGTGCAGTTCGCCGGGTGGACGGTAGCGCGACGGCGCGCGTTCTCGCTTGCCTCGGACTGCCAAGATATGGCCTCTGATTGCCATCAAAAATTTGCTGAAGGAAATAGGATTGCCGGCGGCCGGGCCTCGCGCATGGCCGAGAGCGACCGCCAGTTGCAGCGCAGGCCTGGGCCGCGATCGAGAATTGTAGGTTCAGCTTGATGAGCATCACCGCATCAGATCGGGAGTGTTGTGACTGCGCCAAGGTATCGCAAACAAGGTATCGCCAAGCCGATCTAGCGGCGTACGAGGGTGTGCGGGGAACAACCGTATCGCTTCTTAAACGCACGGCTGAAATGGGAGATATCCGTGAACCCGAAGCTTAGAGCTGCATCGGTCACTTGCCTGACCTCGCCCTCGGCAAGCGCCTTGTAGCTCGCCGCCAGGCGCTGCTGCCACAGCCAGCGAATGGGTGTTGTGCCGTCCACGGAGAAGAGCCGGTGCAGCGTCCGCGGCGCGACGTTATGCGCTGACGCGATCGTCTCTATGGTCATGTCTGCATCATCAAGATTGGCGAGCACATAGCGCTTCACTTGATCGAGCCGGCGGTGGCAACCGGCGGCGCCCTCGGTCATGTCGGTCAGTTCGACTTCAAGGGTCGTGGCCAGGATGTCGAGGGCGGAAGCGCTCACGCGATTGGCGACTTCTTCTTCGACGGGCATCTCGAATTCGACCAATTGGCGCACGATTGTCGCCGTCAGCATGCCGAGCCTTGACGCGCCGTCGATCCGCCGGGCGGTCAAACGATGCGACATCGGCAAGCGGGAAACCATCAGCGGCCGTGGGATTGTCAGGACGATCCCGCGGCTATAGCCGCCAAATTCCAGGGTAAAGGGTTGCGCCTGGTCGTAAATCACGAGGTCGCCGGCGCCAATGCGGGCCGCCCGCCCGTCTTGATCGATACCGACTTCGCCGCGGCAGACGAGATACAGCATGAAATGGTCGCGCGGGTCCTTGCGGATCTCGATGGAGCTGCGCGTTACCTCAATCCCCCAATCCGAAAAGGATGACGAAACGTCGCTGACCGTGAGGGCGCCGAACGGTCGCGCCGCTATCCGGCCTTTGAACGGGCCGCTCACCGGCCGCCGGTATTCGGTCGTCGAATAGTTCCGGCACGTGACCTGATGCCAATACTCGAAGCAGTCATTGTCGCGAGCTGCTGCGATATTGTGCATACTGAGCATCCGGAGCGCCTCCAGTCGAGTTCGCCGGTCTCGGTCCGTCGAATCACAAGCAAGCCGTGTGCCATTCCTCGGCGACTCGGCGGAACCGGCCGCTCAGTCGATTGCGGAAACCGCCGTCAAAATGGCGCGCAGAGGCAACGCTCCGGCACGGCTAGCCAAGCGAGGCCGCGCGGCCGCATGTTACCGACGCAGACCTTTCGTTCTTGGCCCAACACGGGAAAATCCGATGTCCTTTAAATCGCCATCGATCGATCAAGTACGCGCGCTCGGCGACAGCCTCGGCATGGAAGTGACCGAGGACTACGCCAAGTCCTTCATCAACTTCATCCAGCCGTTTGGCGACGGCTATCGGCTGCTGGCCTCGCTGCCCGATGACGTGCCGGCGATCAAGCACCTGCGCGGCGCGTATTATCGGCCCGAGGGTGACGAAAACAAATACGGCGCCTGGATTGTGAAGACCCACATCAAAGGCGCAAGCAGCGGCAAGCTTGCCGGTAAGAAGGTCGCAGTCAAAGACACTTACGCCGTTGCCGGCGTGCCGTTGACAAACGGCGCGTCGGTGCTCGAAGGTCTGGTACCGGAGTTCGACGCCTCGGTCGTGACCCGGCTCCTCGATGCCGGCGCCGAGATCGTCGGCAAATCGGTATGCGAATATTTCTCGTTCTCGGGCGGGGCGGCCACCAGCATATCCGGGCCGGTTCACAATCCACGCGCATGGGGCCACACGCCGGGCGGTTCCTCGACCGGCTCAGGCGCGCTCGTCGCCGCCGGCGAAGTCGACATGGCGACCGGCGGCGATCAGGCCGGTTCGATCCGCATCCCCGCATCGCTCTCCGGCGTCGTCGGCATCAAGCCGACCTGGGGCCTTGTGCCTTACACCGGCATCATGGGGATGGACCCGACGATCGATCACGCCGGGCCGCTCACGGCGACGGCTGCGGACAACGCGCTGTTCCTCGAAGTGATGGCCGGCGAGGACGGTTACGATTCACGGCAGAATGGCCTCAAGCTCGACAGCTACACCAAGGCGATCGGGCAAAGCATCGCCGGGCTCAAAATAGGCGTCGTGCAGGAAGGTTTCGGACAATACGACTCGCATCCCGACGTCGATGCCGGCGTGCGCGCGGCGGCCAAGGTGCTGGAAGGTCTCGGCGCCAAGGTCGACGAAATTTCCATTCCCTGGCATCCGATCGGCATTCCGATCTGGTCGGGGATCGCGCTCGAGGGAACGCTCCATGCCATGATCAAAAGCGCGCTGCCGCGCAACGTGCAGGGCGTCTACCCGCTATCGATCGCCGCGCGGCTCGCCTCGCTCCGCGATCGCGCCAACGAATTGCCCGACACCGTGAAGGTCGGCATGCTGCTCGCGTCCTATACCGACAAACACTATCAGGGCTATTTCTACTTCAAGGCGCAAAATCTGCGTCGCCGCCTGCGCGCGGCCTACGACACGGCGCTGGCGGAGTATGACTTGTTGCTCATGCCGACGACGCGCATGATGGCCTCAAAAATTCCGCCGCCGGATGCGCCGATGGAGGCGCTGATGCAGCACAGCTGGGAACAGATCACCAACACCTGCCCGTTCAACATCACCCACCACCCGGCGATTTCGATCCCGTGCGGATTCGGCGAAGGCGATCGTCCGATCGGTTTGATGTTGGTTGCCAAGCATTGGCAGGAATCCACCCTCTACCGCGCCGCCGATGCCTTCGAGCGCGCCGGCGACTGGCAGATGATGGGGGCAAACGGACGCAAGAAATAGTGCCGCCATCCCGTTGGCAGCGTTCGGGCGATCACTCATTTGGCGTTATCGCCAACTGAGCTAAACGCCTCCCCTGCGCACCCCGTCCGATCCTCGCGGCAGCCGAGCGAGGATCGGGCCCGCATTTTCGCACCGCCCTCGTCGTCGTCTGAACGCGCGTTACCGCCGGCGTCCAGTGCCGCGCGTCGTTTGATAATGTCGCAGATCCCTGCCTCAAGTCATCGTCTCGGCAGCGGATGCCTCACAGGTGTCATCAGATAGAATATTTTGAATGTGTTCTCTGATCTGGCGCATAGGAACTTTCGCTTTGTTTGCGGATACTTGACTAACCTCTATGCATGCCATTGAGTGATCGTCGGGCCTGCGCGCAAGCTTTCGAACGGCGCGAAAGGCTTTTGTTGATGCGGAAGTCCGGGAGAAAACTCATGACACTACGAAGATTCGTCATCGAACGAGATATCCCAAAGGTAGGCACCTTTGAGCGCGAGCAACTTCGAGGTGCGGCGGCAAAGTCCAACGAAGTGCTGCATCAGCTCGGCCCGGATATTCAATGGGTCGAGAGCTATGTCGCAGACGACAAGACATTTTGTGTTTATCTCGCCAAGGACGAGAAGATCATCCACGAGCACGCCCGGATCAGCGGCTTTCCGGCCACAAAGATCACTGAAGTGAAGAAGTTGATCGATCCCACGACGGCGGCTGCGTAGGAAATCGCTGCTGTTTGACGCCGGTCTCCAATTCGAGGGCGCCTTGAGCCTGACCGTGATGGTTGTGTTGACCGCACCCTCGAATTTTGGCCTGCTATTCGAGCCGGGTGAGTAGGAGGCCGTATGAATGGCGGGTTCGTAACCCTGCCAAAGGCGGAAGTTCACGTTCACCTGGAAGGCTGCTTTGAGGTCGACGATATCGTTCGGCTCGCGCGCGAAAACGGCGTGCAGCTGCCCCGGCCACGCGAGCGATTGTTGGAGTTTGGCGGGCTGGCCGAGTTCCTCCAGTTCCTCGATTGGATCTGCGGGCTCGTGCGCACGCGTGAGCAGCTCGCCATGCTGGCGCGGCGATTCAGCGAACGGTTGGCGGCGAACGGCACGCGCTATGCCGACGTCATCATCAATCCGACGCACTGGCACGATTGGTCGCGGCGAATTCCAGAGCTGATTGACGCGCTCGATGCCGGCTTCACCGCCGCCGAGCAGGACGGCCTGCCGCCGGTCGGATTGTGCATCAGCTTGCTGCGCACGCAAACGGCCGATGAAGCCACCGAGCTGGTACAATTGCTCGCGACGCTGGCGCATCCAAGGGTCGTGGCTTTGTCGATCGACGGCAATGAAGCCACGGCCGGTCGCACCGGTCCGCGTTTCGCCG
>Ga0209006_10003456_pt1 | contig 14358 bp, 8 predicted proteins | sample JacPin_JW_Ref_O2_FD_188567 | JGI IMG/M metagenome (GOLD analysis project Ga0209006, IMG submission 188567) | Forest soil microbial communities from Algoma, Ontario, Canada - Jack Pine, Ontario site 1_JW_Ref_O2 (SPAdes) (version 2) | ecosystem: Environmental > Terrestrial > Soil > Boreal... | reverse complement strand
GTCGCTCTCCGGGATGTCGATGCGGGGGAAGGCGTAGAACGCGCCGCGCGGAGCGACGCAACTCACTCCGGGCGTTGACTCACACCATTTCTGAGTGAGGTTGCGGCGGGAACGTAGTTTGCGCTGTAGCTCTGCGAGATGATCCTGCGGGCCTTCCAGCGCGGGCTTGATCGCGTACTGTTGGGGATGGTTGGCGCAGAGGCGCGCCCGCAACAGACGATGGACGCCCGCTGTGTAGGTCTTCACCGCGCCAGCGTCGCCGGAGATGATGCCCCAACCGATGCGCCATCCGGGAACGAGGTAGTTCTTCGACATGCCGCCGAAGGTCACCGAAGGCACGTCCGGTGCAACCGAGGCAAAAGCGATATGCGGTGTTCCGTCGAGAATCAGCTTGTCGTAGATTTCATCCGAGAAGACGATCAGGTTGTGGCGGCGCGCCAGTTCGGCGACCTGCTCCAGCATCTGCCGCGTGCACAACGATCCGGTCGGATTATTCGGATTAATCAACACAATGCCGCGAGTGCGCGGCGTGAACTTGCGTTCGATGTCAGCGAGCTCGGGCTGCCAGGCGTCTTCTTCGTTCAGATCGTAGGCATTGAGTTTGATGCCAAGCTTGCAGAGAACCGCCGAGTACAGCGGATAGTCAGGGCTCGGAGTGAGAACGTCTTCGCCGGCATTGACGAGCGCGGAGAGGCAGAGGTCCACGGTCTCGCTTACGCCGGCGGTGACGAAAACATCCTGCACCGTCGTTATGCCCTTACGCTCTGCCTCGCTACGAATCGCTTCCAAGGCCTCGGGGATTCCAGGAGACGCCGCGTATCCATTCTTGCCGTCGCGCATCGCCTTGTACACAGCCTCGATAATGTGCGGCGGAGTTTGAAAATCGAAGTTCAGCGGATCGCCGACGTTGAGCGCGAGAACTTTGTGGCCTTGCTTGACGACCTCGTCGGCCACGCATGCCAGGTCGCGGATGGCGTAGCGGACATTTTCGAGGCGGGAGGCGGCGGAAATTTCGCGAGCTTGAATAACCGGCATGATGAAATTCTAACCGCAAAGGACACGGAGGGCGCACAGAAATCACGGCAATGGCTTAAAACACAGGGAGCACAGAGCAACCCAGAAGCCAGTCACCCTCCGTGTTCCTCTGCGTACTCGGTGGGCAGAAATCAATCTTGGCGGTCGATCTGCGCCTTCTGCAGCTTGTCAGAGTAATCCACATAGACCGACTTCCACTCCGTGTAGAAATCGATAGCGCCGATTCCCCCCTCGCGGTGGCCGTTGCCTGTGGCTTTCGTACCGCCGAAGGGCAGATGCACTTCGGCTCCGATCGTTGGCGCGTTGATATAAGTAATGCCGGCATACAGATCGCGTATCGCGGCGAAAGCCCTGTTTACGTCCTTGGTATAAAGCGAGGACGACAAGCCGTACTCGACCCCGTTCGCGATCTCAATGGCGTCTTCGAGATCATCGCAGGGGATGATTGAGACCACGGGCCCGAAGATTTCTTCCTGCGCGATGCGCATCTTGGGATCGACATCGACAAAGACGGTCGGTTCCATGAACCAGCCATGCTGGTATTCGCCCTGGTCGAGGCGATGGCCGCCGCAGACCAATTTCGCACCTTCGTTCTGACCGATCTCGACATAACTCAGGTCGGTTTCAAGCTGTTTCTGGTTAATGACAGGTCCCATCTGCACGGTTTCATCCAGGCCATTGCCAACCTTCAGCTTCTTGGCGCGATTTACGTAGCGCTCGATGAATTCCCGGTAAACCCCCTTTTGCACGACGATGCGGCTGGTTGCGGTGCAGCGCTGGCCGGTCGTGCCGAAGCCACCCCAGAGCCCGCCTTCGATGGCGAGATCGAGGTTGGCATCATCGAGGACAATCATGGGATTCTTCCCGCCGAGTTCAAGCGAACAGTGCTTGAAACTCTTTGCCGCGATCCCACCGATGATGCGACCCACAGCCGTCGATCCCGTCAGAGAAATCGCGCGAACGTGGCTGTGCTCCGCGAGCGGTGTGCCGACCTCCACTCCAAATCCGGTCACGACGTTAATTACGCCTTGGGGCAGGCCCGCATCCGTGAGTGCGCGAACCAGATTAAAGGTGGAAAGCGGGGTGTCCTGAGCGGGCTTGATGACGCAAGTGTTGCCGCAGACGACCGCCGGCAAAAGCTTCCAGGAAGAAATCGCCATGGGAAAATTCCACGGCGTGATCATGCCGCACACGCCAACCGGCTGCCGTAGGGCCATCGCGAACTTGTTGGGCATTTCGGAAGGTACTGTCGGACCGAACAGGCGGCGGCCTTCGCCGGCGTTGTAGTAGGCCGCGTCAATGGCTTCCTGGACGTCGCCGCGCGTCTCCGCGAGAATTTTGCCCATCTCTCGGGTCATGTCACGGCCATATTCTTCCTTGCGCTCAATCAGAATCTCAGCGGCGCGGAAAACGATCTCAGCGCGGCGAGGTGCGGGAACCAGTCGCCATTTGCTGAAGGCGCGCTTGGCGGCAGCGACGGCAACGTCCACGTCGGCCTTGGCGGACTGCTGGAAGATGCCGACCAGGTCACGCGTATCGGCAGGATTGCGATTCTCGAATGTCTGACCGGTCGAAGACTCCACCCATTCGCCGTCGATGAAATTCTTGAAAACTTTGGTTGGGCCGTAGCTGAGCGTGGGAGGGCTGGTCAAAGTGTCGGTTGCCATGTTCTCTCCTTATAAGTCCCTAAGAACTGATGCTACAACTCGCCACGAAGGTGCGGCAAGCGAGCCTCTGACTCGAGCCTGCCCTTCCATGTTTGCTCGGCAAACGCTCGGCGCTGCCCAGGAACCCGGTGACGATCGGGGAGTGCTGTGAAACCAAGGTAACGTCCCAAACTGATTACCTGTTCTTTCCTCTGTTTTGCTTGTGCTAACGTTGCTCTTTACCGCATATTCACTGAGGTTTCTTGGGCCAAGTGTCTTCCGCAAATCGCAAATCGGGAGTCCACGTAGCGTGGACGACCGTGACATACCGCAGCGTGATACTGCTAATACTGGCAGGCATCGCGGTGTTCTTTATTGTCCTGCGATTTACGTTTCCGCAATTCACCGAGAACAGCCTGAAGGCGGGTGAAAATGTAGGCAGCAAACTGCTGGAGCGTGTGGCAGGCATGGCTCCGGCGGCCGGATCGGGGACTTCGACAGCGCAACAGGCCCACTTCACTGCGCTCGACGGCACCGTGCGGGTAAAGAAGGGGAGTGGCAATAGTTGGGTGACCGCCGACTATAACATCCCGTTGGAAAAGGGCGACGTTGTCCAGACCGGTTCGGAGGGGATGGCGAAGGTCGTCTTCAACGACGGCACCAGTTACACCGTGAAGCAGGACTCCCTTATTGTCATCGAAGAGAACTCGGCCAACGATCAGCAACAGACAAACGTTGCGGTCGCGGTCAGCACAGGAACGGTGGACCTGTCGACCGCAACCTACAGCCAAGGTTCGAAGTCGCAGGTGATTGTGGCGGGCGCAACGGCGTCACTGTCTCCAGACTCCGCGGCGCAAGTGCATAACGATCCCAAAAGCGACCAGCACGAAATCCTGATGAAAAAAGGCAACGGCGAGGTGTCGCGCAACGGCGAAACCGTGAAACTCAGCAACTGGGAAAAAGTGAGCTTCCAGGGCACCCAATCGCACCTCGAAAAGGCGAAAGAAATTGGTCCGCCTACGCCGATCGCGCCAGCCAACATGGCGCCGCTGTTTTCCGCAGGAGAACCCACCAAGGACGTGTCGTTCTCCTGGACGCCGATGGCGAATGCAGTTGGTTACCGCCTGCGGATCTCCCGCAACCCTTACTTTTCTTCTACACTCGTTGACAAGAAAGTTAATACGGCGGCGGTAACGGTCACCAGTCTGGGAGAGGGCGCCTATTACTGGATGGTGCAGTCCTATGGCACAGCCGGTAAAGAATCGGTCGAGAGCGAGAAGAATCGCTTCACAATTATTTCCAAAGGCAAGCAGACCGAGGCGATCGAACTGGAACTGGACCCGTTCATTCAGCACGGCCATGTCATTGAGGTAACTGGCAAGACGCAAATCGGAGCTCGGGTCATGGTGAATGGAAGTGAAGTTCCGATGATCAACCCGGACGGCGGTTTCCATTACTTTATGCCGCCTCTGCCCACCGGTGAGGCCGTGATTACAGTGACGGCACAAACCGCGCAGGGCGGCGTGAACACGCAGCAGCAGAAGATCATTATTCAGTAGGGACGTGCGGCCTGCGTTTGGCCCACCCTTAGGGTTAGGGAACTTTCGGTTGGAACGGCGGTGCCGGTGATCCCGTAGAATGAAGATAGCCAGCACCCAACAGAAAAAGATCTCCGGGAAGATTTCCGGGAAAGCAACACGTCGAAAGACGCGAGAGTATTTCGTCTATGTCAAAGAACGGATTCCATTCAGGACCGACACGCGGTCACAACCTCCGGTCGCTGTTCAGCATTTTCTCCAGCGATCTGGCCATCGACCTTGGCACCGCCAACACGCTTGTATATGCGCGCGGTAAAGGCATCGTCGTGAACGAGCCCTCCATCGTTGCCATCAACAAGAATACGGGCGAGGTGGAGGCGGTCGGCAAAGAGGCGAAAGAGATGCTGGGCCGCACGCCCGGCAACATCGTCGCCATCAAGCCCATGAAAGACGGCGTGATCGCCGATTTCAAGGTCACCGAAAAGATGCTGAATTACTTCATTCAGAAGGCTCACAACCGCAAGATGCTGGTGCATCCACGCATCGTGATTGGTGTGCCGTCGGAAATCACACAGGTCGAAAAGCGCGCGGTCATGGACTCCGCGTATCGCGCCAAGGCGAGTGAAGTGCACCTCGTCGAGCAGGCCATGGTAGCGGCCATTGGCGCCGGGTTGCCCATCACCGAGCCGAGCGGCAATATGGTCGTCGACATCGGTGGTGGAACCACCGACATCGCGGTGATTTCGTTGAGTGGCATCGTTTATTCGCGTTCGGTGCGCATGGCCGGAAATCAGATGGACGAAGCCGTCATGAATTATCTGAAGCGGAAATACAACTTACTGATTGGCGAGCGAACCGCTGAACAGATCAAAATGGAAATCGGGTCCGCCCACCAGCTCGACAAGCCGATGACCATGGAAATCAAAGGCCGCAACCTGATCGAAGGCGTGCCCAAAACGATTACCGTCGATGACGGCGAAATCCGAGAGGCTCTCAGCGAGTGCGTTTCGACCATCATGAACGCGATCCGGGTGGCGCTCGAGCGGACGCCTCCGGAACTCTCGGCCGACATCAGCGACCGCGGCATCGTCCTCACCGGGGGCGGTGCGCTTCTCAAGAATCTCGACAAGCGCATCCGCGAAGAAACCGGGCTGCCGGTTTCCATCGCCGACGACCCGTTGTGCAGCGTAGTGCTGGGCACGGGCAAAATGCTCAGCGACTTCAAGCTGCTGAGAAAAATCTCGATCGAGTAGCTGTTTCGGGGTTCACGTTTCAAGTTTCGCGTGGACGGATGGGCAGCAGCGCTGTGAACTTGGACATTAAACTTCCTGATCTGCTTCCTCGGAAACCTCAACTCGAGACTTGAAACCGACGTTATGGAATCTGTTCTTGGCCGTTACCGAAACCTGATCATTCTTGTAGGAGTGTTGTTTCTACAAGTGCTTGGGTTGGCGATGCAGGTCAAAAAAAGCGGCAATGATGAGGAAAAGACTCGCCTGATCCGCATTTGGGCGGTGGACGCAATCACTCCCTTCGAGCGGACGGTCGTCTGGGTTGGGAACAGCAGCGGTAACCTCTGGCACAACTACTTCTACCTGCGCGGAGTCCGCGCCGAAAACCGCCAGCTCAGGGATCAGATCGAACACTTGCGGCTGGAGCAAGTGCGTCTCGCCGAAGATGCCGCGCAGGCGCGACGGCTGCAAACCCTTCTGGCCTTCAAGGAGCAGTTCATTTCCCGGACGGTGGCGGCCCAGGTTATCGGCTCCAGCGGCAGTGACCACTCCCGCATCATCTATATCGATAAAGGCGAGCGGGCAGGCATCCGCCGCGACATGGCTGTCATGACAAGTGATGGAATCGTGGGCAAGGTGCTGCTGGTCTACCCGTCTGTGTCGCAAGTGTTGTTGATCAGCGATGAAAGCAGCGGCGTGGGGGCTCTGCTCGAGAAGACGCGATTGCAAGGAGTGCTGCGAGGAACCTCCAACGGTGAGGTCGTGCTCGAACGTGTGATGAGTGATGAACAGGTTCCTGTCGGGGAAACTGTGCTGACCAGTGGTGGAGACCAGATTTTTCCCAAGGGATTGCCTGTTGGCACGGTCATGAGAGTGGGAGGGGGCAAGGATCTGTTTCTGAATATCAAAATCAAGCCGGCCGCCGACCTCAGCAAACTGGAAGAAGTGCTGGTGCTGGTTGAAAAACAGGAGAGGCAGGCAACTGCGGAAGATTCGGTTCGCATGCGCGCTGCGGACATCCTGGCGCAACGATTGCCCTCGGTGCCGGACAAGCCCGCGGGCAATGCCGCTGCTCTAGCAGCGCCACCGGCAACCAGTGCTGCCAGCGCGTTGGCAACCGAACTCAAGCCCGAAAACAAACAGCCACCAGGGACCGTCGCGAAGCCGGCGGGGAGCACGGCGCCGACAAAGCCCGCGGTAAAGACTCCGAGGGGGACGGGGGCCTCTCCTGCCGCCGCGGGACAGGCAAGCGGCACGAATCCGTCTGGCGCAAACACCGTTCGCCGCACTTCGCCGGCGCCAGAACCCAGCAAACCTCCAGGCACGGATTCCACCGCGCCGAAGAAATCTGACAATGGTGGCGTCGCGATTACGGAAACGGACACTTCCCAAAACAAGTCCGCTGGCCCACAAAAGAAATCGGCCGAGCCTGCCACACCACCACGGGACAATTCGCAACCGCCCCCCGACGAAAGCAAGCCACAATAGCGTGCCGATCACTTATACATCCGGGGAGCAGGTTGAAGTCTACCGATTCAGTATTCCGGTAACCGTCGGCGTCCCCTTGTTGGCTCTCTTTGTGCAGGCTTTCGTGCCGTTACGGTTTCCGCGTTTCGCAGTTTACTTAGACCTGCCGCTACTGGTCACGATCTTTTTTGCCATGGCGCGGCGGAATCCGATTTCAGGTCTCTTGACCGGAGCCTTCATCGGGCTGGCCGAGGACATGCTGGGCCACAATCCGATCGGAATCTACGGCATCGCCAAAACGGTTGTCGGCTACGGCGCTTCCTCGTTAGGTGTGAAACTCGATGTGGAAAATGCTGGCGCCAGGCTGCTCGTGACGGTCGGGTTTTATTTCGTCCATGCCGCGGTCTACTTCACGGTGGCGCGTGGAATGGTCAATATGACTCAGACCTGGAGTTGGTCGCACGGGCTGCTGGCGGCCTTGGCGAACGCCGTGCTCGGAGTGATGCTGTACTTCTTGCTTGACAAGTTTAAGCAGAGAACGTGAAACGCAGTTACAAGTATCAAGTACCTAGCACGCGGTACCGTGGGCCGAGAGTCCTTTGTCGGACCAATGATGCCGGAGGTCGTGACTTTCGTCATCCCGCCGTAGTTCGTACTCTCTTCGCGGGCATTACAATGAAGCTACACCCTGGGAGATTCACCCAAAACTGCCACAGTGAGATCCATCAGGCAACAGCCACTGGGTACTGGGTACTCGGTGCTGGGAATTAATTATGTTTGGCCGCGACGAAAAAGTTTCCGCGATCCGCCTTACCGCGGCGCAGTACCTCATCCTCGGCATCTTCCTGGTGCTCGCTTATGGGCTATGGCGCCTGCAGGTGATGCAGAGCGACTATTACTCGCTGGCTGCCGAGAAAAACCGCATTCGTAATGTGCCTGTGCTCGCGCCTCGCGGCAGAATCCTTGATCGCGAAGGCCGCACAATTGTCGATAACTATCCGTCGTTTTCCGCTCTGCTGCTGCGTGATTCCTCCCGCGACCTGGTCGGCGACGCGGATTTGATTGCCCAGGGACTGCATCTCGATCCCACCGAAGTACGGGCTCGCATCCGGCACTTTGCTTCGCTGCCGCAATACCAGCCGATTTTTCTGAAAGAAGACATTACTCCTGACGAGCTGCAATTCATCGAAGCGCATCGCAATGAGTTGCCGGAACTGGATACGATCATGGCGCACCGCCGCCTGTATCCGCGTAACGGATTCATGGCGCACCTGATCGGCTATGTCGGGGAAGTCAGCGAAGACATGCTGAACCAGCCGCAGTTCGAGCTGTATAACGCAGGCGATGTCGTCGGCATATCCGGAGTCGAACGTCAGTACAACACGATGCTGATGGGCAAGAACGGCTCGCGTCAAGCTCTGGTCGACAGTCACGGCCGAGAAGTAGGGCGGCTAGGCGAGACTGAAGCTGTCCCCGGCAAACAACTTAGGCTCACGGTTGATATTGATTTGCAAATTGCTGCCGAGGAGGCTCTGGCGGGGAAGAATGGAGCCATCGTTGCGATGGACCCGCGCACCGGAGAGATCCTCGCGATGGTGAGTGGGCCGACGTTTGATCCCAACGATTTCGCGGTGCACGTGTCGCGCGATCAGTGGAACAAGCTGGTCACTGATCCCGACAAACCGCTGCTGAACAAAGCGATTCAGGCGCAGCTTGCGCCCGGATCAACCTTCAAGATCATTATGTCGGTTGCCGGCTGGCAGGAGGGAATTGCCCAGACTTTGCATGTGAATTGCACCGGTGGCGCGGAGTTTTACGGTCGCCGCTTCGGTTGCTGGGTGAAAGGTGGCCACGGATCCGTCGAGCTTGAAAAAGCGATCTACCAGTCCTGCGACGTTTTCTTCTACACGCTGGCGGAAAAACTGGGCATTGATCGAATTGCGAAGTACGCCACCATGCTGGGGCTTGGACAAAAAACCGGGATTGATCTGCCCAACGAAGTGAGTGGGGTCATGCCTTCGGAAGAGTGGAAGATCCGCAACTACAAGCAGAAGTGGTTCGCGGGCGAAACGATCTCCGTGGGTATCGGACAGGGTGCGGTTGCCATTACGCCGGTGCAATTGTTGCGCGCCATCAGTGCGATTTCGATGGGCGGGCGCATGGTCGTGCCGCACGTCATCAACCCCACAGATATGCCACAGGGCTATGTCGAGGCCCAGCATTACACGGAAGTGAAAAACGTTGCAATCGATCCCAACGGATGGAACCTCATCACCGACGCCATGTCGAGAGTTCTGCTGCCGGAGGGAACAGCTCCCTCCGCTCATGTCATAGGCATCGACATTGCGGGCAAGACAGGTTCCGCACAGATTGTCTCGCTGGCCACGCGCGCGCGGTTCAAGAACAGCGAAGAACTAGCGCAGAACGGATGGTTCGTCGGATTCACCCCGCGTCGCAACCCGGACATCGTCGTGTGTGTCCTGTTCCAGGGTGGCGAGCACGGCAGGCTGGCAGCGCGCCTGGCGACGCAGGTGATCAAAGCCTATGTCGACAAGCAACACCGCGTGCCCACGAAGATGGTGGAGCAACCCAAGAGCAACGGAACCGTAGAGATCGGCGGTCTCTGGACGGACCCCGATTCCGATGGACATGATGGACATAAGGAAACGTTGAACGGCGGACGGTTCGTGCTTGATTTGTCAAAGAAGCCCTTGGCGCTGGCGACTTCCGCGCCTGGAATGCATCCATGATTGCCAGTCAATCCAGAGACTCGCGGATTGCCCAGAGTAGGGAAAGCTAGGAGCTAAGAGCTAGAAGCTAAAGCTGTTTTATGTCACGCTACGTTTCATACCGCGATTTTGACTGGCTGCTCCTGACCTTCGTGCTCATTATTTGCGGCATGGGGGTGATGGAGATCCAAAGCGCCACCGCTCACACCAAGTTTGCCGGGGCGCACATCCGCCAGGTTTATTGGGTATTGGCGGGCGTGGGCGCGATGTTCCTAGTCAGCCTCATCAACTATCAGGCCCTGCTCGATCAGATCCACTGGTTCTACATTGCCTCGGTCGGCGCGTTGATGGCCGTCCTGGTTTTCGGGCAGAAGTACTTGGGAGCGCGACGCTGGATCAAAATGCCCGGCGGCAACCACTTCCAGCCGTCGGAGTGGGTCAAACTGATTCTCATTCTCGCCGTCGCGAAGTATTTCGCCGACATGCGCCAGAGGGAACTTTCCTGGTCTGATTTCATGAAGGCCGGAGCTATCGTCGGTGTTCCGATGCTGATGGTCCTGGCCCAACCCGATCTCGGCACTGCCCTCACGTACGTCCCGATCGCAATCATGGGCATCTTCCTGGGGGGATTGCAGTGGAAGCAGGGATTGACGGTGGCCCTGCTGGCGGCCATCGGGATTGGGGCTGTGTTCTTTACGCCCAGGGTGCACGTACTCAAGTCCTACCAGAAACAACGGCTCACCAGTTTCATCGACCCTGAAATGGATCCTCAGGGCTCGGGGTACCAAGTTGAGCAATCCAAGATTGCCGTGGGTTCCGGCGGGCTTTGGGGCGGGAAGGGCTCGCAAACACACGGTGCTTTCCTACCTGTTCCCCAAACGGACTTCATTTTTGCGGCCTTCTCGGAGGAACATGGATTCGTAGGCGCGCTTGGGATTCTGCTGCTATACTTCATTGTGCTGATGCGTTTGACCCAGAACGCTCAAACAGCGCCCGACCGCGCTGGAACGTTCGTGGTGATGGGTGTGGTAGCTGTGCTTAGCTTTCACATCCTGGTCAATGTCGGCATGGTGGTTGGCTTTATGCCAGTCACTGGAATACCCCTGCCGTTAATGAGCTATGGTGGGTCTTCCGTGTTGTTCATGTTCCTGGCGCTGGGGATGGTAATGAATGTTCGTATGCGCCGCTTCGTGAACTAGCTGGGTGAGCCAGTTAGGACGAACAAGCTTCAGAAGCAACGGGTTCAGGGACGGGGAAGACGGCAGGAGAGCAGTTTGCTGCGCTTGGAGGCGCAGCCCCAAAAATATCGATCGCCCTCGCGTTAAGGGGGCATTTCACCGGTCAGTGAGCAGTCAAAGACCGGGCAGGATTGAAGTTAAGCCGGGCAGGGAACGGCCCCCCGACCCAAATGGGTCTGAGAGTGCGGTCACAAACCCCGGCAGAAGTTAAAGCGATAAGTGCAAAAGATTCCCAAGCTTGCGCAGCGGACTTGGCTCAGAGAAGAGTTCTCTGGACCAGTCTGTCCCCGGTTCGGGGCAGCATCGCGACGCTCAATCCTCCTGTATCTTTCCTGACTCCACCCCGGCGAAGCCCGCCCGAAACGGCGGGACCGGAGTGTTCGATGAACAAAGAACTATTTGTCTCTTCCACCCCTCACGAAACCAAAGTGGGTCTGGTAGAAGACGATCTGCTCGCGGAAGTTTATCTTGAGCGCGAGAATGAATACACCCTGGCCGGCTCAATCTACAAGGGACGCGTCACGCGCGTGCTCCCTGGCATGCAGTCAGCCTTTGTCGACATTGGCCTTGAGCGCGACGCCTTCCTCTACGTTTCCGACTTCATGGAGTTGGAAGAGCACGACGACGATTTGACCGACGTCGTTCCGGCGAGCCGCGCCGTGCCGGATCTGCGCCAGCAGTCTGGTCGGGCAGACGCTGACCCCGGCATTGGCGGCGGGACTGAGATGGCAGACGCGTCGGATACCGACCTGCTGCCGGAAGCGGTTGAGGGTGCCATTGACTCCGAGGGCGAGACCGACGCTCAGCCTGCGACATCTGTCGGTGCAGTGTCAGAGGGTGGCGATTCGCAGAACCGCGAACGCGGAAGTTGGCGCGGACGCCGCCGTCGGCGTGGTGGCCGTCGGGACGGCCGCGGTGACGGCCGTGATCGCGGGCCGGAACGAACCCCAGATCGGGCCGCCGATCGGGTTCCAGATCGCGGTCCTGAACCGCGCTTCTCGCGTCCTGTCGAGGCATCCTCCCGCCCATTCGATTCCGGCCGAAACCAGCCCGGTGGACCGCCACCCGGGTATCAACCAATCTTGCTGCCGGGGGAGTCCATTTCAAAATACCAGCGCTGGGCGCAGCAGCCGCCCGCGCAGCCAGTGCAGGAGCCGGCGATTGAGTCAGCAACCCGACCGGCAGAGGCAGTAGTTCCTCTTGCCGCCGCGTTCCCTGACGATGAGCCAATCTTTGCGGCGGGCAGCGCCATCGCAGAACCCCTTCACGAGCAGCACGAAGACACACACACCATCCACGAAGAGCCAGCCGAATCGGCTTCGACTACGACCGACTGGAACAGGGAATTTCGACGGGAAGAAGTAGTTCCTGCTTCTCGGGAGTGGAATGGCAACGTCGCCGAAGCAGTCGAGCATGGCCGGGTTGAGCATGAAGAGGAAGCGCACCAACCGGCGCAGCGGGAAGCCCCCGAAAAATGGAATACGCTTTCAGAACCCGAGGTCGCTCGAAAGAGCGAGGAGCCAACCCCGGTTTTTGCCTCGCCGGGCACCATGGAAGAAGAGATCATCGACGAGGAAGAGGCGGATGTAGTGCAGTACGAGGCTTCCTCCGACGAAGGTTACGAAGAGTTTGAAGAGGAGACACACGCTGCAGGGCAGCCCGCTCACCTGAACGGCGATGCTCGCGAAGCCGTGTCGGAAATCCACATGGCGTCGATTTCTGAAGCGAGTGCGGTGCATCCTTCCGAGGCCGCTCCCGCGGAAGTTGAAGAGGACCCGGAGGAACTGGAACTCGAAGAGGCCCAGGCGGAGGCGGAAGCGATGCTCGACGCCGAGGCCCGTGGCAACGGCACAGTCGATGCCCGAGTAGAAGTTCGTGCACCGGCAGCCACAGCAGGTTACACGCAGCGCGCTCAGCGCCCGCGCCCCGGTTTCGACCGCGACCGCCAAGGTGGCCAGCGCGACCGTCAAAGGCGCGGTGGAGGCGGACGCCGTTTCCGTCGCCGCGAGAACGCTCCTGTTCCCCTGATCAGCGACTTGCTCAAGGAAGGGCAAGAAATCCTGGTCCAGATCGCCAAAGAGCCAATCGGCAAGAAAGGCGCGCGCATTACCAGCCACATCGCGCTGCCGGGCCGGTTCCTGGTTTATATGCCGACCGTGAACCACACCGGTGTTTCTCGCAAGATTTCTTCCGAGGAAGAGCGCCAGCGTCTGAAGCGGATCATTATGAGCGAGCGCGAGAATGGGCACGGAGGTTTTATCGTCCGGACCGCCGCGCAAAGCGCCAGCGAAGAAGAACTCCGCGCGGATATCCGTTTCTTGAAGGGTTTGTGGCAGGACATCAAGAATCGCACGGAGAGCTCTAAACCGCCCGCACTCATTTATCACGATCTCAACGTGGTGGAGCGCGTGTTGCGCGATCAGGTCACTTCCGACTTCAGCGTGATCTGGGTCGACACGGAACCGGAATACGAGCGCGTCCTGCGCTTCTTCAACCGCTTTCAGCCCGCGATGGTGAAGCGGGTGAAGCTTTACACCAAAGAAACGCCTCTGTTCGAGCAATTCGGGCTCGCCGAAGAGATGAACAAGGCTCTCAAGTCAAAGGTGTGGCTCAAGAGCGGCGGATACATCGTCATTAATCAGACGGAAGCGCTGGTCGCGATCGACATCAACACCGGCAAGTATGTCGGTAAGACTGCGCGCCTGGAAGACACCATCGTCAAAACCAACGTGGACGCGATTAAAGAGATCGTGCGCCAGATACGGCTCCGCGACCTCGGGGGTATCATCATCATCGACTTCATCGATATGGATGAGCGCCGCAATCGCCAGCGCGTGATGCAGGCACTGGAAGAAGAACTCCGCCACGATCGCGCTCCTTCGAAGACGCTGCAGTTTAACGATTTCGGGCTAGTCGCCATCACCCGCAAGCGCGTGAAGCAGTCGCTGGAACGCACCATCGGCGCGCCTTGTCCGTATTGCGAATCGACCGGGTATGTGAAATCTGTCACCACCGTGTGCAATGAGATTTACGTGGAGATGCGAAAGATCGCCAAGCACCTCGAACACGAAGACGTCATGTTGCGCGTCCATCCGGATGTGGCCAAAGAGTTGAAGTCCAACAACGGTCGCTTGCTGAACGAGATGGAAGAACTGACGAAGCGCACGATCATCGTGAAAAGCGATCCGGCCGTGCATCAGCAGCAGTTTGACATCAACTAGCTATCCGTTTTCAGCGATCGGTAAAGACGAGCGGAAAACCGCTCGTCTTTACTTTTGGAGCGATATTGGATCGGCGCGGGAGTGCCTTGATCGAGGATCTGAGGATGAGAAATCGAGAAAGGGCATGCTAGCTAAAGGCCGTTGCGAAACCCAGGGCTCAACCCCTTGATTGAAGCGGGTCGCTGACGTAGCGGCGTGGCAGATCTGCAAATTTTGGTCCCACCCCCAAAAAAAACTGATCCGCTCATTATT
>Ga0209006_10003455_pt1 | contig 14358 bp, 15 predicted proteins | sample JacPin_JW_Ref_O2_FD_188567 | JGI IMG/M metagenome (GOLD analysis project Ga0209006, IMG submission 188567) | Forest soil microbial communities from Algoma, Ontario, Canada - Jack Pine, Ontario site 1_JW_Ref_O2 (SPAdes) (version 2) | ecosystem: Environmental > Terrestrial > Soil > Boreal... | reverse complement strand
GGCGTGGCGCCGCATCGGATGGATTGCGTGGTCGGCGTCATGAAGGCTTACACGACGCGCGTGGGCGAAGGGCCGTTGCCGACCGAGAGCGCCGAAATCGCCGACATGCTGCACGCGATGGGACGCGAGTTCGGCGCGACCACAGGCCGGCCCCGGCGCTGCGGTTGGTTTGATGCCGTCGCGACCCGGCACGCGGCCATGGTCAACGGGATTGATGAGGTCTCGGTGACCAACTTGGACGGCTTGGACACGGTGCCGACGATCAAGGTTTGCATCGGTTATCGCGCGGGCTTGGCGCGGCTGGATTACATGCCGGCGGACATCGAATTGTTGGCCAAGTGTGAACCGATTTATGCGGAATTTCCCGGCTGGATGACCTCGACCGCGCGCTGCAAGAAGTGGAGCCAATTGCCGGCCAAGGCGCGGACTTACCTGCGCGCGCTGGCGGAATTGACATCGGCGCGGCTGACGATAGTTTCGGTCGGCCCTGCGCGAGCGCAGACGATTTTTCTGTGATGGATTCAGAAGCATGACGAAGTGTTGAGGGCGAGGGACAGAAAGCTTGCATGCGAGGCGGTGGGTGAGAGAATCGAGCCATTGCAACGAGGAGCCGCCTCTGCCCGAAAAAAACCTTGGGCGGACTGGAAGAAGGGACTTGGAATCCTGTGGGGCAGAAAGAAAATCGCAAAAGGCCCGCGCTAGTCGTGGGCATAAAACCAAATCAGAAATCTCAAATGAAGTTCAACCAATCATTACTGGCCATTATAATCGCAAGCGCACTGGCTTTGTCTGCTGAGGCGCAATCAACCATTGTCTATAACGTAAACTTGGTGATGGGCGACGGAGGGGTTGTCGGCACTGTCACCACGGATGGTGTTGTCGGATTAGTCGGCGCCGCCGATATCCTGGACTGGAATTTTACCGTGACCGGGAGTGATGGATCGACCTTTGTCCTTGTGCCTGGACCGAGCGGCGTCGAGGTCGGCAACAACACCTCGGTATTCGACCCAACCATCGGCAATGCCGACCTGACCGCGGACACAACGAACATTTACTTCAACTTCGACGGGACAGACGGCGGTTACTTTGGTTTCCAGACCCTGCCGTTTTACGGCGGCCAGCAGTACTGGAGTTGCGGCGCTCAAAATAACGAAGACTCCGCGCAGGGCCTGGCGGCGGTGCCAATACTATATGACGATCCTTCGTCGATCTATGTGCCGGAGTCAGGGACCCAAATCATCGCTACGGCCGCTCCAGCGACGCTCGTGCTCACATTTGCCTCTGTGCCCCCGGCGCGCGCCACCAACGGCCAGGAGATTGTCCTCCAGGCGACGATCTCCAATTCCAGCGCCACGGACACCATCTCCAACGCCCAGGTCGAAACCCCGTTAACTGTATTTGGCACGGGAGGGGTGCAGTATGAGTCTGGTCCGAACCCGGCCGGCACGGTAACCCTTCCGCCAGGGGGTTCCTCCACCTTCTCTTTCACCTTTTTGGCGACCAATTACGGCACGGTCATTTTTTCCGGATCGGTGAGCGGCATCCTGGCCAGCAGTGGCCAATCCGTGACGGCAACGGGCAGCAACAACCTCCTGCAAATCGCTCCCAATGGCGACTTGTTAATCCAGGGACCGGATAGCGCGTCCCCCTTCTTCGGAGGCGGCATTTACCAAACCTTCCCAGCCCCGCCCCAGATCATTAGCAATAACATCGCCTCCAATGCGAATAGCTCCTATGAGGTCCATGTGGTCAACAACGAGACCACCGCCCAAAATTTTACGTTGCTGGCCACTGTCCAAGGGTCCTCGGGCTGGAGCAACTCCTTTAGCGAGTTTGTCGTGGGCTCGTCCGACTTTGACGTGACTGGCCAGATCCTCACTGGATTAGCGCTGCCCTCGCTGGCTCCGGGAGCCAGCCTGAGCATCCTCGCCTTCGTGACGGACGTTACGCCGACGCCTGGCTCGACGGAGTCCGTAACCTTTACACTTGGACTGGCAGGCTCTCCGGAGCTTACCCTGGATGCGGTGCAGGCCAACTGGACCTTCGCTCTGCCCGCGGTTGTGGGTCACGTTTACTGCTCCTGCGACTTAAGCCCGATCCCGGGCGCGTCGGTGATGATTGGCACCAATAACTTGACGACCGATCCGAAAGGATACTACGCCTTATCCAACCTGGATTATGGCACCTACCCCGTGACCGTTACGGGGACTAATTTTCCGACCGTGACCAGCAGCCTGACGGTGAGCAACGAGGCCTTTGTGCAAACCAACGACTACTATCTGACCAAGTCCACCCCCTTCACCATCAACGCGCAATACGATGGCTCCATCACCAACCTGGACAACGCCCAGGATATTACCAACGCCATCGGAGCGGCCATCCAATCCTTGACCAACTACATCTCCACCCCCGTCTGCGTGACGATCGTCTTTTCCGCGATGGGAACAGGGCTGGGCCAGAGCACATCCGCCTTCGGGTCCATTCCCTACACCCAATATGTGCAGGATTTAAGGAACCAAGGGAATTTATCCGCTAACGACGTGGCGGCCCTGGCTTCCCTAAACCCAGGCTCATCCACGGGTGTATCGAATAATACCATTGTCGTTCTGACCTCGGCAAACTTGGACGCGATTGGGGAGCACGACCTGGCCAGCGACGCTATTACGGCCGCCGCCGGCAAATATAAGATCGGACTTAACCTCTCCTTGATGAACATCACTCGCCCGGGAGCGAATCCTGCCCTTTATGATCTGCAGTCCGCTGTCACGCACGAAATGGACGAGGTTCTGGGGTCCGGCGGCGCCGGCTCGACCCTATATTTGGCCGGGTCCTATGCTGGGGATCCCAGCCCGACCACCGGGGTGGGACCCCTGGACCTGTACCGCTACTCCGGGCCCGGCACCAGGAGCTATACGCTGGACTCCAATGCCATTTCCTACTTTTCCATCAACGGCGGCACCAATAAACTGGTGAACTTCAACCAATATGGCAACCAGTCCGATTTTGGAGATTGGGGGGACGGCGTCGCGCCAGCCGACGCCAAAGGCAATACCCCCTCGCAGGTACAGGACGCCTTTGGAACTCCCGGCTCGACCGAGGACCTGGGCGCCAACGAACTCATCGCCCTGGATGTCGTCGGCTACACCATCATCGGCAACGTGAGCTTTTCGTCCCCCACCTATGCCGCTGGGACTTTCACCTCCACCTTCGGCACCATTCCTGGGCAGACCTACCAAATCCAGAGGTCGCAGAGTTTGCAGCAGGGGTCCTGGAACAACGTGGGGACGCCCTTCGTGGCCACGGGTGTCAGCTCAAGCTTTAGCGACCCGGCAGCGATACAAAATCAAAAGTTTTACAGAACTATGACGGTGGCTGGCGCGCAGGGAATGATTGCCACGCCAAAGGACGGGCAAAAGGTTGATAGGGTTCAGACACCCGTCTTCATCGCCATCAACAAACACGTCCTATTGCCGGCCTCGAATAGATAATCGACCACCAATATTCCAAAGCGAGGACAAGACATTCGTTCCACTCCAAGGCGAGACCATTCACTGAGCATATCGATGGGAAGGGGGCAGGTCGTGACGTAGCAGGCATAAGAGTTTCAGTCCCCTCGCAGGCGTTCGACTCCGAAAAAAATCGTGCTTGCCAAAACCGACTGGGTTTCTAAACTTGCCCCTGTCATTGAATCACCAAGAAAAATTATGAATACAACAGTTCCACTTATCAGTTCTGGCGTGGCCGGCCCGCTCGGCGTGCTGCACCTGCCTCGTTTCTGGCTCAAAGTCTCTCTCGAATGCCGCGGCAAACTCGCTGCCGGCTATCCCGGTTGCGGTAAAGGCTATGACCAAATGGTGCTCGACGCGCTGGGTCTCAAGAAAGAGGACGTAACTGCTTTCATCAAGAGCCAACGGCCCACTTATCCCCAGTTCGAAGCATGGATCACCAAGCAGCCCGGAGCCAAGTTGGACAAGCTCTCCATCGACAAGATCAATGGCGACATCCGCGGCTACATTCACGACGACGCAACGCGCAAGTCCATTCTCTCCGCCAACGGCATTCCGGACGACTCCCGCGCCCCTCGCGACGCGGTCAATCTCAATAACCTGGACGACTGGAAGGATTTCTACGACGCGGAATTGAAGTAAGGGGCATTCCTGTTTTGGGGAGCGCGACCGTCTCGGTCGCTGCGGGGCGCGTCTCACGCCCCGCGTTCTGTCTGATTTCCCTTGATCGCTTTTTCGGGAGATGGCTGGACGGCGTGTGGGCGCGTTCCAAATGTAGGCGGAGAGAAATGTGTTTGGCGGGACGCCAAACACTGCGGGCGAGACGCCCGCGCTCCCTGGAATCGTCGTAGCTCGAGCCGTCCGCATCCTCGGACATCATGTGCCACTCGCCGCCTCACGAACGCGCTCCAGAATAACGTCAGTCAAGTGGGGCTCGCTGCCGACGGCGGCAGTGTACCAGATCAACTTGCCGTCGCGCTCGGTCGGGTTGCGCCAGGTTGGCTGGCCTTGCTTCAAACGCTCGCGCACGACCCGTTCAGGCACACCCAGCATGACTGGGATGTCTTCGTAGGAATGCAGGCCGTCGCTGATGAAGAAAGGAACCATCACGATATTCTTGACGCTCGCGAGGCCGGCGCAATCGCCGATACGCGGATCTTCTTCCATGAAGACGGCGTGGACTTCGGCGTAGAGCTGCCGGGAGCGGATCAAATCGGCCTGTTGCTCGATGGCCTGGCGCGAGTTCTCGTTGTTGCCCGTGCCGTGGCCGGCGATGAAAAGGGCGGTGTCAGACGGCTTGGGAGCGCGTGGAAATGGGAAAGCCTGAACGATGTCGCGGGCGCGGGCCAATAAGACTTCCGTCATGCTAGGGTGCGTGCCGACGGGTCCGCAGTAGTGGAGCGTCTGGCCGCCGCGTTGTTGCGTGCGGGCAAAGTTCGTTTCACCCGAAAGGCGCAGGCCGAGTTCGCGCGGGAGGACTTCCTCGGTGAAGTAGCCTTCGCTGATGAACAGCGGGACGATAAACACGCGCGGGGCGAACACGCCGCGCAGGACTTGCCAGACATACGGCTCCTGCTTCCAGAAGGCCTCGCGCACTTGCGCGAAGAGGCCGCGCTGGCGCAAGGTGTCAGCGTGCTGATAAGTCGGGGCGGCGGAATCGGCGTTCACGGTCGAGCCGTGGCCGATCAGCACCAAGGCGGCGTCTGAGTAGTTTTCGCTCACGAAAAAACAGCTTGCGCACAGTAGGCGCTGCATCTATATTGCGCGTCCTTTTGAAAGAAGAGAACTAATTATTTATGCGACGCCCCAAAGGCATTAAAACCAAGAAATCGGTCGCCAAGCGGTTCAAGATAACTGCTCGCGGCAAAGTCATGCGCATGCGCGCCGGCAAACGGCATTTGCTGCACACCAAAAGCCCCAAACGCCGCCGGAGCCTCGGCACGTCCAAGCAGGTCGATCCGACCGATGCCTACCGCATCCTGCAGAATTTGCCCTTCAGCCACTAACCCGTCCGCCTCCCCCATTTTATGCGTGTCACAAATTCACCCGCCTCCCGTAAGCGCCGCATCCGCGTCATCAAAGCCGCCAAGGGCTTTCGCCTAAAGCGCTCCAAGTTGTATCGTTACGCCTCTGACGCGCTGGATCACGGCATGCAATATGCCTACCGCGATCGCAAAACCAAGAAGCGGAATTTCCGGGCGCTCTGGCAGGTGCGCATCAACGCCTCGGCCCGCGCCGCTGGAATCACTTACAGCCGCTTCATAGAGGGACTCAAGGCAGCCAATTGCGCGCTGAACCGTAAAATGCTCGCCGATCTGGCCGCGCGAGATGCAGCCGCGTTCGGGGAATTGGTGGAAATGGCCCAAAAAGCGCTCAAGACCAAGGCCGCGCCGCAAAAGTAAGGTCTGCCGCAGAGGCCGCGTCGGCGACTGTCCCAAAACGCCATGGACATCGAACCGCTCAAGCAAGCCGCGCTGGCCGAATTCAAAGCCGCGCAGGATTTGGCGGCGCTCGACCAGGCCAAAGGGGCATGGATCGGGCCGCACGGAAAAATCACCGCCGAGATGAAGCAGTTGGGCGCACTTCCCAAAGAAGAGCGACCCGCCGCCGGCAAGCTCATCAACCAAGCCAAGGCCGAGTTGGAAGCCGCCATCGCCGAACGCCGCGGCGAATTGGAACTCAAGGCCGCGCTGCCGAAGGAGGCGACTGATTTCACATTGCCGGGGCGACGCCGCCCATTGGGCAAACTTCATCCCCTCACTCAAGTCACGGAAGACATCGTGCGCAGCTTCCGCAGGATTGGATTCGCGGTTGCCGACGGGCCGGAAGTCGAGGACGAGTATCATTGCTTCGACGCTCTGAACACGCCTGCGGATCATCCGGCGCGCGATTTGCAGGACACGTTTTATTTGCAGACCCGCGAGCGGCAGCTCCTCCGCACGCATACTTCTTCGGTGCAAATTCGCTCCATGGAAAAGCAGCGGCCGCCTGTGCGCATCATCGCGCCGGGACGCGTCTATCGGCGGGACAATCCTGACGCCACGCATAACCCGACGTTCCACCAAATCGAAGGCCTTTACGTGGACCGCAAGGTGACAGTGGGTGATCTGAAAGGGACGGTGGAATTTGTGTTCAAGGAATTGCTGGGTGAGGAGACGAAAATCCGTTTTCGGCCCCACTATTTTTCCTACACCGAGCCGAGCTTCGAGATCGATTTTTCCAGCGCGCTCACCCGCAAAATGGGCAAGGAATGGCTGGAGATCGCCGGTTGCGGCATGGTGCATCCGAAGGTCTTCGAGCAAGTCGGCTACGACCCGGAGGAGTGGACTGGTTGGGCGTTCGGCTTCGGCATCGAGCGCGTCGCGATGATCCGTTACAACATCACCGACGTCCGATTGTTCTACGAAAACGACGTGCGGTTTCTGCGGCAGTTTTAGCCAGCAGCACCTGGATAGATTCGGTTAGGAATTCCGCACTAGTGCGTCTTGAATAGTTTTTACCGGCAGGAATAATTCAAGTTCGTTAGACGGTAGAGAGACAAACCCAAATTGCTCATAGTAGTGTTTGGCGTCTTGATCTTTCGCATCCACGAATAGGCCAATCCCACCTGCTCGATTGAAAATCTCCATAAACTTCTGCATGGCCGCAATCAGCAGTATTTTTCCCATGCCCTGGCGTTGAGACGCTTTCGCCACTGCCAGTCGTCCCAGCCGAACGCCCGACACATCACGCGGCAGCTTTTTCGCCTCTCCCGGCGCAAGCGATTCTGATTTTATCTGGCAGATGTTAAGAGATAAAAAGCCGAGAATGGGTATTGGAACGGCTGCGTCCTCGTCCACCAAAACAAAGGTGCGCGAAATCCCCCGCTCCGCGTTTTGCCGCGCGGTTTGCCTGAGAAACAGATTCAGGGGTTCACTTCCACAGTCGAATCCATCGCGGTCGTGAAACTTCGACAGCAGTTCGATTTTATGCACGCACGGTGGCTTTGAACGCTTTCACCGCGTTCCTGAGACGCTTGTTGGCTTTGGGCGGACTGTCAAGCAGAGCCAGCACCTTGTGCGCGTCTTTCTGCGAAAGACGCAAGACCGACTCACGCTCAATCACGCGTTGTGCTTCCACGTAGGCAGTTTGCACGACGAACTGATTGACCGTTGCGCCCAAAAGCTCAGCCGCCTGCTCCAGCGTGTCCCGCACTCGGTCAGAGACGCGAGCTGTAATCCTCTTGCGAGCCTCTTCCAATACATGTTCCATGACTCTACGGTGCCACTTTGGCACCGGCGTGTCAATGGCGTTTCTGCGGCCGGCAACGAAGCGTGGAGAACAAACCGAGGCCGCTCAGGACGCAGCAACTCCAGCCAAACCAATCGCCGTATCGGTTATAGATCGTTTGCGCGCGCTGGCCGGAGTCGCGCAAAGGCATTTGCGGCGTGATGAACCCAGCAGCGTAAATGCTACCGGCCGCATTCAAAGTCTCCCGAATGCGGCCTTGCGCGTCGATCCAACAAGTCAGGCCGTTGTTGCAGCAGCGCACCAGCGGCACTCCGTTCTCGATGGCGCGAAATATCGCGCTGGCCGCTTGCTGCTTCTGCTCTGCGCGCTCGCCGAACCAGCCATCGTTGGTCAGGTTGATCAGGAAATCGGTGTCGTCTTCAACATGGTCTCGGGCCTCCTGTGGAAACATGTCTTCAAAGCAGATCAGCACCGACGTTTTGGCGTGAAGGCTTGTCAAGTTGAATTGCACGGCATTCGTGCCGGGGGTGAATCCGTCGCTGATGGGCGTCAGCCATTTTAGGAATGGCAGCCAATGAAGCAGCGGAATGTATTCCCCAAAAATGACCAGCCGCCGTTTGTGATATTCGGCCTCGCCAAATCCAGCCGGATTGACCATGAAAGCGCTGTTGTAATCCGCCGTCTCCCCCGAGGGCAAAGGCTCCATGGAGTCGGCGCAAAAAATAAGCCAGGCTGGATGCCGGGCTAGCAGTCCTTCGATGGCCTGGAAATTTTCAGGGGCAAGCTCAGGCACGGCCGATTCTGGCCAGATCAGGAGGTCAGGCTTCTCCGCCAGCGCCTTTTCGGAAAGGGCGAGAACTTGTTGGAAGCGGATCGCGTTTTCTTTGACATCCCAAATCAACGTCTGCGGAATGCTCGGCTGGATCATCGCCACTTTTAGTTGACGCTTCGGCACTGGGATTCCCACTGTCTTCGTCATTCCGTAGGCGACGATCCAGCCCAGAACCAGCAACGGCAGCGCGGCCTGGCTCCAAATCGCCGCCGTGGATGGACGACGTGCCAGGATCAGCATGACACCGCCAACAGCCACCGAAAACCAAACGATCATGAACGAAATGCCGTAAACACCCGTTATCGAGGCGATTTGAATCAACGGCAACATCGCGTATTGCGAGGCGCCCAGAAAATTCCAGGGGAACCCGCTGAGGACGCGCGCGCGCGCCATTTCCAGCGCTGTCCACGCCGCCGCGCAAAAGACGGCCCAACCAGCCCTTTTCCACCAGGTGACGGAAAGAAATTGGTCAACGACCGCAACGATGGAAAGTCCCGGTTCCCCTGCCCCGCCGGGGAAAATTTTCCAGCAAAGCCATACCCACAGGCCCGAGTAGAATCCGCAATAAGCGCTCAAGGCGACCCAAGCCAAAGCCGGCGCCAGAGGCATTCCATGCCAGGTGAATGGCATCGACAGCAGCCAATAAAGCGAACTGAGAAAATGGACGAAGCCCGCCACGAACCCCAGTCGAAAAGGCCGTCCGCCGCTTTGCCCGAGGCCGCAAAATAACATCAATCCCGGCCCGGCCCAGGCTGCGCCGGCGACTTCCCAAGGTGCAAACGCCGCGCTCAAGAGCAATCCGGCCAGGGCCGCAAGAGCATAACACCCTAGGCCCGCCGAATTGGTCGCAGATTTTTTCAATGGGACAGCTTGTCCAAAAGCGAATTAGTTTGCCAGCGCACAATGTTCGGTGCTTTAAACGTCATTGTGTCATGGCCTCTAATGGATATCGCGACGCCCGTGCCGGCGCCAACGCCCAGGGCGCTGGGTTTTCGCATGCCCGCCGAATGGGAACCGCACGCGGGCACCTGGTTCACTTGGCCCCGCCCCGAAGGCATCAGCTTCCCTGGCAAATACGACGGCGTGCCGCCCGTCTATGCGGAATTGATCCGGCACCTCGTCCGCACGGAGAACGTGCATATAAACGTTTGGAATCAGAAGATGGAGGATTGGGTGCGAGGCCTTTTGCGCGGCGAAAAAACTCCTCTTGACCGAGTCCGCTTCCACCACATTCCCGCCTACGAGCCGTGGTGCCGCGATCACGGGCCGATTTTTCTGGTGCGCGATGAACAGGACCACCGCCAGCGGGCCGTGGTGGATTGGAATTACAACGCCTGGGGCGGCAAGTATCCGCCCTTCGATTTGGATGACGCCGTGCCGCAACACGTCGCCCGCGCGCTCGAATTGCCGCTCTTCTCTCCGGGGATTATCATGGAGGGCGGCTCCATCGAGGTCAACGGACGCGGCACGGTTTTGACGACGACTTCCTGTTTGCTCCATCCCAATCGCAATCCTCATTTGAGCCAGGGCCAGATCGAGAAATATCTTTGCGATTATCTCGGCGCCGACCAGGTTTTGTGGTTGACGGAAGGCATTGTTGGCGATGACACGGACGGCCACATCGACGATCTGGCGCGATTTCTCAATCCAACGACGCTGGCCGCCGTGGTGGAGCACAATACATCCGATGCGAATTACCCGATTTTGCGCGAAAATCTGGAGCGATTGCGCCTCATGCGCGACACGGCGGGCCGGCCATTTCGAATTGTCGAACTGCCCATGCCCGCGCTGGTGGAATACGAAGGGCAGCGTTTGCCGGCCAGCTACGCCAACTTTTACATCGCCAACGGCATGGTGCTGGTGCCGACCTTCCGCGATAAACACGACCGCGTGGCGCTGGAAATCCTGCAACGCGAATTTCCCGACCGTCAAGTCATCGGCATCGATTCGACAGAACTGATTTGGGGCCTCGGCTCCTTCCACTGCATCACGCAGCAGGAACCAGTGGGGTGATCTTCATGCGCGGTAGGGCGAGACTCCGTCGAGCCGTGACTGTTTTCCCGCTAACTCGAATCATTACGGAATCGGGTTTGTCTGCGTCCGCAAGTATTGCAGAATCTTGGCGTTTGGTTCCGTGTCAGGTCCCCATTTTGCCTTGAGCGGTTTGCCGTCCAACCTGGTTACGACGTGAATCTGTAGATGCGGGTCGCTCCGTGCCGCCTGCGCCAGTTGTTTAACATCAATTTGCCAATCGATCTTTACAACTTCCTTTAATCGTTCCACAGGCACAAACCAATTCAACCTGTTGGTAGCCGAACGCAGGTCATCCCAATTGCGTGGCCAATGGTTTGTATTCTCCAGCATGTAATCCTCAAGCGCATTCCCAGAAGTCCAAGCTGCGTACGATTCGGGAATCGCCAGCCACATCCTCATAAACGAATAGACAAAATCCCCGGCAACGAGCAGCAACAAGATGCCGAATGCCAGAAGCAAACGTTTCCGCATGAGTGACATTAAGAGAAACGTAAGGGCCGAATCAGCGGTTGGCAAGCTACCTTGAGCTGAGTGCCGGATGGGCGAGCGCGTGAGGTGGTCTTAGGCGTGGGTCACCGGAGGAGCGACAAGAGGCGAAGAAGGATTCAGGTCTCATCTTTTCAGAAGTTGATCGTAAACGTCGTGGCGTCCAATCCAGAACCAAATCAACCCTTCCTTTCTCTCTTTGGCCAAGGCGCGATGCCGTAGTCCGATGCGGACAGACCAAAAAACGCCGATCTTCTTGAGGCGAAGCGAAGGGTGGCGAGGATCGAATTTTAGGATTTGAAATTTAGCGTCAGCCAATTCGCGCAACTCCGGCATCAGCCGACGGTAATGATACCAATACTCAGGAGTGGCAAAGTGGTTCAAAGTGGAGTGCAGCGGCCCCCATCGAACTGCGCATCGGCCTGCCTAGCAAGTGAATCGAGCTTGCCGGCGTTAATATCGGCTTCGATCTCCTTGTCCCACGCGTCGGCAACGAATTCCTCGAACCATTGGCGGAATAAAGCCAAGTCGGGCTTAGACAGCCTCGTGACTTCCGACTCCAATTCCCTAACGCTCATGCGTACAAAATAATGCAGTTCACAGCAGGAATCAAGCAGGACGTGCGATGGTAGAGCGGCCCGACGCCTCGCCTGCCATCACAGCGCCGCCAGCACAGCCCGCACGCCGGCCACCAGTGCAGCAACACGCACAGCCAGCGGAAAATCCGAGGGCGCTTCCATCGTATAACTTTGGCGCGTCTTTTGCGTCAGCAAATACATTGCTTCCGGCCACAGCGGGCGATCGGCTGGATTAACCTGCGGACGAATCACGCCGTTTTGGGCAGGCCAATCTTCTATCAGAGGCGAGGTATCCACCGGACAAAACTTGGCTGCGGCCTCCAGAATCTTTTCAGCAAAGGAAGGCCGGTGGTCAGGATTTAATTCATAAACGTAGAAACCGTTGGATTCCCAATCTTCGTGCAAGCACAGCGTCACGTCAAAACGCGGCTGCCGCTGCAACCAATCCACGTGGGCACGCACTTCCGGCGATTGGAGGTGCCGGTAGTCGCGATTTAAATCGATGCCGTCAACATTTTCCCGGCGGTTCAGGGGAAAGCCGGTGGGGTTCAGACAGGGACACAGCCAGATCGCGGCGTCGGCGGGCCAGACATCGTCCTTCAACAACTGCAGAGCGGCCAATGGCCCGGCGGGTTCGTCACCGTGCATACCGGAGGAAATGTAAACGCGAACGCGCGGCGTGGGGTTCGGGCGGAGATAGGCAAGGAAGTCCGCGTCGCGGACCCAATTCTTGCCGGCAACGGCCTGGTCGATTTGCTGTAGCACCCGCTGGATGTCGATGGTTTCGCCGTGATAGCCGCCGATGTTCTGGCCGAGACGCTGCACAGGAGAGGACTACTGATTATCGAACCCGTGATCCCAGCGGGGGTCCAAGCCGAGGTCTTTGAGCATTTGCAAATCCTTCTCGACCGATTGATTGAGCGTGGTGAGATAATTTCCCACCATCAACGCGCTGGCGCCGGCAGTGAAAACCATGCTCTGCATGTCGCGCAAATTAACCGTGCGCCCGCCTGCGATCATGATTTCCCGTCGCGGCAGGATGAAACGAAAACACGCGATCGTCTTCAAGATTTCCATCGGCGGCAGCGGCGGAATGTTCTCGAACGGCGTGCCTTTGATGGGGTTGAGGATGTTGATCGGCACGACGTTGGCTCCAATTTCCTTGAGCGCAAATGCAAGGTCGCAGCGGTCCTCGCGATTTTCTCCCATGCCGATGATGCCGCCGGAACAAATTTTGATGCCGGCCTTTTTGAGATAGTGAATGGTTTGCACGCGCTCTTCGTAAGTATGAGTCGTGCAATGACTGGGAAAAAAGCGCTTCGAACTTTCCAGGTTATGTCCGTAACATTCCAGGCCGGCCTCCTTCAATCGATCCGCCACGTGCTGGCTTTTGATAATTCCAAGCGAAGCATCGGGCCGGGTCTTGCCGCCGTCCGCCAATTCGCGGATTCGGTCGCAGACTTCGTCCAGCATCGGCCCTTCGTTCAGCCCGCGCCACGCCGCCACCAGGCCGACGGCGGTGACGTTGTTGCGGCTGGCTTCCTCCGCCGCGTCGCGCACCGGCTCCGGGTCCACGAACCCGTATTTGGGCGAGCCGGTTTGGTAGAAGGAGGACTGGGCGCAAAAGCTGCAATTCTCCGAGCACGCCCCCGCCTTGGCGTTGACGATCGAGCATAAATGAATTTTGTTGCCCTTGAAATGCTCGCGGATGCGATTCGCGCCCGCCATGAGATCGAAAATATCGGCGGCGCTTTCAAGCTCGAAAAGTCCGAGGGCCTGCGGGCGGGAAATTTCTTCACCGCTCAACACGCGCGCCGTTAGCTCGGAAATCCTGGTGTGACTCCCTGCGTCAACCAACTCAGCAATCATGGTTGACACACTAACTTCTCAGCCAGCGCAACGCAAGGGGCAAGGTGAACAATTTGCACTTGGGATTGACAGGATAAGGCCCGAGGACGTAGAGGGAATGCATGAATTTGGAACCATTGTGAAACGCGTCATTTCTGTTTGTCTTATTGTGTTGTGCGGCGCGCCTCGCCTCTTCGCGCAATCGAACTCTCACATAACGATTGAGGCCCTGCGCCACCAGCAATTGCCCGAGGTCGTTTTGGAATCCGCCGCGCCGGTGACTCCGGACGTCCAGAAGAATCCTCATGCCGCCACTTATCTGGAGGTCAAGGGGGTCATTGGCGGCAACATCCGCTTTGAGCTGTTGCTGCCGGATGAGTGGAATGGAAAGTTTGTGATGGGAGGTGGCGGTGGATTCGTCGGCTCGGTGCAGAACAGCGCCCAATATTCGGTCCAGCTTGGTTATGCCACGGTCGGAACCGACACGGGGCACGAGTGGCAACCCGGCTACATGGCCGGTTGGGCGATGGACAATTTGGAAGCGAAACTGGATTTCGGTTATCTCGCGGTGCATCGGACGGCTGTGGTGGCCAAGGCTATTATTCGAAGATACTACGGGTCGGACGCCACTTACTGCTACTTCACGGGATGCTCTCGCGGTGGAGGTCAGGCCATGATGGAAGCCCAGCGCTATCCGGAGGATTTCGATGGCATCGTGGCCGGCGCGCCGGCGTTTGATTGGCCCGGCTTGGCCGCCAACGCGGTTGCTATCCAAAAGGCGCTTTACCCGGACTCGAACCATCTCGATCAAACGCTACTTGACAAGGAAGCTCTCAAGAAGTTG
>Ga0209006_10003454_pt1 | contig 14360 bp, 14 predicted proteins | sample JacPin_JW_Ref_O2_FD_188567 | JGI IMG/M metagenome (GOLD analysis project Ga0209006, IMG submission 188567) | Forest soil microbial communities from Algoma, Ontario, Canada - Jack Pine, Ontario site 1_JW_Ref_O2 (SPAdes) (version 2) | ecosystem: Environmental > Terrestrial > Soil > Boreal... | reverse complement strand
CTCCGTGGAAAGCCCAAACCGTTTCCCTGGCTTCATAAACACCACCTTTAAAAACAGATTTATACCAGATGGTGTTGCTTCGACCGTTTGAACCGGCAGATTCAACCGGTTACTAATTTGGCCTTTGCCCAAGTTCGGCAAAATTGGGAACATTTGGGAACAATTGATTCTCGAGCTGATTGACGGCCTGCCGTTGCGAGATCGCGCAGGCATGCGTATACGCTTCGAGCGTAGTCGTCACGTGCGAGTTGCCGAGTTGAGCTTGTGCCACGCGCATTTGAAGCGAGTGGTGTCCCTTGCTCGTGAAGAAGTGTTCCGTGCGTATGCCTGAGCCTATGCCAGTTGATCGGCGCAAGTTCGACGCGTGCGCAAGCACGATGCAATTGCCGCTTACCCAGATTGTTTGAAGCGAGTGGTATTCCCCGACAGGTGGAGAATACGAGTGCCTTGGCTGACGTGTCCCTCGAACGCGAACCACGCGCTAGCAATGCCTGAACGCCGACCGGTGGTAACCGAAGTTCTCGGCGGCTGGCTTTGGTTTTGGTTTTGGGCGTCCCAAAATGCCCGTGACAGCGCCTCTCTTCGACACGCAAAACGCCGGCCGTCAAGTCAATCCGACCCCATCGAAGCGCGAAAATCCCACCGATGCGTAACCCTGAAGTTCCTTGCGCACCTCGGCCAGCGGCAATTCCGGCCAGAGCAGTTGCAACACCACCCCGGTTCCTTCCGCATACGCCAGTGTAAAAACGTGCGAGCAGCGTTCGCACAGCCAGAAATGTTTCAGGCCATGCATTTTGCTAGCTCCCGCATAGTCCGTCTTTTCCGGCACCGGCTCACCTCGAAAGCGGAAGAACTTGCCGCCGCCAAACCAATGAAAAGCGGTGGCGCATGCGGGATTTGCACACTTAGGCTGAAGATTCTGGAACAGTGGCGCGCCCTTGATCGCCGCGCCAACGACGTTCGCGTCATGTTCGTGGGCTTCGAGGCGCGCGACGCGGCGTGCTTCTTCCAGGCTGCCGATCGTTTTGCGTAGCCAGTTTTCCACGGTTTCTTCGATCTCGTGCTGCTCGTCGTAGCGATAGAGCGAATCCAGGTTCTCCCCTAGCTCATTCAATGGAATCTGGCGGCAGGGTATCTTCGCCGAACGGAGCTCGACCGGCACCAACTGCATCAAGATGCAGTGGCTGCATGGCTCCGGGCTTTCTTTGCAATCGTAGTTCATGCATGTCGGAGAATCTTCGAAGATGTACCGGGGTCTCCACGGCTCGCGGGTCGAACGCCCGTATCCGCCCTTCTTCAGGAACTCGAGCTCGAACTTCAGAACGTCTAGCAGGTCTCGTTCATCTTTGTACATGGCGGCCTCCATCACAGTGTGAGTATTCGCTTCGAGGAGGAGCGTTGCGGTGACGGCTGTCACGCGAGGGTGTGACGTCTGTCACGGGCGTTTTCCTTGATTCAGCGCAGCATGGTCCGGAGAGTGAACCTACGCGGTCTAACAGCAATAGGGCGATGCAACGAGCAGGGGGTGAGGATAGGTGATGAACGGCTTCAAAATCGTCGCCAGCAGAATCGGGTGTACAATGCCGGCCAGTCGTCTTATGCGCGCACCCTACGGCCTGGAAATCATCGAGAATTGCCTGACCTGCCCGCACCGGGAGGAGCGCCTGTTCTGCCACCTCTCGCCGGCGGCTGTCGAGCACCTTGCTGCCATCACCTCGCCATCCTCCTACCCAAGAGGGGCAACGCTGTTCGTGGAAGCGCAGGCGCCGCGTGGTGTTTTCATCTTGTGCAACGGTCGCGTGAAGCTTTCGACCTCGTCGGTGGACGGCAAAACGTTGATCGTGAGGATCGCCGAGCCGGGAGAAGTATTGGGATTGCCAGCAACGGTCACCGGCAAGCCGTATGAGCTGACGGCGGAAGTGATCGAGCCGGCGCAGGCGAATTTCATCCCGCGCACGGACTTCTTGAGTTTTCTGCGCGAGCACGGAGAGGTGGCGCTGCGCGTGGCGCAGCAACTTGGCGAAACTTACCACGCGGCCGTCGCGGAGCTGCGGTCCATCGGCTTGTCACATTCGGCGGCGGAAAAATTGGCGCGCTTCCTGCTGGATTGGTGCGCTAGCCACGGAAGCGAGACGCCGGAGATTCACGCCACTTTGACATTAACGCACGAAGAAATCGGCCAAATGATTGGCGCGTCGCGCGAGACGGTGACGCGACTTTTCGCGGACTTCAAGAAGAGACAGCTGCTGCAGATCAAGGGTTCGACGCTGATCGTGTGCGATAGGACGCGACTGGAAACTTTGGCTGGGGCTTGAGCCCGGCCGAGCGGAGTGGGCGCTATTTTGCCTGCATGGACTTGATGTAGTTGGTCAGGTTCACGATGCGGATGCCAACCAGAGCGGAATCCGTGCCGGGAATTGTGCCGAATAGTCGTCGCCAGATTGGCATTTCCGTATCGCATGCTCTGGTTTCTGCACACCGTTTCGCAGCACACCCTGGACGTATTCGTCTGGGAATTTCACATCGTGACGTTGCGCGAGCGTGCTAAGGTCCGGCAGCGGATTCTTGAACTCGGGCGAGACGGGGCCGTTACCCTTCAAGTCATTTCCATGACAAACAGCGCAGTAGCGCTTATAGAGTTGCAAGCCGGAAACCGGATTGGAGCCGGCGAGGCGGGCGGTTTTTTTGTCTGGGGCTTGGGCGGTTGCGGAAAAGCCTGCCACTGGAAATAGCAGCACGCACGAAAAGAACTTCCTGCGAATATGCCAGCGGATTATGAGATGCCTCCGCGCGACAATTTGAACGATCGGCTTTGCTGACGGGAACGCGTCGCTCCAGAGTCGGGAGCTTCGCGTTCCCTTCAACGCCTACGGCGATGATCGCCAAGCCGTATTTCCCCGCACTTCGTCCAGTAGTCCGCCGGCTCATTCGCCTGGACGTGCGGTGCAGATTAGCTAGCGAGCCGGCCCATCAGCACTTTGCCGAGCGCTTCTTCTTTAAGGCCGAGCACGACCCGGCCGTTCACTTGTCCCTTCCTGAGGCGGCTGAACACATCATTGATGGATTCCAGCGGCAAGGTCTCGATGGTTGCTTTCACTTTGCCCTCTGCGGCAAAGGCGAGCGACTGCTCGAGGTCCAAGCGGGTGCCAACGATTGAACCGCGAATCGTGTAGCCGTTCAGGACCACGTCGAAAATCGAAACCGGAAATTCCCCGGGAGGCAGACCATTTAGTACGCACGTGCCGCCACGACGAAGCATGCCGACGGCTTGTTTGAAGGCGATCGGTGAGACGGCTGTGACCAACACGCCATGCGCGCCGCCGATTTGTTTCTGGATTTCCTTCGCAGGATCCTGCGTTTTCGCATCTATGGTAATTTCGGCGCCGAGTGTGCGCGCAAGTGTCATTTTTTCCGGACCTAGATCCACCGCCGCGACGTGCAGTCCCATGGCTTTCGCGTATTGGATGGCGATGTGGCCCAGCCCGCCAACTCCGGAGATTACGACCCATTCACCGGGCCGCGCCTCGGTCATTTTCAACCCTTTATAAGTGGTAACGCCGGCGCAGAGGATGGGCGCGACATCCACGAACGAAACATTCTTGGGGAGGCGCCCCAGATAATCCGCCTGGCCCACGGCGTACTCCGCAAAACTTCCGTTCACCGAATATCCGGAGTTTTGCTGCTCGGGGCAGAGCGTTTCCCATCCGGCAAGACAGTAATCGCAATGGCCGCAGGCGCTGAACAGCCATGCGGTTCCGACGCGATCGCCTTCCTTCAAGTGCGTGACGCCCGGTCCGAGAGCCACGACGACACCCGCGCCTTCGTGGCCGGGGATAAAGGGCGGAGTGGGCTTGAGGGGCCAGTCGCCATCCGCGGCGTGCAAATCGGTATGACAGACTCCGGTAGCGAAAATTTCTATCAACGCCTGTCCTGGACCTGGCGTGGGGACGGGAACTTCCTTAACGACCAACGGCTGGCCGAATTTTTCGACTACCGCGGCTTTCATGGTTTTCTTGTTTGCCATTTTTCAGCTCCTTGTTGCGCGAAATGCCATCACTCTAACGCCGGTCGAAGCAGCTTTATGTACCAATCGGCACAGTTCGGTGTGACGTGAGTCACAGCGTCTGATCGGGAACGGCGCATCCGCATTTCAAAACCAGTTTGAGACAAGACCGAAGCCAACGAGAAAAAGAGCCACGGGATGCGATCGTTCGCTACGACGCCGACCTCGTTAACTTTTTTAAAAAGTGTGCACTTTCGAACAGTTTCGAGGGTTCGACTCGCCTTACCATCAGTCCTTTTTCAGGGAAAATTGATTCCGCGGTGCGTAAAGCCGCGCTTGGCTGGCGCGCTGAACGGAGCGGCGAGACTCCGAGGAAAACAATCCTGAGATGCGTTGGGAGAGAGTTCATTCCTATTTTGGAACGCTTAAGAATGGTCCTTAACTTGCAGTTTATGCGGCGCCATGGCGCGAAAGAGTTCCGTTTCCGATCCGAAATGCTTACTTGGGATGTTGGTCACGCGCATGTGTGACTGCGGTCACTAACCACTAACCGTCTCTACAGTAGTATCCAGCACGGCCGATGCAGAAAACTTGCTGATGGAAGCTCTCGAGGGAATCCGATGCCACAGTTCGGTGTTTCAAAAGCCGCAAAACTGCTGATGGTGTTAGGGGTATGGTCGCTTCCCGTTTTGGCACAGACGCCGGCGAAACTTCCAGCGGCTGCCGCCGACATACTGGCACTCGCGGTACAAGAACAAAAAACCGGGGCCGCGTCGAATGCTTCCGACTACGCGGGCGCGGAGAGCTGCAAGACTTGCCACGAGGACATTTACAACGGCTGGGAAAAAAGCTCGCATTGGAAACAGACGTACAAGGAAGGTGGGATCGCCAAACACGGCTGCGAGGATTGCCACGGCGCCGCTGCGAGCCACGTAGCTGACCCAACCGACACGTCCAAGCTCTTCCTCTTCGAAAAAGCTTCCGCGAAAGAAATTGACGCGCGCTGCCTGGGCTGCCACGCGGGCGGCACGCAGCACATGAACGCTATCAACTCCGAACACGCGAGGAACGAGGTCAGTTGCGTTTCCTGCCATTCGCCGCACCACGGCAAAGACTCCGATTTCATGCTGGTGAAGTCGCAGCCCGAGCTTTGTTATTCGTGCCACCTGGCGAAGAAGGCCGAATTCGACATGCCGTTCCATCATCGAGTGAACGAAGGGCTCATCCAATGTACTGACTGCCATAATCCGCACGGCACAGTGCGGCCCAAGCAAGTGCGAACCTCTTCCACGCAGGATGCGGTCTGCTTCACATGCCATACGGACAAGCAGGGGCCGTTTGTATTCGAGCACCAACCCGTAAAGATTGACGGCTGCCAGTCCTGCCACCTGGTGCATGGCGGACCGAATCCGCACATGTTGAAGCTGAGCAATGTAAACCTGCTGTGCCTGCAGTGCCACACCCAGTCCAGTTTCAGCGGGGCGCCGGGAGCGCCTTCCTTCCACAACCAGGCAAGCTTTTTCCAGTCTTGCGTGCTGTGCCATTCACAAATTCACGGCTCAAACTTCGACCCGACGTTCTTTAAATGATGCGCCGGCGTAGTTCGTTGTATTCGTTGAGCAGGTGGACAAGCTAAATCGGCGTTAGTCCGGGATTGAGTATTTCGCGGTGTGAGGAGAAAAGCCATGAACGGTCGCCTGGGGGTTCGCGCAATTCCTACCGTCATCTTTATCGTGGCGTTCTTTCTTTCGCCTGCGGCTCGCGCCCAGGACGATTCCGGGGAATCCAAGGGAATTAATTCGGGCGGTTACAATATCCACCAGACGATCGAATTCGGTTATCGCGCGAGCGAAATCAGCGGCAACATGGACACCTACAACACGTTTGAGAATCTTGGGTCCGGACTGCGTTTGTTCGATTACAGCCTCAGCATGCGTTCGCTCGATCACAACGGATTCTTGTTCGACAATTTGACCTTCAGCAACTTCGGATATGGCGGCGATCCGAATGACGTGACCCGGCTGCGCATAGAAAAGAATAAATGGTACGACTTCCGCCTGCTCTTCCGGCGCGACAAGAATTTTTGGGATTACAACCTGTACGCGAACCCGCTGAACCCCGCTTCATTAAATCCGCCAGGGTCCTTGACCACCGGTTGCTTTGTGGGTCCGCCAACGGCGGCTTTTCCGCAGGGGGCTCCGGCATTCTGCTCGAATCCCGCCGTGCCGCAAAACAATTCGCTTCACGGACTGGATCTGGTGCGGCGCATGCAGGATTACGATCTTACTTTGCTTCCGCAATCGAAGGTGCGTTTCCGCTTGGGTTATTCGCGGAATCGCGATGAAGGGCCCAGCTTGTTTACCACCGACTCCGGCACGATTTCTGCGTTCAATCAGGCCAATAGCTACACCACCAACGCGTATCGCGCGGGAGTGGATGTGCGCATTTTGCCGCGCACCACGCTTTCGTTTGACGAGTTCCTGAGTTACTACCGGCAGGACAACGTAATCACCGATAATCCCGCTGTCAATCCCGGCAATTTCGGCTTCATTCTCGGAACTGTCCCCGGACAGGGTACGCCGGCTGGCACTCCGGTGGATCTGGGAAACATTTGGAGCACGCAGACGCCTGCCGAGACGTTTCCGTGCGCCACTCCCATTGTGGCTGGCACCGTCAATACGGCTACGCCGACGTGCAACGGATTCTTGTCCTATAGCCAGGTGGCTGACCCGCGGAACTTCATGCCTACGGAACGGTTTCGGTTTCAATCGAACTATTTCAAGAATTTCGAAACTTCCGGCTCGGTGGGTTACAGCAGCAGCGACTATCACTTCTCGGACCTCAACGAGGTTTTGAACGGATGGACGTCGCGGTCGGCGGTGCGTGGCACGACGGCTGGGGGGCCGATAAAAACCAAGCGCGTTTCGGTGAACGCGGATTGGTCGGGAGTGTATGCGGTTAACGACAAGCTGCGCATCGTGGATATGTTCCGTTATGACAACTGGCGCATTCCCGGCGAGTGGGACACGCTCGATACTTCCGTGTTCGGAACCCCGTCACCGGCGCCAGGCGTTGTCGGGATGTTGCTCGCACCGGCGACGTTTAATTCGACGAACTGCCCGGTGGCGCCTTTTAACCAGGCGAATTGTCCTCAACACAGTTCAAGCTCTGCTGCCGATTTGACCAATGAGATCGCCACACAATTCCTGGCGCAGAACATCAAGTCCAACACCTTCGAGGTGCAATACGATTTCAGCAGGCGCTACACCGCGCATGTGGGCTACCTCTATACCAACCGGACGATTGCCAGTGCGGACCAGACGTTTGATACCGGGGAGTTCTACTTTCCGGGCGGGGCCACCGGGACTGCGGGGAACCTTTTTCTGGCGGCGCGGGGTGATTGCGCGCTGGTTGCCGGCGCTTTGCCGGCTGGTTGCACGCAGATTACCACTGGCGCCTTGGCTGGCGCCGTTGTCGAAGGCTCGGCCGCCAGCCCGATACCCGAGGCGGGCAACGATACTTCGCGCAACATCATTACGATCAACGAACAAGCGCTGTTGTTTGGTGTGGTCGCGCGTCCCATCGATGCGCTACGCATCACTGGGGATTTCGAGTTCGGTTACAACGACGCATCGTTCACGCGCATTGATCCGCGGCAGGTACAGTCTTACAAGGTTCACGCAACTTACAAGCCGCGGCCGTGGGTGAATCTGGATGTCGCAGTAGATATCAACGAAAACCGCGACAACGTTTCCACGGTGGACAATCTCGAGCACGACCGCTCCTACAGCTTCTCCGCGCTATTTATGGGCAATCAGCATTTGTCCGTTGATTTCGGGTACAACTACTGGAACGTTTACACGCAATCGCTGATCTGCTTCGCGTATTCCCAGTCCGCAGCAAATCCGGCGCCGCCTCCGGCTACTTTGCCGGTTTCAACTTTTCCCATCGGAGTGCCGCAGCTTTCCACTGGTCCAGCATGCCCGATAGCGGGCTCGCCTTCGCCGCTGGGAGCGCTGGCCACTTATAACAGCAAGGATAATTTCGCGCACGCGGCGGTGATTTGGAAACCAACGAAGCGCGTGACGGCGAGCGTGGGATATGGCGGCAGCTTTGTGCGCGGTAACACCATTTTCCTGAATCCGCTGACGCCTTCCGGCACGCTGGATTTCGACTACCAGCGTCCTTATGCTTCGCTGGAGTTCGCCGTCTATCGCGGCATCACTTACAAAATGTCCTGGAATTATTATGGGTACAACGAGACAGGCGCGACTAATCCGTTCGGGCTCGCGCCGATTCAGTTACAGGATTTTAACGGCAGTAACGCGACGTTCTCGTTCCGGTATGCGTTTTGAGGGTTGCGCAAGTTCTTGGCGGAGAAATTATTTCACGTGTGACGAATTCGCTTGGGGAATTCGCACAAGGAGGCAACAAATGAAGTGCCTTTCGGTTCGTGTCGTCCGCTTCGTCGTCCCGGCTCTGGGATTACTGTTTCTGCTCGTCGCTCCGCTGCGCGCGCAGGATGCCGCGACGCTATACAAATCCAAATGCGCCGCGTGCCACGGCGCGGATGGCAAGGGAAGCACCGCGGCGGGTACCAAGCTCGGGGCGCATGATTTCGCGTCACCTGAAGTACAGAAGGAAACCGATGAGCAACTCATCGAGATCGTGACGAACGGCAAGAACAAGATGCCGAGCTACAAAGGCAAGATTCCCGATGACCAGATCAAGGGCCTGGTCGCTTACATCCGCGGGTTGGCTAAAAAGTAGTACAGAGCAATGGAGCCGGCGCGGAGCTATAGCGCCGAGCGATTACGGCGGCGGAAGGAGGGTTGGTGATTGGGGTATTGATTTGTCAAATTGTGCTGAGCATCGTGCTGGCCTCGGTTTTCTTGATTCGCCCTTCGCTGACGCACGCCGCGAGCTGGAAGATTTTGGCTTTCATTGGATTGTGCGTGCTTCCGGCTCTGTGCATTGTCGGCGGAATGAATACGCACGTGCAGCGCTCCGAACAAACGCAATTCTGTATTTCGTGCCACGTGATGATTCCCTACGGGCAGAGCCTGTACGTGGATGACCCTGGTCATATTCCTGCGCAACATTTTCAGAACCACCGCGTGCCGACGGATATGGCCTGCTATTCGTGCCACGCAGACTACACGATCTACGGTCCCCTGAAGGACAAGCTGCAAGGTCTGAAGCGGATTTACGTGCAATATGTGAGCACTCCGCCGGATCCAGCGGCGATCCGCATTGCGGGTGGATTCAAGAACGCGCAATGCTTGCATTGCCACCTGGGCGCGCGCAGTTTCGAAGAGAATCCGGTTCACGTGGCGATGATGGATTCGCTGAAATCGGAGCAGGACTCCTGCCTTGGCAGCGGATGCCACGACACCGCGCATGACGTGGCGAATGTGAGCCATCTTAAAATGTGGAGGCCGGCGCAATGAAGATCAGCGAAATCGGAATCGAGCGGCTGCTGCGGATTTCCAGCCTCTTGGTGATTGTGGGGCTGGTGCTGGAAATTGTGAGTTTGCTATGGTTTCATCCGCTATCGTTCGTCCTGTTCGCCTTCGTGGCAGCTTCTTTGATCGGTTTGGGAGTCTTGGTCTATTTGACGTCTCTCGTCTTTGCCGGCGCCTCAGATCACGAGAACCGCAACTGAGTGCTCCTGTTCCTAGCGATCTACACGTTTAGAGACAAGCGGAGCTATTTTCTTGGTTATCGTTTTGGCACAGAGGGTCGTGATCGCCGAGACGTAACGTCGTAGGAGATGAAGCGTGTCACAAGGGGCGCAGCAGTATGCGCTGCGCTCGTCGCGGGACCGCTTATCGCTTCCTAGCTGACTTCCATCTGTCCAGAGGTACCGCCTGCGGTCCCAGCTTTGATTCTGGTGCAATTGTGGTTATAGCAGCGCCAACGCGAATAATCTATCCTTCGCCACACTCTACTCGACAGTCCGTGGGCAATGCAGCAGGTGCGTCGCTGCCGCTGCGTGCAGCGGATACGGGACGGATGGTGTTGACCTGCCGTGATTTACCCAGCGAATGTAAAATTTTTGTCAGTTCGCAACCGGCCCCTACAAACCCTCATCCAAGTTTGCGGCGTTCAGCAATCCCAGAGGTCTGGGCCGAATCAGCAGCAAGCGCCCGACTCGTTCTCAGAGCAACCCCGAACAACCGCAATTAACGAAAGCCAGCCAATTCTTGAAACAGGAGGAATCAATGATTCATTCCCGAAGTGCGCACTTGAGGCTCTTTCGCACTCTCTCGCGCGCTGTATTAACCGTTTCCACTTTCATATGTCTGTCCATGTTCGTAACGCCCGTCTTCGCTCAATACACGCGTACTGATCTGGTCTCCAATCAGGCGGGAGTGGCGCCCGCTCAAGACGGACACCTGGTTAACGGATGGGGTCTTGTTGCACTCCCTACAAGTCCGTTCTGGGTCAGCGATAATGGTACGGGATTCTCAACCCTCTACAACGGAGCTGGCCAACAGACTCATCTGTTCGTGACAGTTCCGCCTGCACCTTCGAGCCCTGCGGGCACCCTCGGGACTCCGACCGGTGTCGTCGGCAACCTCAGCACGAACCCAATAGACTTCACCTTTACGAATCCGGAAAATGGCAAGTCCGGTGCGGCGGTTTTTATTTTTGCCACCCTGGACGGCACGATTAGTGCGTGGAATCCCACGGTTGACGGTGTAGATCCGACCACGGGACTTAGTCATGCGACCGTCGCGGCTGATAGGTCGGGCGTTGGCGCTGTCTATACGGGCTTGGCCATCGCAGTCAACAGCTCGGGAAAGGCTTTCTTATACGCTGCCGATGACGGCCCGAATCGCAGGGTGGACGTGTTCGACAGTACATTCACGCTTGTACAATCCTTTGAAGACCCAAGCATCCCGCGAGAATTCACACCGTACGGGATTCAGGCCATCGGTGGTCAGATTTGGGTGACCTTTACGGCTCTCAATAAAGCCCAAGGTGGATTCGTGGACGTGTTCGATACCGCGGGCATCTTAGTCAAACACTTTGCGGCCCATGGACCTCTTCATTCACCGTGGGGTCTCGCTCAGGCTCCTCCCGACTTTGGTCCAATGAGCAATGCGATTCTAGTCAGTAACAACATCTCCCGAGGCCGGATTAACGCATTCAATCCGGAGACAGGTCAATTCCTCGGACCGCTTCGTGACGCCAGTGGGAATCCAATCGAGATAGACAGTGTTTGGGCCCTTCAGTTCGGGCACGGGCAGGTCGGTGGTCCCCCCAGTAACAACGGAACGGTCAACCAGCTCTTCTTTACCGCGGGACCGAACAACTATGCCAATGGTCTGTTTGGCGTAATCACGTTTGGGCAGTAGTTCGGTTGCTAGCCGGACGAATCTTTTAATGCGGCCTTAGTCGGACTCTGACGGCGTAGTTGGCTGGACGCGACAGGCGTTCTAGCCGAGCTGATTTCAGAGTCCGGCTTTCGCTCCGGCAACTCAGCGTACTGCATCCGCTGCGTAGTCACTCAGGGCCGTCACGTCAGATATCGTAGGCTCATGTGCGTGCGAGTCCGTCTCCGCCCTGCAGACAATTACGTTGCACGGCGGAGCGAACCTTGCGGTAACGATGCACTCGTTGATGCCTGGCTAAGCGCAGTGATCGCCGTCAGCGAGTCCATGTAGTCCCTCCAGTGCACGATCTTGCGGTCTTCGATGGTAATCACGGAGATGAACCGGTTGTCATAGGAGGCGCCGGTCGCGACTACCTTGCCGTGTACCTCGTATTCGATGATCACAACACGCGGGTCCTGAGATCGGTGAATCACGAGCGCGTCCGCGCCGTGCAAGACGATATTGTTGCCGTAGCCTGCGTAGCGCGCCATGAGCGCCTCACGACCCTTCAATGTTTCGGGCCAGCCTGGAAAAATATATCGAAACTCGAACACCGCATCGTCGGCGATGGTATCAAAATAGTGATCGCCGTCGACGAGTCCGGCCAAACCCTGCTGTGATATTTTGAAGAACGGATCGAGCGCCGTGAAGGCCGCGTACTTAGGATCGGTCACAAATGGCTCCTGTTATCGTGTGACAAGTTCGTTGATTGTCTCTGCACCTTCGGGTCGCTACAACCGCCGTGCGAAACGCCACAGCCGCGACTGTCGCATGATTAGACGCTTGCGACTGGTGGCGCAAGCCGGCCGCCGCCGAAGGAGCTACTGGCGCGATTGATCTCCCCGAAGAACACCATGATGTCGTTCGGATCGGTGCCGGCACCATCGAGCGCTTCGACTACGGCCGCCAGCAGACGCCTCTTCCTGTCGGCGTCAGTCCCGGACGACACCAGGACTTCGATCATCAGCAGCTTCTCCGTTCGGGCTTTCGGCAAACCAGGATAGTGGAGATCGACTTTCAGGTCAGCCTGTTCAAGACATAAGAAACGTTGGAACATGTCGTCGTCCGGATACCCTGCCTTGACGCTTGCTTTATGTATGGCACGAGAGATCGCATTTTTTTCGTCCGCGGCTCTGCCCGCTTTCATCGTCACGGTGAATAATGGCACGAGAGTCTCCCTCGGATGAAGGATGGCCGAGCCGGGCGTTCCGACCTAACCGAGCGACCAATCCTGAATGAACTCAATTTAATTGTAGCTGAGGCCCAGCGACCTACGTCCAAGCATCGTTCTTGGTGCTTCGTTTTACGTTGGCAGACAATTTCTTATGCAGCTAGGTTCTTGAACCCCTCTCTGGTTGGAGCCTTGGAAGGCCTCCCAGAATATCCACAATCGTCTCGCGTATCGTCGGATTTTCTACGGATCCACTTGAATATTCCGTCCGATAGTTGTTCGCCTTGTCCAGCGATATGCAAACGATCTGCTCCGCATCGCACACTACCGCCAAGTTCGAGTTGTGCGTCTTCGCCTTGCGGCCAAAATTTGGCAACAAAATGGGAGCAATAAGCCCGAAACACCCCAAGAACCGCGCTACAAGACGTAGGTGAAGGCCAGAAGTACCAATCACATGATCTTTCTTGGATTGCTTTGCAAGTAAGAGATTACACGCACTCTCTCACGTCTTTCACCGCACTCCAAGATCGCGACGCGATGCCTGCACACGGCCTGCACTTCCCCGGAGCGGACTTGTGGACAGCGAGGAGAATCTGAGTACACCGAACCCGGCATCCTGAATTGCTCCACACCAGCTGACTTCCCGTTACTTTGCTTGTTGGAGCCGTCCGAAATTCGGAAAATCAATAAAACTGACATTTTTTCCTAGTACGCTTACCCATCCGGAGCCCCGGCTGTTGATCGGATCGCACCACGAAGCCATACATGACGCGGGTCGGAGTTGAGCCTCGGATGCCAGGCCATGAGGAAATGGAACGCGTGCAATTCGTGCGGTGCCTTCACGAGCCGCAACCTGCGGTCGTGTTTGATAACTGATGTCATGCCGCTAGTCAGGGTAAGGACTAGTTCCGTGCCGGGAAGGCATTGCAGCGCCACGCCGAAGTAAGGCACCCGAATGCAAGAACTGCGTTTTGCACCGAGAGCGGCCAGTTGCTTGTCTGGAATTGTTTGCACGCCTTCATAGGGAGAAACCACGATGTGGCTCGCAGCCAGGTATTGCTTAAGTATCAGCCGATCGCCAAAGTGGCTTTCGCGCGCCACAGCGCAAATCCAATCTTCTTTGTAGAGCCTTTCCAACTGGAAGTGCGATGGCAGGAGCCCCTCATCATTGCGGAGAACAAGATCGAGCTGCCCGTGTTCGACTAGCTCGGTGATGCCACTCTGCCATGGAAGAAATTCAAACTGCACTTGATAGCGTCCGTTCGCATACTGCCGGCACAAGCGCGGGAGTACCACCGTACAAACGTTATCCGGTCCTGAGATGCGGAAATGGCTTTTCTCTCGTAGGGGATCAAACAGAGCTGGCGCAACCAGATTCTCCATCCTAGGTAGTAGTCCCTCCAGCTCGTCGAGAATCTTTCGACCTCGCATAGTCAGTTCGAAACCATGCGGCGACCGAACCAGAAGATCATCCTGAAACATTGCGCGTGCCCGCTGCAGGGCCCGGCTCACGGCGGGCTGGCTAAGGAACAGGCGGGATGCGGCTGCGGTGATGCTTTTCTCCTCAGCAATCGCAGCGAAGGTAACCAGGAGATTCAAATCAGCCTGACGCAATTTCTCTAAACGCATAGACATAATGCCCATTATGCATGACTCGCATCCGTGTGTCTGCGCATCTGTAGCTGTGTAAGTCAACAGAACTGCACAGAAGGAGAATTCAATGCCACGAGAAAACGGTTTCGAGAATAAGCGGGTAGTCATCGTAGGTGGGTCGTCGGGGATCGGCTTGGCAGTCGCCGAAGAG
>Ga0209006_10003453_pt1 | contig 14360 bp, 12 predicted proteins | sample JacPin_JW_Ref_O2_FD_188567 | JGI IMG/M metagenome (GOLD analysis project Ga0209006, IMG submission 188567) | Forest soil microbial communities from Algoma, Ontario, Canada - Jack Pine, Ontario site 1_JW_Ref_O2 (SPAdes) (version 2) | ecosystem: Environmental > Terrestrial > Soil > Boreal... | reverse complement strand
GGGAAATAAAAATGGAGCGGGAGACGAGGGTCGAACTCGCGACATCGACCTTGGCAAGGTCGCGCTCTACCACTGAGCTACTCCCGCTCAGTGAAAACATTGTACCATTCCGCCCCTGAAGTCTAAGCCGGTGGCGTGTCACAAAAATTGCCTGTCACAAAAGTGATGGCACGACTACGGCGTGTACTTGAAGAACGCGCCTTTGCTGTTCGCGCCGCCCGCCATCGTCGTCCCATAAATACTGCCATCGGATCCAAGCATCAAGGCCGAAGCGCCGTCCCCGGCATCGCCCGATGCGCCAGTAAAAGTGTGAAGAACCGAGTACTGACCCGTCTTGCCGATCTCGAATAAAACGCCGCATCCGTTGGAGAGCGGACGGCACGCCGAATCTCCGCCGCCAGACGTGGTGCCATAGAGAACGCCGCCAACATCGATCAGTCCCTCTTGCGGCGTGGTTCCCTGCGGATTGGTTTTAAAAACGTGAAGCACTTTGGCGTCACCCGCTGCATCCAGGCGAAACACGACGCCGCAATTGCAGAAGGCATCGCCGCCGAACTCGGTCGTGCCATGGATGTTTCCGTTCACGTCGATGATCAGCCGGCCCGTCGGAGTCGAACCCGCGGCTCCTCCAGTAAAGGTATACAGAACCGTGAAATTTTCGCTGGTGTCGAGCTTGAAAATTGTTCCCAGGGTGCTGCTGCCCGCAAATGACGCCGCCCCGTAGAGATTGCCTGCCGCGTCACGGACCAGAGCATTCGGCCCGAAGCCATCGTTTCTTCCCGTAAAGAAATAAACTTCCGTGAACCTGCCGGACTTCGTGATCTTGAAGATCAACCCACAACTGCTGCAATTGTCCTTGGGCGGCCCGTCTTCCGCTACGCCATACAGCGTGCCATTCACCGAGATCAGGTTGCCAACCGGGAACGCTCCGTCGGCTCCGTTTGTGAACGTATGCAACGTGGTCAGAGTCCCGGCAGTATCGAATTTGAAAATGGTTCCGCAGCCCGCGGTCGAAATCGCACAACTTGTGTCGCCGCCGCTGTCGGTCACTCCGTACAAGGTTCCGTCTGTATCTAAAAACAAACCGCCCTGCGGCTTGCCGCCGTCGGCTCCGCCGGTGAACGAATAGAGAACGGTCTCCGTGCCGGACGGATCAATCTTATAGATGGCGCCTTTGCTGTGAGCGCCCCCTAATTCAGCCAGACCATAGAAGTTCCCGGCCGAATCCTGCACCACGTGAGCGTTGGCGGCCGGAGTCGAGGCGTCTGAGGAAGAATCTCCAAAGCTGTACCCCACGCTGAACTGGGCAGAAGCAGGCTGTGCGGCTAGGAGCAACACGGAGAGAGAAGCTGCAGCGACTGCGAGACAAGACTGGGTCAAGCGGGACATGAAACTAACCTGCGAGGAAGTGAGTACTGCGGATGCCAGCCACAGGAACATTCAGGAAGGTAGGATTATCACAGCCCGCAAGTAAGGTTGCACCCCCTTTCAGACTAGTTCAACTTCAATCTTCTTAGCCGCCCCATCGATCTTCACAACGCGGAAACTGCGGATCTGCCCGGCCCGCGCGGGTTTCGCCGCCGGCGGAGCGCCTGCGCCAGTCTTCCAGCGCGCCTGCAGCATCGTGCTCAGCGAGGCCACCGAAGAAGTCTCGGCCTTGGCCGGCGCCGCCGCTTCCGGTTTCGCCGCAGCCGACGACGAAGCCTTGCAAGTCGCGTGAATGCCCTCACCCAGTTCGGCGCGGGTACCGGCCTCATCGACGAAGCGCCCGGTGACCACGTCTCCCTCTTTGTGCTCGGCAAGATATTCATCCAGACCGGTCGGCACCAGTTGCTTCATGCTCAGCCGCATCTGCCGTTTTTCCAGATCGATGGCGAGGATCTGCGCCTGCACCACCTGCCCCACGCGCAGCACCTCGGCCGGCACGCCGATGCGTTTTTCGGCGCTGATCTCACTGACGTGAATCATGCCTTCGATTCCTTCGGAGAGTTGCACGAACGCGCCGAACTTGGTCAGGCTGGTGACCGGTCCTGTCACTGCTGAACCGACGGTGTAGCACTGCGCCACATCGGCCCACGGATCGCCGAGCGCCTGCTTCAATCCCAGCGCGATGCGGCGTTCGGCGGCATTCACGTTCAGGATCACGGCTTCAACCGTCTCGCCCGGCTTGACCACGTCGCTGGGTTTTCTGACTTTGCTCTTTACCCACGACATTTCGGAGATGTGAATCAAACCCTCGATGCCCGGTTCGAGTTCGACGAAGGCGCCGAAATCCATGAGCCGCGTGACTGTGCCGCGCACGCGATCTCCAGCTTTGAACTTGCCCGCAATCGCGTCCCACGGATGAGGCAGCAACTGCTTCAGTCCGACTGAAATTTTTCGCTTGTCGGCGTCAGTGCCCAGCTTGAGCACTCGCACATCGATCTGCTGGCCGACCGAAAGCACGTCAGCCGGCTTGTTGACGCGCCCCCATGCGATATCGCTAACGTGCAGCAACGCGTCGACTCCACCGATATCGACGAACGCGCCGTAGTCGGTGAGGCTGCGAACGGTTCCGCTCACGGTCTCGCCTTCTTTGATCTGCGAATACAGCAGGTCTTTCGCGGACCGCTCTTCCTCTTCGGTCACCGCGCGGCGATCGACGACAACATCTTCTTCGGCCACGTCGAGCTTGATGATGCGGCAGCGAATTTCCTGGCCGACTAGATTCTCCATCTCGGCCGCGTCGCGAACGCCGCTGCGCGAAGCCGGCATAAACGCGCGCACTCCGACGTCAACGCTGAATCCGCCTTTCACCACGGCAGTCACGGTGCCCAGCACAGAAGACTTGTCGGCAAAGGCTTTTTCGAATGCGTCCCAGTCGACGAGCCGCGCGATCTTGAAGCGCGAGAGTTCGTAGTAGCCATCCGGATCGCGGCCCTTGACGGTGACAGAGATCTTGTCGCCGGGCGAAAGAGTCTGCCCCTGCAGCGCGGCGATGGGCAGAATGCCCTCCGACTTATAGCCGATGTCGAAGTAGACGGCTTCAGGGGTGACGGAGATGACCGTCGCCTGAATCTGCTTGTCGCCCTCGGACTTGCGCGAATGGCTCTTTTGAAATTGGGTGAGAATGTCGCCGAAAGACTGGCTCGGTTCAGTGGACGTGCTCTCGGCGACGGTTTGAATTACTGAAGTGTGTGAATTGGGTGCGACCGGATCAGCCATGAAAAGTTACAACCCTCATCTGCGGGATCAAATTAGCGTCGGATCATCAGGATATCATCGCAACCCGCGTCTAGTGCGAAACCCATTGCGGGTCATCCTCCGGCCCGACAATCTGCCCGTCGCGCATATGGATGATGCGGTCGCCGTATTTCGCGGCCTCGGGATTGTGCGTGATCATCAGCACGGTCTGCCCCAGTTCCTGGTTCGAACGCCGCAGCATGCCGAGCACGATCTCGGAGTTCTTGGAATCCAGATTGCCGGTCGGTTCGTCTGCCAGCACAACCGCGGGCTTATTGATGAGCGCTCGGGCCAACGCAACACGCTGCTGCTCGCCTCCGGAAAGCTCCGACGGACGGTGCATCAGGCGTTTGGTCAGCCCCAGTAAGTCCGTGATGCGGTTGAAATGCGCCGGATCGCGATCGCCGTTACCGGAAATTTCCTGCGCCATCAGAATATTTGACCGCGCGTCGAGCGTAGGCAGCAGGTTAAATTTCTGGAACACGAAGCCGATCTTGCGCTTGCGCATGCGCGTTCGCTCGCCGTCAGAGAGCTTGGCCAGATCGTCGCCGTCGAGCACAACGCTGCCTCCATTGGCCTGCGTGAGCCCGCCGAGAAGATAAAAGAGGGTGGATTTTCCGCTGCCCGAAGGCCCGACAATGCTGACGAACTCGCCCTTCTGCACTTCGAACGAAATTCCGCGCAGCGCCTCAACCTCAATTTTGCCGATGTGGTAGGTCTTGCGCAGATCTTTTGCTGCGATGAATGCTGCCTGATTCGAGGGTGAGCCCATGCCTGACAGAAATCTTACACGAACCACGCAGGCAAAAGGACTTCACCGCGAGGGCATGGCAACGAAAGCATCGTCAATGAAATGAGAAGATGTTCTTACGCGATGCCGACTTGAGACGGGAACGGACCGGGACCCGGTCGCGGCTGCAACCGCTTCGGTCCGCGCTTGCGCACCAGAAGCAGACGCACGCGCTCCAGCAGATCGACGGGCGCGTACATGCCTTTGGTAAGAAAAACATCGGCGCGCGAATCGTGATCGTAAATGCGAACTTTGCTCGAGATGAGAATGGCGGGCGTGAGCGGAGAAACATCTTTGATCTTCGCAATCAATTGCGGACCGTCGAGGCCGGGCATGGCCATGTCGGCGATCACCAAATCGATGCCGCCCTGGCGGAAGCGCTCCAGCGCTTCTTCTCCACGAGAGAAGCTGGCCACGCGGTAGCCGCGCGTCTCCAGCATGATTTTGCGGTGAGACAAAGACTGTTCGTTATCATCCACACACAGAATTGTTCGCTTGGGTTTCATCCGCCTTCTGTTCCCGCGGAAACCGGCCACGGCTGGCCGCAATCCACGAGGTTCATTCTCTATATGAAAAATTTATTCGGAACGACTTGCATGCTAACGAGAACTCATACGGCTGTAAAGTAGCGGCGGTGCCAATGGGACTTTCTGGCCATTGCTTTTTTTGGGAGCAGGTGCGCCCCAACATTTTCCGCGCGTTATGCGGTCGCGATCAGAGAAAAAATTCTCCTCGCATGACTTCAATTGCGTTGCCTCCGACACGTACGTTAACTATTCGGTTATCGCTGCGGCCGGCGCGCACAAAAATCCTGCTCGGCCGCAGCATCTCGATGCCTTGTTCGATCAGAACGCGCTCATCGGGCTGAGTCACGCCATAGGCAACCATCCACGCCGCAGTGCAGCCCGCAGCCGATCCGGTGGCAGGATCTTCGGAGCCGTAGAACATCATGCGCGCGTGCAGACGAGCCGCCGGATCAACCGTTTCGCGCGCCACGAAGTAAATAAATTTTCCGCCCGTCTTTTGCAGATATTCGTCAGCCAGGCTCAGGTTCACGCGCAGCTTCTGAATCACAGAGAGTGATCGCAGCGGCGTTACGGTGAAAGGCAGTCCGGTGGAGACGGTTTGGATGGGCAGGGATGCATCGAAGTCTTCAGATGCTAATCCGGTGACGCGGGCGAAGGCCTCGCGATCATGGATTGCTCCAAACACCGGATCGATTTGCGTCATCTCTCCAAACGGCGGCTGATGTTGAATGTCTTCAAAACGCACCGGCACTTTGCCGACGTTGAGTTCCAGCGCGATTTCTTTTGCGCCGCTTTCCGCGCGTAGTGCGAAGGCCGTGCCCAGCGTAGGATGCCCGGCAAATGGCAACTCTTCCTGCACGGTAAAAATGCGCACGCGCACTCCGCGCTCCCGTTCGACTTCTGGTTCACGCGGAAAAACGAACGTCGTCTCCGAGAGATTTGTCTCGCGCGCAATTGCCTGCATCTCGGCATCGCTCAGTCCCCGGGCGTCGAAGCATACCGCCACTGAGTTGCCTTCAAGAGGCTTGGCCGAAAAGACATCCCACTGCGCCATCGCAAGCGTGCGTCTCGATTTGCTCATGATGTCTCCGAAGTTGTGACCGAGCAGGGATGCGTTCCTTCTGACAGAAGAAAGATGATGGATACCGAGCGTGCGATTCAGGAAAGATATTCCTGTCGCACTTCTCAACCCGGCTGTCATTCTGAGCGAAATTGTCGGCCGCGCAGCGGGCGACAATACAGTCGAAGAATCCCTTTCGCTACCACTGACGAGTCCAGCTTGTGATGGGAAAAGCATTCAAACACGCGACGCCGGTAGGGGTCCCTCCGTTTGACATGATCGCGCAGCCGCTTCTATCCTAGCGGCATGACTTGCCTCGCAGCCCACGCCATGTGTTGTTGTACGCTGGCGCCGGTCTGTGGGTAGGGAGTCAACGAGATTCTTCCCAACCCACCCGGTGAAGCGGGTGGGTTTTTTGTTTTCCGCCAGCCGCTTCAGCTGATCCAACACATGGGAAGGGCGGGAACCGGTTTCCGAATCTTGATCCGATCGAAATCATTTGAAGAGAAAGAGGAGAAAAACATGAGCACCGAGACTGCGACCGAAGCACCCGTTCTCCGTATTAACGACACCGCTCCTGACTTCACGGCCGAGACCACGCAGGGCACGATCCACTTCCATCAATGGATCGGCGACGGCTGGGCCGTCCTGTTCTCGCACCCCAAGGATTTCACTCCCGTCTGCACCACCGAACTCGGCTATATGGCGGGCCTCGAAGGCGAATTCACCAAGCGCAACACCAAGATCATCGGATTGAGCGTCGATCCGGTCAGCAGCCACGGAAAATGGGCGGCCGACATCGAAGAGACACAGGGACATCGCGTCAACTATCCCATGATCGGCGATCCCCAGCTCGAAGTCGCCAAACTCTATAACATGCTGCCGGCCGGTTCCGGAAGTTCGTCGGAGGGCCGCACCGCCGCGCTCAATGCCACCGTTCGCACCGTGTTCGTGATCGGTCCCGACAAAAAAATCAAGCTGATGCTGATCTATCCCATGAGTACGGGCCGCAACTTCGACGAAGTGCTGCGCGTGATCGACTCGCTCCAGCTCACGGCCAAGCACGCGGTGGCCACTCCAGCGAACTGGAAGCCGGGCGGCGATGTAATCATCAGCGGCAACGTGTCAGACGAAGACGCGAAGAAGAAATATCCCGACGGCTGGAAGTCGCCGAAGCCCTACATTCGGATCGTGCCCCAACCGAAATAATGTCAGGTTTCCGCGCAATTCACGCAGCCCCGGGCTTCCTCGTCCGGGGTTGCGCACGTAAGCGCGTTAACGGTGTCGGCCCGTAGTCAAACTGAACTCGTGGAACTGGAGTGCGTGGCCTGCGGCGATGGGAGGGTGAATCGTGGCACGCATTGATGGTCATGTTTAAAGCCTACTTCGACGATTCTTGCAGTGAAGAAGGAAGCAAAATCATGTTGCTCGCCGGATGCGTGCAAAGCTACGGCGTCTGGGTAATTTCAGCTTCGCGTGGGAAGCGGCCCTCGCGCAAGAACCAAGCATCAAGCATTTTCACATGCGCGAAGCTCGAAAACTGGTAGGTCAATTCGACCGCTGGAAGGCAGAAGATCGGGACAATAAGATTCGCCTCCTCGTGTCCATTGTCGAAAACTTCCGCCCGTGGACTATCGCTGTTTTCGTGAGTCGCAAAGAGCATGACGAAATCGTGGGACCGATTTCCCCTTTCATAATTCGCCATCCGTATGTCTCCCTGTTCTGGGCGGTGGTCCTGAAGCTGGCACATTGGCATGAACATAGGGAAATTAAGCTACCAGTTGAGTATGTGTTCGATGAGCAAGGTTCGATTGGAGAGGCTGCGGCTCTCTGGCACAGACACATCAAGAGCTGGCAACCCCCGGAAATCAAGGCTCTGATCGGCGGCACTCCAAAATTTGAAGATGATGAATGGGTTCTACCTCTCCAAGCCGCCGACATCCTGGCGTGGCACATTCGCAGACGCAAGGAAAAGCCTGACGAAGACCTCTCAACATTGGCGACAGCAGCGCTGGAAAACCTCGACTATGCAGAGGTTCAACTGACAAAAGATTGGCTGAGTATGGCCGCCGAACGAATGAAAGAGGTTCCACATCTCGATTTGGTTCAACAAAAACCATCAAGGTTCGATAAAGCCGAACTCCAAACCGTCATCCGCACGATGCCGACGAGGGAGGAGTATGAACGCCAAAAAGCAAAATCAAAATAGGGAAAAGTGGAGCTATGTGCGAATGCAGAATATTTCATCTTGACACTGGGGTGAAGATGACGAAAACTCAGTTTCAGTTTCACGCCCGACCCCGATCCTCCCCGCGTTATAGCCGAACTTGCACAACGCATTCACCTGGAGCAGCGACTCATGAGAAGCAGACTTTTTCTTTTTGCCATTCTGCTGTTCGTTGCCAGCCTGCCCGCATTCGCCGCCGGCCCGCCGCCGTTTCCGAGATTGAACGGGGCATTTAACATCACCGGCTACAAAGAGCCGGAGTTGGAGGGGCCGTACACCTATTGCTTTCAATTCACCACCGACGGTTCCGTGATGGGATACCCCAACAGCGGCAGCTGGACCGTCCCCGGCTACGTGCCGGGTTGGTCCGGCCAATGGTATGCGAACGGCGACGAGCTGGTGATGAGCGGCGTGGCTGACGGAACCTATTTCTTTACTTTCACGGGACGAATCCTGAGCAGCGGAAAAATCTCCGGCCGGCAAATCGAATTTCTGAGCGACGGAGCAATCGACACGGCCGGAACATTCCTCGGACGAAAGGTGGGAGCGTGTCGGGTATCTGCGGCTGCCGAAGCAAAGACGGGAGATCCCACGAAATAACCTGCTGTCATCCCGAGTGAAGCCGCCCTTCAGGCGGAGCGAAGGATCTCAGTCTCAACTGGCCTGGCGCGCTAGCCAAGAGAAGGCGTTGCTCGTCCATCCTGGAAACTGCCCTCTGCTACACTGCACGTCTCACGCAAGGGAGTTTCGCCATGGCTGAAACACCGCAGTCTTACGCTCACCATACCCGCTGGGATCCGCTGTTTCATTTCTTCATGGCCCCGGTTTTCGTTTTGGCCCTGATCCTGACGCTGATTCATTTCTTCGCGCATTTCCTGCACAGCGACTTTCGGGATAATTTTCATGCCTTCCTGCTGATTGTGCTGGCCGCAGCGCTGCTGGTTACGGTTTTCGAAATCCGCCTCTACTCGCTGAAGGTGCAGGACCGTGTGATTCGTCTCGAAGAGCGTCTGCGGCTGACGCAGCTTCTCTCTGAGCCGCTGCGCTCGCGCATTCCCGAACTGACCATCAGCCAACTGGTCGCGTTGCGCTTCGCCTCCGACGCCGAAGTTCCCAAGCTGGTCGATCGCGCTCTGAAAGAAAAGCTCTCGCGCGCTGATATCAAGAAATCAATCCAAACCTGGCGGCCAGACGATTGGCGGGTGTGATGGAGCTGTGTTCAGAGGTTGACGCTGCTTGTGATCAGCGCCGCGTTTTCTTCGTATAACCAACCGTCAAGATCCACACCCTAATCGCAGAGAACACGGTTAGGATGGGCCACCCGGATTTATTCACCAATAGGAGGCTGTCTTGATCTCACGCCTTTCTGTCGTATTTCTTTTGTCTTGCGCCGCACTGGCGCAGAACGTGGTTCACTACACGACCACAAACGACAACGTGAAATATCTGTTTGCTACGGCGGAGCCGGTTTTGCACCTCGAGCCGGGAGACATTCTCGACACCAACACGCTGGACTGCTTCGGCAACGGCCTGAAGAAGCCGGGCGATACGCTGAGCATGGCCAAGGGAGACAATCCGCTGGCGGGGCCGTTTTATGTGGAGGGTGCGGAGGCGGGCGACACGCTGGCGGTGAAGATTCTCGATCTGCAGGTCGACGGAGAATACGGCGTCGGCGCATTCTCTCCGGGATTCGGTTCGCTGAACGGCACGCACTACACTCCGGTCTTAGAGGCTCCCCTGCCGGAGCGGGTGTGGTTTTATCACATCGATCACGCCGACAACACGGCGACGTTCAAGGCGCTGGATACGGATTTCGCGGTGAAGATTCCGATGCATCCGTTCTTTGGATGCATCGGCGTGGCGCCAGCCAGCGGCGAAGCGCGCAGTTCGCTGGTGCCGGCGGAGTTCGGCGGGAATATGGATTCTCCGGAGGCGAGCGTCGGCAACACGGTGTATTTTCCGGTGAATGTTAAGGGCGGGCTGCTGTATCTCGGCGATGGCCACGCAGCCATGGGAGATGGCGAGGCGGCAGGGTCGGCGATCGAAGTTCCGCTCAAGGCGCGCGTTCAGCTGAGCGTGATTAAGGGACGCAAGATCGACTGGCCGGAGTTTGAGAATGACGACGCGATCATGACCGTGGGCGCCTATCGTCCATTAGACGACGCCTTCCGCATTGCCATGACTGAGCTGGTCCACTGGATTCATCGCGATTATGGATTGTCAGAGCTGGATGCTTACGAGTTGCTGTCGAAGGTGGGGAAGGTTCATTTGAATGAGATGGTAGATCCGAATTATGTGATCGTGGCTTCGGTGGAGAAGAAGTATTTGCCGAAGAAGAAGTAATGGTGGTAACGGCGAAAAGCAGGTTCCTCACCGTGCCTTCGGCCCGGTTCGGAATGACATCCCAAACAAACGACGGACCAATAACCAATTACAACCCGCCGACAAACATCGACCGCAGCGATAAAAGTTCAGCGCGCTGACGTCACCGAAGGAGTGGCGGGTTCTGGGGCCAGCGGCAGCTGTACTTCCAAAGTGCCCATGCGGTTGGTGAGCTTATCGCGCACGCCGATTCGGATCCAGGCGGCTTTGGCCGGAACGTCGAGTTGCTGGCGAACTCGAAAGAGTCCGCTCTTGCTCGTGTCTTGCGCTTTCGGGGCGTCTCCGGTTGCGTCGTTCACGATTCCGTTGAGCATATGGCCGTCGGCATCGAATGCCGCGGCGGCAAATTCGAATGTAGGCGGCTTGCCGGTGTTTACTTTGAGCGTCGGATTCACGCGGTAATCGATTGCATACGATTGCAGTTCGATGGGAGACAGCGGCTTGAGCGGCTTGTCGTTGTGACGCGTGCGAAAGTAGGCGGGCTGGTCGGCCAGTTGTGACATCTGCTCGGGCGTTGCCATCGCGGGCTTGCCGTCGGCGTGGACATGCGCCGCGAAGAGAAGGTCATGAATCATGGGGGCGCCATGTTTCATGTTCGGTTGCAGGGTATCGTTTTCTGCGCTCGGCAAAGCGCCAGAGGGTTCTGCCGTTCTGGTTTGTTCGTCACCCTGGGGAACGAATGCGTTGGTGAAATAGAAGCGCCGGTACGAGAGGTGATATCCCTTCTGCTGAAGTTTCACTTCGATGCTGCGGCGACTGCCATCGTCTTTCTGATACGTGGGAGAGTAGCTGAGCGAATAGTAGGTTCCCTCGTCCTCTGTGGCCTCAGTGAGCACCGCGGTGACATCATTCGTGCTGTAAAACGCGCGGCCGCCGGTCATGTTCGCGATGCTTCTCTGCACGGCGTAGTCGGTGATGGTGGAATCGCCGCTACCCTCTGAGCGCATCGCGCTGATGACTCCGGTCGCGTCCGGGTGGCTGTTGTCGTTTGGGACACCCGCGCCGCTGCCCCCTCCACCCATAGCGGTCCCAACAGGGCCTGCAGCCGCGCCTCCGACCCCCCTATTCGGGCCCGCTCCCGTCAATGCGCCGGGAGGATTCACGATTACGCCCCCGACATTCACGGGATAGACCGCAACCTCGGCGCGGGTGAGGCCGTTGATTTCTTTCTTGATATCGTCTTCGTATTCCCGCGGATCATCCTTGCGGGGAACCAGCGCCAGAGGGAATGTGCTGGCCATCCACATCAGATTCTTGTGACCGGGCAAGCCTTCGAGGAACTCCGTGATCTGGGTCATGACGTTCACGACCGAAACCGGATCGCCATAGCCCAGGTTGCGACCCATGAGAAATATTCGCGGCACGTGCGCTTTCGGATTCTGCGGATCGAGAGCCGCGAACAAGAGCTGCTTGTCTTCGGTGAATCCCTGCACCAGATACAGACCGTTCGAGCGTACGAAGATTGCGAAGCGGGTGCCGGCCGGCTTGCTGTTGATGAACTTCAAAGTCTGTTTCCGCGCGTCGATCTGATCGTCGACCCCCATGTTCACCAGATCGTAGAGGATCACATAGAGCGGCCCTCGCTCGGGCGCGGTGGGAATGTTGACGAAGTTATTGACCGCGGGATGAGGCCCGTTCGGACCAAGAGAAATTGAGGCCGTTTCGAAATCGTGAACGTCGAAGGAGACTATTTTCTGCGGCTGGTTATCCTCGGCGACGAGGAAATCTTTGGCGGTGAGACCGTGGACGGGTTTGTCGTTCGAGTCACGAACCACGACATCGACAATGACCTGGCGAACCGTCTTGTGGATAGTCAGTGTGTCGGGCGGGACGGCTTCGGTCTGTACTGCCGGCGATTGCGGCTGAGAGCTTGATTGTGCGGAAGAGCGATTCGCGGAAACACAGCATAGTACAACGAGAGCCAGAGCAGGGCGCGACAAGTACGGGAGCGTCATAAGCAACCACCTGCGATGCATATAAGTGGATACCGGGCGTTTGGCGCTGTCAAGGCTGAGATTCGAACTCTGCTGTCTGTAAAGTGAACCCCTTCACCTGAGTAGTCACAAACTGACGCGCGACAAATGGAGTAGCTGAATTTGCAATCCAGCTACTCCACATCTCTTCCTGTGCAAACTTTCCGCTCTTTAATCAGCCCTTAACGATCTTCCTCGCGTTCCCATCCCATATTGCCACGTCTTTGTTCGTGTACGAAAAGTTCGCCAGGTGGCAGCCGATAGCCGCATAGTTGCCGAAGACTTCGTTTTCGACGACGGGATTGCGGGTCCGGACAGCGTTATAGAAATTCGTCTGGTGAGAGACAGTGTCGCTATAGTCGGGCGGCAGGGCGTAGGACTCGCCTTCCGCCTCGGTTTTCGACACCAACTCCGGCGGCTCGGGATGGTCCACTTTCCATTGTGCGAAGTACTGATCGCGCAGCGCTTTCGGCCAGCCATAGATCGAATAACTCTCGGGCTGAGGACGCGTGTCCTGCGGCTTGTAGCTCAGCGTCGCATCTTTGATGATCATCGTGCCTTTGGTGCCGTAGAAGCCGATAAACTCTCCACCTTCATTGTTCAGGTTGCAGCGCAGAGTTACGCGGAAGTTCGGATAGTCATAAAGCGTTTCGATCAGATCTGGGAACTCGCGACCATCCTTGAAGTGATAAAGGCCTCCGCTGGATTGCGCGCGCTGCGCCGGTGCAGTGGTACCGGTAATGAAATGGATGCCGGAAATCAAATGGACGAACAAGTCGCCCCCAAGACCTTCGCCGTAATCCTGGTAGCAGCGCCAGCGGAAGAAACGAACCGGATCGAATGCATGTTTGGGCGCGTTGCCCAGAAATGTATTCCAGTCGATGGTCTGCTCGCTCGCGTCCGGAGGAATGGGATAGACCCATGCGCCGCTGGGAGTATTGCGATCCCAGTAGGCGTTGATCGAGAACACTTCGCCCAGTTTGCCGGAATCGTAAATCTCTTTCGCTTTAGCGTAAAGAATCGAACTGACCCGCTGGCTGCCGACGGCGACCATGCGCTTGCTTTTCTGCGCGGCATCCACCATCGCGAATCCGTCTTCCACGATGTGTGACATTGGCTTTTCGCAGTAGACGTCTTTGCCGGCGGCACAGGCATCTTCGAAAATATGGCGATGCTGGTGGTCCATGGTTGCAATCAGAACGGAGTCGACGTCTTTACGATCCAGAATCGTGCGGTAGTCGCGTGTGGCCGGGACGCTGGGATTTTTGACGGCTTCCTGCGCGGCGGCGTGGCGGCTGTCGTACAAATCGCACACGGCAACGCACTGGATGCCCGGCACGCTGAGCGAAGCCTGAAGATGTTCGCATCCGCGAATGCCAGTGCCGATCGAGGCAAAGCGCACGGTATCACTGGGCGGAACCGGGCGCTCCCCGGAAAGGCGCGCTGGAGAAAGAAGATTGCCGGGCCTTACCGCAGCCGTGAGCATTTGAGGTTGAAGCACGACGGTTGCGGCCGTGGTGGCGGCGATTGCTCCCGAGCCAGCTTGGATGAATTGGCGACGGGTCAGGGGATTTTTAGCCATAAAATTTCCGCTTTCATTGATTGATTGAGGTGTCCGCGGCGGCGCAAAACGCACGGCGCGGAGGGTTCGGGGAGGAATTATCCCACAGGCCGGGGCCATTTAGTAAAACGATTTTCTACGATAGAGCAACGCAGAACCAATTCCGGCAAATGGGCCCGGCAAGACCGCATATTCCATTCGTATAGGTTGAAGAGATTCCCACCGCAACTACGGTGCACCCTCTCGAAGCACAAATCTGGTTAACAGGACACAAAAAATGATTTTTGTTGTGCTTGCCAAGGGGACCTAAACGGGCTAGTATGGCGCGCATTCACTGATGTAGAAACAGTCGATTGCCGCGTCCCTCGCCCCGTTTGGCTGAAATTTATTTTCCTGCCGGAAAATCATTTCGCTGAACAATATCCGATCGGAAGTGCGGTGCTGCTGTTTCTCCCCTGCACGTTGGTGATACTGCGCTCTTACGCCCTGCAGGTTTGGCCACGGAGAAGTCGAGAAAGTAGACAGTACACGGTTCTCCAAGGCGCGACCTGGTTTTGAAACCGTTTCTAGCCCGCTTCCCAGGAGGATGCGAATGAAAGAAGAAGTGGTGGTCAACCC
>Ga0209006_10003452_pt1 | contig 14371 bp, 11 predicted proteins | sample JacPin_JW_Ref_O2_FD_188567 | JGI IMG/M metagenome (GOLD analysis project Ga0209006, IMG submission 188567) | Forest soil microbial communities from Algoma, Ontario, Canada - Jack Pine, Ontario site 1_JW_Ref_O2 (SPAdes) (version 2) | ecosystem: Environmental > Terrestrial > Soil > Boreal... | reverse complement strand
ACATAATGCAATCGATCTCCGGACGGTAATACCCCTTAGCCTGATAATTCGCTCCCTCGAACGCCCCCACCTTCCCGGCAAACTTCTCCGCACCAAGCAACACATCTTCCTTCTGCCGCTCTCTTCGAAACAGTTCCTCCATCTCCGCCTCGGGTTTGGCCTCCGCCCTCAACTGCCGTCGCTGTTTTTGGATGTCCGACGAAAAGCCCTCGAACTCCTGCTTATCCCAAGGCGTCGGAATCGGCGTCCCCGCCGCCACCAGATCTTTCCACTTCAACGCCGCCGGATCGAGCAACGCCGTGACATTCGGCTCCCATGGCTCCGTCTTTTTCTCCGGCGCAATATAAGCCACATCGGACGTGTAGTACTCATCCGCCAGCCCCGCAAAGTGATGCCCAAATTCATGCACGCCCACATAGCCGGACCACATGTTGTCGATGGCCACCGTGGCATATAGATTAAAAATCCCCCCGCCACCATACGTTTTCCCGTTTGCCAGAATCTCGACAAACTCATACGGAGCAAACGACGCGACATCCCGCATCACTCGATTATCGGTAGTCAGCACATAGCGCTCGCTGTCGAACGTGTCATAGCTCGCCCCCAGCGGAGACCGTCGATAAATTCCCGTCGACGGCCGCGATATCCCCGACTCGTCAGCCGCCGGACACAATCCCCACACATTGAAATCCCCGCGATGCTCGCGAAACGGAGAAGCCGCGAACAGCGCTTCCAGAAATCGCCGCGCATCTTTCTCAAATTTAGGACGCTCCGCCGCCGTGTACCCGTCCCCCATCACCAGCAAGTCCACCTTATTCGCAGGATCGCCCATCTTCTGCAATTCGATCAGCGCCCCCGGCGATCGCGGACGCGAGCGGTCCACAAACTTGTCCTTCGGATCAACGCTCGTCTTCCAAACTTCGTGAAATTCATTGCCCGCACGCTCTTTAAGCGACACCTCGACCGGCACCTCCGGACAAGGAAACCGCAGCGACTCAGAGAACGTCCGGTTGCCGTGCAGCGCCTCGTCCGTGTCCTTCCACTCCCCAAAAATGGAATTGAATCCCCGCGAGTACAACAGCTTCCCGCCGCCGCGCTCTCGAACCTCAAAGAAATAATTGCCCATCCGGCTTTCGTCGACGGCCTTATTCAAATTCCCCGGCCATTCCAGCGGCTCCAGCACCAAACGATCCATGCTGAACCATTCTTCGTGAGAATTTCCGGTGTGGTAATAATCAACGCGCAGAGTGCGCGGAGCAGCAAAGCTACACAGTGGCGAAAAAAGAGAAAAGAGAAGAGAAGCAACAACGGCCGCGAGCGCTCGTTTCATGAGCGGAATTGTACTTTAAGTGTGACTACGTTCCCGGCTTGATCTCAACCGCCTTGTCGTTTTCAAAACTGATCACCAGCGGCTTGCCGGCATTCGCGTAATCCAGAGTGCGCGAACCGTAATCTCCCGACCCGGCCGGAATTCCTATCCCGACCGCAAAGCTCGTCTGCAATTCACTCATTCCCTGTTGCACTTCATGAGCATCAATCTTTTTCCAGACATCCGCCGGCCAGTGCTTATAAAGATCGTGTGGATCCTCAATAAAGAAGATGTCATCAGCCCGCAATTTAAAATCCCCGCCCTTATCCGACCCAATCGGAACGGCATAAGTCTTCCCATCCGCGTCGCCCGAAAAAGTAAAACAAGCCAGCACCTGCTTAATACCCGGAGCCTGCGGCGCAACCTCGGCAACCACATCCTGAATCGTAAGCTTCCCTAGTGGAGGCAGCGTTCCCGCGTCATGCGCAAAATCCACCTTCTTCCGCGCCGCGTTGTACGGAAAATAAGTAAGCTGATACCCATACTTCACCCAAACCGGCTGCGCGCTCAATTGTTGCCGCGCCGAATCCAAATCGTAAGCGTGGACTTTCTTCGGAGTCACATAATAGTCAGCCTTCAACGCCGTTTCCTGGCGGGGCTGCGAGTCGTCCTTCAGCGCTTCGTGACGCTCGTACAAAATGTAGGCCGCGCGTCCGCCGGCGATCACAATCGCAATCGCGAAGAAAAGTTGGATTTTTTTCTGAACCTCAGGATCCATCGCCATGATCTAAGTAATATCCTCACACTCAGATAGACTAGTTAGCAGATAAATACGCAGCAGCCTAAGGATTCCGAATGCCCCTAGCCCAGGACGACGTCTTAAACGCCCTCAAGCAGTGTTACGATCCCGAAATCCCCGTCAACATCGTCGATCTCGGCCTGATCTATGAAATCCGTTTCGAAGAAGTCCCCGAAAATCAACAGGACGTCACCGTCGACATGACCCTGACCGCCCAAGGCTGTCCCGAACACGTGAACATCAGCGCCCAGGTCAAATCCCGCGTAGAACAACTCCCCGGAGTTCGCAACGCGAACGTGAACATACTCTGGGAACCCGCCTGGACCCCCGAACGCCTAAGCCCCGACGCCCGCAAACAACTAGGCATCGAATAACCACTTTCCCACACCGGAAACCATTTTCCCTATCCCAAATAAGCACGCCCCGAATAAACACCCTCCCCCACCGTGTCATCCTGAGCGAAGCAGAAGCTTCACGAAGTGAAGCATCTGCGCAGTCGAAGGACCCCATACCCCCCAATCGCACCACCGGCCCACAAAGGAGTTCGCACCCCTGCTTCAAGAACTCAGGGTTCCTCAGCGTCTCAGCTCTCGCCCGCCGGCAACCGCGCAAAACGTGTCGTAATAGATTTCCTCCGCACTCGCCCGTAGACCCGCCCTGTCATCCTGAGCGAAGCAGCAACGTCACGAAGTGAAGTTGCTGCGCAGTCGAAGGACCTCTACTGTTCCACAAACGCCAGCCCAATCTCAAAACTCCCCCAACTCCTCAAACGCCTGCATCGCGCGCTTTTCCGCCAGCTCCCCAATCCTCGCCCCAAACTTCATAGCCGTATCCAGAAACCGCGTCCCCTGTCTGACGTACGACGGCAGATCCTCGCGAATCTGTCCAAACTTGTCGGGATACTCCGACGCCAGCACCGCCAGTCCAACTCCTCCCGCCAACACCGCGGCCGGACGCTTCCCTTTCATCAACAGCAGCACCCCCGTTCCAACCGATCCCGCAATCACCGCCCGCTTCCAGTTTTCCATTTCGTCTCCTCGCACTTGCCTTTAGGTGGCGCAGCAGTTCACCGCTGCAACCAGAGCCTTTCGGGTGGCGCAGCGGTTTACCGCTGCGATAAAAGCATCTCTGAAATGCGGCTTCAGCCGCTGAGGTCACACTCTCCCCGAGCGCAAACAAGCCTAGCCTCACAGCAGGATTCTAAACCACTCCATGCCTTATACTTTCGCTGACCCTCAACTGCCCTTGCCTATGATGCAATTCCGCAGGCTTCCGTTTTCATCCCTTTTCGCCGTCCTTTCGGCACTCCTCTTCGCCGGAACTCTAACCGCCCAATCTAAGCCCCGGGCCCGCGATCTCGGAGTGCCCTTCGACGGCACGCCCGGCCCGAACAACGCCATCACTGACGTGAAAGGCGTTGAAGTTGGACACACCACACTCATCTCCGGCAACGGCAAACTAAAGGTCGGAGAAGGCCCAGTCCGCACCGGCGTCACCGCCATCCATCCGCGCGGCAAGAATACGAATGACTCCGTTTTCGGTGCTTGGTTCACCCTCAATGGCAACGGGGAAATGACTGGCACAACCTGGCTCGAAGACTCCGGCTTTCTCAACGGCCCCATCATGATCACGAACACCCACAGCGTTGGCGTGGTACGCGATGCCGTCATCGCATGGAAAGTGAAGCGTGGTGAGCCCGACATGGAAGGATACTGGTGGTCCTTGCCCGTCGTCGCCGAGACTTGGGACGGCTTTCTCAACGACATCAATGGATTCCACGTAAAACCCGAAGACGCTTTCCACGCTCTCGATACCGCCCACGACGGCCCGGTTGAAGAAGGCAACGTCGGTGGTGGAACCGGCATGATATGCAACGAATTCAAAGGCGGCATTGGAACCTCTTCGCGAGTGCTCGATGCGAAAGCCGGCGGATACACAGTCGGCGTGTTGGTACAGTGCAACTACGGACGCCGCCCTGAACTTCGCATCGCCGGAGTTCCCGTCGGTAAAGAGATCCCCGAGCACCCCGCTTACGGTGAAGACGTTGGCTCCATCATCATCGTGGTCGCCACCGATGCACCGCTGATTCCAACTCAACTGAAGCGACTGGCTCGCAGAGCGTCCCTCGGCCTCGGCCGCAACGGCAGTTACTCCGGAGATGGCTCTGGCGACATCTTCGTGTCCTTTTCCTCCGCCAACCCAGGAGCCGCCTCTCCCAAAGGGATTCATGACTTGAAAATGTTGCCCAATGATGCTCTGGATCCTCTCTTCCTCGCGACCGTCCAAGCAACGGAAGAGGCCATAGTCAACGCCATGGTAGCCGCCGAAACCATGACCGGCATCGATGGCCACACCGTAATCGCCTTGCCTCACGATCGTCTGCGCGAAGTGTTAAAGAAGTACAACCGCTTGGTCAAATAAGGCCACCCTTACCCGGCACCTTCTGAGGAAGTCCGATCTCGCGTCACTCGCCGTGATTACCTTAGCTGCTCACCCAACGCGTGTCGGCATCCGCCCTCTGAGGACTTACAATCTACCCAGTGAAAGCCTACCGAATCGAGCGCATTAAGAACGGCATGAGGTTTACCTGCGCCCATTGCTCTCACAGCGTCAGCACCCTCGACTTCGACGCCAAAGCCGGAAATCTTCGCACCCAGGCCGCGACCGCACTCAACGACCACGCCACCAAGGCCCATCGCGAACCCATGCTGGTTTCACCGTCCGATGGCCAGCAGCGTAGCTGGCGTTAGCAAATAGCGTCCCGCCCTCGTCTCCTTATCCAACCCAAACGCCACCCCGCAACTTTTTCGATACCATGGAGTCTCCTGTCGCGGTATCCCCTTATCGATACCGCAAAATATATTCATGATCGAGCGCTTTGACTTCTCCGATCTCCGCGAACTGTTTGCCAAAGCCAATGAAGAAAAGTCTGGCGACCAGTTAGCCGGAATCGCCGCCCGTTCGGAGCGCGAAAGAGTCGCCGCCAAACGCAAGCTCGCTGACCTGCCGCTGGCAGAGATTCTCCGCAGCCCGTTGATCGATCCCGACCAGGACGACGTCAGCCGCCTGATTCTCGACACCTTCGACCAGCAGGCATTCAAATCCATAGCCAGCATGACCGTCGGCGAGTTTCGCGAATTCATTCTCGACGACGGCACCAGCGACAGCCAGCTTCGTTCGATTCAGCGAGCCATCATCCCCGAGATCGCCGCCGCTGTTACCAAATTAATGAGCAACAAAGATCTCGTGCTCGCCTCAGCCCGCATCCGCAACATCACACGCTGCCGCAATACCATGGGCGAACTCGGAGTGCTCGGCATCCGCGTCCAGCCCAATCATCCGGCCGACGATGTTGGAGGAATTCTGCTAGCCGCCTTCGAAGGATTGCTCTACGGCTGCGGAGACGCCGTCATCGGCGTGAACCCCGCCACCGACTCAGTCGAAACCGTCGGCTCGATTCTTCTGGCGCTCAGTCGTTTGGTCGACGCCTACGAAATTCCGACTCAGACTTGTTGCCTCGCCCATATCACCACCCAGCTCACCGCCCTGAAACGTGGCGCTCCGATCGACCTTCTCTTTCAATCGATCGCCGGAACCGAAGCCGCCAACCGCAGCTTCGGCATCACCCTCAACATGCTGCGCGAGGGACAAGAAGAGGTCCTCGATCATCATCGCCAACGCAACGTGAATTGGGTCGGAGATCAAGTCATGTACTTCGAAACCGGCCAGGGCAGCGCCCTCTCCGCCAACGCACATCACGGCATCGACCAGCTGACGCTAGAAGCGCGAGCCTACGGAGTGGCGCGCGCCTTCGATCCTTTCTTGGTCAACACGGTCGTAGGCTTCATCGGTCCCGAGTATTTGTATGACGAAAGGCAGATCATTCGCGCCGGACTCGAGGATCACTTCATGGGCAAGTTGCTCGGCCTCCCGATGGGTTGCGACGTCTGCTACACCAATCACGCCGCCGCCGACCAGAACTCCGCCGACAATTTGCTATTGCTGTTGACCGCCGCCGGCTGCAATTATTTTATGGGTGTTCCCTGCTCCGACGATGTCATGCTGAATTATCAATCCACCAGCTACCACGATGCGCTGGCCGCCCGGCGCCTGTTCCATTTGCGCCCCGCACCAGAGTTCCTGGCGTGGCTCCAGAAAATGGAAATCTTTCACGGCTCCGAACCGACCTCGCTCGACTCCACCGCGAGGCGTCAGCTTATGCAGGGCCTGGAATCGTCCCTGGACAAGGCCGTTTGAATAACTAGTAACTAATAATTAATGACTAATGACTGACGACTAATGCCCAACGACCAAACCAATCTGTCGCCGCCGGACGACTCTTCCGAGATCGGACTATCCGAGGTCCTGAAGAAAGTACGCGCCCAAACTCCCGCACGCCTTCTCGCCGGCCGCAGCGGAGCCGCCTACCGCACCAACACTCAACTGGATCTCCGCGAAGCTCACGCCGCTGCCCGCGATGCCGTGCGTGCCGAGCTCGCCCTGCTCACCGACCTGGGCAGTGACTTCGTGCATAAATGGAACCTTTTCGAAGTCTGCTCCCGCGCCACCACTAAAGATGAATACTTGGCCCGCCCCGATCTTGGCCGCCGCCTCAACGACCACTCGCGCGCAACCGTGCTCCAACGCTGTGCCAGGCAGCGCGACATGCAAATCATGATCGGCGACGGACTATCCGTCAGCGCCGTCACCGCGCAGGTTCCTCAGCTCCTACCGCTTCTGTGCCAAGGCGCCACCACTCGCGGATGGAACGTCGGCGAGATATTCGCAATTCGTCACTGCCGCGTCGGCCTCCTCAACGAAATTGGCGAACTGCTCCATCCACGAATAGCCATTCTCTTAATCGGAGAACGTCCCGGCCTGGCCACTGCCGAAAGCCTCTCCGCCTACATGGCCTATCAACCCAACGCCAAGCACACGGACGCCAATCGCAATCTAATCTCAAACATTCACAAACGTGGAGTAACCGCAGACCAAGCCGCCCATCGCATCCTGAACCTGGCAGCTTCAATGATGGAAAATAAAACAAGCGGTTCCGAACTCAGAGAAACATTCCCCGAGAGATTCGTTCTACTTTGAAGTCTAATTTGCAGATTTTGAACTCGCCGATCGTGTGGTGACGGGGCTACGCCCCGTCCGGGAGCGCCACAACCCTCGAAGCCCTCCACAAGCCTTGGCGGCTCCGTGAAAGAGCAAGGCTAGCCCGTTGAAAAACTCCAATCTTGATTTTGCTTTGAAAGGGTGCGGCTTCTAGCCGCACCGCTAAAGTCATCATCTCAACACGGCTTCAGCCGCTGAGGCACTGTTACCCGTGGGGAAACGGCTTCTCCGCAACCACTCCCACTCGTGCCGCCGAATTTCTGAACAACCGGGAAAGGGCACGGCTTCAGCCTTGCCATCACTGCCCATTCACCAAGCGGCTTCACAGCTAGCTGACAAACCCCGATTTTGACTTTGCTTTGAAGCCGCACCGCCAATGACCGTGTGGTGACGGGGCTCCGCCCCGTCCGGGAGCACCAAACTCTCTAAGCCCTCCACAAGCCTAAGCAGCGTCGTGGAAGGGCACGGCTTCAGCCGTGCCATAAGGCCTGCATTTTGATTGCGGCTTTAGCCGCTGAGTTCGCACTCACCCTATCCCTTCACCGCCCGGTCCGTAATCTCCAGCCCCCTATCGATAATCGCAAACGCCTCCCGCAACTGCTCCTCCGTAATGCACAGCGGAGGATTCGTATAGAAACTATTCCATCGCACCATCGTATAAAGCCCATTCTCGCGGAAGAACTTCCCCAACGCCGCCATCTCCTCCGAAGTCCCGTTGAACGGAGCCATAGGCTGCCGCGTCTTGCGATCTCGAATCAATTCAACAATTCCAAATAGCCCAATCGACCGCACCGCGCCCACCGATGGATGCTTCTCCTGCAACTCCGCGCCAAGCGCCTTCATGATCACACCCATCTCGCGAGCGTTCTCAATCAGATTATCTTCTTCATATACACGAATCGCCGCCAGCGCCGTGGCGCATCCCATCGGATGACTGTTGTAAGTAAGTCCTCCATAAAATACCTTATCGTCAAAATGTCTAGCGATATGCCGCCGCATGCCAACTGCGCCCAGCGGAATGTAACTCGCTGTAAGTCCCTTGGCCATGCAAATCATGTCGGGAACAACGTTCCAATGGTCAATGGCGAACCACTTGCCCGTGCGCCCAAAACCCGCCATCACTTCGTCGGCAATCATCAGAATCCCGTACTTGTCGCAAAGTTTCCGCACCCCCTGCATGTATCCATCAGGAGGCACAAGAATCCCGTTCGTTCCCACCACCGATTCCAGAATGAACGCCGCGATCGTCTGCGGACCTTCCAGTTGAATAACTTCTTCGATCATCGCCAGCGAAGTTTCCGCCGATTCCCACCCGCGTTCGATCCCATGATAAGGATCAAGCACGTGCACCACCCCCGGAATGCCAGGCTCCGCGGCCCATCTCCGAGGATCGCCGGTCAGACTGACCGCGCCCGCCGTGGCGCCATGATACGAACGGTAACGCGCCAGAATCTTGTGCCGCCCGGTAAAAAAGCGCGCAATCTTGATCGCGTTTTCATTCGCCTCCGCGCCCCCATTGGTAAAAAAGAAAGTATCAATATCGCCCGGAGTAATCTCCGCCAGCTTCGCTCCCAGCCGCGCCCGCGGCTCCGTAGCCATGAACGGATTAGCATAAGCAAGCACCGACGCCTGCTCCGTGATGGCCTGAATCACCCGCTCATCTCCATGCCCTATATTCACCGACATCAACTGGCTGTTGAAATCAATGAACCGCTTCCCCTCCGGCGTCCAGAAATAGATGCCCTTGGCACGAGCTACAGGAATCGGATCAACTTTAGATTGCGCCGACCATTCAAACAGCGTGTGCATCTTTGTAAGTTCGACGATTTCCTGTCCGGTCATAGCCGGAGCTGCAATTGAAGTAGTCATAAGATTGTTCCTGACTTATCTAAGTCCGTCCGTAATCCCGCCATCCGCGATCCAACTTCTAAAACTTGCGCGAGTGTTCCTTAGCCCAGCGCTCGACCACAACTTTTTTCTCAGTATAGAACTCCACCGCATCGCGTCCCTGTCCGTGCATGATCCCAAAAAAGCTGTCTTTCCATCCGCTAAACGGAAAATAAGCCATCGGCGCGGCCACGCCAATGTTAATGCCAATATTTCCTGCCGGAGCTTCATATCGAAAGCGTCGCGCCGCCGACCCACTCGAAGTAAATAGCGAAGCCTGGTTCCCAAACGGACTGCGCGCCACGATTCCCATCGCTTCGTCCATGCTGTCGGCATGCACCAGGCTCAGCACCGGGCCAAAGATTTCCGTGTTCGTAAGTTCACTGCTCGCCGGAACGCCATCCAGCACCGTAGGCTTAACAAAATTCCCCGACTCATATTTCGCGACCTTGGGATTTCGCCCGTCGACCACGACCTTCGCGCCATCCCGCGCGCCCACGCCAATCAAATTCTGCACCCGATCCTTACTCTGGCGCGTGATCACCGGACCCATCTGCACGCCATCGTCAAGCCCGTTGCCCACCTTCAGATTCGCCGCCGACTCAGTGATCGAATCCCGAAATGTTTTCTGTGCCTCGCCCACCGTCACTGCAACCGAGACCGCCAAACATCGCTGCCCCGCGCATCCGAAAGCACTATCGGAAATAATCTGCGTAGCCATCGGCATATCCGCGTCCGGCAACACGATGACGTAATTTTTGGCGCCGCCCTGGCATTGTGCCCGCTTACCGTTTGCCCCCGCCCGAGCGTAAATGTACCGGGCCACCGGAGTCGAACCGACAAAACTAATCGCCCGAACACTCGGATGATCAATCAGCCTATCGACCGCAACCTTGCCCCCGTTAACCAGATTGACAACGCCCTTCGGCAGCCCGGTTTTCTCCAGCAGTTCAAAAGCCAGTTTCATAGTCAGAGGTACGCGCTCCGACGGCTTAACGATCAGCGTGTTTCCGCATGCGATCGCATAGGGCAGAAACCAGAACGGAATCATTCCCGGAAAATTAAATGGTGTAATCGCCGCGACCACCCCCAGCGGCTGCCGGATCATCGTCTCGTCGATTCCGCGCGCTACGTCCTCCAGGTTGTAACCTTGCATCATCATCGGGATGCCGCAAGCAACTTCGACATTCTCGATGGCGCGCCGCATCTCCGCCTTCGCTTCCGCGAAAGTCTTGCCATTCTCCTGCGTGATGACGCGCCCAAAATCGTCAAGATGTTCTTCCAGCAACATCTTCAACTTAAATAGCGGCTGAATGCGATCTTCAGCCGGCGTACGTCGCCACTCGGGATAAGCCGCCTGCGCAGCATCAATTGCACCAGTCACTTCAGCCGCATCAGCAATGGGAACGCGGCCAAGCACATCACCAGTCGCCGGATTTACAACATCGAGCCATTCCGAAGCGTGCGATTCGACCCATTCGCCGTTAATAAAATGCGGAATATTCGTACCAGCAGGAGCAGCCACCGTCATATGAATTACAACCTCGATTCCTTCCGTTTTACGTCAGTTGCGCCGTCAGGGCGCTTTTCTTCTCGGCAACCTGCGCCAGCGCCGCTTCGAGCACATCCATCGCCTCGTCCATCTGCCCTTCAGTAATAACCAGAGGCATCAGCAGCCGGATAACATTGCTATACGATCCAGCCGTGATCAGCACCACACCATGCTCGTAACAGTATTGCGCTATTTGCGCGGTCTCATCACTGGCCGGCTCCCTCGTAGTTTTGGAGCGCACCAGTTCCATCGCCTGCATGGCGCCCATTCCCCGGACGTCGCCGATCAACTCCCACTGCGCTTGCCACTTCGCCGCGCGCTTGCGAAAGCGCTCGCCCAGCAGGTTGGCCCGAGCGCAGAGATTTTCTTTCTCGATGATATCCAGAACGGCCAGTGCCGCTTCACATGCCGCAGGATTCCCAGAAAACGTTCCCCCGAGTTGCCCCACCCCGGGAGCATCCATAATCTCTGCGCGTCCCGTAACTGCACCCAGAGGCAATCCGCCAGAAAGGGACTTAGCCATCGTGACTAAATCAGGATCAAATCCCATGCGCTCGCACGCAAACATCGCTCCCGTACGCGCGAATCCAGTCTGCACTTCATCAGCGATCAATAGAATGCCGTGCTTGCGGCAAATGGCGTTAAGTATTGGATAAAACTCCGCCGGCGGCGTGACAAATCCGCCTTCCCCAAGAATGGGTTCGACGATCACTGCCGCAACCGATTCAGCGGCCACCACTCGCTTGAAAGTATCTTCAATATGTCGCGCACAATGCACCTCGCACGATGGATACTTCATCGAGTAAGAGCACCGGTAGCAGTACGCGTATGGGATCCTGTATATGTCGCTCGGAAACGGTTCGAATCCCGCCTTATAAGGATGCGTCTTACTCGTCGTCGCCATGGCCATGTAGGTGCGCCCATGAAACGCATCTTCGAAACTGATCACCGCCGGCCGCTTGGTATAGAATCGGGCAATCTTGATCGCATTCTCTACCGCTTCCGCTCCGCTGTTTACCAGCAGCGTCTTCTTCACTCCCTTAACCGGAACCAGCGAGTTCAGCCTCTCGCAAACGGCAATATAACTTTCGTAGGGCAGAACGTTAAAGCTGGTGTGCAGAAAGCGATCCAACTGGCGCCGCAGAGCCTCAATCACCGCCGGAGCGCGATGTCCAGTGTTGAGGCAGCCGATGCCACCGGCAAAGTCAATCAGCCGATTACCATCCACATCTTCGACAATCGCTCCCTCCGCCTTGGCAACAAAGACCGGCGTAGCATGATAAGCCGCCCGCACCACAGCAGCATTGCGCCGCTTCATAAGCGCCTGTGAGCGCGGACCAGGAATAGCTGTTCGTAATTGAATAGTAGACATAAACAAATCTCAATTCAAAAGCTGCGAGTTACCAGAAAGTGTCAATATAACCGGACCCGGTTCACCTGATGGCTGATGGCTGACACCTGCACTCAGTACCATCCAATCGGAGCCTCATTCAGATTGATATACACCTGCTTAGTTTCGAGATACTCTTCAATGCCCCAGGGTCCCAATTCGCGACCAAAACCAGATTGCTTATATCCACCCCACGGCGCCTCAACGTAAGTCGGCTGCATGTGATTCACCCACACAATCCCCACGCGGAGCGCCTTCACCGCGCGCATCGCCTTGAAGATGTCGCGTGTCCATACCGCAGCCGCTAGGCCGTAAGGTGTGTCGTTCGCAATCTTTATCGCATCTTTTTCATCTTCAAACGGAATCACAGCCGCAACCGGCCCAAAGATTTCTTCCCGGGCAATGCGAGCGCTGTTATCGATGTCATAGAAAATCGTGGGCTGCACATAGTAACCCTTGGCAAACTTATCGACGCGCCCGCCCCCGAAAGCTAATTTCGCTTCCTTCTTGCCAATCTCTAGATAGGAACAAACACGATCATATTGCTCCTTCGAGACCAGCGCTCCCATCTTCGTCTCACGTTCGAGCGGAGGACCAACTTTAATCGTCTTCGCCTTCTCCGCCATCGCCTCCACAAACTTTTTATAAATTGATTTCTGTACCAGGATGCGGCTGCCGGCCGAACAAACTTCTCCCTGATTGATGAACACGCCAAAAAGCGCTCCATCAATCGCCGCTTCGAAATCAGCATCCGCAAAAAAGATGTTAGGAGACTTTCCACCCAGTTCCAGGGTCACGCGCTTTACCGTGTCGGCCGCTTCTTTCACAATGATTTTGCCGACCGCAGCCGAGCCGGTGAAAGCAATCTTATTCACATCAGGATGCTTAACCAGCGGCGATCCGCAACTTTCGCCGAAGCCAGTAATCACGTTCACCACACCCTTGGGGAGTCCGACCTCCTCAAACCATTTCGCCAATTCCAGCACAGTCAGCGGCGTTTGCTCCGCTGGCTTCAGAACGCAAGTGCACCCCGCCGCGATCGCCGGAGCCAGCTTCCACGCCGCCATGGTAAACGGATAATTCCAGGGGATGATCTGCCCCGCAACCCCCATTGGTTCTTTCAGCGAAAGACTCATCGCGTTGTCGGGCACCGGATTCACATAGCCCACAACCTTCGTGGCCAAGCCGCCGTAATATTCGAAGCACGTAGCCACGTCGGTGATATCGAACTCCGCCTCAACAATCGGCTTACCCGAGTTACGGCATTCGAGTTCCGCGAGCATTGGCAGATTCTGCCTAACCTTTTCTGCAAGCCTAAAAAGTACGCGTCCCCGTTCCTGCGCCGTAGTCGTAGCCCATGGACCATCTTCAAACGCCGCCTTCGCCGCTGCCACCGCCCGATTCACGTCGTCAGCGTTGGCGTCAGGAACCTGCGCAATCACTTCCTCAGTCGATGGGTCGTAGACCGGAAAAGTCTTATTCGTCTTACTTGCGACAAACTCGCCGTTGATAAACATTGGATAGTTCTTGATATCAGCAGTAACCCCACCAGCCATAACTCCTCCACTACAACGTTCATGTGGCAACGGGGCTCTGCCCCGTCCAACAGCAAGTTCGCGTGGTGACGGGGCTCTGCCCCGTCCAACCGCCGCGACCTCATCTACACCGAGTTAGTTCCAAGCTCCGGCGCTTTCAGTCGCCCGTAAACAAAAAAGAAAAACGCCGCCAACGCCAGGAAAAACAAAGTGAAGCCAAACATCTTGGCCTCATACTTCCACACCGACGTGATCTGCTTGGCCGGGAAAAACGCCAGCACGATCCCCAGCGCCGTAGTCACCAGACCGCAGAATCCCGACGCGATCAGCGTGCCGCGGCTATAACGCGCTCCCACCATGTCCCCTCGCAGGGCAAATTTCAGTAACGCCGCAAACACATACAGAAACGGCACCAGCTGCAGAACCACCGCCAGCGAAAGCATCGTCTGAAAGGTTTCCTGCACCCCTCCCGAGGCGTAGAAATTAATCACAATCAACACCAGCGAGACGATTGCCTGCACGATCAACGCCGCATAAGGAGTCGCATATTTGGGATGCACTTTTCCCAGCCACGAAGGCATGTACGAATCAAGCCCGGCCACAAACGGAATCCGCGCCGAGCCGCCCATCCACGCCGACGCAATCCCCGCGATCGACAAGCTGAGCATCAGCGCAAATGGAGTAACAATCCAAGCCACGCCAACCTTGCCCGCCATGTGGCTGACGGCCTGCACAATTCCCTGCAGCACGCTGATGTCGTTCTTGCCGATCGCAATCAGCA
>Ga0209006_10003451_pt1 | contig 14373 bp, 11 predicted proteins | sample JacPin_JW_Ref_O2_FD_188567 | JGI IMG/M metagenome (GOLD analysis project Ga0209006, IMG submission 188567) | Forest soil microbial communities from Algoma, Ontario, Canada - Jack Pine, Ontario site 1_JW_Ref_O2 (SPAdes) (version 2) | ecosystem: Environmental > Terrestrial > Soil > Boreal... | reverse complement strand
TTCATTTTCGGCGCGCTTCTTTTCGCTGATATCGCGGATGAAGCCGGCAAATAACTTGTGACCATTACAGGTCATTTCCCCGAAAGACACTTCCACCGGAAACTCCTCGCCATTCTTGCGCAAGGCTATAATTTCTGCCCCTTGCCATCTCAGATGCCGTTGGCCAGCCAAATATCGACCAAAGCTGGCCTCGTGCAGCTTCCGGATGAATTCCGGCATGAGTACGGTCACGGGTTTCCCGATCAGCTCGATCGGACCATAACCAAAGATTCTCGCTGTGGCAGGGTTAGAAAGCAGGATGCTGCCACTTTCATCCATACTGATCACAGCATCGCTGGCTGCCTCGACAATGACGCGATGCTTCTCTTCACTGACCTTGAACTCTTCCTCGGCCTGCTTCCGATCTTCGATGTCGGTACCTGAGCCGTACCACTTAACGATGTTACCCGCGTCGTCTCGCAGTGGCACCTTTCGAAGAAGCATCAGACGGTACACTCCATCAGCCCGCCGAACGCGTGCTTCAGTTTCGTTGGGCTCGCCACTCGCCAAAGCCGAGCGCCATTTGTGGACGAGATCGTCCAGGTCGTCGGGATGAACCGCGGCGGTCCAGCGCTGGCCGCATAAGTCGTCCAATGAAAGACCCACGAACTCCAGCCAACGTTTATTGAAGAAATCTATGCTGCCGTCAGGGCGAGCAGTGTATAGCATCGCAGGAGTTGTATCGACCACGAGCCGGAGCTGCTCTCTGGCCTGCTGTCGATCCACAGACGATGTCGTGACGGCCGCCAGAAGCACGATCATGGCAGCAACGACAACTCCGGAGTTGCCAAGGGGGGGGACGCTCACGGCGTAAGAAAGGTCCGGAGGCGAAGCTGGGATGAAAGTTGCGGCCGCCATTCCGGTATAGTGCATCGCCGAGACAGCGACTCCCAACACGGTAGCGCTGCCCAGCCTTCGCGGAACACTCCAGCGGGTCTCCTCGCGTAGACCAAACGCCATCAATAACGCAATTAGAGAAAACAAGATTGCGAGCAAAATGGAACAGGTGACGAGGATGGGGGAAAACCGGGTGATGGCAGGCAATCGCATTGCGGCCATGCAGAGGTAGTGCAGTCCGGCGATGCCTGCTCCCATAAATATGCTGCCGGTCAAGGCGTCAACGGAACTCATTCTGTGGCGGCTCGACACATATAGCGCGACAGCGGATGCGAGGACGGCCACTAGGAGTGAGGCCAGAACTGTCGGCCAGTGATACTCGACGGGTACGGGCAGATGGAAGGCCAACATCCCCTTAAAGTGCATCGCCCAGATACCGATGCCCATCGCAATGGCGCCACCGCCCAACCATGCCAGGCGAACTCGGCCGCGGGCGGCGTTTACGCGTCCCGACAGGTCGAGAGCGGCGTAGGACACGAAGATGGCTATCAACACCGAGCGCGCCACCTCGCCATAGTCGTAGGTGCCGGGCAGGGCCACGTCTGCAGAGATCATTCGAAGATCTCCCTTACCGCTTCGGGCGTCGTAAAGTGACGACAACCCAGACTACCGATCGCATTATCACGTGCGACTGTGATCTTGCGCCGAACGGCCTAATCGAAATTAGTTTACCCCTCAGCGCATTATGGTTGCACGCTTCATCCATGGTTCGGAGACCGCCCGTCGATTGTCGGGCTGGGTTCAGTTTTCAGATTTTGGTTCAAGTGGGGAATCAGCGTTCGTCCGCCCGGACGTTTGACCTTGAGGAAAACACGCGGTGTTGGGTGTGATGATAATACTGCTCGCCGTGACGAGGAGGGCTAGTCTTGTCAGTAGCGACAAGAATTTTGATTGTTGAACTGTATGGAGTGCCCAGAATCTGTACAGCCTCTTAGTCGCCACAGATACCGCAAATGATTGAACCGGCGTTGCTTATGTTTGGCTAGCATCGTGCAATGTTTACCGCCAAGTGAGAAGGATCAACCTTGCTGGCGACCTGTCGTTCTCCCTTAAACAGGGTTGATGCTGCTTCCCCCCAGTCTGTGCGCCTTGTCCGGCTATGCCGGGCAAGGCTTCAGTAACCCGCATTCCAGCGTGACTGCGAGCGAGAAGAGGCTGCGCGCATTTCAATCCATGCATGGAGTTAGACCAAAACGCCTCACAAAAACCAGAAATCGACTTGCTCAACAACGCAAATGATTAGAAGCAAGACGAAAACCGCGCTGCTGATCCCCTTTCAGCACCTGCTAGGGAGGCCATAAATTGAATTCGTCATTCGCGTTTGGCGCAATTGGTAGACGAGGAAATGCCACTGGCGGCGGCAGGTCCGATTCCGAATCTGATTTTCCCGTAGGACTTGCCCGGGTCAATCAGGAATTGTGGCTGGTACTCTCCCTGTTCGTCATTGCCGGATTAATCAATTGGCTGGTTGCCTCGCACCGCGTGATTGCTAGCTTCTACACCCTGCCGACTCTCTTCTCCGCTTACGTCTATGGCAGAAGGCACGCAGTGCTAACGGCGAGCGCGAGCATCTTCATCGTTGTCATTCTCATCCTCACCAATGGAAATCTGTTCGTTGCTCCGACGCAATTCATTTCTCAATACGACCAGTGGGCTGACTTGGTCACGTGGGCGGGCCTGCTTCTGGTCACGGCTTATACGATGGGAACGCTTTATGAGCGAAAAAAAGCCCATTTATCTGAGCTTCGTCAAACTTATTTTGGATTACTCTCGATCCTGCAGCAGTTCATCTCCAACGACAAGTACACGCACAATCACTCGTACCGTGTGGCTTTATACTCCTCGGCGATTGCGAGTCGTATGGGATTTGACTTGGACCATATCGACGACATCCGAGCCGCTGCCCTCCTTCATGACCTTGGGAAGCTTGAAACCAGCAGAGAACTTCTTCACAAAGCGGCCAGTCTCACTCCGGAAGAGATGACAGAAATGCGGAAGCATGTTCAAAAAGGGGTGGCATTGCTCGAGCCGGTGGGCGGATCATTGCGCAGAGTGCTACCTATCATTCTTGCGCATCACGATAAATTTGATGGCTCAGGATATCGTCCTTTTAAAGGCAACGAAATACCGGTGGAAGCCAGAGTGCTGGCGGTTGCCGACGCCTATGACACGCTAACCAGTGATCGCCCGTACCGCCGGGCTGTAACCCCATTCGAAGCCAAACAACTCATTGTCTCGGGCTCGGGTGCCAGCTTTGACCCCGCTATCATTGAGGCATTCGTCGATGCATTTGAGCATGGGGAGATGGAAATACCTGAAGCCCTTGCGCTATGAACGATTACTCGCGGTACACGTTATAAATTGCGGGTAGAACGGAGACCAATGCCAGCGAAAGCGATAGGCGTCAGAGTCCTACTTGTGAGCGATGACATTCAGACCATCGATACTCTTTGCCACTTCATGGCGCAGATGGCGATGCATGTGGAGGTCTCCTCCGACATTGCCTCCGCAACCCGCAAGCTCTGCCATTCGAAATTCGAAGCCATCGTAGTTGACTTTGCAGACCCAGCCACAGCCCTGGAACTGATCAAGAAGCCACGTGAGATGACCTCTCATAAGGGCTCGGTCGTGCTGGCAATCTTGAACAATAGCAACGAAATGCCCAGCGTCTTTCGTGCCGGCGCCAGTTTCGCATTGGTGAAACCATTGTCTCATCCTCTCCTGATGCGCACACTCAGAGCGTCGTATCCGCTCATGGTGCGGGACAGAAGACATTCGTATCGTTGCCCGCTACAGATTCCTGTTTACATCTCCAGTGGTTCCCGCGCTGATTTTGTGGCTACCACGGTAAATATCAGCGAGGGCGGCATGGCTCTCAACAGTCCAGTTCCATTGCAGGTCGGGGAAAAAGTCCATCTAAAGCTAACGCTCCCGGCTACCGAAATACCGGCCAGAATCAGCGGCGAGATCTCCTGGACCGATGACACCGGGCGTGTTGGGTTAGAGTTCGTCCAGGTTTCCGTGACGCTTGCCGAACAACTGCAGACATGGCTCGCCGATCGTTTGGAAGAGTGTCTGCCCTGCTGAGAAACCTGCAGCGCGAACTCATCATCTCTCAGCACACAATGATCATCAATGTTCCGTTTGGTTCGCCAGGATCATCAGTCCTTAAATTGCTCAGGACAAGAGCGGCCAAATCCGCAATATCACGCGGATGGTCTGGAGTTTTCTTCGAGCCGATCGCGTTTAGTCTTTCGTTTCGACACTTTCACCTCAAAACTGTGGAACACATGCGCGGTTGATATCGCTGAAGTTCACAACTCTTCCGTGCCAGCGACTGATTACTTGCCTTCCAAGCGATCTGCGTGCTCCTCGCAGTAGAGAAGAGGTCCAGCGGGCAGTTGCGATCTAAGATCGCGGCAAGCTTCAACAATGGGATTCACGGATTCGGCGACTTCTCTCTTGCCCGCCCGCAGGCACTCTGTACAAAGTGTGGATTCGTACTCACCCGACCCGTTCGTGCCATACGACCAACGGCGATGGAGGTTATTGTTATCAGAACTTGCGGAGACCGCGAGAATTGAGTCAACCGAATCGACTGGATATGGTCGGGGAGAGAGAGGATTTTGAACTTCTGACCCTGGTCTCGAACCAAGACCAGGACAAAATCTAAGTGCTTCATCTGGCGTCGCTTAGGAGCCAGAAAGCCACTCTTTTTTTCGACTCTATTGTACCGAGTGTACCGATTATCCTGGTTAACAGCCCTCGTCTTAGCGCGTCGTACGGAAATCCGTTAACGTCAGAAGCATGCGCGCCATCCGTGCCCGGACCGTGCACTTATCGAGGAAATTTAGGCCATTTGGGTTAACTTTGAACGAAGAGCAGATTCCCCAAATTATTGTAAACAATAGAAGCCAAGATGCGAGATTAGACTCGTTGGAACGAATTTATCTGCGCCCAAGGCAGGTGCGCTACCAGGCTGCGCTACGCCCCGACTTTTCAACGACTTAGGCCACGTTTGACCCATTTTAAAAGTGTAAGGCAGGTTCGCTATTTGGGCAAGGGAAAGTTGCAATTTGCGAACTCACCGAAGGCCGCCCGCGCTGCGGCGTCGGAGGCAACTGCCGCCTCGCGTTCGTCGCGAAATCGCCCCACAAACTTCAACGTCTTGTGGATGGTAATGTGCGCACGCCAAAGTCCTCGGTTGGACGCTCCGCGACTCTTCCTCCGGTTGCCGTCGTTCTCGCCTCGGAGGCACGAGCGCAGATTGCTCCGTTGACAGTTCAGCCCGTTGTGGCCTTCGTGATCGACGTCAATCTTGGGGTGAGTGACACCAAGGATGAGTCTGTGTAGCAATTGCGACGTGGTTCGTCCTGATGGTGTTCGCACTTTGCCCACAGCATACACATTGCTTGGTGTCATCTAGCTGGTGCGACCCCCGAGTTGCTGCTCTTTTTTGGAGCGTCCAAGGCTCAGCTGCTCGATTGCTGTTGCTATGCTGTTACGAGCATCCTTAGCGTAGTCCTTCAAAAGATCGTCCGTCTGGAGCGGTAGAACCTCACCGAGACACTCTTCCAATCGTCCCACTAACCAGTCAATCAGTTGTATTGCACGGTCACCGTGCTGGACCGTGGGATCATCATTAGGAAACGCCATTCTCTATGTCCTCTCCTGCAACGATAGCACCCAAGGCCTATTTTTTGCCCCAAAGACAGCACTACAGAATCGCAGGGGGGAGGATCAGCAGGGAGGTGGCATTCGTGCGGGCTGGGGAAGTGCTACTAGTTTGTTCTCTTCTTTAGTTTCTAGGTGGTGAGAGCCTGTGGTGCTGTCGGTGGGCTTAGGAAGCGGACCAGTCGCTTGAGGTTCTGGGCCCGAGAGGAGGAAATTGACAAAGATCAGGACACAGCAGCTCCTGGAAACAAATAAACACTCCGGCAACCTCTGCATACTACGGTTGATGCAAATCCGCTTACCTTATAAAGAAGCGTGAACAATTTGTCATGAGTTTGTCACACCGAATTCATTTTGTAGGTGCTAGCCGGCGACCCGGTGTTCGATTACTTCGCCAGGACGGAACTTGGTTTCCCTTCTGCCGATGGCATGGAACCGCTGGCCGCCGATGATCTTGTACAGTTGGTTGATCTAATCGGCAAACCGGTAATCCTGCTTCTCCATTCGCGGCTGGCAACGTCCGGATGGTTGCTGGCAGGTGCGCGGCCGAAGCTGATCAAGGGAATCGCGGCCGAACCGAGGGCCAACCCATTGAAAATGCGGAACTGGAAGCGAAGGGTCTGGGCCACATATGGGGCCTCACGAATTTCCCAATGCATTACGATCCCCCGATCAATGCCGCATCTGAGTTGCAAATCGTAAAGGAAGACAGGGCCGATGGCCCGGGCCTTGTACCGTGCTGGATCCAGAAGGAACGCGCGCACAAACTTATAAACCTGGAAGGTATTCCGGTGCTGAATGTCTCTGGCGAGGCCAGCTATCACCGTCCCTATGCCCGCTGTGTCGCCAAGTGGCTCAACCAGGCCGGGGTGAAGACTACCTACGTCACCTGGAAGATGTAGGACTACCCAGCAACGGGCATCAGATGATGTCGGGGAAAAAAGCGCCGGCATCGCAAAGTACTTCATGAACTGGCTCGATAAAAACGTGCACTGAACCCTGTCCGTCAACTCCGCCAACGCCTTTCAGAGACCTTTCATGAAGCCGTGGTAACTATTTGCCAGCTGCCTTCGCGAACCGTCAACTTGGTGAAGGCCGAGGGCAGCTGCTTCTTCACGATATCGACATGCGAAGTCGGCTTTTTCCGGTCTGTTTGTTCGTCGCGGTGCAGTGCTGCTGCGCAGCTGGAGTGTTTGCTCGAAGCCCCAGTCTCGTCGAACAGTCTTCCGACGCGGCCGGTAGCTCCTCTTCGGGCGCAGTCTCGGGAACGCTTGTCGATCCCTCCGGGGCCGCGATTGCCAATGCCCGCGTTCAGTTGTTTGGTTCCGATCCCAAGCCTATCGCTCAAACTACGACCAATAAGACCGGCTATTTCTCATTCCAGAATGTCGCTTGGGGAGAATACACCCTGCAATTTGATGCCGAAGGCTTCCGCGAGGCCAAGGTCAGCGCCATCATAAGCGGGAAGCCCGCTAGTGTTTTTCACGTCACGTTGCAGATCCTTGTGCAAGCCGAATCCGTAACAGTGGCCTCAGGTGGCTCAGTTCCGCTGGTTACTACAGAAGTCTCGGAGAACCAGAACGCAAATACGGTCGACCGTGATGCGCTTGATCGCGTTCCTGTTTTTGACCAGGACTACATCACCACGATGTCCCGGTTTCTCGACGATAACGCGACGGGCACGAACGGTGTCGCGCTTGTTGTAAACGGCATCGAGGCCAACGGACCGGGAGTCACTCCCTCCGCCGTCCAGGAGGTAAAAATCAATAACAACCCGTACTCCGCCCGATTCTCGCGTCCGGGGCGGGCTCGCCTCGAGATCGTCACCAAAGGAGCGTCATCGGCCTATCATGGCTCGCTGAATTTCCTCTTTCGCGATTCAATCTTTGATGCCAGCAACGCGTTCGCGGCGGTCAAGCCTCCTGAGAGACGACAATACTATGAAGGCTCAATCGTCGGCCCCATTGGTCACAGCAAGCACTCCAGCTTCCTGCTTGCGCTTGACGAAGATATTCAGGATCAGCAAGCGGTCGTCGATCCCACTGCGCTCGTCGCCGCCGAAGCGCTAGGGTTCGGAGACATCGCTCAAACCGTGGCCAATCCCACGCATCATTTTTTCGGATCGGGACGTTTCTTCCACGATTTCTCTAACGGCGATCAGTTTTGGATCGGCTACTCCTACGAACATCGGTCGGTCGAGAATCAGAATGTGGGTGGAACCACTCTTCCCAGCGCAGGTGTCAACACGCGGTTTCTGGAACACGAAATCAACGCCAGCGACCTTCACCAGTTTTCTTCGCATTGGCTGAATCAATTGAGATTTCTTGTCGGCCACTACGACTCGCCCGTGACTAGCATCACCGTTAGTCCTCAAATCGCGGTTTCCGGACTGTTTATAGCGGGCGGTGCCCAAGCCGATTCCCGGCGAACCGAATACCACTTCGACGGCACCGACTTCGCTACCTATGCCAACGGAAAGCACCAACTCAACTTCGGTATCGACATCCCCGACATCAGCCGGCGCGGCTTCGATGATTTCAGCAATCGCCAAGGGACTTATACATTCGCCAGCACCGCAGACTTCACCTCTGCGCTGGCTACAACTTTCCTGCTGCAAACCGGACAGGGTCACGTAGCCTTTCTGGAAAAGGTTATCAGCGGATTTGTCGAGGACAATATCCGGCTGAAGCCGAATTTCTCGGTTTATCTGGGAGTACGCTATTACTGGCAGAATTACTTCCACGATGATCCCAACAATTTCGCGCCGCGCGTCAGTTTTGCCTACGCGCCAACATCCAGTAGCAAGACGGTCGTTCGTGGCGGCGCTGGAATCTTTTACGATCGCACGGGCCCCAGTCCCATCAGCGATCTCCTCCACTTCAACGGCGTGAACCTGCTGCGGTTTATTGTCGAATCGCCCCAGTACCCCGTGCTTCCCAGTGAGCTATCCAGCACGCCCACCAGTTTGGTGACGCTTGACCCGCGCGCTCGGATTCCATATACCCTGCAATACAGTATCGGGGTGGAGCGGCAAGTCACAGCGAAAAGCACCGCCAGCGCCGTCTACATCGGCAACCGGGGCATCGACTTATTCCGCTCTATCGACGCCAACGCCCCGTTGGCAGGAAGCTTCATTCCCCCTGATCCGGCCCTGGGTCAGGTTCGGCAGATTCAGTCCGAGGGATATCTAAAGGGCAACGCGCTGGAGCTTACCTTTCGCGGCAAACCCAGGAAGTATTTTTCCGGGCAGATTCAATACACGCTAAGCCGTACCGACAACAACACCAGCGGGATCACGTTCTTTCCCGCTAACAGCTACAATCCTTCCGCCGACTGGGGACGCTCAGACAACGACCGCTCGCATAAATTTGATCTGCTGGCCTCTAGTCAGCCCACTCGCTTTTTCAATCTTGGCGTGGCGCTTTCGCTCTACTCGGGCAAGCCGGTGAACGTTACAACCGGAGCCGATAACAATCACGACGGCATCATCAACGATCGTCCTGCCGGCGTGGCCCGCAATACCATGGCCGGTCCCGGCTTCGTCAATCTGGATCTGAACGTGGCTCACGACTTTCAGCTGTCGAAAAACAAGAAGGAGGCGAAAGTCCTCTCCGTTGCACTCAATTCGTTCAATGTTCTCAACCATCCGAACTATGTGACATATGTGGGAACCATATTTTCTCCCTTGTTCGGCAAACCCGCAGCGGCTTTGTCGCCACGGCGCATGCAGCTTGATATTCAGTTCAAGTTTTAAGCACTAATGTTTTTCGTCGAGCAGCAATCTACAAAAGGTGCAACGCAATATAAAATCCCTGTGAGGATGGAGAAATGAAAAGCTTTGCAGGAGGTTTGATTTTTGGCGTCATCATAGTTTTCCTCTGCGTGTTTACCTGTTTCGCCGGGGGCTTTGCTCCCGTCGCCATTGCGGCAGCGCCTATTCCCTTGGAACCCATGTTGGCCAGGCGGGCCCTTCACGCCCGCATTGGCCGGGAAATGCCCAAGAACGCACCGATCACCGCCGATGAAGCAAACTATGTGGCTGGAGCAAAAATTTATCGCGAAAATTGCGCCGTCTGCCACGGCCTTCCTGGACAACCGGAGGGCAACATCTCGAAGGGAATGTTTCCGGATGCGCCCCGGCTGTTCAGCAGCTCGCGACTGCTGCGAACCGAGGCTTAATGACTCCAGCTTCTCGTAAAAACATAGACGCGACCCGCCGGTCTACACACTCTAGGCCGAAAGATAACCCAACCGGCGGCTTAAAACTTGTCCCAGAGCGACACTTGAATGGGCGGCGGAAGCGCGGATGTCGTGCCCAATTTTGTGTCTAATTGACTCTCGAATACAGAGATTGTTGGGCGTCAACCGTTCGGGCCATGCTGATCCGAGAGAAGGACTACTGACTGGCAGGAAACCGGTTTTCCGCCAAGAGTCAGCGCACACTCGGGAGAAGAAGAGACGAAGAAAAAGAGTCCCTTGATCGTCTCCGGGACTTACGGTTTCAAATCCGAAAGGGTCCAACCGCGGGATTCGCAGTTGGGCCCAATGTACATGATCGCTGATTCCTTACCATTACTACTTAGGCCGCCACCTCCCTCCGATGCGGTCACGTTCGCGCTCCAGCGACTCCATCACGCGCCGTTTGCAATCAACGGAGGCATCCTTTGCCGGTAGGTCAGTGGAAGCTCGACATTTTCATGGACCGTCAGATCGCCGATCAGATTGAAACTCTGAAAAATGAAACCAATTTCCTCATTTACGGATGCGCGAGTGCTCGCCGAAGCCTGACAACTCACCAGTGTAACCATTTTCTCGCAACTATTTTGAAGCTCCTCCGTCCGCCTTGGCTAGGACTCCATTGAAGCAATGGCCGAGTTAATGGGAAACGATGGGACGCGCTATAATTTTGGCTTGCTTATGCCGAGCCTGCGGTATGCGTTGGTCGCGTATATAAAAAGTCCGGTGGGAGAGTTTGTGGAGAAGCTGCGGCGGGAGCTGCATCCCGAACTGCCGCATCTCGCTGCCCATCTGACGCTTCTGCCGCCTCGGCTGCTGCAGGGGACGGAAGCCGCGGCTTTGCAGGGACTGGCGCGGGTTTGCGGGCAGGTTGAACCTTTTGAAGTGGTGCTTGGCGACATAGAAACTTTTATCCCGACCACACCCACAGTTTACATTCGCGTGGCGCATGGGGCGTTACGGCTGCAGGAATTGCACGATCAACTGAATAAAGAGGTGCTGCCGTTTGCCGAAGAGTGGCCTTACATTCCTCATCTCACAATCGTGAAGATGGCCACGGAAGATGCGGCGGAAGAAGCGTTGAAGATGGCGCGCGAGCGCTGGCGGCAATATTCCGGAAGCCGCCGGATTTTGCTGGACCGGCTTACGTTCGTGCGCGAAGATGCGCAGAATTGTTGGGTTGATCTGGCTCCGGTCTTGCTCGGCGGCAGCCTGGTTGCACCGTAGAGCCTCTAGTCGGCCCGAAGGATCGTTGTCGCGGGCAATTTAGCGTGCGTTGAGGACAACTCTGTGAAGGCAACCTATCATGGATAAAAATATTGTGCGCTTCACGGTTGATCTTGCTATTAACCCCGGCAAATTCGACCAGTTCGACCGCATCGCCCAGGAAATGATTGCCGGCACGCTCAAGGAAGCGGGCGCCTTGGGCTATGAATGGTTCCTTAGTTCCGATCACAAACGTTGCCTGCTTCTGGAAACCTACGCGGATGCAAGTGCCGTTCTGGCGCACATGAAGGGACTGGCTGCCGGACTGGTGCCTAAGCTGCTCGAGACGTCGAGGATCAACAGCTTCGAGGTCTATGGAGACCCCGGGCCGGAAGCCGCGAAGATGCTCACAGGCATCGGGGCTGAAATTTTTCCGCTCTGGCACCCACTCGGACGCTGATTTTGAACGACCGGACTGGAAGCTTCCAGTTCCATGCGCCGGTTGTCTTCAACCTCTGGTAACCCACCTCGATTACCTGCCTATTACGTTACTCGCGGCACCGGGAGCATGGCCCCTGGTACATTTCCCTCCCGTGCATTGCGAAGGCCTTGGCAGCACTGTAAATAAAAGAGAGGGAATGTGTTGAATTTCGCGCCATAGGCCGCTTGGGGCGCCGCTTTCAGCCATGCCGGAGGGCATAGCATGCAGATCGGGGTTTACGGTTCGGGTTATCTGGGAACGGTAATTTCGGCATGTCTGGCGGATTTTGGCACCCCGGTTTCCTGTTGTCACCCTGACCGGTCGCGCATGGTGGAGATGGCCCAAGGGAACATTCCATTCTTCGAAAAAAATCTGAAAGAAGTGATCAGACGGAATGTGAGAGCGGGGCGGCTGGCCTATTCCACCGACCTTGAATCGTTTGCGCGCAAAACGCAAGTTATTTTTCTGGCGGAAGATAGCGCCGAAAATCTGACAGACGTAGTAATGCGGATTGCGCGCCTGGCGGCGAAGCCTCCGATTCTGACGATTGTGACGCCGGTGGCGGTGGGTACGGCGACAGCCCTGGAAAAATCTTTGAAAGATGCCGGCCTGCAGGCGACTATTGTCTCGCAGCCCATGTTTTTTACCGACGGCTGTGCAGTGGAAGATTTTAACTGGCCGGACCGGCTGATTTTGGGATCGAACTCCAATGAAGCGGTGCATGCCCTGAAGCAGATTTATCATCCGCTGGTGATGCGCGGAGTGCCGGTGATTGTGACCAACCAGGCGACGGCCGAGTTGGTGCGCGAAGCGGCTACGGCGTTTGTGGCGACGAAAATTTCTTTTATCAACGAAGTTGCGGCGCTGTGCGAGCGCGTGGGTGCGGACGCAGTGAGCCTGGCTCTGGCGCTTGGGCTGGATAAGAAAATCGCTCCGCGGTGCCTACAGCCAGGTGCGGGGATGGGCGGCGTGTTCGCGGAATCTGATATGGATTCGCTGGCCCAGTTGGCGCTCGCCAATGGCGTTCCTCTGAAGGTGTTGAGCGCGGCGCGCGATGTGAACCATTCTCTTGCGGATCATCTGGTAGAAAAAATTGCGCATGCCTTGAAGTCGGTCGAGAACAAAGATGTGGGGATTCTTGGGCTGGCGTTTAAGCCGAATACGAACTCGGTGGCGGGATCGTCGGCGATTCGGCTGGCGGAGGCGTTGGTGGCGAAGGGCGCGCGTGTGCGGGCTTACGATCCAGTGGCGCTCGCCGATGCCAAGATGCGGCTGAACGGGTCAGTGCGCTATTGCGAAACAGCATATGCGGCTGCCGAGGGTATGGATGCGCTGGTGGTGGGAACGGGCTGGCCGGAATTTCGAGTGCTCGATTTTGACCGCATCAAGCAACTGCTAAAGAAGCCAATTATTGTTGACACGAAGAATCTGCTGGATTCAGTGCGCCTGCGGGCGATGGGCTTTGAATATGTAGGAGTGGGTAGAGGGTAGCCGGCGGTTCTGGAGTTCCCAGTCAAGCATAGGTCTCCTCGCTGGATTCGTTTGCCTTCCATGACTGAGAAGCTGTTTCCCATGATTCTCTCCACACGACACTTTGCTGCTCCACGTGATCCTGTCCCCCGCGGTTGTATAATCACTTTGGCGGTGGGAATAGCTCAACTGGCAGAGCACCGGACTGTGGCTCCGACGGTTGCGGGTTCGATTCCCGTTTCCCACCCCAGATTTATTCTTTCCCGCCAGGACCGCGACGCTCTGCCAAGCGATAAATCCGCAACCTAGTTTCTCGATCGTTATTGTTCAAGCGGAGAGGAGATTCTTGCCGCGTCCTGTGTGTTCGAGTTCACGGGTGGCGTCTGCAGCGGACTCGTGATACAGTACGGCGATTCTGTTGACACGAGAATGAAGCGTATTTTTCATCCCTTTCGAAGTGCCGCTGCGCGGCAGCTGGGGCCGCTGGAGCAGCGGCTGCTGGACGGGCTGTGGGACCAGGGAAGTTCGACGGTCCGGGAACTACTCGAAAGCGGCTGCCCGGAGCTTGCCTACACTACAGTGATGACTACGCTGGACCGGCTCTACAAAAAGGGATTGCTGACACGATCGGAAGAGGGTAGGGCATTCCGCTATGCCCCGCGGCTGAGCCGCGAAGAATTTCAGCGCGAGGCGGCAGGGCATGCCTTGCGTCAACTGCTGGATGCGGGTTCGGCCACGGCTTTGCCGCTTTCTTTTCTGGTCGACTTTTTGGGAGAGAGGGACGCGCAATTGCTGGATGACTTGGGAAAATTGGTAGAACTCAAACGGCGCGAGCTGGGCCAAAAAAATTCGGCCCCGAAGGAGAGAGACTGATGTTCGCGGTGCGCGGAACATTGGTCTGTTTGTCCATCTTCGCGTTGCTTTACATTCTGCTGTCGGTGGCTGTTTGTGGCTTGTGGCGCCGGATCGCGGTTTGCGGCCGTCGGCATGCGCAGCAGCGGTGCGCGGACTTTTTATTTGCCTTGCGTATAGTTCCTTTTGCTGTGGCTGCGGGAGTGACGCTGTGTTTGGCCGCACCATCTTTTCTGATGCTGGAGCCTCGCGTGACCCGAGAATCCACCGGAGCGATGCCATTGGTGCTGGGCATGTGCGGCATGGCGTTGATTCTGGCGGGACTGTGGAACGCGGCGACGGCTTGCATGCGAGCTTCGCGAATACTTGCGGGGTGGTCGCGCGAGGCGACAGTGATGATCTGTTCTAGCCCGGTCGATGCCAAGAGAACGGTTCCGGTGCTGCGCACCTTTGCCGGTGCGCCGCCTCTTACAGCAGCGGGCATTCTGCGGCCGACGGTGTGGTTGTCGCGCGAGGCG
>Ga0209006_10003450_pt1 | contig 14374 bp, 9 predicted proteins | sample JacPin_JW_Ref_O2_FD_188567 | JGI IMG/M metagenome (GOLD analysis project Ga0209006, IMG submission 188567) | Forest soil microbial communities from Algoma, Ontario, Canada - Jack Pine, Ontario site 1_JW_Ref_O2 (SPAdes) (version 2) | ecosystem: Environmental > Terrestrial > Soil > Boreal... | reverse complement strand
TGCGTCCACGAGGTCAACGCCGGAATCGCGGTCGAACGCAACCAGCTCACCGGTATGCGCGTTGACTGCCGCCACGATCGTCGGCCTGTCCGGCCATTGCTGCCGAGGCAACCTGGCGGCGACCATCGCGCGCCGCTGTTCCGCCGCCGCGGGTCCGAGGGTGGCGTCGCTCTCCAAGCCGAACGCGCCCATCGCACGTTGCAGATCGGCTGCCGAGGTGGCGGCAGAGCCGATGGCCCTCATCCGCTCGTACACCGTGGTCGTCGGCGGGCCCGGTGGAGGCCGCCGGTTCTGTCCGACCGGTGGAACCGGCTCAGACAGAATCGAAGCCAACAGTTCGGCTGGAGATATGCCGCTGCGAAGCTGCGCTGCCGCGGTGGCACCGGACGACGTGCCGATCACTAGATCGGCGGCCTCGGTCATATCGATGCCAGCTTCGGCCAGTCCTGCGATGACACCGATCGTCCATGCTTGTCCGGCGGCCCCACCACCACCGAGAACCAGAGCAACGTTTTTAACCATCTGCCCACTATTTTAGCCCGTGATTGCGGCCGACATCTTCCGCGGGCGCTACCGCGAAAGCTTCGAGAAGCCCCAGGCCCTCGAGCCGAACGTTGCACTCACCTACCACTTTGCTCTTCCTACCGCGAATCACGTCTTTCTCGCCGGTCATCGCCTGATGGTCCAGATCCAGTCCACCTGGTTCCCCCTCTACGATCGAAACCCGCAGAAGTTCGTTCCTAATATATTTCTGGCTCAGCCAGGGGATTATCAAAAGGCTACCCAGCGCATTTACCACTCCGCCGGCCATGCCGGCAGCATCAGCCTTCCTGTGGTTCAGCACTAAGTGACGATCTGTTTCCTTTGACTTTGTGCGTTACGGCTTACCATTCGCTTGTATCGTGTGGTTGCGTTTGCTCCATATATTCGATGTATCCGAGCAATGCTCCCCAATGATAAAACCGGTCGCTGTTGGTCACATCGTCTCCCGTACCATTGAGGGCATTGTAGTTTTCATGAACATGTCCCTTTTCCGTCCACTCTTTTAGGAAGAGCTCAAATGACTTTTGTGCGAATTCCTGGCGAGTCTTGGGATCGTCGTAGTTGCGCAATCCCAGGTAGACGAGATAGTTCATCGGACCCCAAATGCGGCCTCGCCAGTAGTTCTGGTCAGTGAATGCAGGATCGTTACGCGCGATCGATGGCATCACATACTGGCCCCAGAATTCATCCGGGTTCAAGAGGTGCTTTTGAATCATAAGGGCCGCTTCGGCGGGGGTCGCAGCCTTTGCGAGCAACGGATAGAAATTGGTAGGAGACAGTCGAAGGCTGAACTTGCCCGTACTGAGATCTCGATTGAGAAAGATGCCATCTTGTGCGCTCCACAACGTACCAAGTTTCGCCCGGTAACGTGCGCTCCGCTCGCGTAATTCTGTGGCCTCTCGCGACTTGCCCAAGGTATCGGCCATCGTAGCCAGGGCGTCGCAATCGGCGATGTACATGCTCATCAAACCGACATCGGCGAAATCGAGAAGGTGCGACTGTGAGTTGTAGGTTGTGCTGTCGTACATCGGACTATTATCAAGACCCGACTCGAGGATTGCTCCGGCCCGAGTTCCTCGAGTGCGGTCGTCCAGGTTCACGGGCGTGTTTTCTCCATCACTGCCCCACGTCAGGTATCCCTGGACGTCGCGATGCGTAGCCCACCAGCGATTCCATTGGAGCAGAGGCTGGAATGTCTCCTCCAGAAACCAGCGGTCGTGAAACTTTTGATATAAGCCAAGCACGGTAATCGACCCGACCGGAGGCTCCGACCGGTCAGAACTTTTCCAACTGCCCGTCCGCGCATAATTTGGTACAAACCCCTCTGCCGTGGACTCGTGAAGGGTTTCAATCGCATCCGCATACGCTAAATCCCGGTCTCCGATGGACGCCATGGTTGCAGCGAAGAAGGTATCCCAATCGAAGATGACGTAGCCACCCCATCCAACGCTCCACACTCTGCTGACGGGAGAAACGACTCGACGGCCCTTTGGCTCGAAAATAGTGTCCCAGCCAAGAGTGGTTTCGATCGCATCTACGATCGGACCGGCTTTTCCGGCCGCTGCGATGGACTGTTGATACAAGTGATGTTGCCGTTCGACGATGGACTCGATGTTTACAAGCGTGCGAGGTTTACCGGTGCTGATACCGACGGACTGGGTAAAGTCGGTAGAGAAGTAGGGGCCATCTAGCGGCAAATTGACTGGTCCGCTGTCCTGAGGAAGACCCTTGCTGTTGGGTCCCGCCACGTCTTGTGATTTGGTGCAGGTGCAGTAGATCGACACCGCGCCGGACGATCCGCGGGTCTCAATGAAGTCCGGATGCTTAAGTGCGGTGCCGGGCCGATTCCAGAGAAAACTCACAGAAAATGTGATCGTGGGCGGTAGTGCAGAGATTGGCTCTGACGGCAGCGGGATTACAAGAAGAACCAGGTCGTCTCCGTCGCGGGCACTCTGAATTCGCCAACTATGTCCCTTCCAGGAGACGCGTAGGTCCGTGTAGCTGCCATCCCATGAGTGTTCTCCCGGAAACACCTGTTCCGCACCCGGGGTAAGTCTGCCAATGAGGGTATCGGCAAGAAATGTGTCCCCTCCTTCCGTCGAGTTGTGCATGAGGCCAATGCGGATTGCCAAGCCCTCGGGCAACAGTACATGCGTTGTAACGCTGTGAACATCCCATGTATTCCAACCCTGCGCAAGATGCCTTTGTACCTGCCGATATTGGGCGGAGACCGGGCCTCGGCTATTGTTTTCCTCTGCTGAGCTTGAATCCGCAATCGGCATCTTCAGACCAGCGCCGCCGTCGGACTGCGCTTGTGCAAAAATCGCACTACTGAGGGCAAACACCGCCGAGAGTCTATAAACAACGGCGACTACAGTGCTTTTGCTAAACGTTTTCACGAAAGTTCTCCTCCCAGCGGCCACACGTACTCGCAATATATCTGCTCAACGTGTGCCGAAGGTGGCTGGGTTCTGGGCACGGCGAACACGCTGCCGTATGAATGTACAGCGAGCAGGTTACGGGATGGGTGGAAGTTTAGGAGAGAAATTCATGTTCCGAGTTGCGCTGCAGGAAATACCAGGGAATCAAGAGCAGGCCTTTAGATATCCTTGGCTCGTCAGACGCACAGCCGTTGTGGCAGTCACGATAGCGCCAGCGACCAACCTCCAAATGGTTTGAGAACGCAGTGTAGCGGGATAGGCCACGATAGTTCGGTGGCCTATCTCGCCCAAGGAGAATGCTAGAACAGAAGTTTCAATGCAATTTGCCCCGCCCGTGCATTGCCGGTTGTTGCCGTAATCGTCCCAAAAGTAGAGTCGGTGACCGCACTATCCGGGTTCGCAAAATTCGGTGTATTTGTCAGATTGTAGAATTCACCCCGTGCCTGAAGTTCAAGGCTTTCCCAGATGTGAAACCCGCGGAACAACGAGAAGTCATATTGCTTCAAAGTCGGGCCGCGAACGGAGTTCCTACCTGCATTTCCGAACTGGTTCGCAGGAGGTGGAGTGAACGAAGAGGTCGAAAACCATTGTCCAAGACTGTGCGGGTAGTGTACCGGAGCTACCTGCTCGCCGAACTGGCTATTACCAGGGCAATTGCACGATGTTGCATCTGAGGTGATAGTGAAAGGAGTACCCGATAGCAGGCGCAAGATCCCATTGAGCTGCCATCCTGACAGCAGAAGTGACCCAATCCCTCCTTGATTCATGAATTGTTTTCCCTTCCCAAACGGAAGTTCATAGACGTGGCTGACAACAAGATTGTGCGTGGAATCGAAATCGGAAGGCCCATACTGCCGCGCGAGGTTAAGGTTGTCAATGAATCCGGGTTGATTGCTTCCCAGATCCAGCGATCTGGAATACGCGTACCCCAGCGTCATCGAAAACCCATTCGAGAAACTGCGCGTCATATTCACTTGCAGCGCGTTGTAGTTGCTGCTGGTCAAATCACCGCGCAGCTGTGTACTGGCGGTGCGCCCGTAGGATGCAAAACGGAGGCCGGCGGTCCCAGTACCAGGGGCGGCGGCATTGAGCTCTACGGAGGCAGGTAAATGCCGCCCTACATTTCCCACGTAGCCAACGTTAGTAACAAACCCATGCCCCAGACTGCGTTGATACGTCAGGTTGTAAGCTTCGACATAGGGCACCGGATTTCGCGTGGGAATGACGAAAAAGGCCTGATTTGGCGCGGGCGTAATGATGCCGTTTGCGGGTATGGTAGTGAAAGGAACAGGGGGCAGACTATCGATGGAGCCTGAGATGCCGTACCCTCCAGTGTTACCCACCTGCACGTTGTAGATGACGGGGAATTGAGTGGAAAGAGTTCCACCTGTGAACCCGAATCGCCCAATCCAGCCGCTCAGGGCAAACCCCCCGCGAACGACCGATTGATTGTCAATGCTGTACGCAAAACCGACGCGCGGCTCGGCTAACGACTGCGACGATACTCCGTTTGCCAGATCGACGTTTCCGCTTCCATAACCGGCCACGAGAAGATCGTTGGTTGCCGGGTCATAGTTCGACGCTCCCCCTTTACCTTTCGGCTTGATCGGCGAGTAAAACTCATAGCGGATGCCCAGATCGAGTACAAGCTTTGGCGTTGCGTGGTAAGTATCCTGGAAGAAAAGCGCGAACTGCGTCTGCCGATTGGTCGGTGTCTGGGTCATGAACGTCCGGCTCAACTCCTGCGGCGCGCCAAGTAGGTAGGCCGCAAAGCCATTGACATATGCCCCGTCCGGCCCCAGCCCAGGTCCGCCATTGAGTTGAGTCGTTCCCGGCTCAAAAGAAAATCCGCCGCGGGGACCTCCGTTGAGTCCCTGTGGCTGCCTGCGGTCTAAACGATTTCTGTGAGCTTCCCCGCCAAACTTGAGCGATTGGTTCGGAAGGTCCTTGGTCCATGTGTTCACGACTTGAAATAGGTTGTCACGATTCTTGAGCGGGTAGTAGGGGCTGCCGCCGATGGCTATGGTTGGGCTTGAGCCAATATTCATGAAGGCCAATCCCTCCTCGGATATCGGGTATGGGTCGGGATCCGCTATCCCGGCCTGTGCATTGCTCAGGGTTTTATCCGTATCGACCACGTTTGTGGCGTACAGGTTGTAGCCCAGCCGCAGTTCGGTGAGCAGGCCGGGCCCAAAGCCGTGCGTGAAATTGATGATCCCCGTATAGTTATCGTCGTTGGCGCTTAGTCCGGCGCCGATTGGCTCGGGATAATAGGTGGGATTTTGAGTGGCGTATCTGGAGATATTTGTTTCTCCAAAGACTTTTGTGAGTTCCGTAAAGTTGTGGTCCAGCCGCGCTGTATAGTTGTCGGCGTTATAGCTAAATGGAATATTCGTTACCCAGTTATTCTGCAGGCCTGGCAGATTTGGCGCGGGAAAAAACTTATCGATCGCCGCAGCCGGCCCGCTAATAAGAGTTTGAGGAATTATGTTGTTGGTAAATTGCGTGCGCCCGGTACCGTCCGGATTACCGGTAAATGGATTGAAGATAGCCGCCCCTGGAACCGAGCTGAAGTCGCCGGTAAGAAAAGCGGGCAGGGGCACCGTGCCTGTCGAGGTGCTCGACGAACGCTGGCGGACACCGTGATATGCACCGAAAAAGAACGTGTTGTTCTTCACCACCGGTCCACCCACCGCAGCGCCGAAATCGTTCAGGGTTAGCGGCGGCTTGGCCAGGTTCCCACCGAAATAGTCCTTCGCCGCGAGAGCCGCAACCCGGTTATATTCCCACAGGGTTCCATGAAATTGGTTTGTGCCCTGGCGCGTCGTTTCGTTGACTACCGCTCCGGCAACTCGGCCAAATTCCGCGCTATAGTTGCTGGTGGAGACGTGGACCTCCTGGACTTGTTCGGGAGGGGGCAGGTAGATGCTGAGCCCCAGTATCGGATCCGTATTGTCAACCCCATCGACAATCGTGTTGTTGGCTGAATTCGATTGGCCATTGGCATTGAAGAACGTTGTGCGCTGCCCATCTTCGACCGTGCCGAAGCTTTGTGCCGGTGGAGTGACACCTGCGGCAAGGCCGGCAAGAGCCTGAACGTTGCGGGCTTCCAACGGGACGTCGGTGACCGTTCGTACGCCAAAGTTGACTGCCACCTCAGCACTTTCGGTTTGGAGCGGCGGCGGTGCCGCGGTTACTGTAACGGTCTCGGAGGCGCTCCCGGGCGTAAGAACAGCGTCGAACCTGGCGACCGTCGAAACAGAAATATTGATGTCAGCCTGGGTGAGAGTCTTAAACCCGGCTGCGGTCACCTCCACCCGATATTCGCCGGGCGCCAGGTACGGAATGTCGTAACGGCCATCTGTAGAACTGGCAGTGGTCCGCTCAGAATTGGTGGATAGTTCCGTTATTGTGACCTTCGCATTTGGAATGGTCGCACCGGTCGAATCTGTGACGGTGCCCGTGAGAGTACCGCTAACCACCTGACCAGAAACGCTGCCGCCTGAAATGAGCAAGAGAAATGCTACCAGGAGGGGCACGGCTAAGAGTCGCATCGAGTGGGAGTGCGAACACCAGCCCGAAAGGTCTATCGAGCTAACAAATCTCTTTGTATGACTGCTGGGCACTATGCCCGGAGCACGCAAGCGCCAGTAAAGATGCGGCAAGAGAGATGTCTTTTGAAGCTGTGTCATGTGGTCCTCCTAAAGGTGGAAATCTCTGAATTCTGTATGAACGGTCCGATGAGCCGAGTTCAGATCGGGGCGGGAGCTTGCCTGACGGTTCCCACTCGTTCTTCTGATCGATCGCAAGACAACACATCGGAAGAGAGTGTTGGCAACGTCTTGTACGGTACGGTCGCTCAAGACCGCGTTTAATCTCGATGTGCTGAATTCGGTACTGTACTGAACCCCGGCGCCTGGTTGGGAGAATGGCAGAGCCTGACCCGCCGAATCGGTGACTTCAGCACCCAACGTCGTTCTGTGGCCTGATCTATGAGAAGTTGAATTTTAAGGGTCGCTTTGGGATGGAGCATTCCTGGTCGACAGGAATGCGAAGAAAGTTATCGATCGCAAGTTGCTACTTGCTACCCGCGGTGCAAGGGACCAGTGCGCGACCCAAACCGGCGAATCAAGCGGGTCTCATTGCGCCGTAAAGCCGATGACCTGTGGTTCGAGGAACAATTGATTTGCCGCCCTACTATGGGATCGTCATGGTGCCAACGAAATCAAACATTCTAAAAGACATAGCAGGCTTGCGCAGGGCGAAAACTGGGCGTACAGTTGACCTCACATAGCCCCGTGAGACCCCGCTTATGAACTGTTAGTCCTTATGACCGTCAGCGAAAAAGATACGAACCACCAACCTTTAGAGACCAACGTTTCTTCGGTCCGGCTCGATGTCGTGTTGGATGAAATCCTACGGAGCGCTCCCTTTAGTTCCAGCAGACAATGCCAAACCTTACTTCGATATCTCGTTGAAAAATCCGGTAAGGGAGGCGAGGAGTCGCTGAAGGAACGAGTGATCGGGGTAGAGGTCTTCGGCAGAAGTCCCGACTACAACACGGGAGATGATCCGATTGTCCGTGCCAGAGTGGGAGAAGTGCGCAAGAGGCTGGCGCAGTATTACCTGAGCGAAGAATCCAGCCACACCAGGATCAAGATCACCATACCTTCAGGGTCGTATCGAGCGACTTTTGAATTTCTCCCCGAAGAAGCGCCCGTCGACAGGATTCAGCCCGCTGGTCTTCCACAGAGCCCAGTTCAGAAAGAGGCGGCCACCCAATTATCCCCGGCCTCCGCGGTCCCAATTCCCAAACTACCCAACGCGCTGACGGTCACGCGGGTGTGCGTGGCCGGGATAATATTTGCTTGCTTGATCGCTTTTCTGATTTTCGTTATTAGGCGGGCCGGTCCGCAAAATGCGTTGGATCAATTCTGGGTGCCCGTGCTTCAGAGTTCGAAGCCTGTCTTGATCTATACCGGTACGAATGCGATTTACATGCCGACGGAGATCTTCGCTGCGAAACGGCGACATCCGCAGGAACATGAGCAGAGCGATGGGAGACTGCTCTTTTTGTCCGCGCTCGCCCCGGGGGAGACATTGACCTCGGCAGACGTGTACCCGATCAACTATGAATTCACTAGTGTTGGAGACATGTCGGTAAACGTGAGGCTTGCTTCTTTCCTGACGGCCCAACATCATGGTTTCGATGTGCGGGCCGGAGAGAATATATCCATTGGCGACCTGCGTGAGTCGCCATCAGTTCTGGTTGGCGGTTACAACAATTTTCTGACGTTACAGTTGTCCCACAATCTGCCTTTTGCACTTGACGGTAGCCAGGATGGGCGGCAACCGATCCAGGAGTCAGGCGGAGCGAAAGAGGGCTGGTCCTCCAGGCTCGACGCCAATCGAGCCAATGGAGAAGACTATGCTATCGTCGCCAGGATACTTAATTCAGAGACCGGCAATCCTGTGATCATTGTGGCCGGAGTTACCTCCTTTGGCACCCGCGCAGCAGGGCAATTCATTACCAATGCAGAAAGCCTCAAGGCGCTTACCGCAACAGCACCGAAGGACTGGGCAAGCAAGAATTTAGAGCTGGTGGTGCGTACCGTAGTCCTCAAGAGCGATCCCGGTGCCGCTACTATAGTTGCCGCACGCTATTGGTAGCACTCCGCGGATCAGCGAAATCTCAGGGTTTCACGCCCGGACTCGAACGTCTTAGCGGTGAGTTACGTACTGCACCTCCCGGCGACAAGCACGCGAACACCCTGGATTTCCTGGGGTTTTGAGCAACGTACCGTACAGTGCGTTGTCACCCATACACTTACATGTTCCCCTCATGAGTGCAGCAGAATGATCCAGGGCCGCTGGGCTGGTTTGTTCGCTATAAGCCACGCGAGTGATCGACTTTGGCACAAGGACATCTTCGGTACAAAATGCGTTGTTTCATGGGACTCTCCTTCATTCTCATTCTTTCCGGCTTAGCTTCAGCCGAGGAGACACCGGCCCAGTACCATTACTCGGGCGACATCACCGTCGACATCGCCAAGGTGCCATTCAGCCGGTATGGCTCGTATCTGGCGTTCTCGAAGCTCTCGGGCGAACGGGCTCCCGATGCCCATTCCGGCGTTTATCTGCGGAACATGCATGGCAGCGCAGATGAGCAGCATCCTGTTTTTCGCGTTGAATTACTAGCGGGAGATTCCACGGTGCCATTTGAGGCTACAGCCAGCCCCGCTCGCCTCCATTTGGAGGCGGCAGCGGGGAGCGTGGATATCTGCTTCTCTCAGACCGACCAGGTTAGCTTCCGAGGTCGAGGAGTTTCCCTCCGGCTTGTCCCTTCGGTAACCGCGATTGTCGTTCCAAATGCCGGCAACCACTGGGAGTTTCACGATTCGTATCGGGGCACCGAAAAATACATGCTGTGGCCTGTGGAGGGCAATCTGCGTGTCTCCGGATCGTGGACAGGCACTGAGAGCGAGCACGCTTCGGCGACCTTTACTCCTGATCCAGCTTCCCACTCTCTCGAAGGAGAGATCGACACCTACGACAGTGTCTGGACCCCTCATACGGGCGGAGACGACTTTGCTGCCAGAGTGCAAACCGTGAAACGCGACTACCAGAAATGGTTGGAACGAATGCCGGTGGTTGCCTCTGAGTTTGGCCAGGGGGCGGAGTTGGCCGCGTATGTTAACTGGGCCAGCGTGGTCGCCCCAATGGGATTTCTCGACCGGCCGGCGATGCTCATGTCCAAGAACTGGATGGCGAATGTATGGTCCTGGGATCACTGCTTCACTGCAATGGCCTTGTCCTTCAGAGACCCCGACCTTGCGTGGCAGCAATTTATGGTGCCTTTCGACAACCAGGATCCTCATGGCGCTCTACCGGATGAGGTTCGGGATTCGTTCAAAGCTTATAACTACTCCAAGCCGCCGATTCATGGTTGGGCGCTGCAATGGATGATGAATTACGGCGGCTATAACGATGTGAAGCACTTGGCGGAGGCTTATGAGCCGATCTCCCGCTGGACTGAGTGGTATTTCCGCTATCGCGACATCAATGGCGACGGACTGCCTGAGTACAATCACGGCAACGATTCCGGATGGGACAACTCCACAGTCATGCTGTCTGGGATACCGGTCGAGACACCCGATCTGGATAGTTTCCTGGTCCTGCAGATGGACGCTCTGTGTATCATGGCGCGAAAGCTGGGGAAGGAACAGGACGCTCAACAATGGCAGTCTCGCTCCGATGAATTGATGAAGAAGATGCTGGCCACGCTCTGGAGGGATGATCACTTTGTGGCGATTCGGGCAGACAATGGGCAACAGGTTGAATCAGATAGCCTTTTACTCTATCTGCCTCTCATCTTGGGAAACAAGCTTCCTACTGGAGTGCAGCAAAAGTTGGTTGAGGGGCTTACGCGTCAAGGAAGATTTCGCACTACTTACGGGTTTTCAAGTGAAGCTCTTACTAGCAAGTACTACACCCCGGATGGCTACTGGCTCGGACCCATCTGGGCGCCGACGACCATGCTTCTGGCAGAAGGGCTGGATTCTGCCGGTCAACGGCGTCTGGCACACGATCTGCGCGTAGATTTCTGCAAGATGGCGCAGCAAAGTGGAATGGCTGAAAACTTCGATGCGAAAACTGGCGCGCCCTTGCGGGATCCGGCATACACCTGGACCTCCAGTGTCTACCTGATCTTTGCTCACCAATTGTGGAAGGAAGACAAAAGAGCAATGACGAGCGCGCCGTAGGTAGCCCGCCACCCATCATGGATGGCCGAGCATGGTGCCCAGCTTGTCATTGACAGCATGCATCTGCCGTCCACCACCCGGAAAATTTGACTTTCCGGCACATCGGAAACCTCTCTAACGCGGCGACTGTGGCATTGAGCTTGTGCTGTATGCTGAACCACCCGGATGATCGTCCCTCTGGAGAGAGCGTTCACGCGTCCGAATGAACAATGACCTGGAACCAAACTGTGACGGTTACGTTGCAGTCCACCCGTTTACCGATGCGCAACGCTGAGAGCTTCCGGGTGGCTTTTTCTCACCACTGGTGAGACTTTTGGCGCACTCAGCACGGCACGCTCGAATAGAGCCACATTGGCGCTCCAACTCGCGTTTGCTCCACCTCTCCTGAGTCGCCAGCCGTATATAGAAACTCGCGTTCTTCATGGCGCTTGCTCTGCCCGACAATGATGAGGAGATGCGACCACGGCAATTGCCTCACCAGTGGAGAGACAATCGATTCACCCCTGTAGATTTCATAAAGCTGCCTCATTCGGAAGAGGTTAGGGCGACTGAAACCGCGGATGAAAACGGCGTTTGCGGAAACACGGGGCGAAGTTGCTGGTTAACTGGCTCAGGAGAGCATGGTTTCCTTGCTATTCACATTCTGTTATCTCGGTGGTCTGCTTTTCGCATCGCAAGTTCAAGCCCACGCGCCGTGCAGAGCGAAAGCGAAGCTCTTCCACATGGAATTCTCCGATCTCCAACTCTCGGAAGAAAACCCTTTAAAGCCCCGGTCGCTTACATCCCACTCTTCGGTGTAATCAACCCGATATTGATAGCCCCCGCTCCCTTTCCGATGTCCACCACCTGCGCAACTGCTGAGAAATCCAGATTGCCGCCCGCTTTGATGAACATTACTTTGTTTGCACGTACCGAAAAGATGGCATTCAAACGCCTGCCCAAGTCGTTTACCGCCACATTGTCCTGGTTGATTTTGTAGCCTAGTTGACCAGCCCGCAGAGTAAAAACCTGTACCACGATTGCGGCATCCGGAACCTGATTTGGGTTGCTCGGCTGTTGGGGGACCTGCGTATCCAGCCCCTGTGGTGTAACTGGCAAAATGACCATGAAGACGATCAATAACACCAGCAGAACATCGATCAGCGGAGTCACATTCATCTCAACTTTTAGTCCAGTTGAACTATCGCCATTTCCAATTGTCATAAGCGAAACCTCAATTTGCGGGATCCAGGGGCCTCAATGACACTGCGGGAATCGAGACTGGACTCTACTACTTGGACACCGCTGCAACTCTACGAGTTCCAGCCGGCTAACTGCAGCCACAATCCAGAGAGGGATCCAAGTCCGGGGAGGGACAGAGTTTCAATGACGGACGAGAAGTTCACCAACCATTCAGCAGCCGAAACAAAGTCCGCCACAACGACACTCACTTCTTTGCGTGATGACGATCCGTAACGATTTTCTCGTGGGGACCTCTTCTTTGTAGCGTCAGCCACCGCTGCACCACCTTCTCCAGGCTTTGGATAGGGGCTCTGAATCACGTCAGTATCACATCGCTCAAGCCGAATCCCAGCAAACCTTCCGAAAAGTCCCATTTTCGGTTTGTATTGTCCTCCGCCTCGTCACAAGCGAAAAGTGAGAGTAGCAGGTAAGGTCTGCGCGTATGTATACGGCCTTATCGGTAACCGTGAACCCCGTTTTCATGGAAATGCTAGGCTGCTTCCTGGTGCTCTTCAAAAAAGAACCGGGGAAGGCTCTTACTGAGGAGTGAGCCCAGAGAATCAGCAAACGATGGAAGCATACTATCTAGCACTTTAGGCCAGTGTAATCCGGTACTGCCGTTGCCTTATATTGAATTACCATGCCCGATCGCATAACAGTTCCGCGTTGGTACTTTCTGCACCTGCTTGCACTCTGCCTTCTGGCAGCAAGTGCAACCGCTTCTATTGCTAATGCGCAGGTCTCAGCTTACGGAGTAGTAGGCGTGAATGGCTATGGCTTCTCGTATAGGGGCAATTCCCCAAGCTCTTACTACGATACGGCTGCTATTGGTGGAGGAGCTTTCTACAACTTTCCCATCCGGAGCCGGGTGACTGTGGGCATCGATGGCCGCGTTCTTTACGGGCCAGGATCGTATGGCGGAACCACGGCTGATGCCGCGTTACGCATTGGCTTTGTCCCAAAGGTGAATCGCCTGCGTCCTTACCTTGCCATTGGCGGCGGCATAGTCACTTCGGTCCTTAATCCAGGATTTGAGCCAGCGCGTGTGACAAACGGAGCATTGGAGTTGCTCGGCGGTCTCGACATTCGCATGACTGATTCGGTCGATATTCGTGCCGTGGAGTGGGGCGCGGCTGCCGGCTACTCGAGCACTGGAATCGCCAGCGGAGTCGGCTTTCTCGATGCTGGTGTTGTCTATCACTTTCGGCCCAACGTCAAGCGGAACTAGCTAACGTTCGAAGGGCAATGTTTCTTCTGGTTAACTCGGGAACAGCAGTAGCAACAAAGTCCGTCACAACGACACTCACTTCTTTGCGCGATGACGAAGAAACAGCCATCTGTCGTGGTTACCTAAGAGATCCTCTTACGCTCAGTGTCGACACGCGGCAAACGCCGTACTAATGTATAAATAAGAACCATATGTCGGCCCGTCTTCACGACGGCGCTGCTTGGCGTTGCGCCGGTGTGCTTTGCCCGTGCATCTTCCGCCCACAACCCGGAAACATCATTGCTTGAATGCATGATGACTTGGGTGTAGCAAACGGTAAAGTGACAAACAAAGTGATGGTTGACGCCTGTCCTCAGCATGGATGCGGCCCGCGAGGGCGCGCCTCCGGAGAGCGGGATTCGCGGCGTCAGCAGGGTGCGCTCAGTGCGTCCTCTTGTTGAGAAGTTTTGACAACTTAAGAAACGCGACATCACCGGAAAGCCCGGGCCAACCGCGGCCAGAGGAACGGACGCCGGATGGTAAACGGGACAATCGCTGATACGAAGCGCGTAGGCAGACATATTGTCCCGTTTATCACCGGTAGAGTGGGTTCCGGGCGTAGGCCAACGTTCTGCCTGTCGAAATTTTGCAGCAAAACCTCCGTGATCGAGGGGAAGTTGAAAGCCTGCAAGTAAGAACGGAGCTTTTTGCGCTTATTGCGCTCTTTTTGAAGCTACGTGACCAGGCGGAGGCTTATGCGTCGACTGCATAGTTCAGCAGGCCCTTAATAGGGATAAAGAGCATGCTGGACACCGCCTTATCACGCAAATCACGCTCATCGCGCACCTTTTCCCGGGGCCCGATCGCCGATCGCAGGCTCTGCCGCTCCGGACTTAGTTAGCTTAGTTAGCTTAATTTCTACAAAGGAATTAAGAACGGGGAGGGCATCTAACAGAAAGCGCAGCGCTGTCGATGCCCCAAAAAGGCAAAAACGATCGAATTTTATAAAAAATCGAAGATTTATAGATGAAAGACCAAGAATTGTTGAGGAAAGAAGTCGTATAGGCGATTGGGAAATTGATACTATAATTGGAAAACAGCAAAAACAAGCAGTAATAAGTATCGTTGAGCGTTTTTCAAAGAAAACTATTTTAAAGAAAGTAGGTACCAAAAAAGCAAATTTTGTTGCAGATGAAACG
>Ga0209006_10003449_pt1 | contig 14374 bp, 15 predicted proteins | sample JacPin_JW_Ref_O2_FD_188567 | JGI IMG/M metagenome (GOLD analysis project Ga0209006, IMG submission 188567) | Forest soil microbial communities from Algoma, Ontario, Canada - Jack Pine, Ontario site 1_JW_Ref_O2 (SPAdes) (version 2) | ecosystem: Environmental > Terrestrial > Soil > Boreal... | reverse complement strand
TCCCGGACCTGATCCTATCTACAAGTGAACTCATCTCCTCCCACTTCGATCGCACCTAACTAACGAACTAAATAACATTGAAATAGCACCGACCGCCGTCGTGCTTATCTTCGGTTCACAACCGGTACGTTCTCTTTCTGTCGTTTCCATCCTTTTTGTAAATTATATTTTATTATTCCCGCAGGACGTTATTCGAGTCGTATGTTTCTGGCGTCGGTCAAAATCTGCGGTAGTCCTATTGAATCTAGGCGGAAGGGCATCTCCACCACCAGAGAGGCCGTTGGACACTCCTTGAATTATATGCGTACGTATACATGTATATACTGTATGTACACATATGATATATGGAGACTTGCGAGATCCTTGACCATTCATTTTGATCGAGGGATACCGGCTCGGCTACTAGTACAGTAGTGTCGTTGGGAACTTGTTGACAGTCCTTATCCATTCTCTGTCTCACCAGGGCCACCGATCGCACGCTTAGTGGTCGATCGGTTGTTGTCTTTTGAAACATTTTTTTGAACAAAAGACGGGACTTGCGTCTTAACTATCGTTTGGCTACTCGTGGCCGCTAACTCATGTGGGTGGTTCTTTCCACTGTCACAGCGCAATATTCCAAGCTCGAGAGTTAACGTTACGAAATTCAGGAACCCGCCTTGGCAATCGATCAGCAACGCTCTAATCGCATGGTCACTGACAGGCCCAACGACAGACACTTTAAGCTTGATTTAATGGTAACCGTGCCATGCTGACCGTTGTTCTGGAGCCCTTTCTATATCGATGGCCGGAACACCCAGGGTTATATATGGATCTCAGTCTGTCGATAAGAGATCCTCGGGAAATCAGGAGACCAGCTCGGTAAGAATGAAACAATCTTGCCATTACCCGGGTGCAATGGCGTCAATGGCGATACTGCATCAAGAGACAGTGGAACTTCAAACGTTCACACCAAGCGACATGCCGTAAGCAAATATAAACACGTGACCAATAAATTTCGAGCGTCGCCTCATCAAGGAATTATCAATTATGGCCGTAGGTACCCTCTCACCGCCCTCCCGACTTCAACGAACTAAACAAATACAATAAAATATAAACTCAATTCACAACAGAGCCGCTGTGCATCGTCCTTCCGCATCAACGCCTTCACCCGACCACGGCCGAAGAATCCTCATTCCAGATTACACAGAACAGCGACATGTCCGTCACCAAGATGTCTCGCGACAGCCGCTACAGAGACACCTCCTACCAAACACCATCCTTCGCCCCTACCCCTACCATCAACCACAACCACAACCACAACCCATTCCGACAAGGCCCTCACATCGGCGGCTGATCCGAAAATCGACCAGCTGGTCCATACGATATCCGGCTTGACGCTGTTGCAGGCTTCTGACCTCGTTACATTGCTCAAAGTGAGTGGAATCCATGGATCTAAAAAAAAGTCGATTTCTCATTCGCCTTTTTTAAAATTCGTGTGTAATCAAAGACCCGTCTCAACATACAAGAAATCGCACTACCAACAGCTGCTGCAGCACCTCTTCAGACCGGTTCCGGAAGCGCTTCCCAAGAGGCATCAACCGAGCCAGTGCGTAGACTACTATCTGTCATTAGCCCATAAATGATGACCCTCCTCCTCCCCCACTTGCAGGAAAAGCCTAAAGCAAAGACAATCTTCAACGTCACGCTCGAGTCTTTCGAAGCTGGAGCTAAGCCCAAAGTCATTCGCGAAGTGAAAGCACTCGTCCCAAATCTCACTCTCATAGAAGTACGTCATGTTCTTTCTTCCTCTCCTCTCTCCTAAACCCATTAACCATTCCCTACATAGGCTAAAAAATTCGTCGAATCGTTACCAAAAGTCCTCAAGGAGAATTTATCAAAGGAGGACGCTGACAAGTTGAAGGCGACCTTCGAAGCAGTTGGTGCGGTCATTAAACTGGAGTAATTTATGAAATAAATCTCCCTGGCTTGGGATCAACTTATTTGCACTCAACTCGATGCCTTAAGTGTCGCTCGTTGACAATGAACTAGTCAAGATTGAATGTGGTGCTTCTGACACTCCAGCAACAAAGTGATTCACGATCCATGGTGCAAGGAGACCAACTCCAAATCTCCAAATCTCCCCAAATGCCCACCTTCGAGCCGCTGCAAGTAGAGAGCAGGGTATAAAGAACATAAGAATGGTCATGTTCATGATGAGATAAGCTAAGGCGCTGTGCCGGGAGAATAACGATGATCGTCTTCCATACCCAATATATGTCCAAGGAATCTCAATCCTCCGACAGATAACGATATTCAAACCGGAAATCGCTCTTCTTCCTTTGACACCATGAACCCTCCCAGTCAAAGTAGACATATACCCCTTGTTCATATTCTTCTGTTATTGCTTGTGGCTCAGAGTGCCGTTGGAACCATGTCAGGTACTTGACGTGGAACCGCCATGATTGACGCTTTAGCTCCTTGGCAGCAAGATACCTGACAGCCATTTGGTCAGTTTTTTCGAATCTAGGAGAACAGAAGGAATGCGGGCCATACTGTTGATATGTTCCCGGAAGGAAATAGAATACGTAAAACAAGGTTTCGACATCCAGCTGAGAGAATATTGGAGCCGAGGTCAACAACGGATTGGGTGATTGTGGGTAGTAGCCGGCCGTCTGGTACGGATTTCGAGGAACGTAGTATTTCGGCCTGAATGCAGGAGGAAATTCGTTACTGATCCTCCCTCAGAGACGGTGCGTAACTTACTTCTCAGTGTCTTGAGGTTGCGGCACGTCAATATAACTTCCCTCGAGCAGCTTATGTACTTGATCGAGATTGCTCATACGATGCGCGGCTGCATGCATGTCAACACACACAACCCACTCGTATATCAATTAGACCGCGAACGTACCTTTCTGTTTGACGTTCTCGAACGACATCACAAGATCTGACAAAGAACCGGGGAATGCATTCGATGATGAACGTTGCTGAACCGGTAGCTGCAACGATGGTGTCGCGGACGGTGGCCGTTGGCTGCCGATAGTCTGAGGTTGCTGCTGTAGAGGCGCGCTCGGCTGCTCGACTTGGGGCACCTTGACACCTGGCGGAAACTGTGGCTGTGATGCGGTCGAAGCGCTTCCGGAAGGTAGATTGGTGAAAGTTGGAACATGCTGCTGTACTTGCTGTGGCAACGGAGAGAGCCCTGACAGCTGTGTTGCCTGACTACCAGCCTCTGTCGGTAATGAGGTTCCATTGACTGATGCCTGTGAAGTCTCAGGTAAAAGTGACCGCTATATAGAATGACAACTGAGCAACGTCCAGACGATGGTAAAGCTACTGACCGATGCGCTCGGTGACGCCATTCCTGGTCGTTGTGACGAAACGGAATCTACGACAATGGGAAGATGAATGAATGCTTTCATAGAATTTTCATGCCGTGCACCTTTCCTCGGTGCTACACGTTGTGGAGAAGACATAGCAGCTGGACCACCAATAGCACTGGGCACGGGTTCTGAGAGAGCCGGCGATTCTTGATCTGAGTGAAAAGACCCATCGGGTCGATGTGACACTGAAGCAGACGACAGCATGGGACTCGTGACCGACGGGTGTGTCAAGCTTGGAGAAGAGACAACGGATTCTTGTGATGTTGACTGTGCCACAGCTTGTCCTATTGGTGTCAGTGGTGGGGGATTCGACACAGAAAGCGGAACGGTCTGCGATTGTTGTGACGAAGTATGTGATGAGGGACCTTGCGTTGTTGGTGTGGACGCTACTGCGGCTGCAGCTGCAGCGGCGTATCGTATAGGCGGAAGGGCTGGTGGTCGCGTTGCTGATGGCAAGCCTGCCTTGAGGATGCTTGCCATGGGCTGCTGCGCAAAGTTTGGGTTTGGGGGAGGTTTCACTGTCGAAAGACATATGGTAAGCATCGACAGCGACAGGGATCGTCATATCTAGGATCGTACGTTCTGTTGCAGTGTGCGGCTCTATAACGCCAAGACTGTCAGCACAACCCCAGTATCAAACTAAAATCAACCAACTTCTGAGGTTCAACATGAGAGAAGCTTTCTTCAGTACCGGGCTTTCTGGCTTGCCACTCGACACACTTTCCTCGTCGTGTTTCTTCGTGGAAGGTGTCCGTGGTGGCAGGTCTGCGATCGTGTATGAGGACTAGTTTTCATATAGAATTTTAGACTTACCCTCACTAGCCACATCTGATTCGTCACTGTCATCGTCGTCCAAGGCAAGGCCGAACTTCTCTTCCTCCTCGTCGAGGTTAAGGTCGTCGTATATGCCTTCATCTTCGTCAAAGTCCTCCTCCTGCGTCCGAATACAACCTTAAAAGGCCTGTAATGCTTTAATGGGAAAGCAACATAACGAACCGTATTACTCTCGACGAAATATGACACATCGTCTTTCAATGCCAAGACTTTCTCGGTCGGGAGCGAGCCATTGTTCAATAATCGCAAAATAATCTCCAAACGACTGATGTGCCACTTTCGTCGCTCGTTGAGAGTCTCCAATTCCTCCTGTCGTCCCGCGGCCGACGAACCCGCTTTATTCCTCTTCTTGCCCGTTCCCTGCAATGCTTCAACCTCTGCTTCAGTTTGCTCGACTTGCATCTGCAGCTCCTCAACCTGGGTCTGAAGCCAAGAAGTGGCTTCTTCTTTCTCTTGTTCCTTGGGGTCAAGTTTGGCAGCTTGAATGAGACCTTCTTTGGAGAATGCTTTTGTCTTCATTTCCTTTTCACAAGCTTTAAACTTCTCCATTTGCTGTAGCCGGGATATGAGAATGAATAACGCGAAGGAAGGGTGCAAGGAAGTGCTCACGGTTTCAATCAGTCTTCGGTTCTCAAGCAACTGGGACTTGTCCTTGATATCGTTGTTGGCAACCCAGGTCTTGATTTGGTCTCTGAGACGCTGCAACTTCTTTATTTGAGTCTTCAGGTCGAGTTCCTGCTTCTCTTTCTGTGTCTGGTTTGTGGAGGCTTGCATCTTGTCATATATTGCCTCAAATAATTCTACGCCTTCAGCTACCTTCTTTAGTGTTCTGTCAATTTCGGCTGGGATAGAATAGTATCTTTAGTGTTCATTCATTCATGAAGGGATGCTCACTCTGTAGTTTTCTTGCCGCCATGGCCGATGCTTAGTGTGTGCGTAGTGACCAAGGTTTTAGATGATTACATAATACAATACTGATACTGAAATGCGGCCAGGGTAACGACTAGGACACCTGCTGCAGTGACTCAGGCAAGACTGAGAATTACGCATTAACTGACTCGACCATGAGACCGTAGTAAACGTGAGTGTGAGAGCAAGGGGACAATGGCATTAGCACGTGCACTGTTTAGGACACTGAACCTTTCCACTATGAAGTCCCTACGAAAGTCTTTGAACGGTGGTAACAAAGATTCTATCCGTCAACAAATATCCACTCCTCTCCCTCTCCCCGCAATATCGAAACCACCCTCATCAGTTCTACCCCCTCAGAAAGTAATCCGTGCTCTTGCGTCCTATCGGCCTCAAGCACCACAGGAGCTCTCCTTCCAGAAGGGTGACTTTTTCTACGTTTTGCGCGATGTCGACAATCAAGGAGCTTGGTACGAGGCACACAATCCCGTCTCCGGAGCCCGAGGATTGGTCCCCCGATCCATGTTCGAAGAATTTGGTAAAACCCTTGCTGGGTAAGCTACTCTGTTCACTATAATTACATCACAACTTTTTCACCCATCACTTCCTATAACATTCATAGCGTTCGTTCCTCTCAGTCTGCTAACAAACCACCAATACTGCTCAGTACCGACTATCCAGGCAGTTCAGATCTCAATGTACCCATATCACCCATTTCACCCAGAACCCCAAAGTCACCCAAGTCACAAGTATTTTACGCCGTCGTTCTTCACGATTTTGTCGCAGAGCGTGCAGACGAGCTTGATGCTAAACGCGGTGATCCGATATCCGTCGTGGCCCAGTCAAACCGTGAGTGGTTTGTCGCGAAACCTATTGGCCGACTGGGGCGACCTGGTCTCATTCCCGTCACTTTCGTCGAAATTCGTGACCCTGCTACAAATCAACCCATTCAAGATGTTCAGACCCTCATGGACCGTGGGGATCTTCCAAGAGTTGAAGACTGGAAACGGGCCATGCTAAATTACAAACAGAATAGCATTCCACTCGGCGTCATCGAGGACACAAACTCTCGCGGTGTGCCCAATAGTCCGTTCATGGCACAACAGCCCGAACCGGATCCTCCCAAACCTGTCCAACAATACCAACCGACTGCCTCTCCTGCTCGACCTTCCACACCCGAATGTCTTCCCGAGGGCATTCTTCTCTCTGCTGACGTTGTCTCTTTCCACTACGAGACAGATGAATACTGGTTCCGTGTGGATGCACTCTTCCAACCTTACGCTCCGAAGGGCTCCTCAGTCCTACCCCCTGCGAAACAACTCGTTCTTTTCAGAGTTTATAATGACTTTTACGATTTTCAAGTTGCGCTACTCGATAAATTCCCTCGCGAAGCTGGTCGACAGCCCCCCCACGCGAGAGTGTTACCGTACATGCCAGGGCCTGCTGACAATGTCGACGAGGCCATTACCGCCAATCGTCGACCGGAACTCGATGAGTATCTACACAAACTTTGTGAACTCAATTCGGCTGGTGCTAAATATATCCTGGAGCATCAAGTCGTTCGGATGTTTTTATCTCTCCGGCCGGGAGATGTGGAGAGCTTGGTGGAGCCTCGAGTCCAAGATATGCGTGCCTTGTTTGGATATGCCTTTGCCGGCCAGGATTACAATTATCCCCTTGATGGGGACGGTGCATTTCGCGACAGGCTCGCACAAATGAGGGTAACAGACGAAGATGGAAAGAGTGATGGCTCCGAATACGAAGATGAAGGATACCCACCCTCCCCTCAGCGTACCCACGAACGCATACCACACCCATACAATCAGCCCCAGGACATACGGTTGCCCAGAAGCTCCAACGATCGCCGGAGGCCATCGGTCGGAGAATCACAACATGTTACGTCTTTACGTCAACATGCTATGACACATGATCGCCAGCGGTCTCGTTCCGCCTCGTCCTTTAGCCGTACGCATTCGCCTCACGCGTCAAATTCTAGATCAAATTCACCGGTCCCAGAACGCAACAACCAACCTACACGGAACTATAGTCCATCACGGGGTCTAGTCCAGGCCCGGTACGACGCAGACCGCACGAGTGACTACAATCGACGACACGATGACAACACGGTCTCCGTTCATGCGAAGCCAGGGTCAATCTCCGGTCGTTCACGTTCCGGATCAATCGCCGCGTCTAATTTGAATTCACCACCCATCTCGGCGGCGAATTCACAGGCCGCATTTGTCAAAATAAAGATATTTGACCGGGCCGCAAACGATCTGATTGCAATTCGGGTGCACCCGCGAGTAAGTCATGCAGAGCTGATGGAAAAGGTGCAGTCGAGGCTCGGCGGAGAGATTGTGCAACTGCGATACCACGATAGCATGAGTAACAGCTTCGTGGACCTTCAGGGAACTGACGATCTAGGGCGATGGCTAGCGGGCACAGATAGACATGTGTTGTATGCTGATTGAGGTTCGAATTCGACGGGGTATATGAATTTATTTTTTAGACTTTTTTTATCTTATTCGTCTTCTGTCTGCTCCTTTTACTACTTGTACGAGGTTATTGAAGTTACCCGCTACTTTACCCAGTGTAGTCACCTCCATCACCAATGTCAAGTCATGCTTATGTAAAGTACTGGCCAAGGTGATGTCACTTTTCAGACTTGTCGAACTTTGGAAGCGAAATACCCACTGCTGTTGAACGTTGAACACCATTTCGATTTGGCGACCGCAGAGTGTTTGGATGGTAAATTGATCACGAAGGCCCATGATTCGGAGAGGGGAGATGTCGAGATCCGGTAGCAATAGCAAATATGTCGAAGTAATCCGAAGTGCCACGACGGTTGAGGTCATCCCAACGCCGTCACGTTCCGCAGTTCTGGCGAAGAATATGGATTGTTACACGTAGAGAAAAGATTCATGCCAGTTTGTTCTCGAAGATCTTTACCAATATTGGTGCCATTTATTCAAGGGTGCCAATATGAACTCGTGTGTACAGATTTAGGTGATATGCAGTTCCTTTGATTTCTACTTTGGATAGGGCCAATACTAGTGATGGATGAAAATTAGAATGGACAAAGGTTGGATTACGCTAGTGCTGGAATGCTTACTATGCGGCTGCTATGTGCTCAATACATTTTTCCACCGATGCCCACCCTCTTCGCCCAATATTCTCTCTACTTCTCCCTGCTCCAGGTTCAAGACAACCTTCTTCTCATCTTCCGGTTTTCGTGAAACCGCCAACCCATCTTCCACTAGTATCGCCCGGGAGGCGAGGAGGGAATCGAGAACGAACGACAACTCGCTCTGGGTAGGCTTCCGAGTTGGCTCGTCATCTCCCGGAAGGATGTTCATGTAGATCAGATGCTGATGCTTGATCTGTTACCACAATTTGGATCAAATGAGAACTGTGGATGTAAAACAGACTCACATCCCCCCACTTGATTTCCTCCACGCCCTCCCGCTTCATGCACTTTAGCAACGATGCAAGCATTATACGTTCGTGTAAGCTGCACTCTCGCAAATATGCTGCAGTGGGACTATTTTGCATGACTTTGATGACGTTCCTGACATCATCGGTTCGCGCCGTGCGACGGTCGGGTTGGACAAGCTCTACCGTGCGTCTGTGTGCGTCCGTAAACAAGGCGCTTGCACACAAAGCGTTAGGGCAAACCTGCAGATCTCTAACACTCGCCTGGCGTCACCGCTGATCGACGCTACCTTCATTGCAGCGAATTTGATACCATCCGCAGCGATGACGTCGGGTACCTTGCCTTTCAGGCCTTCTTTCGCACTCTCTAGCCGTGTCTTTACGATCGTTTCGAGTTCAGGGGTTCCGTACGGTTGGAAATTGATCCGAACCATGCCTACAACAGATTGGTATAGAGTTAATTGAAGCAACATCAGAGGACATACCGAGCCGGCTTCGCACCCTTCCGGTCATCACTCGCTCGGGCAAGTCCATCGTGTTGGCAACAGCGAGGACAACCAGCTTGGATCCAGCGAGAGTGGGCCAGTTAAAGAAATTGTATACAACTTCTTGCTTCGCCGTCATAAGCTGGTCAAGCTCGTCCATAAGCACCACACTGGAAATGAACCAAAAATCGGCATCGGCACTGTAGAAATAACAGAAATCACGGCGGACAACTGACCATGCATGACCTCTGGGTCCTGCCCTAACACCCGCACTAAAGTGCCGCGTGAGTTGTTTCAACGATTCCTTCGCGCTGATTTTGAGGTGTCCATCCAAGGCCACATCGTGCCCCGAAACCGATTCCCATAGCAGGGCATAAGCAGCAGATGGCTCTGTAATCTTCAGTCCGTTGATCTCGACAAATGTAAATGGGTTTATTTCCTGATAAGGCGCGTCAAAATGGGCATATTTTCAGGCAAATCCAACCCAACTCACGCTTTGTTCTGCCATTCGCTTTAGCTCACGCACAACGGCATGTACAGTGGCGGTCTTTCCTGTACCTGGAACTCCGGCTATGTCTGTAGACGCGTAAGTAGCGCAAAGAGAATAGAAATAATTTCGCACTGACATATGCACCCCCCACTTCCTTCCTCCAAAAGTTCTTCCACAGAGCGCAAAACATGAACATATTCCTCTTCTCTGCATGGCAACGCGTCGGGCCGCGCGGCGACATGTAGCACGTGCATTGCGCGAAGCCATGGGTCCTTTGAGAGGTTGACATGGTCAATCTGTAACCGATACGGCTCCTGTGGTGGACGAACAACGAAGGACTTTGATCTAGCTGGTATCTTCTTCCTTGCGCGGGCACGAATGGCCACTTTGGAGTGTGGAGTGGGAAAGGCGAGAGTTCGGCGGTTGCGACGAGGGGTTGTGGTAGTGTTTGATGTTGTGGTTTTTCTTGGGGTATTCTTTGAGGCATCTGCATCAAAGACGTCGTCGTCGTCGTCGACATCCGACTCATCCGACTCATCCTCATCACTAGTGCCCCATTCATGGTCATCATTTTCGCTGGTGGATTGGCTGATGTCGAGGTCTTCGACAACAATCTTCCACTCATCGCCAGTACCCCATTCATGTTCGCCATTTTCGCTCATGGACTGCCCGTGATGACTTTCCCAGTTCAGTTTGTAGAAAAGTCCGCGGTTGGAATCAACGGCGGATTCGCAGTAGAATCGTTCGATGTCAGCATCATCAGAGTCCTGGTCCTGACGTCGCTTGTTCCGTGCTAATTTGATACGAGAAGCAAATGTTGCTATTTCTTGAGCAGTAGGTTTTCGGCTCGAGACAACGCAGCGGCGAATTATTTGGGCAGTGGAAAAGATGGCGGTGGAATGTAATGAGAAGTATATTTCGTTCTTTAAATACCTGATTAGAGAGTTCACTGAAAAGCAAGACATGTACTCACCTCGATATGATCGCGTTTAGCGCGTACTCTGGCCATCTCTGTCGGCCGCAAGAACCAGTGAACTTTCACTCGCATTTTTCTCTCTTCACGGTCCCCGTCATCGCTGTGGTCGACCTGATGTATGACCTCCCACATAGACGTGATAACGGCAACACTCGGAAGTTTCTCGGCCGTCGAGACCAAAACAGTGTCCCCGACCTTCAAGGTCTCTGAAATTGGCTTTTTCCGCTGGCCAGGAATCCTTGTCGTGAAAATCATTCGATCAAAGGCGCTATAGAAAACAGTCTGCATGGACGCGTCCGGTTCTTGTTGCTCCTCTTCCCACAAGTCGTCCGGTTGGGTGGCTCGGATAAGTAACGGCTCGGATGACCATGACGCTGTAGAGTCTGTGTCAAGTATGTGGGATGGTGTGACAAGCGGCTGGAAACGTTTGGAACGGCGAACAGGTGTGCTAGATTGTTTTGGCATCCTCGATAGTCACGTGACTATCGAGCCAACAACCGCGAAACGCGATGCCAAAACGCGGTTGACTGGGTTCGTTGGTTTATCTAAATAATCCACTTATCATCTATACAATAAATACATCAAAAATATTGTAAGACCCTATCCTGCTCGTGCCTTTAGCTAAGTGCGAACGCCCCGAATGAAGCCTGATACTCACCGTTATGGTTGTTCTCCCTATCCATTCAGCCCATCAAGCCTTTCAGTCTCCCGTAAACAGTCACTCCATTGAGTGGTATAGTCTGTACGTCACCCCCCGCTTTCCCCGCTCTCCAATTTTCTACCAATATTTTCGCCTCCACAGGTACAACCTTGGAATCGCGAGTCCCAACGGTGATATGCAACCTACGCTTCACATGACACGGCAACTTCTCTACGAACTCCTGTACCTCATTTCCCAAATCTGTCGACGAACCATCCAATTCCAGCTCCTCCACTGTCACTGCCATGATCCGTCTATCCAACAAGACTGTGCCGAGAATCATCTTGAAAAGCGGCGGCGTGGATAAGCCGTCTAGGCGTGAACAACGCCCCCACAGTTCGCTTTCATCGGGCAGGGAGTTCTGATGGACAATCGTAACATGGGGGCGTCTCTGTACACCCGTTTTATCCGTCAAGTTCTTCCAAAATGCGGAAGTCGTCTCGGACACGTCTTGTGCAAGCTCGAGGCGCGCTCCGATCACCTCTTTCAAGTCGACCTCAGGAAGGAGGGCAAAGTACCTCGGACTGCGCGATTTCACGGGCCTCGATTCCTTCTCCTTAGGACTCACCGCATACCCCTTCAACGCATCCATTGCCTCCACCACCTTCTCTCTGCTCGGGTTAGGTACTCCAAGCACATCTACGCACCCTTTGATCGCCCGGTCTAAGGCCTGCTCTAGGTCCTCAGTCACATCCATATCCACGCATGCATCGACTTCGCTTTCGGAAAGGCTTTCTGTCGTTTGGATAAACTTCCATATGACATCCTCGTGCGTCTTGTCTGCGTCTGCCTGGAGAGTCTGGTGATTCTTGCCACGGTGGACAATGCGATCGCCACAAATTCGGTGTAAGGTAGCAGGGGGGACGTCATCGGTAGACCAGTTCAAGGCCAGTAGGCGCACGGGAGGTGACATTTGGGATGTGGCGTCGCGGAGGGCTTGGCGGTGCTGACGCAAATGATTATTCCTGACGAAAAAAGCAATTTACTCCAGGGTTAGGCGGTAAACGTAGAGATGAACACTAGCTTACTTGTCGGCTATAACGACATCGTACCGCGACAATAGATTAACGACGTTCTTGAGGAAAATTGGGCCAGCTTTCTTAGCATGCACATCGTCACTTTGCGTGTGACCGAAGCCAAATATGTGCGCAAGAGCCAGAGATATGGCAGTTTTACCTGGGCCAATGAATATAACTGATACTCATGTTGAAGATACCACTTACCACATCCTGGAACGGCCACTGGGAGAATGATGGTCTTCCCGAAAGTCTTCTCACCCTCCTCAACATCCTCGACATCATTTAGCCCCTTCAGCTCCTCACCCGAGTCAAGCCATTTCAAAAACTTCTCCCTCGTGCTGATAATCCCTTTCCCTTTGTTGTACTCCGCAAATGGCTTCCGGTCCTTCAAAATTTGCTGAGTGATCCACTTGACATACAACCGAGTCTCAGGCCTCCTCATCCGCGAGGCTGATATCTTAACGTTGCTTAACGAGCCTTTAGCAGAGAGCATACTTTTTGTAATCTCGCGCCAGTCGCGGTACATCATGTACGGCTCGTCGAACTTGACCTTGAAGAAGAAGGTAGAGCCTGGTGGGTATGGAGGCGCAGATGACTTCCCTCCTTTGCTGCTGATAGTGCCTTGGCCTTCCTCTGAAGGCTGGGCGACGTGCGAGCGGACGACAAAACCTTCTACAGCTTCGCCGTTCCATTTACCCGTTTTTCCGGCTTCGTCGGTGAAAGTCTTTACTTCGGGGATGCTGTTTAGGGTATGAGAGAGGGTTTTGATGAAACCCCACTCTTCCGCGAATGCGTCTACTGTAGCTTGCGGAAGGGTCTTGAAGGCTTTGGTGGATTCATTGAGACCGTGAAGATGAAGACCAGTTTGTTCTGGGGGGTATGGGAGAACATGTTCTTCGAACGAGTCGTCGCAAAGCTGAAGAAGGTACCAAGTCATCAGTCCGGGGCAACCACAATAAAAGACACTAGAATATTAAGTAGTGCTCACTTCCGCAACTGCAGTCCAGTTGTTCTTCCACAATATAGAGGCTAGTTCTTCTTCCGTTCTACCCTTTTCGGTAAGGTACTTTCTGATCCACTGTTCGCCGACTTGAGCGTGGCTAATGGGACGGTCAGCTACTGGCCCCAGGGAATGTTTGGACGTGATCAGTAATTTCGAGGGTGTTAAAGCCCCGATGAATATGATACATCCGTTAGATTTGAGCGTTAAGATATACGGAGCACAAGTGTGAGACTCCAGCGAAGACCACTAGCAAAAACTTGAAGTGAGCACAGAATCATCTCTTCCAATTATATAATTTCGTAGCGTACCGACGTCCACGGCACCTCATCGATGTTGAAAAACTTATCATAACCTCTCACCACGATCCTATACTTTGGAGCCTCGTGATTGGGCAGCTCAACCGTGAAGAGACCCCTGGCAAGTGTGGGGAAAGGCGAAGGGATATCATAGTACTTGTATTCATCCATCTTCCAGCTACGAACGGTTATACTTGGATCGGCTGGGGCGGGATAAGTGGATGACTTGACGAGTTTACCCTTGGTATTACTGAGGTTGCGAAGTTCTGTGACGAGCTGTGAATCCTCTAGCGAGTACGTTGGAAGAGACATTGTTCCAAAATATTGGGCGTATGCAAGGTTGGATGACAAGACTGTGCAAAAGTGGTTTTTATGAATCAGATGCTTAGTAGACCGAGTCAGTGCTAGAAACATAGCACGCTCAAGAACCAAGTCGTTGGGCAAGTGCTGGTGGAAGGAAATTCAACCGCATTTTCAAGGCGTCAAATGAGATACATTATGAGGATGCAAAACGGCATGATACACTTGGAATCCTCACACTTTCCACCCTCATAATGTACTCTCATGGTCAGCTCGCTTCCCCTTGCCCGCTAACGCTCGCGCGTGGCCGTCCTTGCAACCCGTACGGCCCCCAGAAGCCTCCCCCTTCCTACTAATGCTCACCGATAGTGAGGTTCAGCGTCGTTGTGCCATCCCTGTGACTCATAAACGAGTGCAAGGAAGTGAACGTATCCGGGTGATCCACCCCAAACACTTCTCCCGACCCATTAATCCCAGTGAGAAATGTGTTGATGTTATCGGGCTTAGGCTGGCAACGGCTGATAGTATGATGTCAGCTGACTTCAACTGGCGCGAAACGCATGTAACAACA
>Ga0209006_10003448_pt1 | contig 14377 bp, 11 predicted proteins | sample JacPin_JW_Ref_O2_FD_188567 | JGI IMG/M metagenome (GOLD analysis project Ga0209006, IMG submission 188567) | Forest soil microbial communities from Algoma, Ontario, Canada - Jack Pine, Ontario site 1_JW_Ref_O2 (SPAdes) (version 2) | ecosystem: Environmental > Terrestrial > Soil > Boreal... | reverse complement strand
CGCACTCAGGGCATACCCAGTTAAGAATGTCGGAAATGATGTCCTCATTTGTTGGCAACATTGCGTGCGGCATCTGCGATTCTCCTTGGTTCGACTTGCCCCTCGTAACTCGTCAATGCGAACTGCTCATTTGACCCGTTTTGGTAGAGACGGAGTACCGAATTTCCAATCCGGTCACAGTGCCCGCCATCCGTCGCGACAGTTCAATAGTCGCGAACTGACGACGCGCCGAATGTAGGGAAGTTGGACGCATTCCAACCGCCCCCCAGTGCCTTGATCAGAAGCACACTCGCGTCCAACCGCCGCCGCAGGATATCGATGTCGTTTCGTTCGTTAGCGAGTTCGATCGTCTGCGCGGTGATGACCTGGAGGTACGTATCGACGCCGCCCTTGTAACGATTCGTAAAAATTTGAAGGGAATCCTGCGACGACGCGACGGCGTGCCGTTGCTGTTGCGCTTCGTTCTCGAGAATGCGCAAGGCGGCGACATTGTCTTCCACTTCTTGGAACGCTGTCAGTGAGGTCTGGCGATAGGTTGCGACCGTGGCATCGTAGTTCGCGCGCGCCGATTCGGAAGTGGCACGACGGCGACCAGCGTCGAAGAGAGTCTCGGCGAGGGCTGGGCCCACAGCCCAGAAGCCGCTCGGCCACGTGAACCAATTTGAACCCTGCGTGCCGGCGAATCCCGCGGTTCCGCCGAGGCTCACGGTGGGAAAATACGCCGCGCGGGCGATGCCGATCTGCTGATTGGCTTCAGCCACTCTGCGCTCCGCAGCGGCTATGTCCGGGCGCCGCTGCAAGAGGTCGGAAGGGAGTCCGATCGGAATGCTGGGAGGTTGGTTGTTGACAGGTGCTGCCGCTAGGCTGAAGTTTGCGGGCGGCTTGCCGATCAGAATCGCTATGGCGTGTTCGAATTGCGCTCGTTGCACGGTGACATCCGTGTCCTGCACGGTGGTGGTGTCCAATTGGGTTTGTGCTTGCGCAACGTCGGACCTCGGGGCCACGCCCCCTTTGAAGCGCCCTAGCGTGAGTTGGAGGTTGTCGGCATAGGCTTTTACCGTATTGTCAAGAAGTTGTTTCTGAGCGTCGGCACTGCGCAATTCGAAATAGTCCAAGGCGAGCTCCGCCTCCAGGCTGAGTTTTGCGGTCTCATAGTCAGCAGCGGTCGCTTGCGCTTCTTCCCGCGCGGCGGCGACGCTGCGTCTCACGCGGCCCCAGAGGTCCAGTTCATAGGAAAGATCAATGGGCAACTCGAAATCGCCCGTGCTGGCCTCTCGAATCTTCGCCGGAGAGTTCGGTGAATAGTCCGGCGTCTTTACGTAGCTGGCGCTCGGCGAAGTGGATATGGTTGGAAACCGCGCGGCGCGATTGAAGCGAATCGCTGCCCGAGCTTCGCGGAAGCGGGCTTCCGCTACTTTCAGGGTTTGATTGGAACCCGCAATCTGCTCTTCCAGCTTATTCAATCCCGGATCGCCAAAGATCTCCCACCAGTTTCCGCGGCTCGCCTGATCTGCAGGATTCGCGCGCCTCCACTGGTCCGACCCCATGAATGAACCTGGTACTTCTCCCTTATAGGTCGGTGTCGTGGGCACGTTGGGTCTGGCGTATCTGGGGCCGACCATGCAACCTGCAAGCAGCAACACGAGAAGGAACGCAACTATGTAGGTGAGGATCCAGCGGACGGTAACAAAGACCTGGCTCATTTCCCGGACCCTCCTACTGGTTTGTTGCTCACTCGGACGGGCATACCCGCGACCAGAGAGTCCGATGGGTCGACAATGACGGCGTCCGTTGGTTGCAGACCTGAAAGGATTTCTACGCTATTGCCGTAGTCGCGACTGATCTTGACTGGAACCAACTCGGCTTTACCGTTGCGAACCAGTCCGACCTGCAAGCCCTCTTTTCGGAAGATCAATGTATTCGACGGAATGGTTACCGAACGCGTTTGGTCAGGCAACTTGAGGTGCACAAAGACGTAAGCTCCTGGCAGGAGTTGGCCGGTCGGATTGTCGACGTCGACTTCGACAAGCAGCGTACGAGAAGCGACGTCAATGGAGTTGGCGTTGCGGACGAGAGTGCCATGGAAGGCTTGGTCCGGGAATTCATCAAGGGTCAAGGTGGCTGGCGCACCGGAGCGTGCCGCACGGGAGTACACCTCGGGGACCGAGACATAGAGGCGGAGCGTGCGAATGGCTGCGATGTGAAAGAGCTCTCTCGGTTGTGTATTTGCCCCTGCGTCGATGAGTGCTCCGATGTCCGTATTGCGGGCGGTGATGATCCCGTTAAAGGGGGCATATATCTTTTCGAACGATTGCAGCTGTTCAAGGCGCCGCACGTTGGCAGCACTGGATTCGGCCGCGGCTTTCAGCGCGCTGAGATTGCTGACCGCCTGGTCGGTTTCCTGCTGGGACACGGAGCCGTTGCTTACTAGGTCCTGCCAACGAGTCGCAGTGATCTTGGCGATGTTCAGGTTGGCTTGCGCGGTCTCTAGGTCCGCTCGAGCCTGAAGCAGCTGCTGGTCGACTTCTGGGGTTTCGATCTCCGCCAGCAACTGGCCTTTCTGAACGTGCGCGCCAATGTCGAAATACCAATGCTTGAGATAGCCATTGGTTCGCGCATAAATCGGCGCGTCGCTGAAAGCCTGCGTATTACCGGGCAGGACAATTTCCTGTGTGGGCGCGCCTTCTCGCGGAAAAACTATGGCGACGGTGGGAACGGCGGCTTCTTGCGTTCGTCGCGTCAGCCGCGATTCGGCCGCCGCACGCGAATGGATGCCCGAGTGAATCATGAGACCAAGAACAAGGAGCGCGGCTGCCGCGACAAGGATTGCGGGTCGGCGGCGGGCTGACGGCCGGGATGGGGAACCGTCTGGACTCGGTTGCATGGCTTGTGCCTCATTCGTTTCTGGGTCGGGACTGCTCGTCACATTTTCCTCGCTCGGTGTCATTCGTTTTCCTTTAACTCACGCTTGCATTGGTTCCGGGTCACCCTTGGAGTTTTCTTGCACAGCCGGAGAATCACGTCGTTTGTGTAACAGGCTGAAAACCGCAGGGACGAAGATCAGGGTAGCCACGGTGGCGCACAACAGGCCGCCAATGACGGCACGGCCCAGCGGCGCATTCTGCTCGCCGCCCTCGCCCAGTCCGAGCGCCATGGGAATCATGCCGATGATCATGGCCAGCGCCGTCATGAGCACGGGCCGAAACCGGGTGAAGCCGGCTTCGATGGCCGCCTCGACCGGATCTCCGTGGTGCAGAAGCCGCTCTTTCGCGAAAGACACGACGAGTATGCTGTTCGCCGTTCCGACACCCATGCACATAACGGCGCCCATCAATGCCGGGACGCTCAGTGTTGTATGCGTGAGGAACAAGAAACCAACGATGCCGGCAAGCGCGGCTGGAAGTGCCGTGATGATGATGAAGGGATCGAGCCACGATTGAAAGTTGACAACGATCAGGAGGTAGACGAGAACGACCGAAAAGACGAGTCCACCCAGCAAGCCGAGGTACGAGTCGCGCATGGTTTGCAATTGGCCCCGAACGGTGACGAAGCTGCCGCGCGGCAAGGACTTCCGGTTGGCATCCACGATGCGCGTGACCTCGCGGCCCACCGCTCCCAAGTCGCGGCCCTGGACGGTGGCGTAGATATCGACCACCCGCCGAATGTTATAGTGGTTGATCACTTCCATCTCGTTCGCCCGTTTGATGGAAGCGACGTCCGCGAGAATTTCAGGCCGCGCGGCGGTCGCCGCATTCAGTGGGGTGTTCTGCAGGTCTTGCAGGGATTGAATCGAATATTGCGGAGTCTGGGTCACCAGGTTGTAGCTCACACCGTTCTTCCAATTCAAAAAGAACATTGGCGTGATCTGGAAACTGCCGCTAAGTGAGTTCAACAGGCTGTTGGCTACATCGCGCTGCGTGTAGCCACCCTGGGCCGCCTTGGTGCGGTCCACGGCCACATCGAAATCCGGGTAATCAAACGCTTGCTGTATGCGCGCATCGGCGATACCGGGAACGCGCTCGATTTCTTGCAGCATCCCGGCTGCGACTTCGCGATTGCCCTCAATATCGGCGCCCTCGATTTGAATATCGACGGGCGCAGGCAACCCAAAGTTCAAGACCTGAGTGACGATGTCCGAAGGCAAAAAGTAAAAGGTCGTGCCGGGGTATTCCCGGGGCAGCGTTTCCCGCAGGCGCTGCACGTAGTCCAGAGTGGCGTGGTGATCTTCTTTGAGGGACACCAGAATGTCGGCGTCCCCGGTTCCAATCAGGCCTGATGTGCTGTGTATGAAATTGATGGTGCTGTAAGGCAGTCCGATGTTGTCCAAGATGTTGTCCACCTCGCGCTCAGGAATCTCGCGGCGTATCGTGCCCTCGATGAGGTCGCACAACTTCGCGGTCTCTTCGATTCGCGTGCCGCTCTTGGCACGGAGATGGAGGATGAATTGACCGTTGTCGCTGCTCGGAAAGAAGTCCTGACCGAGCCAGGGCACGAGGAGAAACACCGCTGCGCAGGCGAGAAGAAAGCCGGGGACAAGAAGGGCCCGGCGGCGGACCAACGTTGTGAGTAGGGACTGGTAGGAAGTCCGAAGCCATTCGAATCCGCGCTCGAATGCTAGCTGGAACCGGACAAGAGGATTCCGTGAGCCGGCGCGGTCGTGCTGTTTTGCTTTCAGCAAATACATCGCCAGCGTGGGAACGAGCGTCCGAGACAAGATGTACGACGCGAGCATGGCGAACACTACGGCCTCGGCCAGAGGCACAAAAAGATACCTGGCTACGCCGCTTAACAGGAACATCGGCAAGAACACGATACAAGTGCAGAGCGTGGACACCAGGGCGGGAACGGCGATTTGTGCTGCACCATCGAGGATGGCGTCGCGCTGCGCATAGCCTTCCTCGAAATATCGTTCGATGTTTTCAATCGTAACCGTTGCGTCGTCCACAAGAATTCCGACCGCGAGCGCTAGTCCTCCGAGCGTCATGATGTTGATGGTTTCACCCAGAAAGCTGAGGATCATGACGGAGGTCAAAATGGATAGCGGAATGGAGACGGCGATGATCAACGTGCTGCGCCAGCTTCCCAGGAAGAGCAGAATCATCAAGCCCGTGAGACACGCAGCGATAACGGCCTCGCGGATGACTCCGTTCACTGAGCCTCGGACGAAAATGGACTGATCGGCCAGCGGCAAAATCTTCAGTTCCGGAGGCAGCGTCTGCGCGACACGCGGAAGCAGGCCTCGTATACCTTTTACGACGTCGATGGTAGACGCGTTGCCGGCTTTAAGGACGGAGACCAGAGCGCCGCGATGACCATCCTGGCGCACGATGTTTGTCTGCGGTGCAAAGCCGTCACGCACGTTTGCCACATCGCGAAGATAGATCGTGGAATTGCCAACGACCTTAACCGGGAGGTCGCTCAACTCATCCACCGTTTTCGGACTGCCGTTCAGCCGAATGTCGTATTCGAAGGGACCCATCTTTGCAGTTCCGGAAGGCACAATGAGATTTTGCTGTTGCACGGCAGTGAGAACATCTTGTGGCGCCAGACCTTTCGATTGCATCAAGCCTTGATTTAAATCGACCATGATTTGGCGTTGCTTGCCGCCATAAAGGTAAGGAATAACGGCCCCGGCAACCGTCACCAATTGGGGCCTGAGGAAATTCTGCCCGACATCGTTCAACTGCTGCTCCGAGAGTCCGCTTCCGGAAAGGCCCAACTGCAGAATAGGGACACTCGAAGCGCTGTAGTTGATGATTATCGGAGGCAGAGTCCCCGGCGGCAATTGGCGAAGGATGGTTTGTGATATCGCCGTCACCTGAGCGTTCGCGGTGTCCAAACTCGCGCCGTGTTGCAAGTAAATCTTGACGATGGCCTGACCATTTACTGTTGTTGATTCGATGTGTTCGATGTTGTCGACAGTGGTGGTCAATATTCGTTCAAAGTTGCTCGTGAGCCGGCCTTCTAATTCTTCGGGATTCATGCCCGTGAACTGCCATGCAACCGAGATCACCGGAATATCGATGTTCGGGAAAATATCGGTCGGCGTGCGCAAGATCATGATCGGGCTCAGAACCAAAATCAGCACCGCCAGAACGATGAAGGTATACGGCCGGTCCAGGGCGACTCGAACAATCCACATAAACTAGAACTCCTTACACTCCAATCGCGAACTGATCGCGGTAGGCACAAATAAATAACGGACGAGACCTAACGGTCTGTTGTTACAATGCGGCCGCTCTTGTCCTTTTGCTGGTCATAGGATGTCTAAGAGCTCTTCCCATCTACGTTTCGCGATTTCACAACCTGTGTTCTTCTCATGGACGGACAGTGAGAACGGGGCAGGATCCCAACTGCATCACCCGATAGGTTGTCGAACCAAACACCGCTAGATCCAAGGCGCCACGCCCACGCACTCCCATCGTCACCAGGTCGATTTCCGCTTCCAGGGCGAGTTGCATGATTTCCCAGTATGGTTTTCCCATGCGCACCGCCGTCTTAATCTTCAGGGTCTTACGTCCCTCCGGTGAAATCAGCTTAGCGAGTCGCTCTGCCGCTTCCGCCATGACCTCTTCCGTCTTGGCCTGACTTGGGACCCCCTCCAACACGTGCAGCAGGGTGAGCTCGGCGTCGTACTCTGCTGTCGCAGAGATCGCATAGTTCAACGCCTGCTCTGAATTCTCGGAGAAATCCGCACAGAAAAGAATTCGGCTCAAGTGGCGGACGTAGCCCCGCTCTTTACCTGCGGCCACGGAGTCGTGCGGCGGCTTACATATTGCCAGCACCGGACAGAGAGCCCTGCGCATCACCCGGTCGGTCACCGACCCCAGCATCAGGCGATCAAATCCTCGCCGGCCGTGCGTTCCCATGACAATCACGTCCGTTTTCTGCGCTTGCGCAAACGACAAAATAGAGTCTGCTGCCACCCCGTCTTGCACCACCAGTTCCGGCTGAATTTCATCGTGGGTGTGGTTCTTGACGAATTCCCGCAGTTGCTTCTTGCCGTTCTCGCGAAGCGCCTGCTCGAAGTCCTCATAGAGTCCAGCGGAGGCAGCAAAGCTGGCGGAAGGATGTCGCCACAGCTCTACGACGTGCTGCGCCACCAATTTGGCTTGATAGTGCTCGGCCAGCGAAACCGCGTGGTGATACGCCCTCTCCGAGAACTCAGAGAAATCAATAGGGCACAAGATCAGCTTAATTTCCAGCATGATCCCTCACATGATTCTCGCCAATTCCAAGCGACTTCATGGCCGGCGCTCCTCTCACGAATTTCGACATCGTCCCCACGGCGCATCTCACTTCTTTGTTGTTTCTCTTTCCCTGTCTTTGAACTCTTCTGGAAGCCGCATTCGGCCCTTAAACCAATCATCCAGGTCGCAACCGTGAATTCCGCCACCCTCGATCCGGATCTCAAATGCTCGCCAACAGATTTCCGCCGGAGTTGGCGCGCCCTTCCTTATTTCTTGTTTACGATTCCGGCAGAGTTGTGATCTGTGGCGCACGCACAGCATTCGTAAAGACGTGTCGCAATTTCATCACCTGTGCACTCTGTCAGCTTCCATCGAGAGTTCCTTTACTTCGACCTGTTCGCTTTTTTCAGCGATGGTTTTCTTCTACGTCGTTTGGGCAAATGCAACTGACATGCCAAAGGGAAGCCAGGAGCTTCGTCCGCAATTTGGTGAAAGACAAAGTTATTCGCCAAAGGTCGATTAGCCCCGGCGTTTAAAGTCAGAAGTGTCAGGCGTTCTCTGACATCCAGGAACCCATCGAAGCGGCTCTCGCGGAAAGCCACGAAAAAGTTGCTGGGTGAGATCGGGCCGGCCGCCAGACTCGAAATTCCACGGTCGGCACTGGATTTTAAAATCGAACAGCTGCACATAAAGAACAACCCTATCCGGCAAGCCCCTCGTTCGACTCCCACAATTCGGGCACTCCTAAGATTCCGTCACTTCAATTTCTTTTTCGAGATCTGTTTTCATTAAGATCAAGTTGGGTACTCTGCTGCACTGCAGGTGATTGCGCTCCATAGAAAGAATGCAGCCGAGCACAGTAGCGAACGCGCTGTGCTTCAGATGGCCTGATCGATGACTTTGAGGTTTGGCACCACGCCGCGCGGAGCGTTCGCTTCCTCTTATGGGCCGTTTAGGCCGAATAGACGCCGACCGCGGAAACTTCAAACGAACGCCTTCGTCATAGCTGCGGGCCCGGGGCGGAAAAAACATGCGACCGAGCAGTCTCGTGAACATCCAACGTCAGGAAGGATTAGAACAGTGCAATCCCGAGGTGAAGCGAATCATCACCTCGCCACCTCCGATTGTGCAAGAGGGTGGATAGAGCCAGGAAACCAAAACCTATGGGCACTGACTCGCAGCTCACGTGGGGAACCGATACTCAGCGCTACGAAGCCTTGTTTCGCATCTTTGAGGCGCTCTCAACCTGTCGGGAACCAGAAGAGCTATCACGAGTTCTCGCCGACCGACTCATCGAGGTGATCGGTTTCCATCATCTCGACGTAGTTATCTTTAAGGACAATTCCAAAGAAATCGAATCGCATGTGTGGGGAAAGGGGCCGATTGCTTTCCCCGATCTGCCCATCGAGGAAACGTCGATGTGGCACGTTTACCATACCCAGGAACCGCTCCACATCGCCGACTATAACGGAGACCGACGTTTTCCGCGCTTAAGGCAACTGCTTGCGGAGGCCGGTGTCGAACTCGGCTCACTCGTTCGTGTGCCGTTGACTACCGCGCACCGTCGCTTAGGAGCGCTGGGCATCGCCAGTCAGCAACGCAATGCGTACACCCGCGATGACGTCAAGTTCTTCGGGTTGCTTGCGCGCGGGGTCGCGTTGGCAGTCGACGACGGCCTTAATTTAAAGAAATCCCAATCTGCACGGTCGGAACTGGAACAGCAAAATGCTCGACTCAAGCTGCTGTTGGATTTGGCCAACAGAATCACCTCCAATCTCGACATCAGGGAGCTGCTGCGCTCGATCTGCGCCAACGTTCGCGAGGTGATGCACTGCGATGCCGTGGGTGTTACCTTTCCAGATTCAGCTACTGGCAACTCTTTGGTTTACGCTCTCGACTTCCCAGAGAGCAAGGGATTCGTCTCAGAGGAGTTGCTCAGTCGGACAGATAGTGCTAGCGCGATCGCTCTTGAAACTCTCAAGCCGGTAATTGTGAACCAACCTAATGCGGCCACCTTAGGTCCTCAGTGGTATGAGAGAAGCGTTGGGGAAGGATTCAAAGCTCACTGTAGGGTTCCACTAGTCAACCGTGGACGGGCGCTCGGCGTGTTGTGCCTTGCCCGACGAAACGAACACTTCTTTAACGAAGATGACACTGATTTTCTTAGTCAGGCATCGGGCCAGATAGCGGTCGCGGTTCAGAATGCGCTTGCCTATCGTGAGATCTCCGAACTCAAAGAGAAGATCGCCCGGGAGAAAGTGTATCTCGAAGAAGAGATTCGCAGCGAGATCAATTTTGAGCAGATCCATGGGAACAGTCCGGCACTGAGGCGCGTGCTGGAGCTCATCGAGAAAGTCGCCCCCAGCGATTCTACGGTCCTCCTGCTGGGTGAGACCGGCACGGGAAAAGAGCTGATCGCTCGCGCTCTTCATGATCATAGCCGCCGCAAAGAACGTACCTTTGTTAAGCTCAACTGTGCCGCCATCCCCACCGGCCTGCTCGAGAGCGAATTGTTTGGACATGAAAAGGGCGCCTTCACGGGGGCAATCACCCAGAAGATCGGACGACTGGAACTAGCCGATCAGGGCACGCTATTTCTGGACGAAGTGGGAGACATTCCCCTTGAAATCCAGCCCAAACTGTTGCGGGCTTTGCAGGAGCGTGAATTCGAGCGCCTGGGCAGCACCCATACGCGGAAAGTAAATTTACGCTTGGTGGCAGCCACCAATCGCGACCTGGAGAAGATGATTGCGGCTCGTGAATTCCGAAGTGATTTGTACTATCGGCTGAACGTGTTTCCGATCCGCGTTCCAGCGCTGCGAGAACGCAGGGAAGATATTCCTTTGCTGGTTCGTTACTTCGTTCAAAAGTTCTCGAGACAAATGCAAAAGAACATTGAGGCGATTCCAGATGCCGCGATGAGGGGCCTGACCACTTGGGACTGGCCAGGAAACATCCGCGAGCTCGAGAATTTGATAGAGCGAGCGGTGATCCTTACGAGTGGCACGTCGCTGGATGTACCGCTAGCCGAGCTACGCAAATTAAGCATAGACGGACCCGCCACTCCCGCGGGCCGCAACGGAGCAGAAGACATTGGTCGAATTGTGCGAGAAACGATCAATGCCTTGCGGCCCGTGAAAAGCGACGCCGATGAAGATGAATATGACAACGTACAGCGCGACGAAATTACGCGCGCGCTGCGCGAGAGCAAAGGCCGCATTGGCGGCTCGGACGGAGCTGCCGCACGCATAAGTGTCAATCGCACGACGCTCCTGTATCGCATGAAAAGACTAGGCATAAATCCAAAACAGTTTTACTGAGCTTCCCACATCGGTTCCCCAGCCCTCGTGTTCTGATCCAAGTTCCGGCGAGTTGTAGTCGTTCTTTGGCAGCTTAGACTGACTTCGACAATTTTGACACTGGTCTCTTCGACAGCCGGGGCGCACCTTAGTTTTCTTCGACTTACCGTGAGCCTACATTGGCATGCGCCTTGCCTCTCCCTGGTTGTCGAACCGTGGCCCGCGATGTTGAAGATCTCAATTGTCGATACACCAGCACAGTGCCGGATCGTTCTTGAGGGACAGTTGATCGCACTCTGGGTGACGGAGCTCAAGAAGACCTGGAAAGCACTCTCCGCCGGTCTTGATGGACGTGAGTTCGTCGTTGATGTCAGCGACGTGACCTTCATCAACCGTGAGGGAGAAAACGCGCTGCTGGAGCTGATGCGAGAGGGAGCAGAGTTTCAATACCGCGGAGTTTTTAGCAAACACATCGTGGAAGAGCTCACACGCCGGCAGAAGAGCAGGGGAGAGATTAATTTTCCCCGCGGTTCCGCGGATTCAAAAGAAGCCAAGGACCAAGAGTGAACCCGAGTGCGCATCGATCGTACCCGGATAGCAAGCAGACATGTGTGGGGCGAGCGAACCGCATCGACAGTCGGCCCTTAGGTGCAGTAGGTGCAGTCCACCGGCAGTGGGTGGTTCATCCGGGTACAGATGCCGAGGTGCTCGGGTCGACCATGTGTCGCATTCGCCTCGACAGCTCTGACACGAAGTTACACAGTGACCCACTTGCGGCCGGATTCAGCGATTTAGCACGCAGAGGGTTTGTCATGGGCATTGCCCTCCGATGGGTCGAGGAGAAAGCGATCATGTTCAAGGTCACGACAATTACCAACCAAACGCAGCGGATTGGGGCTCTCGACGGCAGTCTTGTCGGCCCTTGGCTGTCAAATCTTGAAGGAAGATGGGACGAGGAGCGCCGGGCACAGGAAGGCGCCGCATTCGTGATTGATCTGACGAAGGTCACAATCGTCAGCCAGCACGGAGAGAATATTCTGTTTCAGGTGTTCACCGAGGGAGCGCGGCTGGTGGGCAATAGCCCTCTCGCTCGAATGGTAATTCGACAGGTTGAACGCAGACGTAACTTGCAACGCGAGGAAAGAAGGACAAAGCCGGTAGGCGGGCAAGCCTTGCTGTCGGTATCGTCATGCTGCTGGTGCTGACCGGAAGGCTTTCCTGGGCGTCCACTTGGGGACGGCCGCAGACGACATCAGACGAACCATCTATCGAAAGGTTGAGCACGGAGGGTGCCGCCGACCACGCTGCGCTCAGCAACATACTTGCGGTTATGCCTCAAATGCCGCGGGGCCCACTCGACGTTCTCCACGAGTACGAGCAAGAAATGACTTCGATCTCCGACGGGTTTTCGCAGGAATTGGCTCAGATTATCGAAGCCGTTCGGCTAGGCCAAGTCAGCGCAAGTGAGAGTGAGGGTCTCATTTGGGAGCGATATCAGATCGCCATGATGCAATTTCAAGTGTTTAGTGCTTTGCACTCCGCTTTGCGACACGATTTGGACCAGACCCGGCCGGTGCCACTGCCAGCTTCCGAACATGGCGGAGCTGAAGTCGTTGTGGCGGAATTGCCATTCTCATCGCTGCAGCTTCCAGCCTCTTTGGTGAGCTACCTCAACCTTACGCAGTCGCAGGTAGTAGAGATTCAAATCCTTATTGGAAGCGAACGGCAGCGGCTTGAGCCGCTATTGACGCGATCCCAACCTTAATTCACGTTACCTGCCGCTGCAGCACGGAAGGAGAAGTCTCAATCACCGTCAGCGACGAAGGATGAGGATTTAACAACCGCGCGGTCTCGGATCCGACTGCCCCAGCAAATGTGGAGTTCACCTGTGGGCGCGGACTCTATCTGATGCAAACGTTGATGGATGAGGTTCTCTTTGAGCGAGGTGGCACGGTTGTTCATAGGAGAAAGAAGTCCGCCAAGGTCAGCCCCGCCAGGGAGAGGCGTTGTGATGAAGAAACACTCGCAAGCCTGGCGCATTGACTTATGGCAACAGCGCGTTGGTAGCGGCTTTGCTTTCTATGGTTAGAAATTATTGAAGACCTCAAAGGAGACATGTAGATGGACAAAATCAATCCTCTTTTTACCGCGACTGCAACCGCCATCGGCGGCCGTAACGGGCATACCGAATCAAATGACGGTTTGGTTAAGGCTGACCTTTCGGTACCGAAAGCAATGGGCGGGCCAGCCAAGCCCGGGGCGACCCCTGAGCACCTGTTCGCCGCAGGCTACGCGGCCTGCTTCGGCGGCTCGCTCGATTTCGTCGCCAAGCAAAAGAATAAAGACGCGTCTACGGCCAAGGTAACATGCGCGGCAACGATCGGCGTCCGCGAGGGTGGTGGTTTTGGGCTCGCGGTGAAGATGCGCGTCGAGGATAAGAGCATTGGACAGGCCGATCTCGCCATGTTCGTGCGGGAAGCACACGAGAAAATCTGTCCCTACTCGCATGCGACGCGCGGCAACGTGGATGTCGCGTTCGAGGTGGTCGGCAGTTAAGGACGACTGCATTCGAGCCGGACGCACCAGGTCAATGGACCTCGCTTTGCGCACGCCATTCTGACCGCAAAGGAGCTGCTGGCATGGCTGCCGTCCTGAGTCAGTTGCGTGATTCAAGCGGCGTCCGTTCGTATTGACGTTGTGGAGATTCAAAATGGAGAAAAACATTGGGCACAGAAAAGCGAATGACGAAGAGACCCTTTCGGACCAAGAGATCTGGTGGACCATTCGATATCTCGATCCGGATGTAGATGTAAAGGACGAGGGGGCTGACGGCGGGGTCATTACTACTATCACTTTATTGGCGCTTGTCGCCATAGGTTGCGTAGTTATTGCTGTGCTTTACAGTCGCGGATTGTGAGATTGGGTCAATCAAATCGCTCCACGCGGCATGGCCTCAGGACCGAGGAAGCAGATTGCAAGTAAGTGAGTGATGTACCCAGGGGATGTGGTGATGTTATGGCGAAAGTGATTGAATTTTACATTCGAGATCTCTTTCCGAAAAAAAGTGAAGTGGTTGCCCCGCGACCAGCGTGGAGAGGTGATCGAGTTTCCCAGGGAAAAGTCAGCCTTAGCGGCGAAAGCTGATCAGATTCGGGAACTCGATGAAGCCGGCCTCACAGCTATCTTTTGGCCGGGATGTTTCCGAGCAACACTGTCGCTGTAAGTTGCTTGGATCGGCTCCTGTTAAACGTGGCAAGTGAGGCTTACGCCCAAACGAATGTAGGGGATTGTGCTGTTTCCTTGAGCGGGCGCCACAGTTATATTTCATCCTGATGAACGGGCATGGCGACGGAAATTTCCCAGTCGCGGCATCACGACACTACGGTCGCGATGGCGACTTCAGGAAACCAATCGTTCGATTAGAGACTGCGAAGGGCCGTCACAAAGTTCTCGATCTTGTGAGTCGACGAGGTTTTGCCGGATTTGAGGTTGCGCTCAATGCATAATCCGGAGAAGAAGGACAGCACTATCTCCGCAATTTCGGAAGGCGGCATTCTGGGCTTTTCCGCCTCGATGTTCATGGCGAGAAGGCGCTGCAATAGCGCCCGATTCTCAGTCACGACCGCGTAAGCCTCATGCGGAAGGATAGCGAACTCCCGCATAGAGTTGACGGAAAAACATCCCTGCTGTTCCCCCTTGTTAAGAGGACCATTCTTGAGAAAAGTCTCGACGTTCTTCCAGCCAAGAGGCTCCTTGGTGAGAAGCCCTCTCTTCTCCTGGCCCCGAAGGTAGTGCCGAAGGCACGCTACAAAAAGATCTTCCTTGTCTCGGAACTCCGTATACAGCCCTGACTTGTTCACTCCTGTGGCTCGTTCCAGGTCCTGAAGA
>Ga0209006_10003447_pt1 | contig 14377 bp, 10 predicted proteins | sample JacPin_JW_Ref_O2_FD_188567 | JGI IMG/M metagenome (GOLD analysis project Ga0209006, IMG submission 188567) | Forest soil microbial communities from Algoma, Ontario, Canada - Jack Pine, Ontario site 1_JW_Ref_O2 (SPAdes) (version 2) | ecosystem: Environmental > Terrestrial > Soil > Boreal... | reverse complement strand
CAAGCACTCGCAACGTTCCGGCCAGGCGTTCATCAGCGTAAACTGTGCGTCGATTCCTTCCTCCTTGATCGCGTCGGAGCTGTTTGGCCACGAGAAAGGGGCGTTCACCGGCGCGGTGCAGCGCCGCCAGGGCCGCTTTGAGCTGGCGCATTCCGGCACGATTTTTCTAGACGAGGTGGGCGATCTTCCGGCAGAGACCCAGATTACACTGCTCCGAGTACTTCAGGAGCGGCAGTTCGAACGAGTGGGAGGTAACCGAAGTATTCCCACCGACGTTCGCGTCGTAGCCGCAACCAACCGTGATTTAACGGCGGCCATTGCCGCGGGAACGTTTCGATCCGACTTGTTTTACCGGCTGAACGTTTTCCCGATTGAGGTGCCTCCTCTGCGCAAACGGAAGGAGGACATTCCGATGTTGGTCGAGTACTTCGTTAAGCGATACGCGGAGAAAGCCGGGAAGCAAATTTGCAAAATCGACAGGACTACGTTGGAACTGTGCCAAGCCTATCCCTGGCCGGGAAATATCCGTGAGCTGCAAAACATCGTTGAGAGATCGGTCATCCTGAGCAGTGGCGATACTTTTTGGATCGAAGCGGCCTGGCTGGCCTGCCCGGAGCCAGCCCGGCAAAAGTTGCAAAGTCCCTTGCCGGACACTCTCCAGAACCAAGAGAAAGAAATGATTGAAGCCGCCTTAGCTCAGTGCAACGGGAAAGTCGCGGGCCCGAAAGGCGCGGCAGCGAAACTCGGAATTCCCAGGTCGACGCTGGACTCGAAAATTAAGCAGCTGAACATCAAGAAGCACAAGTTTATCGCCGACCGGTAGCCGCCAATCCTCCTCCCGGGAATTCGGCACTTCCCGATTTTTCGTCATTCCATTCTCCCTCTACACCTTTCATTTCAGCGGTTTGCATGTGGCCCTCACTTTGCACTTTCGTCAACCGAGAGCCGAGATGGCGACAATGCAGCAACGCCATGGCTGCCTAGGCCAGACGACATACGATGACCTTGAGGATCGAGCGATCGGTGCGGGACGGAATTATGATTTTTGCGCTAAGTGGGCGCATGAAGGCGGAGGAAGTAGCGGAGCTGAAGGCGCTCTTTGCCACGGACTACCGAAGCATCGTTTTGGACTTACGAGACGTGAGGCTGGCAGATCGGGACGCAGTGAAGTTTCTAAGAGATTGCGAGCGGGATGGCATGAAGCTCGACAACTGTCCGGCGTACGTCCGCGAGTGGATGGACAGAGAAAAAGATTAAAAGATTGAGGGAACCCCGAACCGGCACTGCTGCACGGCTCCGGTTTGAGAGGGCACGACAATCATGATAGCGAGTTCATTTTTATGTTCGCACGACGATACCTCAGAGCTTAGCGATCTTCGAGGGCGGAGCGAGCAGCGGTTGATAGCAGCTGCCCAGACGGGAAGAACGGACCCGTTTGGAGAACTTTGCGAACGCTATGGCAAAAAGGCTTTTCGTGTTGTCCATGGGATGAGGCGAAATCGTGAAGATGCGGAAGACGCGGCGCGAGAGTGCTTTCTGCATGCTTTCATCCATCTCAAGGTTTTTGAGGGAAGGTCCCAATTTGCAACCTGGCTGACGCGCATTGCGATTAATGCCACATTCATGAAGTTTCATAGAAAACACGGAGCGAGAGGAGTTCCCATGGAAGACCCAAACCCGTCCTCTGAACCCGTAGCGCAACGAGAATTTCGGCACGACGCTCCCGATCCGGAACAGAGTTGCTCCCTTCGCGAACGGAAACGGATCGTGAGGTCAGCCATTTCCGGACCGTGTACGCAAGATCGCAACCTTGTGGAGCTCATCCACTTGCAAGAGCACTCAATCAGAGAAACGGCACAAATTCTGGGGATTTTCGACCGGGGCAGTAAAGACGCGGATGTTTCACGCGAAAATCGCGCTGCATCGAATGCCCTTGCTGCAAAGTGTCGGCAGCTCCAATTGTGCCAGGCAAACTGAGCAACGAGGTATTTCAATGACGGCATCCATCAAGACGGCAATTTCCCCTTTTGCGCCAGCCAAGACCGAAACCGATTCAAATCCGATGTACTTCCTCAATGAAGACTTGGCGTCGGGGCCAGTTTATGGCATCCCGGAAGAGTTTCATCATCTGTCGAGTTACTTGCCTTTAATCGTGCTTGTTTCAAAATCGGCCATTCATGATAAGACGACCCAGAAAAAGCCGGGACCCAATAAGTCCGCCACTGGCCTCATCGATACCAGCCATGTCTGCTCACCGCTGGATCCAGCGAAGGCCCGGTTCAGAAATCCCAACGTCACCGACATGTTTGAGTTTGGGGGAGTGAAGGGATGTTTTTCAACGATGGAAGTTCATCGCAATGGTCGGCCCGTTATTCTCACTTGTAAGGAATTCAAAACTCTCGCGTATCTGATCAAGAACCCGCGGAGGGTGATCTCACGGGACGAGCTACTCAATGAAGTGTGGGGATACCACAACTATCCTTGTACAAGGACTGTCGATAACCATATTTTGAGGTTACGCAAAAAACTAGAACCAGAACCAGCCCATCCCCAGCACTTTCATACGGTCCATCGCGCTGGATACAGGTTCTTGCCCTAAATCCATCGTGAAGCATTCTTTCGGGCGAGGTCCCGAGTGATTCTCCGGTACTGAGGGGCCTGAGCGCGGTCGACATGCTGAGCCTCCCGGTGAGCTTAGAACTTGCAGGCATCCCAGCACCCCTGGCTTGGCCGGGGAGGGCTTGGCCACGGATGACGCGACGACCGCTGGCGCGACGACCGCTGGCTTGACACGGCGTGCAGCGCCTGCAATCGTAGGCGCACCGCCAGAGATCTGTACGGCATGTCGGATCCCGCTGGCGTCGAGAAACTGAGGGACGAGGGCGTCTTCGATGAAACGTGAGAACGTTCGGAACGCGTGGATTGCGGTTCTCTGTCTGGGAATGGTGCTTGCGCCGAAGCTTGGCTTAGCGCAGGCGATTGGCGTGTTCCAGGATCACGGCGATGTGGGGACGGTATTGCATCCCGGGTCCGCCGTTGTCGGTTCCGAACCTGGCAATTACCTTGTCACCGGCAGCGGCGAGAACATGTGGCTCGCGGCGGACGCTTTTCAGTTTGTGTGGAAGAAAGTTACGGGCGATGTGGCGCTCGGGGCAAACATTTCGTTTGTGGGGCAGGGCAAGAATGAACATCGCAAGGCGGTGCTGATGATCCGGCAGAGTCTGGACGCGGACTCCGTTTATGCTGATCTGGCACTGCACGGGAGTGGGCTCACTTCGCTGCAATATCGCGACGCGAAGGGCGCGCTCACGCACGAGATTCAGTCGAACATGTCGGCTCCGAGCCGCCTGCGTATTGAGAAGCGCGGAGAATACGTTTACATGTTGGTGGCGGGCCCGGGCGAAGAACTGCACATGGCGGGAGGTTCGACGCGGGTTCCGCTGCAGGGATCGTTTTATGTAGGGATCGGAGTTTGCTCGCACGATAAGGACGTCGTCGAGAAAGCGGTCTTCTCGAACGTGGAAGTGAGCGAGTTGGGGCCGGGGACGGGAGCGGCGAAACTTTTCAGCACACTGGAGACGGTGACCATCCGCTCAACGGACCGGCGCGTGGTCTATGTTGCTCCGCAACGGTTTGAAGCTCCGAACTGGACGCATGACGGAACTGCATTTCTTTTTAATCGAAGCGGACACATTGAGCGGCTGAAGGTTAGCGGGGGCACGCCGGAAGTGATAGATACCGGGTTCGCCACCCGCTGCAATAATGATCACGGAATTTCGCCGGACGCGCAATTGCTGGCCATCAGCGATAACTCACAAGGAGATGGAGAGTCGCGGGTTTACGTCGTGTCAATCAGCGGCGGGACGCCGCGGCGGATCACGGAGAAATCACCTTCGTACTGGCACGGCTGGTCTCCGGATGGGAAGACGCTGGCGTTCGTGGGACAGCGCGACGGCGATTTCGATATCTACACGATTCCGGCGGCGGGCGGCGACGAGATGCGACTGACCACCGCCAAGGGACTGGACGACGGACCGGAGTATTCGCCAGATGGGAAATATATCTACTTCAATTCCGAACGCACCGGGCATATGCAAATCTGGCGCATGCATGCGGATGGAAGCGAGCAGGAGCAAGTTACGCATGACGATTTCAACAACTGGTTTCCACACATCTCGCCCGACGGAAAGTGGATGGTGTTTCTCACTTATGACAAGAGCGTTACGGGGCATCCCGAGAACAAGGATGTGATGCTGAGGCTGATGTCGCTGAGCGATAACAACATTACCGTTCTGGCGAAATTATTTGGCGGACAAGGGACCATCAACGTGCCGTCGTGGTCGCCTGACAGCAAGCAGGTGGCGTTTGTAAGTTATCAGCTGATCCCGTAGGGGCTGCCATAAATCTTCGGCAGCTGGACGCGAGCTAGCTAGAGCATCGGGGGCCGAAGCCCTCATCGCTTTGGGAATGCCCCTACGCTGAAACGCCGCTCTTCCACATCACCGGATGCTTCCCAGTCCTCGGCACTTTCACTGCTTCGTGACGTCGATCATGTTGTCGTCGGCGTTGCGGTCGATGAGCTTGTTATAGGGGTCAATGCCCGCCAGTGTGGGCTCCTGGTCGACGATGATCTCGAACGTTTTGTGTTCCTCGGTGAACTTTTCTTTTTTCAGATACAGGGGCTTCTCTTCGTCTTTCTTGCCGCTGAAGACGCCGATTTCGATGTAGTCGGCGAGGGGCATGGGCGTTTCCGCGCCGTTGCCGTCGGCCTGCATTTTGCGCGCCTGCACATCGAGGGTGACTTTGTATTTTCCGTCGGGAGTCTTCTGCGACGTGGCGCTGACGATCTTGTTGTCGTAAAGGACGATGCGGTTGAAGCCGTCATCGACCAGGTACTGGTACTCGGGCGGAGTCTGGGTCTTGATGGCGTCAACCAGCATGCGGGTGTCGGGGTAGGGATCGTCGAAGGCGTTGCCGGTGCGGGGATTATCGTGGGCGTCGACCTGGTTGTTCGCGTTGGCGTAGCGGTATTGCATGAGGAAGTTGTGGAGCGCTAGATTGAGTTTGTCCTCACCGATGTAGTCGGCAAGCGTGTAAAGGATCTGGCCGCCCTTCTGGTACCAGACGTATCCTTCACGCTGCACCATCGCCAAAGGTGGCTCGTGGCGAACCTCGCCGGCGCGGCCGCGCAGGTAACCATCGAGTTCGTGGCGCAGAAAGCGGTGCATCAGGTCGCGGCCATACTTGTGCGCCATGACCTGCAGCGCGGAGTACTCGGCCAGACTCTCCGACATCATGTTGGAACCTTCCACGTCGGCGCCGATCAGTTGGTGCGCCCACCATTGGTGGCCGAGCTCGTGGGCTGTAACGAAATAGGTAAAGTCGATGTCGGTGGGCTTGATAACTCGGCTGATGAAGCCGATGCCTTCGGAGTAAGGAATGGTGTTGGGAAAAGACTGGGCAAACGTGCGGTAGCGCGGAAATTCGAAGATGCGGTACTGCTTGAACTGGTAGGGGCTGTAAACGCGTTGATAGTAGTCGAGTCCGGCGCGGGAACTGGCGAGCATGTCGTCGACATCGTAGGGGTGCGCGGGATCGTAATAAACCTCCAGCGAAACATCGCCGTTAGGGCCGTGGTAAATCTCTTTGCGGCTCTGGTAGTGGCCGGAGATGTAAGCGAAGAAGTCGAGGATATGCGTGGACCCCATGCTGTACTCGTAGAAGTTGCGGCCGTTCGCCTGCCACTCGCGCTGCAGGTAGCCGGGGGCGATGGCGAACTGGTCGGACGAGGTGCTGACCACGGTATGATAGGTGACCCAATCGGACTCGCCCTGGAAAAAGACGTTGTTCAGGGAGTGCGCGGCATCACCGCGGTGGGCCATTTCTACGAGAAGCGGAAGGTGTTCCTCGCGGCGACGGCGGGGATCCGCAAGCTCCATCTGGTTGTTGTAGCCGATGTAGGGGACATAGCCGGAATCGAAGAAAGTTCCGTTGTAGGCAAACTCCGCGAGCTCGTTGCCGTCGCGGAAGCCGCGCGTTTGGTGGCCCACGTTGCAAGTAAGGGTGAGAGTTTCGCCGGGCGCTAAAGGCTGATCCAGAGCATAGATGGAGTAGAGGTCGCGGGGTGTCGAACTGACGAGGTGAAATGGGCGGTCGAACTGGACGTTGGTGACCGACTGCATCTGGTCGGTGATGTGTACCTGCGGAATCGGCTGCGTGGTTTTGTTCTCCAGCGTCATGCGGACGTTCCCGTCGAAGGAGCGCCGGTCAGGATAAATGTTGATGGTGGCATCGACGGCCGTCACCTTGGGCTGCAGCAGGTCTTGGTACTGCTTGAACCTGGTTTCGTAGTTGGCCTGAATGTCGCGTCGCGCCTTGGAGTCGAGATACTCGTTGAGCACGTGCGCGTTGTAGTAATACCAGGAACCGGAGCCGATGGCGATGACGGCAAAAAGCAGAGCGGCCGGAATGAGTCGCGGGGCGCGCTGCAGGGCCAGCCGGGTGCGGGAGCGCAAAGAGTCTTCCGCTCCGCGCCGGGCAAACGCAATGGAAACTACGCCCATCACAGCGCCGATCGCGACCCAGTAGGTAATCGACCAGAACAAGGCCGGCACGAAGTGACCGTAGCCGTTCATGTCGGAATAGATGTAGGCGGGGGTCTGGCCGATCAAGTAGAGGGTATTCTCCCAGCCGAAGGAGTAAAGGACCTGCATGAGGATGAATGCGCCGAGCAGTATCGCGTAGCCCACAAACTTGTTCGACACCAGGGTCTGAACGAAGAGTGAGAAAAGCACAAAGAAGATGACCATCGGAAAGGTAACGAGGTAGAGCTCCTTGAAGTATTGCAGGAACTCGTAGTGATAGTAGCCCGCGATAGTCTGCATCACGACCCCAATGAGCATAGCGAAGGTGATGAGGACGAGCTCAACGACGGCGACTGCCGTAAAGCGGGAGAGCCAGTCGATGGACTCACGCATGGGGAGAGCATCATGGATGCCGTCGAAATGAGTATCGCGCTCGCGCCAGAGCAACTCCGCCGCATAGAGGCCAGCTACTATCAAGAAAAAGATCTGAGCGCTGTTCTCGACCGCCTGCGCCATAAGGTAGGTGACCGGCCACACGTTCTGTTCGGCAACGCGGCCCGCGAAATAGTCCGAGTTAATCCCGAAGGCAATGATGAGGGCAACCAGGGCCCAGAACGGTACGTCGCGAAAAATGTTGCGCATGCGGAGGCGCGAGAGCGAGAGGTATTGCGCCCAAGTGGTGGCGAAAGTAAATGTCTGATGCACGCGCGGAAGAGCAGCCGCTACTAGGGAGCGAACGGGCAACGCCTCCGTGAGTTCCTGTTCTTTCGCTTTGGCCGCGCGGCGACCCTGCGAGCGGGCGGTGAGGGCTTCCACCGACATGGGAAACAGAGCCCAGACGGCGCCCAGTGACACGATCCCAACACTGATCCAGAGGAGACGGTTGTAGAGGAATACACCGTCGACGAGCGTGGGCGACCAGGTGATGAACTGGGCATTTCGTTCGATGACCGTCCAGTAGCGCGTGACGTTGTAGATCAGGATGAATCCGACGGGGTCGAAAATGCCGGACCAGAAGCGCTCCAGCGAGCGGGTGGCGAAAAAGACGGTGATGCTAATGAGGTACAGCATGAACAGGGCTACACCCTGGAGATAGACGATGAAAATCTTGCGGGTGAGGGCGCCCACCGCGAAGAAGGCGGAGCCGAGGAAAAATATCTGGACGACGATGATCGAGAGAAACGGCTGGAGGTAAGTCCAGAGGTGATTGGGGCCGATTCGCGTGTGGTCCGCCCATGGCGCGAACGTACCGAGGAAAGTGCCTAGCATGAGGGCGGAGAAGGCAAAGACGGTGGTGACAAAGGAGCCGGCCCAGCGTCCGCCGAGATAGGCAAATTTGGAAATCGGCTGGGTAAAGAGAATCTGGTAAGTGTCGCGCTGGAAGTCGCGGAGAATCGATGTGCCGAAAATAGCCGCGATCACGATGACGCCGAAAAGCGCGGCGTACATATCGTTCAGAGTGTTGGCAAAGGGCCCATTGAGCAGAACCTTGCCATTACCGCCGCCAACCGGACCGAAGCTTTCCGACGCAACGCAGAGAAAAGAGAATACGAGCCACAGTAAGAAATACATGTAGGTGGAGAGGCTCTTGAATCGGAACCTTAGCTCGAAGGTGAAAAACTCCCAAAAGAGCGGCATATCGGATACTCCTGGTGCGAAGAAGTAATTTCGAGCCGTTAACTGCGACGAGCGTTAATTCGGAAGTTGGCGCTTGGACTGCTGCGACAGGTTGAGGAAATAGACGTCTTCGAGTCCGGATTCGACGGCGTGGAAGCCGTCTCCGGGAGAAGTATCCGCATAGACGCGCATCTCGTGCTGTCCGCCGACCAGGTGAGTGGAGATGACGTGGAGCTGAGTCTCGATCGCGCGTACTTCGGCGTCGGTGGGGACCACCTTCGACCATATCTTGCCGTTGAGGGCCGCAAGAGTGTCGCTGGGCGCGCCTTCCAGCAAAAGCTCGCCTGAGGCGATGATGGCCATGCGGGGGCAGAGCTGGCGGACGTCGTCCACGATATGGGTCGAGAGAATGACGGTGCGGTCGCTGCCGAGAGACGAAAGAAGATTCAGGAAACGATTGCGTTCGGCAGGGTCGAGGCCGGCGGTGGGCTCGTCGACGATAATCAGCCGAGGATTGCCGAGCAGGGCCTGCGCAATGCCGAAGCGCTGCTTCATGCCGCCGGAAAAAGTGGAGAGAGCTTTTTTTCTGACATCCCACAGGTTGGTCTGCTGCAGCAGTGCATCGACCGTTTCCTTGCGCTGGGACGACGATGTCATGCCTTTCATCACCGCGAGGTGGTGGAGCATGTCCAGCGCGGAAATCTTGGGGTAGACGCCGAACTCCTGCGGCAGGTAGCCGAGGATGCGGCGGACCTGATCCTTCTGGCGGAGCACGTCGATGCCGTCCAGAGTGATCGAACCGGAGTCGGGATCCTGCAGCGTGGCGACCGTGCGCATCAGCGAACTCTTGCCGGCGCCGTTGGGACCGACCAGGCCGAACATGCTGTTGCCGATGGAGAGCGAAAGGTTCTTAAGCGCCTTTACCCCGTTCGGGTAAGTCTTCGAAAGACCAGTGATCGTGAGTGCCACGCGAGTACCCCCACAGTGAACTCGGGAATTCGTTTCCCGTTCAAGGAATTTGACAAGCAATCTACCACATAGATTGGATGCTTGTTCGGAGCGGGAATCCTGGTGCCGGCCTCAAACTACTTCCGACCAGACGCGTCCCGCTATTAGGACGTGCGAATTGCAGGTTCGGTGAGCCTGCCTAGTCCCAAATAGTTGTCCGCATTGTGGAAGCAGATGTTTCCGATCATTTCACCGACCAGCTTCTTGTCGTTGGGCAGTTCACCGTTTTCGATCTCGCGGCCTAACAGGTTGCAGAGTATGCGGCGGAAATATTCGTGACGGGCGTAGGACATGAGCGAGCGCGAGTCCGTCAACATGCCGATGAAGTTCGAGAGCAGTCCGACGTTCGAGAGGGCATTCAGCTGCGATTCGATTCCGTCTTTCTGGTCTAGAAACCACCAGGCAGCCCCAAATTGCACCTTGCCCGGCAAATCTCCAGACTGGAAATTGCCAGCCATGGTCGCGAAGACATGATTGTCCACAGGATTGGAGTTGTAGAGGATGACTTTGGGCAAGGCGTTTTCCGCGTCCAGGCGGTCGAGATATGCCCCTAATCGGGTCGCCTGCGGCCAGTCTCCCATGGAATCGTAGCCGGTGTTCGGGCCGAGAGCCTGCAAGCCACGCGTGCTGCAGTTGCGCAGAGCGCCCAGATGCATCTGCTTGGTCCACCCTTTTTCCGCGTCGAGATGGCCGAAGAACAGCATCATGTACGAGGCGAACTGGTCGTGCTCGTCGGCCGTTACCTGCCGTCCCGCGTGGGCCTTGTCGAAGATGGCGGCGGCCCTGGCCTCCGTGCAGTCCTCCCCATAGCAGTAAGGCAGGCCATGGTCGGAGAGCCGGCAGCCCGTTTGGTGGAAGCTATCGTGGCGCTGGCGCAGAGCGTCGAGCAGATCGCCGAGGTGCCTGATTTCAAGATCGGCGGCGGCGCCCAGGCGGTCCAACCAGGTGTTGAATGCTTCCGGCAGGTCCACGTCGAGCGCGCGGTCGGGACGGAAGGTAGGGTAGACGCGCGTCGGGAGCTTCGACTTTGCGAGTTTCGCATGCGCACTCAAGTCGTCGGCGGGATCGTCGCTGGTGCACAACGCCAGAACTTTAAACTTCTTCAGGATGCCTTGCGGGGTCAATGCAGCCTTTGACAACATCTGGTTGGCGCGCTTCCAGATCGCCGCCGCCGTGCCCTCGTTGAGCAGCCCGTCGATTCCGAAATATCGTTTGAGTTCGAGATGGGTCCAGTGATAGAGCGGATTGCGCAGGCAGCGCGGAACTGTAGCTGACCAAGCCTGGAATTTTTCGTAGGGGCTGGCGTCGCCGGTGATGGAACGCTCGGCCACGGCGTTGGCACGCATGGCCCGCCATTTGTAATGGTCGCCAGCCAGCCAGAGTTCAAACAAATTGCTAAACTGCCGGTTCTCCGCAACGATAGCGACGGGAATATGGCAGTGATAGTCGACGATGGGCTGGTCTTCGGCGTATTTGTGATACAGGTATCGAGCGGTCTTGTTCTGCAACAGGAAATCGTCGTCGATAAAGGGCATGAGCCGAAACACCACAAGAAGTAGCGATCACAGAAGGAAAGCATCCGATGCGCCCCGCTGTCAAATTGACGAACGCAGTGAGATGAAAGAATCCCAGTTTTCCGGACCTAGCGGCGGCGAAACAGCAATGTTCGATGGATTGTCTTGCGGATTGCCGAGCCTTGCCACGACTGTCAACTATGCCGACCTGCGGGTCATCGGAATCCTGAAGCCACCTTGCCACTCCAGGGCGTGCTTTCCATCTTGCTGCCGGTGCGCGCCTCAAGCCTGTGGATGGCCGTTGAGCTGGATGATTTGGCGAGCGCCTGCCATAGGGGCTGGTCGGCTAACATTTACACTCTGGCTTGCGATAGGTTTCCCGGGCGGACGGGCTGCCTCTGTGGATCGGGCACTCTTACCCGCAGCCCCCAAGGTTCTGCAGGCAGGAAATCCCTCTATCCTAAGTAGCACAGTTAGTTAGCGCCGCAACCAACTCAGGCGGCGCTTTTGACGCGTCGGCCTCTCACGCTCTGCAGAACTGTGGAGGGCAGCTGCAGGACACGAATCCTTGAATCTTTCTTGGTTTTCACGCGGACCGCAATCCCATCAGCCTCTGGAAAGGGATCGGAAATCACTTCAAAGTCCTCACCATAGAGCCGGATACGGCCGGAAGCTGCGTAACCAAGATTCTTAACATCTGCGCAGATTTGGGAAACCGAGATGGTCGAAACTGACATTTCTGCGGGGGGAGAACTAATATTGCTGCTGATCATGATAGGTCTATTATACCAACCCGAGCGGGATGGGGTTGGGAAAGCTTTTCCACAGCCGCTTTCGCTTTGTCTTCGATTCGGCTTAAGATTTTTACACGCTGTTGATAGTTGATGGGTACAATTACTCTCTCATATGGCAGTAACGTCAGGAACAGGAGGCTCCATGGGTGAAGCGACTTCGTTCGATCATATCGTAGCAATCTTGGGCCTTGGCCCAGACCAATATAAAAACTCACTGGCGCTCAAAGAGTGGGTTCGGCAGAATAAAGATGAGAAATATGTCCCCACCGACCTTCTGAAACATTGGGGCTTTCAGGACGACGAAGCTGCCTGAAGCGAGAAAGACGGGCAGAAGCGGCTCCTGGCATGGGTCTGGACCGGAGCCCGGCTACTTCGGGACTAGCGACTGCAGCCGCTCGGCTGCGATCTCCGGAGTAATGTCGCGCTGCGGCGTGCCCAGCATCTCAAACCCCACCATAAATTTGCGAACCGTCGCCGAACGGAGCAACGGCGGGTAAAAATGAGCATGGAAGTGCCATTCCGGGTGCGCGAGATCGTCGGTCGGCGACTGATGAAATCCCATGGAGTACGGGAAGGGAACGTCGAACACCTTGTCGTAGGTAGCCACCACCCGGTGCAGCATCTCTGCCAGAGATGAAATTTCCCCGGCACTGAGTTCCAGCATGCTGCCGAAGTGCCGGCGGCTGGAGACCAGAGTCTCAAACGGCCACACCGCCCAGAAAGGCACCAGCGCAGTGAAGGCTTCGTTCTGGTAGACCCGGCGAATTTTCTGCCGTTCTTCCAACTCGAGGTAGTCGCACAGCAGGCAGCGGCTGCGAAGCTTCAAGTAAGCTTGCTGCGAGCCCAGCTCCTTTCCAGGAACCTCCGGGAGCGAAGCCGTTGCCCAAATCTGGCAATGCGGATGCGGATTACTGGCGCCCATCATCGCGCCCCGGTTTTCAAAAATCTGCACGTGGCGGATGTTTTCACGAGCGCCCAGCTGCCGAAACTCGTCGACCCAGGCTTTGATCACGAGTTCGATGTCGTCGACCCGCATCGCCCCAAGTGTTAGATCATGACGCGGGGAAAAGCACATGACCCGGCAGGCTCCCGGTTCCGCCTCCGCGACGATCAGCCCCTTGCCCTCGACGTCGACACGCCCGGGGCCAACGTCAGGCTTCAGGGCCGCGAAGTCGTTGTCAAAAACAAAAGTAGAAGAATAGCCAGGATTGCGCGCACCGCCTGCGCGCGTATTCCCCGGACACAAATAACATTCCGGATCGTATCGGAGCGCAGCCGTCGTCTGGCGGGGCCCGACCTCACCCTGCCACGGACGCGTGGCGCGATGCGGCGACACCAGCACCCACTCGTTGGTAAGGGCGTTAAACCTGCGATGCGGATCTTCGTTGAGCTGAAAGGCGTGTAGGCGCGGATTCATGGGGCTGATTTAGGTTGAGGCGCACGCTGCGAGAGAATTTTCTAGGTCCCCGGCCTGGTGATCGCTCCCTGCGACGCCGAGGCAACCAGCGCGGCATACTTCGCAAAAACCCCCTTGGGATAGCGGGGCTGCGGCGGCTTCCATTCCTTCATGCGCTGCCGCAAAACCTCGTCGCTGATTTCCACTTCCAACAGGCGCCGGTTCACGTCGAAGCGCACCATATCGCCATCGCGCACCGCCGCGATCGGGCCGCCTAGCGCGGCTTCCGGCGAGACGTGCCCAGCCATCAGGCCATGCGTGGCGCCGCTGAATCGTCCGTCGGTCAGCAGCGCTACCGACTCCCCCAATCCCTCGCCCACAATCGCACCGGTCACGCTGAGCATCTCCCGCATGCCTGGCCCGCCCTTGGGGCCCTCATTGCGAATGACGACCACGTCCCCAGGTTTAATTTTCTTGCTGGTGACGGCGGTCATCGCATCTTCTTCCGACTCGAACACGCGCGCCGGTCCGCGTTGCTCCAGCCGTTCATGCCCGCTGATTTTCGCGACGCAACCTTCTGGCGCCAAATTGCCTTTGAGGATGACCAGGCCGCCAGTTTTTTTCAGCGGCTTCTCCAGAGAAGCGATCACTTCCTGCCCCGGCGTTTCGACCGCGCTGTCACTCTCGGCTGCAATGGAGAGACCGGTAACGGTCAGGGTCTTGGGATGCAGATATTTGCCGCGCATCAAACGCCGTGCCAGCAGCCGTATTCCACCGGCGCGATGCATGTCCGCCGCCACAAAACGCCCGGAGGGTTTCAGGTCCGCGAGCAGCGGAGTGCGCTCGCTCACGGTTTGAAAATCGTCAATTTCCAACTCCACTTCGGCTTCACGCGCGATCGCCAGCAGATGAAGCACCGCATTGGTCGATCCGCCCGTGGAAGCGACGGCCGCAATCGCATTTTCGAACGCGTCTCTGGTCAGAATGCTTCGCGGGTTGATTCCATTCTTCAGCAGGTTCAGCACCACCTTGCCGCAAGCAAACGCAACCTGGTCTTTCTGCGGATCCATTGCGGGCACGCTGTTGAAGCCCATGGGCGAGAGCCCGATCATTTCCATCACGGTCGACATCGTGTTCGCCGTGTATTGCCCGCCGCACGCGCCCGCTCCGGGGCAAGCCACATCTTCCAGGTCGTGCAGTTCCTTGTCGGTGATTTTGCCCGCGGCATTCGCTCCCACGGCTTCGAACACGTCCTGAATGGTCACGTCTTTCCCGCGATAGCTGCCCGGCGCGATGGTCCCGCCATAGAGAACCATTCCCGGCAGATCCATCCGTGCCAGTGCCATCGCCGCCGCCGGAATCGTTTTGTCGCAGCCCACCACGCACACCACCGCGTCGAACATCTGACCGCGGCACACCAGTTCGATCGAATCGGCAATCAGTTCGCGGCTCACCAGCGACGCA
>Ga0209006_10003446_pt1 | contig 14382 bp, 18 predicted proteins | sample JacPin_JW_Ref_O2_FD_188567 | JGI IMG/M metagenome (GOLD analysis project Ga0209006, IMG submission 188567) | Forest soil microbial communities from Algoma, Ontario, Canada - Jack Pine, Ontario site 1_JW_Ref_O2 (SPAdes) (version 2) | ecosystem: Environmental > Terrestrial > Soil > Boreal... | reverse complement strand
GGATGAGCATGCATTCGATTTCTGGGTCGGCGGTGGTGGCGAAATAGGAGCGGCCGTTGGTGTAGGCAGGCAGTCCCGCTCGTGCGAAGAGTTGCAGCGTGGCCTCTTGCAGACTGCCTTTGGGGATTCCGATGCGGAGTTTCTTATCCATAAAACCACTCATAAATTCAGTCATAACTTCTGCGACTCCGTCGTTGCGAGAGCGAGTGCGGCGGGCTCGAATGCGATTGGTTCGGTGAAGCAGGAGCGGGTGCCGCGATGGCAGACCTGGCCTGAGCCTTCGACTTCGACGCGGAAGAGCAGTGTGTCGCGATCGCAGTCGGTAACGACGGAGATCACGCGCAGTCGGTTGCCGGAGGTTTCACCTTTCATCCAGAGCTGTTGGCGAGTGCGGCTGAAAAAAGTGACGTAGCCTGCGGCGAGGGTACGGTCGAAGGCGGCGCGGTTCATGAATCCGACCATAAGAACTTCGTTGTTAGAAGTGTCTTGCACGATGGCGGGGATGAGGCCGCTGAGTTTGTCGAAGTCGAGATTGGAGTTCATGGTTGTCTCCGTCATTTCGTCGGCGCTGTGCGCGAAAAATAAAAGCCCGCTGAGCGTTGCGCGTCAGCGGGCCGGATGCTTATGAGTGCTGTTGGATCAGGTATTCAGATCGGGCACCCCCGCCGACGCGCTGTGCGCGTGATGATGATGGCGGTGGTGAAGATGGAGCGACATGCTGAAAGTGAGAATAGGCGGCGCCAGTGTGTTGGTCAAGTGTTCAAGAGAACGATTGTTTGGATGTGGACTAGCAATATTTTGAATAACCGATGATTGGCGTAGAATGCGGGCCGATAGCAATGACTGTCTTGGGGAGATCACTCAATGCTTAAATCTATTGGAGTCGTGGCTGGAAGCTATGTGTTATCGGTTGTTCTCGTTTTGTGTTCGGACCCGATTCTTAGCCGACTGTTTCCGGGCGATTTTGTTCCGGGAAAGATTCCATCTAACGTCGCGCTCGTCACCAGCACAGCGCTGTTTGTTCTGGTCTCGATTTTCTGCGCGTGGTTGTGCGCCCGCTTCGCGCCCGGACGCGCCGGGCGGCATGTTCTTTGGTTCTTCATCATAGGAGAAGTGATGGGCCTCGGCGCCACGATTCCCAACTGGAATAAAGGATGGCCGCATTGGTATTGGTTGTCGTGGCTGTTGACGTGGCCGGTGAGCTGCTGGATCGGATTGCTGCTTAGCGGCCGGCGATCGAGTCAGGCGACCGTGGCAGTCGGCTGACGGATCATTCTGTAGTCGCGTCTAAACTGATATGATGGATGGACGATTTAATGATTTAGCGTATGACTTGTCGCATTTCGTGTACGGCGATGTCATGGACAATCGCCCGCTGGTCAGCCGAATAATTTAAAAGTTGGGCGCGTAGCTCAGTTGGCAGAGCAATGCCCTTTTAAGGCATGGGTCGCAGGTTCGAATCCTGCCGCGCTCACCAAGATTTTCAATAACTTACCGGTGTTGGCACAACGGGTTGACGTTTCTTAGCGGACGATTAAGAAATTGGCCGCTGATACCCGCATCAATTCAGGTTTTCTCGTCGATTGGGTTGCAGCCTCTAATCGCACCGCCTCCGCCCCCGAGTTTCCTCTTCGATCCGTGCGGCATTCGGTTAGTGAAAGTCGCCGGAACTCCTTGCGTACCATACACGTCATTTTCAGCGCTTCACCCGTACTGAGATAACCTGCCGTGTCCAAATAAAGTCCTCGTGTCGAAATGCGGACTCTCGAGTCGTGTTAAAAGCTCGGCCCCGCTGCTGTCACCAAGAAAGCTATCAGCTCCAAAGCCCGTCTGTTGCGTCGTTTGCGGCAAGGGAGTCATGAAATCGGGAGTGGCTTGTGACAAGCGGTGTGGAAAGAAAATTGCGTTCTCCGGGTGCAAGCATCTGCGGTGAGCTTGAATGAGGGGAGCGATCGAAACATCATCGTCTCTCCACTTGCAAATCATCGCTAGCTGATACCTGGTTGTCTTTGCGAGGCGAGCCATGCAAAACCTAGAATTGACCGGGCTCCGAACGAGCGCGGATCTGATTTCGAACATTTTGAATTGGGTATGTCCCATGTGCGGCGGAAGAATGGGCGGACCGGGCAACGAGTTCGTGTGCCAAGGTAAATGCAAGATCGATTGGCGAGAAATTTGGGAGCGAGTACGGGTTAACAGTGCAATTCAGCGCGTGGCGCGTGGGCGAAGGAGATTCAGATGGCAGTAACTCTTTCTCACGTCCGGGATATTTTCAAAAGCCTCGGGGCTGGCGATGGTAGCGAGTTCCTTTACCCACGTTGCAGACAACGTCGATTGGACGGTGAGGGAACACATCCTCTTGCCGGCCATTACCAAAGCAAAGCAGATTTTCTGGCCCACACTTTCGAGAAACTTGCCCAGGTCTTACCGCAGGGCACACAGCTTCAAGTGCAACACGCGTTGGTAAGCGGAGAATGGACTGTGGTGGAAATGCGTTCCCTTGCCACGGCACAAAGCGGCCTGAGGTTTGATAACCGGTACTGTTGGGTATGCCGGTTTAGCGCTGACAAAATTGTTGAGGTCCGAGCATATCTCGACTCGGCTCTCGTGGCTCGTTTATTCGAAGAGAATCCGATCTTGTGCGCGTCTGGCTCATCCACGGCTGTCAACGATCCAGTAATTTTCACGGCACTTAATATTCAAAACACTTGCTTCACGTCGCGAATGTTCGACGCCACGGTTTCCAGCAACTCTGTTGTGTTTCCCTCGAACATCAACTTGCCCATCGCGAGCGCATAGCCGCGTACCTGCTCGAACGTGACCTTCGGCGGCATGGAGAGTGCGCGAGGATCGGTAACGAAATCGACTAATGCTGGTCCCTTATGTTCCAGCGCTCGCCGAATCGCGGGTTCAATGTCGGCGGGAATTTCGACGCGTTCGCCATGAATTCCCGCGGCTTGAGCCAGCGCGCCGAAGTTGGGGTTCTTTACATCTGTGCCCCAGGGGACGTAACCCGCTACTTCCATTTCCGCCCGCACCATTCCGCGTGTCGAGTTGTTGAAAATCATGAGCTTTACCGGAAGATCAAGCTCGGCTGCGGTCAGTAATTCGCCCATCAACATGGTGAAGCCGCCGTCACCGCACAATGCAATACTTTGCCGTCCAGTCCCCAGGGACGCCCCGATGGCATGAGGCATCGCGTTGGCCATGGATCCGTGACCAAAAGACCCGAGCATGCGCTGATCTTTCCGCATGCTGATATAACGAGCTCCCCACACATTGCACATGCCGGTATCCACCGAGAAGATTGCGTCCTCGGCCGCAAACTTACTGATCGCGCTCGCCACCATTTCAGGGCGCAGTCCTTTCCCGCTGCCTTCGTGAGTGACATAGGTCTGGAGATTCTCGGCGGCCTTATTGTGAATTGCCAGAATCTTGTCCAGGAATTCACGGCCTGACCGTTGCTTCAGCCGAGGCAGCAGAGCTTTCAGCGTCTCGCCGACATCGCCTACCAGGCCAATATCGACTTTTGCACGGCGCCCGAGATGACCAGCTTGCTCGTCGATCTGGACGATTGTCGATTTCTCCGGCATGAAGGGGTGATAGGGAAAGTCGGTCCCCAGCATGAGTAACAGATCGCATTCGCCGATCGCGGCATGTGCGCCGCCCCAACCCAGAAGTCCAGTCATCCCCACAGCGTTTGGATTGTCGGCCTCGAGAATGTCCTTGGCTCGAAATGTGAAGCCGACTGGGGAGTTCAGCAATTGTGAGAGCTGCAGAACCTCGGTTCGCGCGTCGATGCAACCAGCGCCTCCGAAAATGACCATGCGTTCGCTCTTCGCGATCAGAGCGGCAACGCGCTCCAGATCCCGATCTGGAGGCCGCACACGGGATCTTTCGGTTGCGACGGGATGCTCCAGCATCGGATGCTCGATGGGCGCGGCTGAAACGTCGCCGGGCAGGATGATCATGCCGACGCCGCGTTCCAGGATCGCGGCCTGCATCGCGAGTTCAGCGATTCGCGGCATCTGCGCAGCGGAAGTTACATATCCCAGGTATTTGGTGCAGTCGAGAAAGATTTGATCTGGACGGGTTTCCTGGAAGTAGCTCGTCCCAATTTCTGTCGTCGGGATATGCGTGGCGATGGCGAAAACAGAAGCGCCGTTGCGCGCGCAATCGTAGAGACCGTTTAGTAGATGAAGCGAACCCGGTCCGGATGAGCCAATAACCGCGGTCGGGCGTCCGGAAACTTGAGAATCGGCGCCGGCAGCGAAGGCGCCGGCTTCTTCATTTCGCACATTGATAAACTTCAGCTTCCCATCCGTCGTGCGAATGGCATCGATGATGGGATTCGCGGAGTCTCCAACAATGCCATAGATGTTGCGAATACCGGATCGGATCATCAGATCAACGAGATAAGAGCCAACTGTTTGTGCCACGTTTTCCTCCCGGGTGGGCTGGGTTATTTTCTCTGGTAGAACAACTCTACAGCCATCACCAAGACCCTAGCCAAAGGTGAACGAAAAGGCCTGTACGCCGGGATCGAGGAATTCGATCTCAAACGTTCGATCTTCGATACGGCCCTTTTGCCGAATGAGTTGATAGAGGCGCGGTTCTCGAATTTCGCCGGCGCCGTCTGGAGCTGCATCAACGCCAGAGTTCTCACCGGGCATTGCGCCGTCCAACGTCACCTTGAAACGAATGGGTTGGCCATTCTTCGCTGGACCTAAAACCATGTGCAAGTCGCGGGAGTGGAAGCGGAACATAATTGTGCCGGGCGCTGACTGCAGGACTCCGCTCTCGCCGCCGATGTTCCAAGACCCGCTCAATCCCCATTCGTTCATAGATGGCGCCGTGGGCAGGGTGTAGGTTTTTCGTGAGTCTTGAGCTACGCGTTCGGGGGATGCGAAACGCTGGGCCTGACGATATCCGACATAGGTCTCGGGAGATTGCTCGTCTCCGCTGGGTGGCACCTCGACTCCGGCAGCGGATATACGAACTGTGGTGTCATCCAGGCCGGTGGCTCCATTGGCCTTGAGCAATTCCTGAATGACACGCTCGGAGTCGCGATAGTCGCCCTCCCCGAAGTGGTGATAGCGAATCCGTCCATTTCCGTCGATGAAATAATCTGCCGGCCAATATTCATTGTTGAATGCGTCCCAAATCCTATGATCGCTGTCGATGGCGACCGGATAGGTAACATTCAAATCGCGCACCGCGTTTTGCACATTCGCGTGCTCTTTCTCGAAACTGAATTCTGGCGCGTGGACGCCGATCACGACCAGGCCCGCATCTTTGTATTTAGCCGCCCACGCTTTCATGTAAGGCAACTCTCGCAAGCTGTTAATGCAGGAGTACGTCCAGAAATTGACCAAGATAACTTTTCCACGCAACGATTCGCGGCTTAAGGGGGGAGAGTTGAGCCATGAGACCGCGCCGCTCAGGTCAGGCAGGCGCCCTTCATCGTCAAGAAAAGGTTGAGAGTCAGCATTCACGGTCTTGACGAAAGAAAACTTTTTAAGCGAGTCTGTGCCCCATCCCGTTACGACAACGAGGATTCCCGTTATCGCAGCCACGCCGAGAGCACGACGGATCCAAGATTCAAAATGGAAATATTGCTTCATGGCTGAGCACTCCCGAGAAATTTCCTATTCCTGTCGAACCGACTCGTCCTCACGGTGCGTAACGCGTAAATACGAAGTCGTGCGCCTTCGCGAAAGCCGAGTGGCAGGGGAAACATGTTTCATGCTGCGCTTCGTCAACTGGTTTGCCGTTGATGAAGCGACCGAATCCCCAGCCGCCGGTCGATGCGTACTTTTTGGAATCCTTGACCATGATCTGAACCGTTGTAGCCTGGCCAGGAACGAAAGCCTGAAATTTGCCCAGTGCGCCGTTGTCCTGAACCGAGGGCACATGCTTCCAGGCGACCTTGGCAAGAATCGTGCCGTCCGGAAAGGGAAGCGTGTCCTCTCGATAAGCCGTCATTGCTACAGGATTTCCGAGAATGCCTCGCAGTTCGTCGAGGATGGCTTCGTGAGAGGGCGCGATCAACTCCCACTGTCGGTAACCGGCAGGGATAGTAACACCGTAAATCGGCGACGCGTTGTCGGCTCGGGTGACGGATGGGGCGGGGCCGCTGCTGGTCTCTTGGGCAGGAGTGCCTCGGGCGAACACGGTCAACGCTGCCATCGATAAGGCCGCAGTCGTTGCCAGACACTTGAATCTGATACGCATAACGAGTTGTCCGCAAATGTTCTTGGAGATCAGATGCCGCTGCAAATCGAAAAGGTACGGTCCTGCGGACTGCGGTTATGTCAGTCCGCAGGACCTGCTCCCTGAGGTCAATCAAAAAGCGTCTACGTCGATGACAGCCTTGGCGAAGGCCTGTGGGGCTTCCTGCGGTAGATTGTGGCCGCAGCCCCCCGTGATAAGCCGGTATTCATACTTGCCCGTGAACTGCCCGCGATAGGCAGCGGAGGGGGGATGTGGTGCTCCGTTTGCGTCACCTTCCATCGTGATCGTGGGCACGGAAATCGCCGGACGCTCGGCAAGCTGCTTCTCGAAATGGTCATATTGCGGCTCGCCTTCGGCGATGCCGATCCGCCAGCGATAGTTGTGAATCACAATGGCCGCATGGTCCGGGTTGTTAAACGACGCTGCCGTTCGCTCGAAGGTGGCATCGTCGAAATTCCACTTCGGTGACGCGAGCTGCCAGATGAGCTTGTTAAAATCGTGCCGGTTTTTCTCATAGCCGGCCTTGCCGTTTTCCGTGGCGAAATAGTATTGGTACCACCATTGGTACTCAACTTGTGGTGGCAACGGGGTCTTGCCGGCGGCCTGGCCACCAATGAGGTAACCACTCACCGAGACGATCGCCTTGCAGCGTTCGGGCCAGAGTACGGCGATGTCGTCCGCTGTCCGCGCTCCCCAATCGAAACCGGCGACGATCGCTTTTTCGATCTTTAGCGCATCGAGCAGGGCGATGGCGTCGAGAGCAACGACCGATGGCTGACCATTTCTGAAGGTTCCGCTGGAAAGAAAGCTGGTAGTGCCATAGCCGCGCAAGTATGGGACGATCACGCGGTAGCCCGCCGCCGCCAACAAGGGCGTGACATCGGTGAAGCTGTAAATGTCGTAGGGCCAGCCGTGCAGTAGAAGTACTGGACGTCCGTTGGCGGGGCCAGCTTCTACATAGCCGACATTCAGCAGACCAGCGTCGATCTGCTTCACCGGGCCGAAAGTTGCGCTGGATGTTGCGCCGGACGATCCGTTCGTTCCCAGCGTAACCGTATCCGGCGCCGCCGGAGTCATATTCTTAGCGTTTGTCTTGCCCGGTTGTGCGACCGCAGAACCGATTGCAACGAATTCCGCAGCGGCGAAGGTCATCGCAGCGGTGCGCATGAAGCGGCGCCGGTTCTGGTTGATCTCATCGTGATTCGGGGAATCAGGATTCACCCGACCCTTGTTCATTTGATCTCGGTTAATTGCCTCAGACATTTCACTTCCTCCAATTGGATAGATTCCGGTCTGGCTACTTGGTTCCCTGAGTTTGCTAAATCACATTGATGACGACGTCGACGTTGCCGCGGATGGCCTTGGAATAGGGGCATGTCTGATGCGCGGTATCCACCAAAGTCTGCGCAACTTCACGCTCGACTCCCGGCACGCTGACATTGAGTCGAGCCCGCAGGAAATAAGCCCCGTCGGCAGTGCACAAATCCACTTCCGCATCGATGGCCAGGTCGGCGGGGAGTGTGATTCGCATTTTGCGAGCGGCAATTCCCATAGCGCCTTCGAAGCATGCGGACCACCCAGCCGCGAAAAGCTGTTCTGGATTCGTGCCCCTGTCTACGGTACCGGGAGTTGAAAGAGTAATTTCCAGGTGACCGTCAGAGCTGCGGACCGAGCCGTTTGCCCGCCCACCGGTGGTGTGAGTTTTTGCGGTATACAGCACCTTTTCAAGTTGGCTCATGGTGGGCGTTGATTCTGCCGTTTGCATGCATCTTTCTCCTCTGGAGTCACGAGTAAGCGTTACGTTCACAGATCGTGCATGCGGCCCTCCAATCGCTGGCCAAACTGAAACTTAGCGCTGTGACTGTCAAATGAGGAGGTTGCGAGGACTGATGACACAGAGATTGAATTTCCCGGTGGTCGCTATGTTGTTGGGCCGTCTCAGGTGTCAGCGCGACGACATACGTTTGGATTTTCATGTGCCTCGCCGATAATTTTGGCGGAACCAAACACAGCTTGAGGACAATTCTGCAATGGGGAGGCGAAGGCAAGCTTTCGCGATGGGAAGGCAAATTGCAGAGAACTGAAATGTGGCGCAGACCGTTCGAGGTAGGGGAAGGTTTATGTTCGACGGAATTTTTCAGCCAACGCATCTTTTGGTCATCTTCTTCATCGCCCTACTGGTGTTCGGGCCGAAGAAACTTCCGGAATTGGGTAAAGGGATTGGCGATGGCATTCGCGCGCTGAAGCGGGGTTTGAAGGATCCAACTGCCGAAGAGCCGAAGTGTTCAAACGCAAATGACGGTTCCTACGATGGCCTGTGATTGGTCCGTGGACCATGATTCTGCGCGACCGGAACAGGCGACCGTAGCAGCGGACAGAGCGATAATCGCGTCTTCGCGGAGGTTCCAAAATTGACACACATCTTCATATCGATCTTAGGTCTGTGGCTTCTGTTCCTAATCCTGCGATCGATGATTCGAATTGCGCTGATGAATCGCCACTATCGCGACTTTTTTGCCGAACTCAGCGGGCGTGTAGTCTACAGGTTTGTAGCTCTCCGGCTTAGCCGTAACCGGGATGCCGGAGCATTGCATCGAGTATTACTGTGGGTTTTTCCCGCCTACATCCTCTCGCTTATTTTTGTCTACTTCGTCGGAGCGATGAGTGCCTTCACATTCTTGTATTGGGGAACGCACGCTGTTAATAGTTGGCGCGAGGCGTTTCTCGCTTCCGGGTCAGCATTGAACACTCTCGGCTTTGCCACGCCAGCAAGTATTGCTGGCCAATGGCTGGCGGTTCCAGAAGGCGCGTTAGGCCTTGGCATCGTCGTGTTCCTCTTTACTTTTATTCCCGGATATCAAGCGGTCATCCGGTCGCGCGAGGATAAGACGTCGTGGTTGTATACGCGGATCGGTGATCATCCGACCGGCACCGCATTGCTTGAATGGTGCCAGCGAGCCGGCATCGCCGGCGACATGAGAGATGTATGGGAAGACTGGGAGGACTGGTTCCGAATGCTTGCCGATACGCACTCGGTGTTACCGATGCTCACTCTTTCACCTTCCGTACAGGAAGGACAGTCGTGGGTCCTGGCGGCAGCGGCCGTACTTGACGCCGCCGCGCGTGCAGCTTCGTCGACCGAAACGAAAGATGCAGAATCCGCGAAGATCTGTGTCTGCACCGGAACTCGTGCGTTCGTGGCGATCGCCGACGCGCTGGGGCGAGCGTGCTCAACTAGGCGTGGCTCGGCCAGAATACCCTCGATGTCGGGAGTCAACCCGGAAGCTCGGAGGGAAGAGTTCTTGTCCTTACGAATGCGGTATGAAGAAGCCCTGTTCTTCGTTGCGCGACGAACGTTTGCACCGCTCGACGGGATTCTAGTGGAGAGGATAGAGCGCTAGAGCATTGTGCGTTCGATCCCTTCGACCGAATATGGCCCGGGTTTCTTACGCGGATCCCTTTCGCCTATCTGGCAGCCGGTGCGCCATAGAAGCAGGCTTACACTCCTTACCGACTTTCTCAACTGTGAGATTTCGTAGTTTGGCGCGGGCGCGAGCAAGGCGGGCCTTCACTGTTCCCTCGGCCACTCCTAAGGTTTCGGTCATCTCGCGAATGGTGAGGCCTTGCAGGTGGCGGAGTTGAAATGCTCGACGCAGAGTAGGCGAGAGGTGCCGCGTTAAGTGCAACACGTTTCGTGCAAGATCCGATCTGCGGCATTGCTCTTCAGGGTCAGGTTTGTGGTCGGGCAATAGTTCCGAGAGCGCATAACTCTCTGCGTTTGGCTGCTCGTCCAGAGAGATATGCATCTGGCGCGGCCGCCTGCGCAGTTGCATCCGCGCGGAGTTGATTACGATTGCCGTCAGCCACGTGGACATCCGCGCGTGGCCCCTGAATTGTCCCATGTGCTTGTAGGCGGACAATAACGCGTCCTGAACTGCGTCTTCCGCGTCGGCGACGTTTCCTAAATAGCGAAACGCCTGCCGGTAGAAAGAAGGCAAGTAACGAGATAAAGCTGCAACCATTTCTCGTTCGTGGTTGCCGAGAGAAGCGTCGCCCCGCATTTGTGCGCTATCGATGGTTGCGATTGTCGTTCCCATTGCTGAGTGTCCTCCGACCCCATACCTAATTCACGATGTGACGTTACGAGCTCGATATGCTTAAACGGTGAGTGGGCAGCTTGGATGGTCACACTGACATGCGACCTCTACGTTTTCGTTACCAGCGTCTTGACAGGACTCGCTGCAATATTCCTGGCCGGGGGTAACGTCACAAAGACAAGGGATGTGCGCGCACTTGTTTTTCTCTTGATTTGCCATATGCATTTCCTCCTCTGTACTTTTTATTTCTCTTTCGTTCGATGAGTTATCTCGCTCCACTCCCATGCATTGCATTCGGTGCTCCAAACGTCGCGCTCGCATAGATCCGCGTTTTTGCTCGCTGTGGCGTATACGCACGTTTTAAAAGGTGTCCAAAGCGCGACGCTCAGTCGGCATGCGGACGCCCGGTAACGATAGGAAGAAATTTGGCATTCGCAAACACTAGCGCAACTCATGGAAGCACTTTGCGAATCGCATCTCTCCTGCGCCCCATTTGTTTGGCACCGCGCGTGCTTCGCTATGCGTTACGGAGGAAACGAACATGAAACTTGTACGACGCACCCTAATCTGCACAGTAGTCTCGCTGACCGGGCTCGCGACATCATTCGCGCAGCAGGTCCAAACTGACTTTGATCATCGAACAGACTTCTCTCAATACAGGACGTACAACTGGGAGCAAGTTAAACCTGCCAACTCGCTTTGGACATCGCGCATAAAGAATGCCGTGGACCAGCAGTTGGCGGCGAAGGGATGGGCTCTGGCCGACCAAAACGCTGACGTTGCCGTGATGGCGATAGAAACAACCCAGACGCAGCGAACTCTGGAAACGTTTTACGACGGCTTCGGTGGCGGTTGGGGATGGCGCGGGTTCGGAGACTTCGGCGACGCAACCACGACTGAACACGACTACAAGGAGGGAACGCTTGTCGTCGACATGTACGACGCGAAAAGTAAACGACTGATTTGGCGAGGTAGTGCCGAAGACACGCTGTCCGACAAGGCAGTGAACAATGAAAAGAACCTCGACAGGGGCGTAGCGAAAATGTTCAAGACGTTTCCTCCAGGCTCGAAGACACATTGAGCAGGAAACCGTCGAAGCGTGTGAGCCGGCAAGATCCAGCCGCGTCGTCCGATGCACGCGGATTGGATCTCAACTAAGGCGCAGAGGCCGATTTGCGGGCTGCGACGCGCACTGCTCCTGGTTCCAGGGATGGAACCAGGACACTCTTTCTTCTAGGACATGCCTGGAAAGCTAACTGCCGAATCATTATTCAAGCCGGAAGTGATCTGAATGCGGTGTCTCGTGGGGTCTCGTACGATGTATGCGGCCCGTTTGATGCTGATATGAACAGTTGATCTGGCTGGCCTGCTGGTTCTCCAAATCTCTCGCGGCGAATGCCGAGGCGTTGCATCATGGCGATGAGTGTTGTCCTGGCCAGCCCCAGCTTGGCAGCGGCGCCACGTCGTCCTCCAACCACCCAATTGGTCGCGCGAAGAGTCGCTATGATATAGGCACGCTCGAACTCCTCCAGCGTTCCGGTGTGCGTAACCGATGTGGGCCTCACATTTTGCGTCAGACACTCCGCTGTCCGCAGGTCGATCGTCTGTACGTCAAGCACCGGGCCTGTGGTCACGATCACGGCATGCTCGATGACGTTCTGAAGTTCCCGAATATTCCCCGGCCAGTCATAGCGTTTCAGAGACTCCATCGCCGAATCAGGTACGCGATGAATTACTTTGTTCTGCCGTTTAGCGAACTTTTGCACGAAGTGTTCGATCAGCAATGGAATATCGTCTTCGCGTTCCCGCAAGGGCGGCAGTGTGATCGGAAAAACATTGAGCCGGTAATAAAGATCAGCGCGAAACTTCCGCTCCTGCACCATCCGCCACAAGTCCTGGTTGGTCGCCGCGACGACCCGCACGTCGACTTGAAAAGTGCGACCGCCGCCCAGGCGCTCGAACTGCTTCTCCTGAAGAGCGCGCAGGAGTTTAGGTTGCAGTTCGAGTGGAAGATCCCCGATTTCATCCAGAAATAGTGTTCCTCGGTCCGCTGATTGAAAGCGTCCCATGGTCTGAGCCACGGCGCCTGTGAAGGCGCCTCGTTCATGGCCGAATAGTTCGCTCTCCAATAAAGCACTGGGAATCGCAGCGCAATTCAGGGCCACGAAACGGTTCTGGCGACGAGGGCTGGCCTCATGAATTGCTTGTGCGATTACCTCTTTGCCGGTGCCGGTCTCGCCTTGCACTAAGACGGCAGAGTCCACTCGCGCAACCATGTTGATTTGCTCGAGTACAGCCCGAAATTTCGCACTGGATCCAATTAAGTCGAAAGTAGCCATCTCTTTACTCCTTACGGAACCGCTCTTGGAAGGTTGGTTACAAATGCTTTTCAAACTCTACAATCAGAATGAAGTCGATCAGGATTTCGTACCACCCCAAACACGATAGTATTTGCACCGGGCTTTCCTACAGGTTGAATCGACTCGAAAGAGGCTGCGGCTTCACCCCTGCTGAGCGGCTCAGGAGAAAAGAAACATCCTGAGTAAATGAAAGCCTTGTCATCACGATGGGCCAATTGTGGAACGATCCCAGGAAAGGAACAACCCCAGATGGAGGCGTGTGCCGACTATATCCAGCTGTTTTTCGTAAGGTTAATTTCGGGAGTTGGCCCTAATTTGAGCGCAGAACAGCTAACTCTTTCGATCTCGAATGTCGACGCGCTTCCATCCAAAAAGGCGGGCATCGACCGACCATGCGCCTGGTCCGAGGAGGGCCAGGGCAGCACCGAGAGTCCCCAATAAGATGTAAATCCACGGATCTCCGGGCTGCGAGAATACTTTCCATGCCTCGACGGCGGCAACCAGCGTCCCTGCGACGGGAGTCCATAAACCAACCATCAGAAGGATTCCAGCCGCAACCGCAACTGCACATGGTATTGCCATGTGGATAGGAGGCGAGCCCCAAAGTCCCGAGATGCCATGATCAATCAGCGCAATGCCTGTAACCAGACGCAAGAGAAGCAGGGCGGCGCCAGGCCAGCCGTGTGCGAATGTGGAAAATAACCGTCGCAAAAAGACCTTCCTCTACAACTATGTAGAGTAGGGATTAATGTTGGGATTGGAAGCCCCAAAAGGAGCCGGAAGAGACACTCTTTCGAGTCACTGGAATTCGATGATGCCGCGTTTGATCCCGATCATGGCGGCGTGGGTTCGGTCGTTCGCGCCCAACTTGGAGAGGATGTTCTTCACTCGTCCCTTGACGGTTTCCTCCGTAACAGCGAGCTGATGCGCAATTTGTTTGTTGGCATTCCCGGCTGCAATCAGGCGTAAGACACTAATTTCACCTGGGGTTAGGGCGTCGTCAATGGCATGTTCGGCAAGCTGATAGGAAGCGTCAGGGGACAGAGTCTTTTTCCCGGCGTGGACGGCACGGATCGTATCGAGCAATTCTTTATGGAGGAGGTTTTTTAACAGGTAAGCTCGTGCACCAGCTTTGAGAGCGCGCAGAATTTGTACGTCGCCGACATAAGTGGTGAGTACGATGACTCGCGCCTCGGGAAACTCGTTGCGAATTGCGATGATCGCGTCGATCCCGTTCATCTCGGGCATCTGCAAGTCCATGAGAGTAATGTCGGGACGGTGCTCGCGGAACTGCTGGATTGCGTCGCGCCCATTCGAGGCTTCTCCGGCTAAAGTCATATCCGGTTGAATGGCAACCAAACCAGCAATCCCCTGTCTGACCAGGGGATGGTCGTCCACCGCCAGGATCCGAATCGAGTTGGTATCGGCGCTCATGATTCCTTCTTTGTCTGCGGCTCTCTTCCGGAGAGCTTCTCAAATAACCACGACCGGCGGGAAGAGGTCGCATAAGCCGCGCCTGCGGGGATGCTCAACTCAACCTCCGTACCCGCATCAAGATCACTCCAGACCGCCAGCTTCCCCCCCACAAGTTCGGCGCGTTCTCGCATACCGTGCAGCCCGTAATGCCCTTCACGACTCTCACCACCTAGAATCTTTGGATCAATGCCCTTTCCGTCATCACGGACTCTCAA
>Ga0209006_10003445_pt1 | contig 14382 bp, 7 predicted proteins | sample JacPin_JW_Ref_O2_FD_188567 | JGI IMG/M metagenome (GOLD analysis project Ga0209006, IMG submission 188567) | Forest soil microbial communities from Algoma, Ontario, Canada - Jack Pine, Ontario site 1_JW_Ref_O2 (SPAdes) (version 2) | ecosystem: Environmental > Terrestrial > Soil > Boreal... | reverse complement strand
GATGCGCTGACGCGACATTTCCAGCAAGCCGAAATGCGAGATGCGGCCGACCTGGATGCGGGCGCGGTCTTGCTTCAGGCATTCTTTCAACCGGCGCTCGACCGAGCGGTTGTTGCGCTTCTCGTCCATATCGATGAAGTCGATGACGATCAGCCCGGCGAGGTCCCGCAGCCGCAACTGGCGGGCAATCTCATCTGCCGCCTCGAGATTGGTCTTGAGCGCCGTGTCCTCGATATGATGCTCGCGCGTGGCGCGGCCGGAATTCACGTCAATCGCGACCAGAGCCTCGGCCTGATTGAGCACGATGTAGCCGCCCGAGCGCAACTGCACGGTCGGCGAGAACATGCCGTCGAGCTGGTTCTCGACCCCGTAGCGCGACAACACTGGCTGCGTATCGGCATAAAGCTTCACGTTCTTCGCATGGCTCGGCATGAGCATGCGCATGAAGTCTTTGGCCTCGTGATAGGCGTCAGGCCCGGCGACGACGATCTCGTCGATTTCCTTGCTGTAAAGGTCGCGGATCGAGCGTTTGACCAGCGAGCCTTCCTCGTAGACGAGCTTCGGCGCCGTGGACTTGAGCGTCAGGTCGCGGACGGTTTCCCACAGTCGCAGCAGATACTCGAAGTCCCGTTTGATCTCGGTCTTGGTTCGACTGGCGCCGGCGGTGCGCACAATCACGCCCATTCCTTCCGGAACTTCGAGCTCTTGTGCAATTTCCTTGAGCCGCGAACGATCCTCGCCGCTCGTGATCTTGCGGCTGATGCCGCCGCCGCGCGCGGTGTTGGGCATCAACACGGAATAGCGGCCGGCGAGCGACAGATATGTGGTCAGCGCCGCGCCCTTGGTGCCGCGCTCTTCCTTGACCACCTGCACCAGCATGACCTGCCGGCGCTTGATGACTTCCTGGATTTTGTATTGGCGGCGATAGCGCGGCGCGCGATCGGGAACCTCTTCAAGCGCGTCGGCGCCGCCGACCGATTCAACGATTTCTTCGGCGGCTTCTTCGCCGGTCTCATCGTCGTCGCCGTTCTCGGCCTGATCGCCGTGTCTGGCGGTTTCGTGGGCGCCGTTCGCATCCTCGGCCAAATCGGGGACCAAGTCGGCGGCCACCTCGGTTGCTTCGGACGCGATCGTCTCATCGGTGCCTGCGTGCGCCTCGCGGGGCTCTGCTTCAGCCTCACTGGCGGATGGGAGCCCTGCATCGGGTTCGTGTTCGCTCGGCGAAGCGATGTCCGCGGAGCTGCCAGCCGTCGCCGCTGCAACCGGTTCTTGGGCGTCTGCCTCCCACGGCGTCTCGGCGACGGTCGGCCCCTCGGTGTTCTCAGCTTCGACGGCCGCCTCGTCCTCGATCGAGGCTTCGTCCGACGGCGCATCAGCATGCTCGTCTGCCGCGGCCAAAGTCTCGGCCGGCTCGCTACGCACGGTTTCTTCGTCGCGCCGCGCAGGTCGACTGCGGCCGCGATGCCGCCGCGAGCGGCGATGATCGTCCTCGTCGTCGGCGGCGCGTTGCGCCCGGCCTTCTTCGTCGATCAGCGCCTGCCGGTCGGCGATCGGGATCTGGTAATAATCCGGATGAATTTCGCTGAAAGCGAGGAAGCCGTGGCGGTTGCCGCCGTAATCGACAAAAGCGGCCTGCAGCGACGGCTCAACGCGCGTCACTTTCGCCAGATAAATATTGCCTCTTAGTTGCTTACGCTGCGCGGATTCGAAATCGAATTCTTCGACGCGATTGCCGCGCAAGACGACCACCCGGGTTTCCTCCGGATGGGTCGCGTCGATGAGCATTTTGTTGGCCATTTGCAAATCTCATGAAGGCCGGCGCGCCGCGCACTCCGTGCCGGAACGGCGACGAAGTACAGCGCGCTGCCAGTTTGTCGGTGAAGGTAACGGATCGAATACTCCGAGCGCGCCAACCGAACATCGCGTCGCCGGCCGGTGCGCGTTGCATGAACGCCGCCGTGCCAATCCGACCGAACCTGTTGCGCCTCGAACATAGACTTCAAACCGTGGTGGACGTCGGCGCCTCGCGCCGCCGCGATTACTCTCAAGTGCTGACGGCATCGGCGATACGGCTTCGGCTGCGCACATCGCCGCCGGCACGCGCGCCGCACGGGTAAACTCCGGTTGCCCTGCTCCTTTAAGGGCATCAGCGGCTCGCTTCGCCGTCCGCATCGCTGGCGCGCGAATGGCGCCGGGGCGGATCGAAACCCGCGTTCGCTTGCGATCCCGCTATCGGTTCGGGAACCATCGCGGCGGACGCGCCGGATGCCCTGACGGGACACAACCGGAACAATTCACCGTCAGCCATCTCTTCATAAGGCCGCAGGCACAGAATTGGCAAGCCGCCTATTGGATTTATCCGAAGGGCTGGCATCGGGCCTGTGCTGCGTCGATGGTCGCGCACCCGTTATATGGGTGCTTAAGTTTCGATTAACCACGCCTGCCTATTGGAGTAAGACGGGCGCGGAGGGTGGAACCGATGGCTGTCCGGGCAGCGAGCTGGGCTTTCCTCGGGCTCCTCTGCGCCGCGAGCGTGTCGGCGGCGGAACGGCCGGCGGCTCCGGCCGCTTCAACACCCGATTCGCTTCCCGTGGCGACCGATGCCCGACTCGGCGGCGACGAATCGCAGACCCGGTTCGTCATGGATTTCAGCCGCAAAATCGATCTTCATGCCTTTACCCTCGCTGATCCCTATCGGGTCGTCATCGATATCCCACAGGTGATCTTTCGGTTGCCGCCGAAAACCGGCGAAAGCGGGCGCGGCCTGATCAAGGCCCTTCGCTTCGGCCTGGTGATGCAAGGCGGCTCGCGTTTGGTTTTCGACCTCGCCAAGCCGGTGCGCATCGAAAAGGCGTTCGTCGTTGATGCAACCGATAGCGCTCCAGCGCGACTGGTGCTCGATCTCGCACCGACAGATCGCGAAGCCTTCTTGCGTAAAATCGCGACCGAGAACCGGGCCACCCGCGCCGATTTGCCGCGCACCGACGGGCCGGACGGGAAGAGCGGCGATCCGCGGCCGCTGGTCGTGCTCGATCCGGGCCATGGCGGAATCGACATCGGCACCAAGGGCCCGGGCGGCGAGGAAGAAAAGGACATCGTCTTGAATTTCGCCCAGCGCTTGCGCGATCGCGTCGAAAAGACCGGCAAATATCGCGTGCTGATGACGCGGGCGGACGACACCTTCGTGCCGCTTGCCGATCGGGTGCGTATCGCGCGTGACGCCGGCGCAGCGCTCTTTGTCTCAATTCACGCCGACGCGTTGCCGCACGGCGAGGGCGATGCGCGGGGAGCGAGCATCTATACGCTGTCCGACACGGCCACCGACTCCGAGGCGGCGCGGCTCGCCGAGAAAGAAAACCGGGCCGACGTCATTGCCGGCGTCGATCTCAAGGGCGAGCCGGATGACGTCGCCGGCATCCTGATCGATCTGGCCGAGCGCGAGACCAAGAGCTTTTCCGTGCAGTTTGCCCACAAGCTGGTCGGCGAAATGAAGTCGGTCACGCGATTGCATAAAACGCCGCTCAAATCCGCCGGCTTCCGTGTGTTGCGGGCGCCCGACGTGCCATCGGTGCTGGTCGAACTCGGCTACGTCTCCAACCGGCAGGACTTGCAGTCGCTGGTGTCGGATAACTGGCGGGATCGGACGGCTGATTCGATTGCGCAGGCGATCGACAGCTATTTTTCGGCCCACGTGGCGGGCGCCCGTTCCGGGGCGAACTGATGTCCCAATGGCCTCAGTTTGAACAAAAAACCAAGCGACGACACACGATGCTGAGTGGGGTTTTTGGGCGGCTGAGGCTGATCGTGCGACACGGGGCGCTCGCCGTGCATCGCGGCGCGAACCAGCCGGATACGGGTTCGGCTGGGGCAGGGCGTTTGCAATGAAAATCTTGCTGCGGTTCTTCGGCTTTTTGTTCGCGGCGGGTACGATTCTTTTCATCGCCGGCATCACCGCGGTGGCCGGCCTTATGTGGCATTATTCCAAGGACTTGCCGGACTATTCTCAATTGCAGAATTATGAACCGCCGGTGATGACGCGGGTGCACGCCGCCGACGGATCGCTGCTGGCGGAATACGCCAACGAACGGCGCCTCTATCTGCCGATTCAGGCGGTGCCGAAACTCGTCACCAACGCGTTCATCGCGGCCGAAGACAAGAACTTCTATCAACACCCCGGCGTCGACATCACCGGCATCGGCCGTGCTGCTTGGATCTACGTGCAGAATTATGGCGGCAGCCGCCGGCCGCAAGGCGCCTCGACCATCACCCAGCAGGTGGCCAAGAACTTCCTGCTGACGGACGAGCTGTCGATCACCCGCAAGATCAAGGAAGCGCTACTGGCGTTGCGCATCGAGCGGACCTATTCCAAGGACAAGATCCTCGAGCTCTACCTCAATCGGATTTATCTGGGACTGGGTGCCTATGGCGTCGCCGCGGCGTCGCTCCTTTATTTCGACAAGTCGGCGCACGAGTTGACGATCGCCGAGGCGGCTTATCTCGCGGCGCTGCCCAAAGGCCCGAACAATTACAATCCGTTCCGCCGCCGCGACGAAGCCATCGGCCGCCGCAATTACGTGATCGATCGCATGGTGGAGGACGGTTTCATCACCGCCGATGCCGGCGACAAGGCCAAGAAGGAGCCGCTCAACGTCGCCGTACGGCCGACCGGCGCCCACACCTTCGCCGCGGAATACTTCGCCGAAGAGGTGCGCCGCTACCTGTTCGAAAATTACGGAGAGAAGAAGCTCTACGAGGGCGGGCTCTCGGTGCGCACGACGCTCGATCCGAAGATGCAGGTGCTGGCGCGCAAGACGATGACCGACGGGCTGGTCAATTTCGATGAGACCCAAGGCGGCTGGCGCGGACCGCTTGGCAAGATCGAGATTGACGGAGATTGGGGCATCAAGCTCGCCGATCAGAAATCGCTGTCCGACATTGATCCCTGGCGGCTTGCGGTGGTGCTTGAGGTGAGCGACCAGTCGGCACGCATCGGTCTGCAGCCGCCGCGCGATCCCGGCGGCGCCGTGGTCAAGGCACGCGAAATCGGCATCCTGCCGCTCGACGGCGTCAAATGGGCGAAGCTCGTATTCGGGGCGACCGGACCGGCAAAGCCGATCCAGCGGGTCGGCCAGGTGCTGTCGCCCGGCGACGTCATCTATGTCGAGGCGACCAAGGAGCAGGGCCAATTCCGGCTCCGCCAGCTGCCGGAAATTTCCGGCGCCATGGTGGTCATGGATCCGCGCACCGGCCGCGTGCTGGCGATGGTCGGCGGCTTTTCCTACGACCAAAGCCAGTTCAACCGCGCCACACAGGCGCTGCGCCAACCCGGCTCTTCGTTCAAGCCGCTGGTCTATGCGACGGCGATCGACAACGGCTACACGCCGTCGACCATCGTCCTCGATGCACCGATCGAGATCGACACCGGGCAGGGCGGCGGCGGAGTCTGGAAGCCGGAAAATTACGGCGGCAAATTCTACGGCCCGTCGACGTTGCGCTTCGGCCTCGAACAGTCGCGCAACGTGATGACCGTGCGGCTCGCGCAAGACATCGGCATGCCGTTGATCGCGGAATATGCCAAGCGCTTCGGCGTCTATGACGATCTGCCGCCGTACCTCTCCTACGCGCTCGGCGCCGGCGAAACCACGGTGCTGCGCATGGTCACGGCCTACTCGATGCTCGACAATGGCGGCCGCCGCGTGAAGCCGACGCTGATCGACCGCATCCAGGACCGCTACGGTCACACCATTTTCAGGCACGATCAGCGCGAGTGCGTTGGCTGCGATGCGGACAAATGGAACGGCCAGCCCGAGCCGACGCTGATTGATCACCGCGAGCAGGTCATCGATCCCATGACCGCCTATCAGATCACCTCGATGATGGAGGGCGTGGTCCAGCGCGGCACGGCGACAGTGGTACGTGACGTCGGCAAGCCGATCGCCGGCAAGACCGGTACGACCAATGAAGAAAAAGACGTCTGGTTCATCGGCTTCTCGCCCGACATCGTCTGCGGCGTCTATATGGGCTTCGACAAGCCGCGGCATATCTCGCGGCTCGCCACCGGCGGGCATCTCGCAGCGCCGGTCGTCCGCGATTTTCTTAAAGTGACGCTCGCCGACAAGCCGCCGATTCCGTTCCGCGTGCCGCCCGGCATCAAGCTCATCCGCGTCGATGCCAAATCCGGCATGCGCGCAGGTCCGGGCGACACCAAGGTCATTCTTGAGGCCTTCAAGCCCGGGACCGCGCCGCCGGACAGCTATTCGGTCATCGGCGCGGAGTCCGCCAGCAGCAGCGGCAACGGCGGGGCGATGTCGGTATCGCCGGATTCCGCGGCCGGCGCGGTCCGCACCGGCACTGGCGGGTTGTATTAAGGCCGCTTGGCGCGACGTTGCGCCGGGCCGCCTGACCCATTAAATCGTTGCCATGCGCGCGGAAATCGAAACCATCGTCGCCGAGATCAAGCAGTCGGTCGGGCTGCTGAGGAGGCATCTTTGACGTCGACAAGGCGCGCGCCCGGCTGGCCGAGCTGAACCGGCAGGCCGAGGATCCCAATCTCTGGAACGATCCGCCGCGCGCCAGCCGCCTGATGCAAGAGCGCACTTCGCTTGAGGATCAGCTCACTGCCATTTCCCGCATCGCGCAGGAGCTCGACGATCAAGTCACCATGATTGAACTCGGCGATGCCGAGAGCGACCAGACGGTGGTTGTTGAAGCCGAAGCGGCTTTACGCAAGCTCAGGGCCGAGGTTGCGCGCCGCGAGCTCGAGGCGCTGCTTTCCGGCGAAGCCGACGCCAACGATTGCTATCTCGAAGTTCATGCCGGCGCCGGCGGCACCGAAAGCCAGGACTGGGCCAGTATGCTGCTCCGCATGTACGTGCGCTGGGCGGAGCAGCACGGCTTCAAGGTCGATTACATTGAGGAAACCGCCGGCGAAGAAGCCGGCATCAAATCCGCCACCATCGAAGTGAAGGGCCACAACGCCTATGGCTGGCTGAAGACCGAAAACGGCGTGCACCGCCTGGTGCGCATTTCGCCGTTCGACTCCAATGCGCGGCGGCACACGTCCTTTGCCAGCATAACCGTCTATCCCGTGGTCGACGACCGCATCAATATCGACATCAAGGAGGCGGATGTTCGGGTCGACACGATGCGCGCCGGCGGTGCCGGCGGCCAGCACGTCAACAAGACGGAGTCGGCGATCCGGCTGACCCACATTCCGACCAACATCGTCGTCGTGTGCCAGAACGATCGCTCGCAGCACCGCAATCGTGCGCAAGCGTGGCAGATGCTCCGCGCCAAGCTCTACCAGGCGGAGCTTAAGAAGCGCGAGGAGAAGGCCGCCGCCGACCAAGCCGCCAAGACCGACATCGGTTGGGGCCATCAGATCCGCTCCTACGTGCTGCAGCCCTATCAGATGGTGAAGGACCTGCGCACGGGAGTGTCGACCTCGAACACCGGCGGCGTGCTTGACGGCGACATCGATCAGTTCATGGCAGCAACGCTGGCGCAGAAGGCTTTCGGCGGCGCGCCAGCGGACGTCGCGGACGTGGAGTAAGCCGCCTTCGGGTAACCGAAAGGGAGTGGCAATACGGCATCACTTCTCCGGAATCTCTTGAAACGGCGATGGAAGTCACAATCGTGGCGCTGTAGGTCATTGCCGAACGCGGCGGAACCTCCGTAATTTGAGTTAGGGCTAAAGGCTTGGGGCAAAGGGCCGGGATTTCGCGTGTTTCGGTTGGCGAAATGCGCGGGCGGGGCTGGGGCGTTGAAAGCACGCATCACTTTGACGGCGCTCAAGGCCGCGACCGCGCTTGGTTTCGCGCCGCTACTGGCGTTGCCATTGCCGGCGGCCGCTCAGTCCGTCTGGGGTGGCAGCGGCAGCACGACGGCGACGAGCGACTACAACACGGCCACCAATTGGTCGACCCCACCAGGCGTCGCGCCGACCGCTCCAGGGACCTCAGCGACGTTCGCGAATACCGGACAAAGCACGGTCAACGTTAGCGCCGCGGTTAACCCAAACAGCTGGACCTTTGCAACCAACGCGCAATCCTACTCCATCACGGGATCGGCGGTGACGTTCAACACCGGCACGGGTCTTGTTGACAATGCCAACGCCGGCCAATCGATCGGCATCGCCAATTCGCTCAACGGCGCCGGTGCGCTTGTGCTGAACGGTAACAGCACGCTGACATTATCGAACTTCAATTTCTACACGGCCGCCACGACAATCAATTCCGGCGCGACGCTGGCGCTGTCGGGCGGCGCCGGCATTTCCAACTCAAGTGTCGTAGCTGTAAACGGGACCTTCGACATTTCCGCTTCGGGCATTCCCTTCAATCCCAGCACGACGCTCGCCGGCACCGGAACGGTTCAGCTCGGCGCCAACGGCTTGGTGATTACCGCCGGCTCGACCGAATTTTCCGGCGCAATTGCCGGCGGCGGCGGTCTCGAAATCGTCGGCGGCACGCAAACACTCTCTGGCGTCAATGCGTATACCAACGTGACCCAGATCGATACCGGAGCGACGCTGGCGCTGAAAGGAAACGGCTCGATCGCCAACTCCCTTTACGTGGGTTTCCTCGGCGCAGGAACATTGGATATTTCGCAGATGAAAGCCGGCACCAGCGTTGCCGGACTGTTCGATCCGACCGGTACCGCCAAAGTGGCGCTCGGTTCGCAAACGCTGACGATTACCGGTGGCAGCGGGACGTTCTTCGGCGGCGTCATTCAGGATGGCGGAATCGGTGGCGGCGCCGGCGGCGGTCTGACAATAGCGGCTGGCGGTGCTCAGCAGCTTTTCGGTACCAATACCTATACCGGTGCGACGACCATCAACGCGACCGGCGAACTCGACCTTATTAGTTTTGCAGGTCACGACGGCAGCATCGCAATGTCGCGCGCCGTCATCAATAACGGCATCTTTGACATTTCCTGCTTATGTGGCGGCGGTACCTCGATCATGAGTCTTTCGGGGGCCAGTTCCGGCGTCGTCAATCTCGGCGCCAACACGCTGACCATCACGAATGCCAATGGGACGTTCGCGGGTGTCATCCAAGACAGCGGCGCCGGCGGCGGCCTCGCGATCACCGGCGGCAAAGAAGTCCTGACCGGCGCCAATACCTATACCGGCTCGACCGTCGTCACCGGTGCCACGTTGGAATTGGACGGTTCGATCAACGGGACATCGAGCGTGACTGTGAATTCGGGCGGCACGCTATCCGGTGTCGGCCTGGTCGATCCGCCCACCACCACGATCAATAGCGGCGGCACGCTGTCGCCGGGCAACGCGGCGAACCCGCTCGGCACGCTGACGATCGCCGGCACGCTGAACTTCAACGCCGGAAGCTTCTACGCGGTGCAAATCGCGCAAGGGGCCGGCAACAATTCCAAGACCGTGGTGACTGGAACGGCAAACCTCGGCGGCAACGGCACCGTCGTCGTGACGCCGCAGCTCGGCCACTACGCCACGGTCTATCAGATCCTCACACCGACGGCGCTCAGTGGCACGTTCGCCGGTTTGATCGTGAATGGTAGCTTCGTCGGCAGCATCGCCCTCGACTACACGACCAATCCCGGCAAGGTCGATCTCGATGTCACCGGCGTGAGCCTGCTTCCGACGCCGCCGGGCGCCAATGGGGGTCAGCAAAATGTCGTGACTGCGATCAATAACGGCATCATCGCCGGGCCATTGCCGGCGCAATTCCAGGTTCTCTCCGGTTATTCGAATACGCAATTGCTGAATGCTCTAAGCCAGCTCAACGGCGAAGCGGCGACCGGCGGCGAACATGCCGCGTTTCAGCTGATGGACGAATTCCTCGCTCTCATGCTCGATCCGTTCGTTGACGGCCGGCTTGGCGGCGGCGTCAGCACAGCCGGCGGGCAGGCGATAGGCTTTGCACCGGACCAGCAAGCGAGCCTGCCGCCCGATATCGCGCTGGCTTACGCCGCGGTGCTCAAGGCGCCGCCGAAGCCGATGTTCGATCAGCGCTGGACCGCATGGGGCGCAAGTTATGGCGGCAGCAGCACGACAAACGGCAATGGCGCCGCCGGCACCAACAACCTCACCGCACAGACTTTCGGCTTTGCCGGCGGCATGGACTATCACCTGTCGCCCGACACGATCTTCGGCTTTGCGCTTGGCGGCGGCGGCACCAATTGGGGTCTCGCCAACGGGCTCGGCACCGGGCGGAGCGATGCTTTCCAAGCCGGCGTCTATGGCGTGACGCACTGGGGACCGGCTTATCTGGCGGGCGCATTGGCGTTCGCTAATCACTGGTTCACGACCAATCGCTCGGCGCTGGGCGATGCGTTGACCGCGAACTTCTCTGGCCAGAGCTACGGCGCGCGGTTGGAAGGCGGCTATCGCTACGCTCCGCTGCCGACATTCGGCGTGACGCCCTATGCCGCACTGCAAGCGCAAGACTTTCACACGCCGGCCTATAGCGAGGCCGATCAGACCGGCGGCGGCTTTGGGTTGACCTATGCGGCGATGAACGCCACCGATGTCCGCACCGAGCTTGGCACGCGTTTTGACAGTCCGGCGGTCGTCGCCGGCATGCCGTTACTTCTTCGTTCGCGTCTTGCTTGGGCGCACGATTTTGTCAGCAATCCATCGTTGGGCGCGGTGTTCCAGGCGCTGCCGGGATCGAACTTCGTCGTCAACGGTGCGCCCATTCCCCACGACTCGGCGCTGACGTCGGCGGGCGCCGAGCTCTTCCTGACGCCGCGATGGACGCTGCTCGCCAAGTTCGACGGCGAGTTTGCCAACGGCTCGCAGACCTACGCCGGCTCCGGCACGCTGCGCTACACGTGGTAGTTCAGCCCGCGTATCTGTAAGCACCGCCCTTTTCCAGCGCCCGCTTGTAAGCCGGCCGCGCGTGGATGCGGTGCAGGAAATCCATTAATTTCGGGCGCGTCGCATCGAGACCGGCGCGATTGCTGGAAACTTCGAGCGGAAAGCTCAGCATGATATCGGCGGCGGAGAAACGCTCGCCGAGAAACCACGGCGCGCTGCTTAACTCGCTTTCCAAAAAATCGAGGTGAAGTTTCAGCTGCGATTTCACGAACGGCCGGGCCGGATAGGCCAGTAATCGCAACCGGTCGACGACGAGCTTGAGCAGGAGCGGCGGCATCAACGAGCCTTCCGCATAGTGCAGCCAATATTTGTAACGCCAATAAAGCTCGGAATCGCGGACTGGCGCCAGATCGGTTCCGAAGCGTTCGACCAGATAATCGACGATCAGCCCGGTCTCTGCCAATGTCCTGCCGTCGTCTTCAACCACCGGAGATTTTCCGAGCGGATGCACGCGGCGCAGCTCCTTGGGCGCCAGCATGGTCTTTTTGTCGCGCTCATAGCGCACGATCTCGTAGGGCGTGCCCGTCTCTTCCAGCAGCCACAGCACGCGCTGACTGCGCGAATTGTTGAGATGGTGGACGCGGATCATGTCGGCGGCGAGTAGAGCAGGGAATAGCAAGTAGAGGATAGCGAATAGTAGCTTGTGAACGGCGAATAGCGGGCCGGGCATATAACTATTCGCTACTCGTTCCGGTGAGCCTGGCTCCGGCGTTGAGGAATTTCTGCGGATCGACCGCCTCGCCGTCGATGCGCGTCTCGTAGTGCAAATGCGGACCGGTCGAACGGCCGGTCGAGCCCATGCGGCCGACGACCTGGCCGATGCGGATTTCATCGCCGACCTTCACGTCGATCTGCGACAGGTGACCGTAGCGGGTCGAGAGGCCGTTGCCGTGATCGATCTCCACCATCTTGCCGTAGCCGCCGCTCCAGCCGGCATTGCTGACCGTGCCGGCCGCGGTCGCGTGGATCGGGTCGCCCGGATCGCCGCGGAAATCGAGGCCGGTATGCATCGCGGCGACATGCAGGAACGGATCGACCCGCACGCCGAAAGTGGAGTTGAGGTCGACTTCGCCGTTCACCGGCGTTCGCACCGGCACCCATACCAACGTCCGGCTGAGGTGTTCGGCTTGCTTGCGCGCGATGTTCACGCGCGCGACGGCGCGCTCGAAGCCGTTGCCTTCGCCCGGCGATTTGATGGGAACGAATGGGCCACCGGTTCCACTCAGCGCCGGACCGTCGAGCTTGAGTCCGAGATCGGTGAGCAAGCCGCGCAGCTTTCTTGCTTTGCCTTCGTAACGCTCCTGCAGCTGCGCGAGAGCCGTGGCCTGGCGGCGATCGAGCCGGTCCTGCGATGCTTCGATGCGCGACAGCTTCGTGCCGATATCGGCGTCCTTGTTGGTCTTGCGATTGGCCGATGCGCGGTCGGGCTCAAGCGACGAGCGGCGGTCGCGCGCTTGCGGCGCACTCAGCGGGCCGGAAGACGTTGGACCGGCGGTTGATCGGATTGAGCCGGTCGCCAACGGATCGCCAATGCCGACCAGTGCGGTCGCGTGCGATTCGAGCGAAGATTGCCGGCGCATCAAGTCGTCGAGCTTTTGCTCGAACTGCTCCTGGTCGAGCAATTGCCGGCTGGTGGTGCGGTCGATGCGGGCGCGCAATTCGGCGATGCGGTCCTCGTAGGCATATTGTTGCTCGGTCTGTCGCGCGATCAGGCCTCTAAGAAGATCGTCGCGGAAAGCGAAATAGGTCGCGGTTGCGATCGACCAGCCGGCCATGATGACGACAGTGCCGACAAAGATCCAAAACGCGACCGGTCCGAGCCTGATTTGCCGTCCCGCATGGGCGATCGTGTAGCCTGCGCCGGCAGCCGCCGCCGGGCTTCCGCTCCGTGCGCGCGGATCGCTTTGTCCGGCTTGGTGCGCGATTTGCCGCGATTGAGCCGCCTTCCCGCCCGACATTGACGCTCCCACTCACAGGCCAATCTCGGCCACACAAGGAGCGGATTTGAGCGGGGTATGGTTAATTTTCAGCAAATCGGCGCGGACATTTTACGGCCTTCGGTAAATGCTTTGGTAACTCGGCGCGCCGGCGTGAAATCTCGCGGCCGAAGTTTGGCAGCGGAAGGTTTTCAGAGCGCTTGGGCTGCGGCCAGCACCTCTTCGGCATGGCCTGCCACCGAGACCTTCGGCCAGACCTGGGCAATGCGCTGATCGGGGCCGATCAGAAAGGTGGCGCGGACGACGCCGAGGAATTTCCGCCCGTAGATCGACTTCTCCTGCCACACGCCATAGGCCTCGAGCATGCGGTGTGTTTCGTCGGAGGCGAGCGCAATGGAGAGCTTGTGCTTGCTCTTGAACTTGTCCTGCGCCGGCACGGGATCGGCGGAGACACCGAGAACGTCGGTTTCGGCTTTGCCGAAAGCGGGCTTAAGGCCGGAGAAATCGATGGCCTCTTTGGTGCAGCCGGGCGTGTCCGCGCGCGGATAGAAGTAGAGCACAAGCTTGCGTCCGGCGAAGTCGGCGAGCGAGATCGTTCCACCGCCATCGCGGGGCAGGGTGAATACTGGCGCTTTCGCGCCAGGACCAAGCTCGCGGGCCATTTGCCTTCCTTTCGACGCTTTCACAGGGGCATTCTGACGCACAATACGCGTGTGCGCGGATGGGGTCGATTACGGCGGGGCCGATCTCCCTTGCTGGACCGGTTGATGAAAAGTCCGTAGATTGGAGCGTCGGGCTCCGGCGGGCTGTCGAAAAATCCTCCTAGAACGAACGACTTGCTGGCCTTGCTTTAGTTGCGACTTCAGAGTGCTGGCGCTTTAACGCTTCGTTCGGAACACAGGCGCGTTCGCCCGCGCGGGTTGTTCCGCGAGCACCACGGACGAGGGGACGCCCGAGGGGCATGACCAACCAGGACAGGCAGCGCGCGACGCTTCCGCGATGGAGATCGGTCGTTCCCCTACGCCGCCCGATGCGTCTTGCCGCGATTGATACCGCCCGCCACGCCTATATCGGCGAGCGGTTGTCCCGACCTCGATTGTTTTTGGCCAGTTACGGACGCCTGATCCGCCGCGTCGCCATCGGCGCCGGCATATTGGGCGCGTGCGTGATACTCGGCTGCCTCGCGCTGTTGTGGCGGCTCTCCAGCGGGCCCATTCAGGTCGACATCGTGACGCCTTGGCTGGTGTCCGCCATCGAAGAGAATTTCGGCAACGGCCGTCGCGTCGAAGTCGGCGGCACGCAGATCGAGCGCACCGAGAATGGCGGTACCGCCGTGCGCATTCGCGACATCGTCGTCCGGGACGCTGACGGCACCGTTGTGGCGAGTGCGCCGAAAGCCGAAGTACGCGTCTCGGGCATGAGCTTGTTGAGCGGCCACATGCGCGCCGAGAGCCTCAATCTGGTCGGCGCGGAAATGGCGGTGCGGATCGAGCAGGATGGCGGCGTCACCATCTTTGCCGGCGCCGACAAACATCCGATTGCGACCGCGGCGCTGCCGGTCACCGCAGCCGCCGCGTTGTTGCGTTCGTC